>Ga0126371_10001022_pt1 | contig 23322 bp, 23 predicted proteins | sample PanSoiMetaPlot_4_FD_110145 | JGI IMG/M metagenome (GOLD analysis project Ga0126371, IMG submission 110145) | Tropical forest soil microbial communities from Panama - MetaG Plot_4 | ecosystem: Environmental > Terrestrial > Soil > Tropical forest > Bulk soil | place: Panama | collected 2016-02-17 | reverse complement strand
TCGATGCAACCGCAGCCGGACATGAGTTCGATGCAACCGCAGCCGGACATGAGTTCGATGCAGCCGCAGCCGGACATGAGTTCGATGCAACCGCAGCCGGACACGAGTTCGATGGCACCGCCACCGGACACGAGTTCGATGCAACAGCAGCCGGACACGAGTTCGATGGCACCGCCACCGGACACGAGTTCGATGGCACCGCCACCGGACACGAGTTCGATGGCACCGCCACCGGACACGAGTTCGATGCAACAGCAGCCGGACACGAGTTCGATGGCACCGCCACCGGGCGCATCACCATCTGTAGATGTGGATGGTACCGGGCTACAATCTACTTCCGGTGCTCCAACATCATTTCCTGGTGACACCGATGTTTGGGTTCCTCCAGGCCCTCACATGGGTGATAACTGGGATGGTGGTGTGCCAAGTGTGGACAGCGCTCCAGAGCCACCGGAGGAAAAGCCAATACCAATATCTCTTGGCGGTCCTTGGTTTAGCGACACTCCGTTATATCCTGCCCCCCCTCCGGATGACCCAGCCGCCCCTACGGATGACACCGTTGAGCAATACCCTGCGGATCCATCATCGGTTGTGACAATTCCGGAGGTGACGATTGTGGGTAACCCGGATGTTCCAGGAATAACAAGCCCAATGACCTTGCCTTCTGATGGATTTCCGACGATACAAGCAGCACCGCCGCCACCGACAAAGGAAGAGAAAGCCGCAGACGAGGCGAATAGGAATTTCAATGAACAACAGGCGGAAGGGTGGAATGAGGGGAAAAAGGACCCAGGTCCGGAGAAGGAAGTTGAGATTCTTCAGCCGCTTCCCACCTTTTATGGGTTAGTCGAGTGACAATCCAGTTCGATTTGCCACAGCAAATTCCCGATCTCCCCCGGCCTGTACAGCCTCTTCGCCATTTCCTCGGCTCCTTCTATACCAGTTTCTCGCTCTCATTTTCTGGTACATTCCAGGCCGGGCACTCCAACCCCTACTGAAACGTGGCCCGGTACAACGCGCCATCGAGTTCGTCAACGAGCTTATGACTAATATTCGGCGTATAGGTTACGACGAAGCGGACGCCTTGGTGCCACATCGCATAATAGGCGCCATAGCTTGTTCTCGGATCGCTCCACGCGAAATCGCAGTAATGAAAGAAATCGGCGCCGTTCCGGATGTTCGTGCCGATGCTGTAGCCGCGGCCGGCGCCGGTCTCGAACTTGGGCCAATCGGCCGGCGAAGTGCTCAAAAGCTTCTGCAACGGATCGAAATAGTCGAGGAATTTCGCGTATCCCTCCGGAGAGATTTTCCATCCACCATAGGCGCCCCTCGACGCCCACTCCCACTTGAGCGTCGCATCGTTCACTCCAGCCTTTTCAAGTACTTCTCGACCGCAATAGTCCCCATACTGTTCGCCAGTCACAGCCTCGATGACAACGGCCAGCGCTGCATAGTTCATGTTGTTGTAGAAATATCTGGAGCCGGGCGAGTTGCCGAGCGGGACCGAAAGCGCTACATCGAACTGTTTATCCATGGACGGCTTGTCGAAGGGTTGGAACTGATTAAAGGCGATGCCCTGGGATGGGTCGTTGGTGATTCCGCTAGTGTGGGTGAGCAGTTGAGCGACGGTTATGGTCTTAGCACGCTGGTCCTTGGGAGCGTGACGCTTGAAGCGATCAGCCAGGACCGCGCCCAGGTCGGCGTCGAACTGAAGCTTGTGGGCCTCGACCAGCTTGACGATGCAGATGCCCGTAATCGCTTTCGAAAGACTCGCGACCCCAACCGGGCGGGAAGTGGCGAACTTGCCGCGGCCAACGGTTCCGATGACTGCGCCGTTGCGAACGATGACGAGGTTTGCGCCTTCGACCGAATGCTTGCCGACCCATTCAGTGAACGCGTTTTCCATCCGGTCGGCCTGCGCGTCGGTGGCGAGTATCTGCGCGGACGCCGATGCGAGCATGAAGATAACCGAGACTGCGATGAGAACCTTCCGACTAGTCGTCTCCATGGCCAGACGCTCCCACATTGCCAGACTACTGCTCTTTTCCAGAGAGGCCTCGTACACTTTTCGTGCCGCCAGCGCAGGTAGTCGCGGCGACCTCGTGCGGTCCGAGCTTGTCGCAAACGGAAGCGGCAATTTGTAGGATTCAGTTAAGTCTAGCCCATCAGACCTCCATGTAGGTCAACTGTCAAGAGAAAACACGAGGTCTGATGGCGCGCTCCTGAGAGCGCGCAATGCGATGATCGGGAAGCACTGCTGCGCACGAGTGCCTCACGGCTGGTGGTCCCCGCTTTCCAGCAGGACCGGACATCCATTTGCTGCCTCCGGCTATTTGAGAGCCGTTGCAGATGATTGAGTTTGTGATCTCTGCCGTCCCGAAACAACATTTGATGAGCCTCCGGAGTGTTGCTCCTTCGCCCAGTCGGCAAACGGCGGGACCTGCGCGTTCATGCATCCCGATGTTTTTGCTTTTCTCTCCTTAGAAAAAGCTTTTAAGGCAGCCGCCGTGCGGCTGAACTGTTCGGCAGGAACCCAGTGCTGCTGCCTTCGTTCGACGGCCAGCATGTAGATGACCATCTTCCTTGCCACTGCGGGTGACCTTCATTTGGTCACCGCAGAGTCACCAGTGATTACTTCGCAGCAAGGGCAAAGATCGTAAGCTATTGATTTTATTTGGCGCCCCCGACGGGATTTGAACCCGTGTTATCGCCGGTGAAAGCGGGTCTGAGGCGAATTTGCATGGTTTGGCTGCATGATGCAGAATTCGCGAATCACCATGATTGACGCGGCGTTCCGCCCATTTTGCTCTTAGCGAGGTTTGCCCCGATTTGCAGCTCTTTAGCGTTCTAAATGTCACGACAGCGTCACGGTTCTTTCTTGGGGTTCCTGCTCATCTCCCTCTGGTTCGTCCTCAACCTCAATTAGATCAAGTTGTGCTTGGTCTAAGGTCGCCAGATCTTCCGCATACTTTTCTCGGTTTTCGCTGAGCCGGCGTTCTATCCAGGCGAATTCTCCCTCGATTTGCTGCCGGATCTCCGCTACGAATGGCTGGCCCCAAGCATCCCCCTGGTCTCGAGATCAAATTCCGCAATCTCTCGACGCTCTTCAGCATCCAAATAATCCAAAAATTGACGAACCCTGGCAAATCTCACTTGGGTCCGTTCAAGCTTGCTGCCGTCCCCATCAGACAGGTTGTCCACCTGGATCAAGAGCGCCATCAGGCGTTGAGTAACTGAATTGTCGCTTAGAGGTGTATCCTGCAGAACCAAGTCTAGATAGGCAAAAGACTTTACTAAGTAGGTGAGATAGTACCATCCGGCTGACGTGAGGCGAACATGGCTAGACCGGCAGATGAAGCCTTTCCAGACCTAGACGGTGCAATACTGAAGACCCTAACAACACTGATTTATAGCGCTTCTGAATTCTGGTTTGAGGCAGAGAAACAATGACACCACAGCCACCACAAAATTATGCCTGGCTTCTAGAAGCTCCGAACCCTCATGGGGACTAAATACGATTTTCAATCGGGGAGTAGTGAAGGTTGAATCTCATGAGAGTAATGTCGTTGCAGTCGGACCGCAACCCCAGGGTACATAGCCGGCTGAAGAGTTTCTGAGACTGCTGCACTCACCCGTTGATTGGGAGGTCTCACAAGAACCTCTTTGAAGTTCGCCATGCGAATTCTGAGTTCGAGGGTATCCGATGGGCAGTGGCTGGTATTTGGTGCCCGGAGCCGGCCAATTTCTTTCGACTCTCCTCGGAACGCCCTAATGGATAAGTCATGCAGATACCGAACCTAACAACATCAGATATCGTGAATGCTCTTGAAGCGTTGCTTCCAAAACTCGATGAGATTCAGCGTGGTCGCCATCGATCAACAAAGTTTGACTTACTTTGGGAAGGACACTACTTTCCGCCGAAAGTAGTTTTGTCGCACGCTATCGAACTTGGTACTGGCACGCCATTTCCGGAAAAACTTTTTTCCGGAGGAGAGGGACACGCCAATCTCGTTCTCGAGCGTTTGGGTTTTAGAATTGTGACAAAGAATGGCGGTTCACTTCCGCTCAGTCTTCACCATAGGTATGGCAGAAAAGACGTCTATGCAATCGACGGGGTGGAGTTCTCACCGCAAAAACGGCACCTGACTCTGGGGTTATCGCCTCGATTCAAGGACAACGGTTATTGCATCTTCATAACGATAAATAAAGAGGGTTTAGATCCTGCACACAACTATGAAGACCAGTTGTTCGGTGATCGCTTCGAATGGGCGACTCGTCGTGATCGGGGAGAGGATCATCCCGACTACATCCGATTGAGAGAATCAGATTGCCGAGTGTCGCTTTTCGCTCGCAACAATACCCGCGAGGAGTTCGCTTATCTCGGCGAACTGAAGTACCAGAGTCACCGTGAATTCGAGGATCCCGAGACGGGGAAGGTTCAGCAGCGCTACTCATGGAAACTGAAGCACCTTGTTCCAGACGAACTTTTAGAGCAGCTTACACTTGGGCAAACGAGGAATAACTCAAAGCGCGCCGTACGCGTTGCGAATTCTCGTACGAAGCAATCGCGATCGCCCTCGTCTTTTGATGAGTTTAAGAAAGCCTATAGTTACGCAGTGGATTCGTCTGATCGGACGATTATCCCCGCCCATCACAATTACCAAGTGCGCCTCCAGGAATACTTGTTAAACAGGAACGTCAAGGCGGAGATGGAGCGGGACTTCATCGATGTGGGCTTTCGGCATGCAGGCGAACATTATATTGGCGAGATAAAGGTCACGACTCATTTGACTATCTCGCAGGCGTTCCGCGCAGCTTTAGGTCAGGTGATCGTTTACGCCCATTCACTCTTTCCCGAGCTGCCGAAAATGATCATCTTCTTTGATCATCGACCAGAGCCGCGGCAAATCAAGATCGCTACAAAGTATTCCATCGGTATCGTCATTGATGCGGGCGGACAATTCGTTCTGCTCAATCCCACCGCAGCACCGAACTCGCTCCAGGAGGTGTTCTCAACCGGATAACAACAGAGTGAATCGGCGCATTGATCGTTTGAACCGCGCCGCATTGAGACCAGAAATGAGACCAGAAACCGAACTACTCTCCGCCCGGCTTCTTAAATGCCATGCGGCCATTACCTGTCAGTTACTAGTCGCAAAACACGCACAATTCCTCACGCTTCCGGCTTGAAGGAAAGAATTCATCTGCGACGGCAAATCCCCTTGAGGCTTTCAGAAGTCCGGCATAATGGTTCATGTCCAGTCATCGCGGATTGCCTGCTTCGATCTGATTGACAGGCATCGTAGGATCAGGCATGGAAGAGTTGCCGCCGTCAACCTCGCATGATGCTGTCTACCCGTGGGAGCGACAGGAGGGCGAGTCATCGAAGGCGTTTCATGCCTTCACCTTGTATCGGGACGCGGGACACGAGAGGTCGTTGACTCAGATTGCTCAGAAGTTGAACGTCTCCAAGCAGGCGATAGGCAAATGGAGCACCCAATGGCACTGGGTGGGGCGATGCCTTGCATGGGACAATTATCAGCATCGCGTCATCAACCACAATGTGCTGAGCACTCTCGTCCGGCAGGCACAGACCTTGCAGCGAGCGGCTAACACGGCACTGGCATCGATCACCAAGGGCGATGCGGAGAATATGACGGTGGCGGAGCTGTGCTTGTGCCTGAAGACGATCAGCTCGCTCGCCGAGGTTGCCAACGGCAATGGCTCCGCGCGAAATGAGTACGGATTCTCGTCCGAGCTGCCAGTGCCGAAGTTTGAGATAGTCACGTTCTCGAAGCCGGACGACCATTGTTGGGTGCGCCGCTCGGTCGATGATATGGACGCGACGCGTGCATTCCATATTCCCCTAGAGATTGCCCCCAGGTTTCGTGAGGTGTTTCCCTGCTACCCAGAGCATCATGACGGATTCTTTGTGATTGGATGAGAGGTCTATGATGACCGAGACGGATCGGAAGATGTGGATGCCGTTTGCGACCGTGACCGAGGACGACTCTGCGCTTAAGGATATCTTCGTCGGGGCAAAGATCGCGGCAACCGAGTATAGACCGCCAGCGGATGATCCATTGCGGCCATTTGGCGGTTTTGTGATGCCTCAGCCGCTCTATTACAGCCGCACTCTGGATACGTTTTTCGCTTTGGTTCCCGCGGAGGAATGAAGCTCCTCGAAGCAGCCTCTGCCTGCATAGCAGATGCTCGCAGGCGGTTAACTTATTCATTATGTGCTGCTTGCTTTTCGGAAGGCGCGCATTCGCGGTTGATTTTGCGGGGAGGATTCCGGAATCCGGAAATTTCACCGCACTCCGGAGATGCGGCCCTAGACCGGCAATGGTCAGCGATCATTCTTTCTCAGCTTCTTCTGCATTTTCTTCTTCTGATCAGATAGGGTGCCTTCCTGGGCTTCATCCGTCCAAGTTCCTCGACCAGCACCACAAGAAGGCACCCATGCTTGGCCACGGCCACGGGCTCTAATCATGCCGCAGAGACTACTCGATCTTCTCGCCAGATATGGTGAGTTGCCCTGGCATTTGTTTCGCCCGAAGCGTTGCGGCCAAGTTCGACGGTGATCAGCTTATCCTCGGGGAACGCTGGGCTTAGCTCCAGGGCGAGGTACTCGAACAAGGGGCGCTCGTGGATGGCTATAACAATGCGCCTTTCACACCGTTTCGACAAGGTCCTCAACAACGCGGCGAACTGCGCAATATGAACTTCATCCATGCTTTGAACGGGATCATCAATCAAAAGCCATGGCAGCTTGGGTTCCAGAGAAAGGTGTAAGGCAAGGAACAAAGTGAGTGCAGCAGTATTGAGGTTTCCTGCGCTCAGCATCGTTTGAGGATTCCCGGCGCGCTGTCCTCTTCTGTGGATGGTTTCCAGTACAGCTTCGACAGCGCCAGAAGATTTTCGAGGAAGCGCAAATGCTGGTACGAAATCCTCCTCGGGAGCGAGTCTGGTAAAGAGGTCGGCCCATAATCGGTTGAGTGACTTGTTGAACACACGTTGCACGATGGAAGTTCGAACGTCCAGAACTGTTCTTGAAAGACCACGTGCGATCTCTATGGTTGCATCAGCCTTGCCCTTAGCCTTCCGAAGGCCCTCGACTTCGATTTGGACAATTCCTTGCTCCTTAACCATGACCGCCCTAGAGGATTGTTGCGACTGCAGCGACTCGACTTTAGAAATGGCAGCGGTGCGCTGCTCCTCAAACGTGTTGAGGGACTCCTCTTCGCGCTCTGTGAAATCAAGGAGCTGTGTAAGTTGCGTGTCCAGTGGCTGCTCTGGGTAGATGAATGTCTGTTTGAGTTGCCCGGCACCTTGGCGCACAGTTTCAATGAGGGAAGACAATTGAACGCCAGATTCCCTGGCTTCGGAGAGCTTTCGGGTGGCAGCGGCGGCGGTTTCGATCAGCGCGGTAGCCTGAGCGACGCTTTGGGCAACCCCATCGAGCCGTTGTTTCACGATCTGCAGGCGTGCACGCTGAGTGTTTGTTTCCTCGATGGTGACCTGCGAGGACTGAGTCGCGACTAATTTCTCGCTCTCCCGACGAAGATTAGCCAATCGCGCTATGGCTGTCGCCTTCTCTTTAGAAAGGGCTTCCAGCATGCCCGCACTTTCGTTGAGAGAATTAATCTTTGTTGAAACCGCGGATGCGAGTGGAATCGCGGATCTTTCTCGATAGTCGCGGCCACACACTGGGCATTCTTCCGAATGGATATGGGGGATGATGCCACTCAAAGCCTGAGCCAGACTCCCAGCGGTCGCAGCGTGTGCGGCAATCTGCTCGTCCAGGCGGCGCGAGCGCTCATCCAACCGCGCCATCTCGGCCCGGATTTCTACAAGTCTTGAGGTGACTTTTTCCTGCGTCGTGATCAGTTCGGAAAGGCGGCGAATGTCGGCGTCGACGGCTCCTACTGCTGCTAACCGCGCGACCTCTGGGTCGGTGGAGTCGGGTGAAGGAAGACTAGGGAAAGTTGAAAGGAGGGATGATATGGTTTCGCTCAGAACCTTCCCCGAGCCCTCGCGCCAGTCTGCCAGTTGACGTCTCGCAGAAAGGTCGCTTTCCTCAAGCCGGGTTCGCTCATCGACGCTACTATTGGCCTCGATGGTTCGGAGTCGCTCCGCAGCTGCCAATAGGTCACGTCTGACGCGCGCGACAGTCATAAGCCGATTCTTGGAGCTCCGTGCCTCTAGGTCCTTCAGCAAAGCGTCAAAATCGGCAGTCGACGAAGGGATCGATTCTCCGAGTGGAGCAAGAGCAGCTTGCAGCTCCTTCATCTGCGCATCAATGCCGCGGTCGATGTCCTTCATTCCACGCGCGATTCGGGTTAGCCGCCTTTCGGCGTCAGAAATCCTTCTTTCGACATCTGAATACGCGGGAACCGAATTCCTCACTCGCCGTACATCTCCGGCATCATGAAGTCCCTCAACAATTGCTTCAAGTACATCGAGTCCCAGGAGCTCCTTCACAAATAGAGTCAGCGGAGAGAAGCTACTTTGAGCGTTCTGGCCTTGGTAAATTTCCAGAAGCTTCCCCAAGGTCGCTTGGGCCAAATAGCACCGCTCGCTGTAGGACTTCGCGAGATCCAGCGGCAGAAGGGGATTACCGGTTATCCCGTTTGATGTAACCGTCATAGTTGCTTCAGACCGTCCGTTGGGAAGGCCTCGTGCAACCAAATCGAGGCGCGCACTCTGGGCCCCTTTGTTTATCAGGTGCTGCTGATAGCCGGCGTCAACCCGCCGCAGCGACGGGATATCTCCGGTTAGTGCCAGCTCTATTCCGGACAGGATGCTGGTCTTTCCAGTGCCGTTCTGGCCGTGGATCAGCACAACCGGGGCATCTAGTGGAACCCTGACTGGAGTGTTGATGCTGCGGAAATTCGTGAGCGTAATAGCCTCAAGCTGCGGAGTCATTATGCCTCATTGCTTTCTACGCTAGCCAGATCTTGCTCGATGATCCGGTGAAGTGTGCTTTTCACCGCCGACTCACCAAGGGGAGCTGAGCCTAGCAACTCCGAGATGACTGCGTCTTTAGAATCGACCTGTTTGGACAGCTCCGACAGCGGATCTGCAAGGCGATCTCCTGTTGGTGGAAGCTGTAGCGGTAAGAGGACGGCCAGCCAATTCCGGAGAATATCATTCTGGTTTAGGAACGAAGAAGGTCCGACCGGAAGAATTCGGGCAACTCGGGACATCGCGTCGAGCTCTGAGGCCGAGGGCCGGGGGCCGATGAGTATGGCTGTAAGGGGCCGTTTTGAATCCAGAGAATCCATTGCTCGAGCAATCGTCTCGATTCGGATTTGAATTTCGCGGCTTGTAGTCGCGACAGTGTCTTCGACAATAACGAGGTCGGATGAACGCTCGGAGCCAACCAGTGCCGCAGAAACAGCAAACTGCAACCCCGCCAAGACAAAAGGTGTGCGTAGCGATCGGTAGCCGGCGTCTCCTAAAAGAGACACAACCTGGTCGATCGAGCTGCTGTAGGTCAAAGCACAACCTCCCGCTGAAAACGCTCCGTCAACTCAGCCACCGTGGAGGCCTCTTCAAGTAGGATCGACATACTAACCGCCCGCGGTTCTCGCTTGCCGGTTCTTCCCTCAAACCGCACAGGAGATCGAGGCTTGGCCTCAATGATCGACTTGCTGTGGATGATAACGCCATCGTCGGTAGGTGACAGCCTTCCACTTCCAAATAATTTGAGTTCAGCCTCCACGCTAGCCGCAAAAAAGATACGAACTCGGCGGATCGGCGTTTGAATCTCGAGGGCTCCACTCTTCGGGTCGGTCGCCGATCCGAGATGGACGGTCCACAGTCCACGCTGTAGACCTATCCCCAATGTTGCGATGGCCACCGCCAGCTCTTGCAGGCCACCTGCTGGAATAGCTGGATCGAACTCAATATGAGAAGCCGGGCTAATTGTTAGAGCCCCGTAACGATGAGAATCATCGGGAACAACCCCGTTTCTGAATATGCCGATCAGTCTTGAAAAGTGCTCGATAAGCAACCGAACGAAGTCGTAACGGGCATCCGGCGTCGCGTCGGCAATCACGTTTCTCAGCGCGATAATTCCTCCAGCAAGGTGGTCGCGCTCTTCTGCCGGCAATACTCCTTGAGCCCTATCTAGTAGAACCTTGAACTTTCCACTCAGAGTTTTCAACACTAGGGCAAGAAGCAGCTGCTTGGCGTATGTAGGAATATGTGAGTCGGCCTGGACTTGATCCCTGTTTGCCGGGGTCATCTGGTCCCGGTAAACATTCTTCAGCAGTACAAGTTGGTCATTGCCTAAATAAGGCTGTGAGAATGCAATTGCCGGAAATTCGCCCGGCCAAGGCCAGTTGAGCACTGTCGACGCGACCGCAAATGCGGACCGGATATTAGAATCCTGGGCTGATAGTCCGATCATCAGAGTGGCCCGACTCCGAATGATGTTGATCAGATTCTGGACGAGAACCGGATGATCGTCTCTCCATTGGTCAATCTGAGATTTGCGGGCAATAAGATACGGACGATAGGTTGTCTCGTTGTGACGTGCTAACACAGCGCAACCGTGGAATTTATACAAATCAAATCGTGCTCCGGCCTCCCGCACATCCTCTGGGCGAACACAAACGTTCATGATGTTTCCGTTGCCTGCAAGTTGCGCAACAGCCTTTTCGATAAGTCCGTCCCAGTTAGCAGTCGTGATGTTCGGAAGGAGCCCTTCGAGCGCTAGCATCGCAATGCAGAGATGTTCTGCATCCGGTTCGAGGGTAGGATCAGCGAATGCCTCTGTGACTCTGACGCCTTCCCAAAGCAGATAGTCATCGTCCTCGCCATCGATGACTATATCCAACAGATCCGCATATTTTCCTGTCAGCCCGTCTAGCAGGTCGGGGAGGTCCGCCCAAGCCGCAACGGGCTGATTGACATCAAGCGCGGCAAGATCGTCATTGGAAAGAACCAGCCTCAACGCTCGTATCAGCGCCGTTCTGAATTTGCAGTCGGGATTGGCCGGCTGCATTCTTGTTTGAAGAAACGCCAAAACTCTCCTGACGACGTCGGCGAGTGGTGGCACCCTTTCCCGTGAAATACCAGAGCCGAGCCAGAGGACATATCCGGCTTTTTCAAAATGATTGAAGAGGCGCGAGCCCACGCCGTCCATTAACGTCAGCGTCTCGCGGGTTGTAAGAGGTGTGGCTCCGCTAGGAGTAGTTGCCATAAGAAGGGATTTACTCGACGATGATCCCACAAAGCATAAAAGTATACAGGGGCGCAGCCAAGTTAATGGCAGATATCTAGAATATCGCGCTCGATATAAGCCGCTGGGGTCATGATCGCCAAGGTAGAAGACGTGAATCGGCTTATCAAGGATTTCAAACAGGGTGCCAATGGTGAATTCCATAGGAGCGGATCCGAAGCCGCGGCAGGCACGCAGCATGACCCCTAGTTCCTGGGTGACCGGACGCAGGGACCCTAATACCGTGGCTTTCTCGTTCCAGACTTCACAATAAGCGGGTTGGTCCTGCCAGAGATCGCGACGGTAAGAGTCGCGGACAGCCTCTATATAAGCGGCCGCATCCTGCCACACACTCACCATCTCACCCACCCGTAATTCATCCACCATCCACAGGTAGGGAATAGCGTTCTGGGAGTTCTCGACATCTCCATCCAGTTCCGCCTGACGATATCGTCTGCGCGCGTCGGTGGTTACGCGACCAAGCCGCTTGTAGTCGGCCTGGGCGTTCTGGTAATCGATCGTGGCCGCGCTGAAAATCTCGTAGTGCAACTGGCGCAGGCTCATAGGATGCTTGGCGGCCAGCAGTTCACGTGCGAAGTCACTGAGCTCGAGAGCCCGGCTGCTTATGCCGCGCATGTGTCCTTTCCAGTTTGAGCCATGTTCCAATTTGCTTCGCGCGTCCGCGTGGGTTTAGTTCACCGGCAAATGGCAGCAGTTTTGAGGGATCAATGTTCATCAACTCCTCCATGCGAGGCTTGATGTGGTCGGAGAGCGTCCGGCCGTCCTTCAGAAAAATGTGGGGCAGGATGATGTCGCGCACGTCGACCACGCCATACGTCGACCACGCCATACTTGGTTCTCCTTTTCTCCTACTTCTGCTCGGAGAGCAGGCGCTCGCAGGTATCTAAGTCGCACATTTGACGGGCCTTTCGCCACCAAGCCAGGACAAATGCGGGGGAATTTGCGGGGACTTCATGCCGTTTCTTCATCGTCGATCAGGTACAAACCATAGACGAGATCGCGTTCGATCGTGCAACCCTCGGCCGCGAGCAGGGCCAGGAAGACCCCGCGTTGGCAGGGCACCGAATCATTCTCGATGGCCCAGCGGATGAAGTCATTGTGCAGGGTGTGAACCGAGAGCCAGCCGTTATCCCGGAAGCGACAGCGCAGGCTCATCCAGCGAGCCACATCCTCGGCCCAGGCCGCCGGGTCGTGAGGGGGTTCAGCAGGCTCAGTATTAGAAAAACGTCCAGCATGGGTACCGACAAAACTGACAGAACTGGGATTTGTCGGTTTTGTCGGTACGGTAGGGACGCGTTTTTCTAATACTTGCCCGGTCGGTTGCCAGTCCATCCACTTGCTCTTCTGCGTCATCGCGCGTTTTCCTTACTCCGGATTCGGGGGTTGATCTCGTAAATCTCAGGCGGCGGGCCGCCTCTCTTGGAACTTTCTGAAACGACAGCTCGCACCCATCTGTGGTCGTCAAGGATTCGCAATGCAGCCCGCACCTGATCGGGCTCCTTCAGATCCACCCAGCCCTTGCGGTAAACCTCGCGCACCATGAACTGGTCATCTTTGAGCTTGTCGTCGTCGTCTTTTCGTTTCCATCCCTTCTTGAGTTTCTCGCCCAGCCGGATGGCTGCTGCTTTGGTTGGGTCGATGCGCGGGGAATACACGCGCACGGCGTGAGCTTCGAGATACTCGCAGTATGCTTCCGCCTTTCGAGCGTGGGGCAGGTCAATGGTCTGTGTTGTCTCATCATCTGCGAGTGAGAGGAGCCCTCCCAGTTTTGGCATCAGGGAGTCATACTTCGCCAGGTGTTCCCGCAGCGCAGGGGCAATTTCATCTCCCCTGCGCCTGTACTTCAAATCTGCCCGCCATTCAAAAAAGAGTCCCTGCGCCGCGGGGTCAAAGCGCATAACCAGCGGTTGGCCGGCATCCATCGCAGCCAGGCGACGGTAGACTTGCTTGGCGGTCTCCAGCGCCTCGCTATTCGGGGCACGATCAACAGAGTCCAGCAGCGGCGTATCTGGAAACACGAGAACTGAAAAACGGGAGAGCAGCCCGTCACTGCTCGCGCCGTGCTCGATCTCCTCCCGGAAAAAAACGGGGAGCCTTACCGGCTGAGTGCCTCCAAACATCGACAATGTTTGGTCCTTAGCGTGAATACTGCCCCGCAAGATGCGGTCGTAGGTCTGCGATACGCTGCCGTTGTAGCATTCGATGAAGAAGGTTCGATCCCCTTCTCGTCCTGGCCTGGAAAGCTCTGCGAACCAGCCCGCAAGTTCATCGCGAATCAGAGTCATCCCTGCCGGGTTGACAGACAGCAACTCATGCAGCTTCTCGACGGTGGGGTTGTTGGTGAAGAGTCGTCGCGGCGCTGGCTTGACGAGATCAATCACAGGTCGCGGCGGGCCGGCTGCCTTGGCGTCCTTCTTCTTGGCGGCGATGAACATCTGTTTCCAGGCGTTGAGTTCTAACTCTGCGCGTTCCTGATCGAGCGCATACTGCTTGAAATCGGCATCATGTTGTTCCCACCATTCATCCTCGATTTGAGACGCTATTTTTATTACTTCTTGCGTGGAGGGCGTTTTGTAAGTTCCGGAGTCTCCGATGACGATGCCCCACAAATTTGGGACCACGCGCCACCCAGAATCATGCACCTTGGGCTGAATCAGGACTCTGCGGTTGGTAACCGATGCCAGCATGACAACCGCAGCAGCAGCGGGGAAATCGATGACACAGCCCATGCGCTCGGCAATGTCCTCGACCATCGGGCGGAGGGATTCAGGGAGCAGATCAGGATCGAAGGCCGGGACGGGTGGCAACTCTGATCCCAGAGGCTCAGGCTCGGGCCAGCCGGGAACTGAGTCGTCTGCCTGCTCATCGATGTACGCGTCAAGTTCCTCGGGGCTGGCTCCATCGACCCAGCGCTGATGACGAGCCGCCTTGTCCGTCTCGGGAGGAAAAGGATTGTAGTCTTGCGCGCCGTTTGGTACGTTTTTAGACACGACGATCCTCTTTACTTGCCGTGAGGGGTTGAAGTTCGAAGAGAGCGCGTTTCACCGACGCGCTCTCTTGCTGTTTGGGCACTTTCCAGTTCACGAATGCGATCGAGCGTGCGGTGGAAAACCTGGGCCAGGCGGTCGCCGGCTTCGCCCTCAGGCTCGCGCGCCAGACGAAAACCCAGAGAGCGCAGCAACCATTCCAGGCGCACAATCTTGCGTTCACGCTGTCTCTGCTGGGCCTGCTGCGTGGCCCGCTGTTGGCGTTCGCGGGCGATCTTCGAGCGTTCTTCAGGAGTCAGTGAGGTCGAGGAGTAGAGATTTTTGAACGTGAGCCCTACGGCCGCGAGCACGCTTTCTGGAGGGCATCCAGCATGGCAGTGAATGACCGGAACACCGTTCTCGCCTTCACCGATGCTGAGTGTCAGCGAGCGAGAGCCATGGACCGGACAGGGCGCCCGATACTTATCTGCTCCGACCTTACGGGCGCCTAGCAGCTGTGCAAGTTCATTTGTACTGAATGCCGGCCCGTGGGTTATGCTAATAATGCTCATGGTTGATCCGCCGTGAGTAACCATCTTCTTTGACCAGGTTTCCAGAAGAGCCCGCCTGTCCAGCGGGCTTTCCTGTTTTTAGGGGGAGGCGCCAGCGGGAGGATAGGTCGCTCTCTGTAACTGAGAGCGGCTGGAGACCGAAATCCCCTTAGTTAGATTTTCTCGTGCGCGTCAATCCCCGAGTTATCCACCGAGTTACTCGTCAGAATGGTCACAATCTAGTCGTGACTTATTCGCGAACTACCCCCATGGCGAGGCGAGCGTGCACTATCGAAGCAGAGGATCCGAAGTCGATAATTCACACACTCGCCTGACCTTTCTTAGTTGAGCGAGTCTGGATGCGGGGACTTTTGCGGGGACCCTTGTCGTTTTCCAACGCCGGAAGCGTGTTTTTCTCGATCAACTGGTCGAGCACGGCCTCCTCGATGCAAACTCGGCGACCAAGCCGTACGACCGCGATCTGCCGTCTCCAGACCCAATCCCGTAAGGTCTTTGGCGCGATGATTCCGTTGAGATATGCAACAGCTTCAGGAATGCGGAGTAGCCTGCGCGGCGTGCGCGTTTGACCGTTGATTACTGCCATTTGTCTCTCCTTTGCTTCGATGTCCGAATATTGCGCTTGCTGTCTCTGGTTGTCGATAGATATGATGACCGCAATGCGGAGACAAGCAAAATGGCAACGAAAAAGAAAGGTGCGATATTCATTCAGGCGACAGCACCGCGTCCCAAAACACAAACGGAGCTCAAGAAACGTATCCGCTCTGTGTCCTATAGCGATGCTTTGCAGGCTGTGGAATGGCTCAATGCCGCGAAGGGCACGCCCGCGTACAGGCGCGTCCTCAAGGTCCGTACAGAGCTCTATGAACTGGCAATCATGCTCGATACTCTCGGACAGCAATGGCAGTCACGGAGAGTTAAAAGGCAGCTCACAAAACAAGAGATCGAGCATGAGCAAGAGGGCGCACGGCTCGAAATTTGCTTTCGCGAACGCCATCGCACTCTGGTTCGGACAGTGGCGAAATACACTTCTGTTCCTTTTCTCGATTTCCATATTCCAACCGCTGCTTGGCGCTTCGATATGGTCCCGAAGCTTCGGAGCGGCCCAACGACAGAGATCGAAGATGGAAACAATGTCGTTCAAATCACGGAGTCATCGGCTATCGGGGCGTTGCTCCGACTTGCCACCAAGCGTGAACTCTTCAAGGTCCGCCTGTGCGAGAACTGCGGCGAGCGGTGGCGTGTTTCCGAGAGGCAGCTCGACCGGTTCTGCTCGGATGAATGTCGGGAGTCATTCTATAAGAAATCCCCGAAGTTCAAGGACCGGAAGGCTAGGAACCAGCAAAGATACCGGGAGAACCTGAAGCGGCGTAAGAACCAATTTTCATAAATATGAACCACCCAAGGAGAACACAATCACCATGTCACTTTATCGACCGAACGGCAGCAGAGTCTACGTCATGGACTTCATGTTTCATGGCCAGCGAATCCGTGAAACCACGGGCATGAGCTCCATTTCACGCGCGCGTGAAGTCTACGAAAAGCGCAAACAGGAGTTGAAGGACGGCGCGGCGGGCATCAGGAAACAACAGCAGCCGCGCCTGCTCAGTGTTGCTGCCAAGGACTGGCAAGAGCTCAAACAGTTCAAGTGGTCTCCGCGCATGCAGTCGATTGCTCAGTACGCGCTCGGCCACTTGGTGCCGGAAATGGGCAGGAAGCTGCTTGTGGACATCGACGCTAGGGACATCGCGAAGTATCAGAAGGCTCGTCTGGCGGAGGGCGCGAGCAATCGGACCATCAATATCGAGATCGGCGCTCTGCGCTCGATCATGAAACGTCACGGCCAGTGGGAGCGGGTGAAGAACTCCGATGAATGGGCTGATACCGGGATGCTCAAAGAACGCGATGATGTAGGGCGCAAACTCACCTTCGCTGAAGAGTCGATGCTGTTGCTCGAATGTGGGCGCTCCGTAGCACGGTGTCTGGTGACCTTCGTGGTGCTGTTGCTTGAGACCGGAGCGCGTCTGAACACGATTCGTACTCTCCTGTGGAGTCAGGTTGACTTTGAGCGGCGGAAGCTGAAAATCGGCAAGGACAAGACCAAGGCGGGAACGGGGAGAGAAGTTCCATTGAGCAGCCGGGCCCTTGAAACCCTGAAGATGTGGGCAGAGCAGTTCCCAGAGCGCAAGCCTTCGCATTACGTCTTCCCCTCAGAGAAGTACGGGCTACATGGTCAGCAAGGCACTTTTGGCGGGGAAGTGAAGATGTACAGCTACGACCCGCGCCAGCCGGTGGTGACCATCAAGACCGCCTGGCAGTCGGCCAAGAAGCGCACCCAGCGCCATTGTCCAGTCTGCAAGACGGGCATACTGGCCGATCAGGAGAAACCGCGAACGGGCTTCTACTGCATTGACTGCCATTTCAAGACGGACGAACTGCCGGAGCCTCTGAAGGTCCGTTTCCACGATCTTCGTCACACTGCGGTGAGCCGCATGGTAGCTGCCGGAGTTCCGCTTACGGTCATTGCGCGCATTGTGGGGTGGAGCAAGTCAACGCTGGCGGCGATGGTTACGCGCTATAGCCATCCGGATTTTGAAGAGATGCGGGAGGCGGTAGAGACAATTTCAGCGGGGTCCCCGCAAAATCCCCCTTACGAACAACCGACTGACAGAGCAACTGTGAACTAAGTCTTTTGTTTTGTTGGTCGGGGCGGAGGGATTCGAACCCCCGACCCTCTGCTCCCAAAGCAGATGCGCTACCAGACTGCGCTACGCCCCGACTTCACTTATTGTAACGTAGCCGCGGCCAGCGTCAGACACGATGCGCTAGCCACTCCGCAAACCAGATAAGGAGAACCAGCGGCATGATGAAGATGAGGATCACGCAGAGCGCAAGAAGCAGCATAAAGACCCAGTCCTTCCATGTGTGCCGGTGGGGTTGCTGGAGATGGCGTGTCATCAATTTGTAGTTGCGTCGATTGGCCTTCCACGCGATGTCGAACATGTCTCCAAGCAGAGGAATGGACCCAACCACAACATCGATGCCAAGGTTCACCACCATGCGCGCAATGGTGACATACGGTACCCCACGGAACCATGCCGCGATGATGAGGATGGAAGAGGCCAGCCCCGCGAGCACATCGCCCAGCCACGGCACTAAGCCGATCAGCCCGTCCAGTCCGAAGCGAATAGAAGTGCCGGGAATGCGGAACCAGTCGTCGAGCAGATGCGCCAACAGGTCGAGGTTCTCATTAGCGAATAAGTTGCCGCCAACGTGCCCGCGAGGCGGCGGGCCCTTGCTGATCGGTGACAGGACTTCCGGTTTCATAGACGCTGACTAAAGTCTAAGATGCGGGGGCTTGTCCATGTCCAGATGAAAGCAGTAGAGTGCGGCGCAAATGCTACAATGAATACTTGCATGGCGGCTATAGTTCAGCGGCAGAACGCCTGACTGTGGCTCAGGATGTCGTGGGTTCGATCCCCACTAGCCGCCCCAAGCCTTATATTATCTTCCATCAATAATTTAGCATTTTGACCGGCTCTCCATGGGGCAATATGGGCCAACACGGTATGGGATAATGCTCCCATATGCTCCTCACTCTCTATCGCCGTCATCGCCAGGAATGCAAAGGTGGCCACCCCCACAATTCCCGTACATCCGAATACGAGGAACGCAAGAAGGCTCGCGTCGCTGCGAGTGTCCGATCTTCGCGTCAGGAACGCTCCGAAGAAAATTCAAGCGGCACAATACCGGGCAATGGAAATTCGAAGGGGCGCGCGCCGTTGCCGCAGCTCTCGATCGCGCTGGATCATGGAAGGCGGTCCTTGAACCTCTCCCGCCCGAAGAAGTTCAGATCGCGCGAACCACCGTTGAGGAGGCGAGTGCGGCCTTTCTTGCCAAATGCAAGAACCGCAATATCGCTCCGAACACCCTGGCCAAATACTGCACGTTTACGAATCAGCTGTCGGCGTATTGCCAGAACCGCGGTTACGTCTATATCGACCAGCTCAGGGTCGTTGACATGGACCGCTTCTATGCGAGTTGGAAAGACGGCATCCGAGCGAAGGCAAAAAAACTCGAGCGATTAAAGGCGTTCATCAAATTCTGCGTGAAGCGCGAATGGCTTCCCAAAGACATTACCGAGGACCTCGAGGCGCCAGAGGGATCATCGGTCACTGTTCCCAAGTCACCGTACACGGACGAGGAACTCAATCGCCTGTATGCTGCCTGCGACAAAATCGGATCGCAACTCAAGCGGGGACCAAGCTACCGAACATGGGGTGGCGGGGATGTGAAGGACTTTATTTATCTGTCCATCTACACCGGCCTTCGCATCTCAGATGTGGCAACCTTCGATATTACGAAACGCCTCAATGGCAATGACGTTTTTCTGCGCATGCACAAGACGAAGCGGCCCCTATTCACATGGATACCAGGCTGGCTGGTGAAGCGATTTCGGGCACGGCAGAAGATCCATGGGTCGCTGATCTTCGCTGCCGGTGTCACGCAGAACGCGAAACAGCTTTGCGATATTTGGAGGAACAAGCGGCTCAGGAAGGTCTTTGCGCTTGCAGGACCGTGGGAAGCACCGCCCCATCCCCACAAATTCAGGCATACATTCGTCCGCATTCTGCTTGAGAAAGGCGTGCCGGTTCCCGACGTGGCAGAACTGATTGGCGGTAGCGAGCAGATCCTTCGGAAGCACTATGCCGCCTGGATACCAGGCCGTCAAAATCGACTTTCCAGGATCCTGCAGGAAGCCTTTTCTGATCACTCCAGAGGCAAAGTAGTGTCGATCCGCTGAGAACACGTTTGAGGAACAGTCGCGAGCCCAGGCTGCTGCAAGCACTTTTTAGTGATAATTGTTCGTTCTAATGATGTTAAGGACGAGAGTCATCACTGCACGCCAGGCGAGCGTGTATTCGTTCCGCGACGGACTCAGGAACGCTATATGTCGTGTGGTATTTACGGCGACCCATTCTAATTCGCACTACCCCCGGTTCGTCGACCAGAATCTTTCTCAACGTTTCACGCCCTATCCCCACAAATCGCACAATTCCGCAATCCGGTAACGGCGTTCGAAAGTTGTGCTTTGGGTGCTCATTCTTAAGAGTCCTCAGTCGCAGCTGACCAGATCAACCCAGTTCACTCGCTGAAAATGGGCCTATCAGCTTCAGGAACTTTTAAAAGGCGAGTCATCTAGCTTCCATTCATCTAACTTGCGTGCTCAAAGATCTCGAACAAGCGCCAAAAGTTGTAAAAGAGATCCCATGCACCGCTTCCTAGCTGAACGCCTGATCAGTCCGGAAGCGCACGATGGTCAATCCCAGCGGATTGACGGCCAGCTCGTTGTTCTTCACGTTCTCGCGGAAGACATAGGTGACGCTGGCAGTCCATCGTTCGCGCTTGATCTCGGAATGATCTGCAGGGTTCGTAAACACCTTCTCGAATTCGATCCGCGCCGAATATGGCGATTGCCGGAGATCGTCAAGAACAACATTCTTGATCTCGACATCGACGTACGGGAGCGAACCCTCCTTGATGTAGGTTTGGATGACATTGTCCTTGCGCTCTTGATCGATGACGAAGTGCTGCACATCGCCGTTCAAGAAATAGAGTGCGTTGGTTTGATCGCGCTCGATGGTGAAGCGATTGCGACTGAAATAGAGTTGAGCCCAGCGCGAGAGGTAATACTTGTTCTCAACCTCCTGCGGGCGGTATTGGAAGTTGCGATAGTCGATCGCCTCGGCGCGTCCGACATCGTTGATGCGCACGATCATGGGGTGCATGTCGGCGAGCGCACCCTGGCTCTTGTACACAAGGGCCGCCAGACCGATAGAACCATTGCGAGGACAAGAATCGTCACCTTCAAATAAGTGTTCATTACGATTGGGTCACCGTACTGCTCAAGATAACGCTCAGCAGCACGCGTGATCTCGGGAGATATTTGGCTCACAGTATTTCTCATATTCACCTCCTCAACCCATCAGCCCGCGTGTGGCTATAGCACTTGCGATTCCTACACCCGCATCATGACCTCCGATATGACCGGAAAAGAGAGATGCCGTCATCGCCGGGATCTTGAGCAGAATAAAGCTGGCGATGAAGCACATCATCAACAGCGCAGGCATGATCGCAATGAGGATCTTGAGGTTATCAAGACTCATCGCTCCGCTGGTTAAGTAAGCTGATCAGTAAATGGCTGATGACGCTTAGCGTAGCAGCAGCCACTACCTTATAAAATTCGAAACCCAAGAAGGCCTTTAACCATCCCCGGAACAAAAAATCGGTCTTACCGAAAACCATCCAAGGGATGAAGATGGGGCCGAGCAAGCCAATGATGGTCGCTCCAATCGGGCCATACGCGATGATATCAGCGCCGTCAGGATGCTTAGTACGATTTGCACTGTATAGGTGCAGAGGAGGGTATAAGGCTCTGTCCGCCCAGCGTGCGACGGATTATCTGCGTGCCTTCAGCGGAACTGACGCCGCGGGCGAGCGGCCCATTTCACTTCTCTGTTGAAGCGACCGAGTAAGGATCAAAACGAACGATCTTGCTGTTCGCTGATCGTTTCCTATCTAACATAGCGGAGCCGTAAAACGTTCATCGTCGCCTGAATGGGCCTGCAGTATTTCGTTCCTGTTGCACCTTCATTGGTGCGCCAATTTCGTCGAGGAGTGCCCATTAGACTGTGGGGCACGAAGACAGCCACGAGCGAGAATCGCAACGTCGTTAAGAAGTTCCACCTATCCTTTTAAGCGCTGATCAAACGGGTATGAGAGTGTTTCTGCGATGTGAAAGTCCGCGGCTTGCTTGTGAGATGGATTGAAGAGAAAGTTAACGGTCTTCGCAACAATGACGCTCGGCACTTAAAGAAGGGCACTGTCGTTCTTTTCGAGCCATGTCGTTCCCACGTCACGGGTCACTTCCAGTCGAGTGCGCCAATCCTGCGGCAAGTCGTCGCTTTTAACAGATGGAGCCTCTAAGTCTGGCCCTTCAATCTTCAACAATGTGAACTCAGAGGGCACGTCGTTGGCGCTCGTGTGAACGCAAACTTCAAGCAGGGCCGCTGCCGGCGTCTCTGTCATGTATACGATAACGTGGCCAGCATAGTGCCACCGTCCCGCAGCTTTCAGCCCTCCTATGCCATTCAAATCGCGATGCCGGCTGATTCGCCAGAGATTCATTTAGACGAACATGCCCTCGTCGATCTGAATTAATAGTTCCTCAACGATCCTGCTTCCAGCATCTGTCTTTAGAAGAGACAGCGGGGCTCGACCGTCGATCCGTGGGTGAGGCTAACAAAGCCAGCCCAGAGCGCGTTCGCGGCTTCCGTAGATTGATTCCGTCAGTGAGAGAACCCGGATTACACGCAGTACTCGGTCGGATTCCTCGACGGTCAGTTTTTCTCGCCGAGAGCGACGATGCTGCAACGTTCGAGACGGAATGACTATTGCATCGATTTCTGAGCGTTCGAGGCCGAGAGCATTGAGACGCTTAATGACAGACGGAGCCAGTCTCCCTTCGACGATGCGAAGAATCTCGCCCTCTTGGCCGGGGACTGTAGTCCCAACCATTCACCGATTTGTGCATTGGCGGCATTCATAGAATTTCAAACTACATTATGCCATATGTAGTCTGGCAGAATGCGGGCCCAGCTGTAGGAGCGGCAACAACTCCGTGGTTTCAACTGCACTCGATTGGCGTCCGGCTCAAAAGGCGCTGAAAGAGTTCTCGACCAAACCAGTCAGCTGGTTGTTGGCGTGACAGGCCTGGTCCTACGCCCCCGCCTTTTTCTCGATCTTCGCCCACGTGTCCTTCAGCGGCAAGGTCCGGTTGAACACCGGCCTCTCCGCAGTAGAATCCGGGTCGAGGCAGAAGTATCCTACGCGTTCGAACTGGTATGGCGCGCCCACCTTCGCATCGGCCAGCGAAAGCTCCAGCTTCGCATCGGCCACCACTTCCAAAGAGTCGGGATTCAGATTGTCTAGAAAGCTTCCGCCATCCGGCACATCCTGCGGATTTGGATTCGAAAACAGCTTGTCGTAAAGCCGCACCTCGGCGGAAATGACATGCGCCGCCGACACCCAGTGCATCGTCGACTTCACCTTCCTCCCATCCGGAGAATTCCCGCCGCGGCTGGCTGGATCGTACGTGCAATGCACTTCCACTATGGTCCCGTCCGCATCCTTCACTACGCTGTGCGCAACGACAAAATACGCATTGCGCAGCCGCACTTCCTTGCCAGGAGAGAGCCGATAATACTTCGGCGGAGGCACCTCGCGAAAATCTTCCCGTTCGATGTAGAGCTCACGCGAAAACGGCACCTGCCGAGTCCCAGCCAGCGAATCCTCCGGGTTGTTCGCCACCTCCACGTACTCCGTCTGTCCCTCCGGGTAATTGTCAATTACCAGCTTCAGCGGCCGCAGCACCGCCATCCCCCGCGTCGCGCGCTTGTTCAGGTCATCGCGCTGAAAGTGCTCCAGCATCTCGAAATCGATAATGCCGTTGGTTCGCGTCGCCCCCAGTGAGGCC
>Ga0126371_10001021_pt1 | contig 23335 bp, 19 predicted proteins | sample PanSoiMetaPlot_4_FD_110145 | JGI IMG/M metagenome (GOLD analysis project Ga0126371, IMG submission 110145) | Tropical forest soil microbial communities from Panama - MetaG Plot_4 | ecosystem: Environmental > Terrestrial > Soil > Tropical forest > Bulk soil | place: Panama | collected 2016-02-17 | reverse complement strand
CCTATCTTTCCCGCATGATTCAACGGAAGCGCTTCGATCACGTGGCCGCGGGAAGCCAGTTATTCGTGGAGCGTTTCCTGTCTACGTGGGTAAAGAACTGCATTCGGGCCACTGGTATCCGCAAGGTCGCGTTGAGCGGTGGCGTCTTCATGAACGTCAAGGCCAACAAACGCATCCTGGAACTCCCGGAGCTTGAGGAGCTTTTTGTATTCCCCTCTTGTGGCGACGAAACGAACGCGATCGGAGCAGCTTGGCTTCTCTATCAAAAAGAGACCGGCGCAATTCCCCGGCCGCTGAACAATTTGTACCTCGGCATGCACTCGTCGGTAGAGCAGATCGAGGCTGCCGTCCGCAACTACAAATTTCGGCAGGATGTGCGGATTGAAGAACAGACCGACATCGAACGCCGCGTTGCCACGCTCCTGAGCAAAGGTCGCATTGTTGCGCGATTCAAGGGCCGTTGCGAGTTTGGGGCGCGGGCATTGGGTAATCGTTCCATCCTCGCCAACGCCTCCCATTGCGAAGCCGTGCGAACGATCAACGAGATGATCAAGTGCCGGGACTTCTGGATGCCGTTTGCACCATCAGTTCTTGAAGAACGCAGCGAAGACTACTTCTTGAAGCCGAAACCCATGCCGGCGCCCCACATGATCATGACCTTCGATACCCGCGAAGAGAAACGGCCAGCCCTGGCTGCGGCCGTGCATCCTTACGATTTTACGGGACGCCCGCAGGAAGTTTCCGAGCGGCTGAATCCGGACTACTACCGTCTTCTCAAGTATTTCGAGGAATTCACCGGTGAAGGGATTATTCTCAACACGTCCTTCAATTTGCACGGGGAACCGGTGGTTTGCAGTCCGGCCGATGCACTGCGCGTTTTTGACGTCTCCGGTCTCGAGTATTTGGCCCTCGACAACCTGCTACTGAGCAAAGGATAGGGCTTGCCAGCGACACCAGCCTGAACCGTTCAAGATCCATGCCCAAACAAATGAACATGGGAGCTGTCCCGCGACCCGGCACGACGGAATTGCCCGCCGAAGCGTCTGCAATTCTGCGGATTTTTGGCCGCAACACGCTTTGGCTCTGGCTGGACCTGGGGGCATTGCGCATCGGGACGATGCTCGCTGGCTTATTCCTCATCCGCTACTTCGGACCGACCAACTTTGGAATTTACAGCACCGCGCTGGCGGTCGGCTGGGTCGCAAATGCGGTGATCGACCTAGGGCTTACGCGTTACGCTGCACGAGCGGTAGCCGCCGACGTCAATGAAGCCAAGCCGATTCTGGCGCTCACGCTTTTTACCACCCTAGGGTCGGCAGTGATTGCAACCTTGGTTCTGTTGCTGGCCGTTTATTCCGTATACATGCCGTTGGCTTGCTTGGCCGCCGGTTTCATCTTGTGCAATTTCGAAGGCACTTCGAGTCTCTGCGCCGGCATCTTGACGGCCGATCTGCGATCGAAAGCAATCTTGCCGGGATCGATTCTCAGCGCGCTCGGATTAATCCTTATGGTTGGGATTACGTTCTGGTTCCGTTTGTCCGTCCTGGGATTACTGGTAGGGCTGTGCGTTAAGTCCGCGGCCGTGATGAGCCTTCGTTTGTGGCAACTGCGTCTTCATTGGCCCAACGCATCCGACTGGTCGCTGCAAATGTTCCGGCGAGTTGCGCGAAGCGCGATGGCATTTTTCGCGAATAATCTGACACAGGTAGGTTACGGCAAGATTGCGATTCTAAGCCTTGGCCTCGCTTCCTCGGAGGCCGAAGTGGGCTGGTTCGCAGCCGCGTACACCATCGCCGATGTGGTTCCGCAATGGAGTTACGCACTGAGCGGCGCGCTTTTGCCTGTGTGGACAAAGCTTTTTGAAACTGGGCGCACCTCTGACATGTTGGCGCTGCGCCGCCGCCTCCTCGATGGAATCTTGCTCACAACCATTCCCGCCTGGCTCTCCTTGGCCTTGTTTGCCAAGCAAATCTGCGTTCTGTTGGGGACGAACTACGTGCCCAGCGCGCCTGTCCTTTCGATTGTTGCCCTGAGGTGTGTGCTTTCCGTACTGGACGGATTTTTCGGACACGGCTTTCTGGTGGCGGCAAACCGAGTTGCGGAACGCCAGAGAGCTTTAGGCATAAGCCTCGTTCTTCTGGGAATTCTTAGCGTCGTCCTGGGATATTTTTGGGGTGCGATCGGCGTTGCCCTCGCACTGGTAACGTCAGACGCCACTCTGATCCTTCAGTACCTTCCAATCAGCGCTCGGATTGGTTTGAAGATCGAATGGCCAAGAATGCTTCCGGTAGGTATCGCAGCGTTACTCATGATCCTTTGCGCGTTCGCACTGCCAGGAGACATTCCTTTTCTACTGCGGGCACTGGCGTCGGCCGCGGTTTACGTCTGCGCACTACTGGTTTTATCCAAGGAGCAGCTTCGCAATCTAGGAAAAACTTTGCACGACTGCATTTTCCCGCGTCCGGACTGTGGAGTCGAAACTGGCCGCACCCGAGTGACGTCAGAGCCTTAAAATGTTTCTCTCTCTTTCTAATGACGCAGAGCGTTTGCCGCGTGAACGGAGACCCTGGCCGGGAGCGCTGCGGCTGGCCGGCTTGGGATTTCTCTTTGTTCTCGGAATGGCCGTGATTCTTGTTGTCGACTGGGCAAACAAATTGGGGCTGCAAGGTGCCCAGTTTATTGCAAACGCCGGGCTTGTGAGAACATTTTGTTACCTCGTCGCAGGATTTCTCATAAGTCTGCTGTTATTGCGCCGCCCGGAAATTGCCTTGGGTCTATTCTTCCTGGTCGGACTGGTCAAAGGGGACCCGAGCCTTGCCTCCACACCGGTGGATCTCACGGTGCTTGTCGGCGTGATCGTGCAAGTTGCCGTGTGCTACCGGGTTTTCATCAAGCGCCAGACGATGCGCTTTCCGGAAGAGTACTTCTTCTATGTCCCTCTGCTCGGAATGATGATTGTCAGCCTGATCTATGCTCCAGATTTGGCCGGAGGGTTGGACAAGCTGCTGCGGTTTGTGTGCCTGACGGGAATTGGAATTGTCGCACCCTTTGTCCTGTTCGATGACCTGCGGAAGATCGGCCGCTTCTTTGTCGTGTTGATTCTTGGCGGCCTGGGATTGGCGATCAATTCAATGACCATGCTGGGCGGTGAGGAACGCATGGTTTCACCAAGCGGCTTGAACACGGAACTTGGAGCGGCGTCCGCTGTTGCGATGATTCTGATTTGGGGCTTCCTCTTCCCTCGCCTGTCGCTGGGGCGAAGAATCCTTTTGTATCCTGTGCTGGGGGTGCTCGGGATCGCCCTGATCGGCTCGGGAGGAAGATTCGCAAACGTCTCGGCGGTGGTGTGTATTCTCTTGGGAGCCTGTCTTTGCAGGAGGTTGTTCTGGGACATTTTGATCGCAGGTGCCGTGGGAATTGTGACTCTCCCTTTCATTTGGATCCCGCAGGCTTCATTCGATTACCTGCACTCGCTGTGGCATCCCGCACAAGCCATGGGTACACGCAACGACCTGATGTGGCTTGGTGTGCGAATGTTCTCAGAACATCCGATTCTGGGCGTGGGAGCACAGGGATTCCGCTACTTGTCGCCCAATCCGCTGACCTACAACTATCCCCATAACTTGATTCTAGAATTGGGCTCGGAAATGGGCATTCTTGCCGCTCTGGCATTTCTCGCCATCGCGTTCTGTGCTTTTCGCGAAGCCGTCCGGCAACTCCGAGATCCGCTGTTTCGGGCAAATTCTCTGGTGCCTACGGTAATGCTGCTATTGATCTACGTGTTCATGGATGCCATGGTCTCCGGCGACATTAATGATCTGCGTTTCATGTGGTTCGTGTTTGCCTTGCCGTTTGTTTTGCGAAATCTGATGGCAAGTTCTCCGGTCCTGATGTGGGAGCATATCGCCACGCCTGCAACAATGAAAGCAGCAACCTAGGAATCGGCGTTCCTGCGGTTCACGCAAATCGCCCCGCTCACAAAATGGGACGTTCTTGATTTATGAGCACCTCAACGATTGCTACACCTGTGATTAAAAAAGATTTGGCTTCCGCGATCCCCGACTGGAACTCCCGGAGGGCCAAGCTTGCCGGCCGCATGCAAAACGTGCGTGTCTGCCATTTAAGCCCCGTCCAGCGCACGCGAGATGAACGGGCATTCACCCGCGAATCGCTACCGGCAACCGGATATGGCCTGGAGCTCGCGATCGTGGGCCCGCATTCGTTGACTGGGCCGGTAGACCATGTGGAGTTTGTCGCGGTTCCCACGAGCCGGAACCGCCTGATGCGAGTCTTGCTGTTCTTTCGAATGGTTTCTCAGGGGCTAAAGCAAAGGGCAGACATCTACCACGTACACAGCCCGGAATTAATTCCAGCAGGACTGGCGCTCAAACTTTTGTTTCGCAAGCGCGTGGTATACGACTCGCGCGAAGATTTCCCGTCTATGATGCTGACGAAAGCATATTTGCCAGCCCGCTTGCGCAAACCCATGAGCCGGGTGGTCGCGCAATTTGAACAGCTGGCGGCACGATACCTAGACGCAGTGGTCACGGCTGACTCCGGATCGCTGCGGCCCCTGGCACGAACGGGCAGAAGCAAGAAGTTGGTCTTTTACAACTTTCCCAATCTGAAGTTTTTTCCAAGGACAGAAACGTCAGAGAAATCATATGACCTGGTCTACCGCGGGGGGCTTTCCGAGCGCGCCGGGACCTTCGTGCTGCTGGAGGCAGTAAAGCTGCTCGCGGATAGTGGAATGCCGCTGCGCTTGTTGTTGTTCGGATACACGGACAATCCGGAAAGCAAAAGGAAGATTGGGGATGTTCTCATTTCGCTGGGTATCGAGAAGCTGGTCACCCTGCGCGGCACAATTCCCCACGAAGCGATGGCCAGAACCCTGAGCGAAGCACGGATTGCGGTGTGTCCCTTGCAACAGATTCCGAAATTCATGAACAACATTCCCGTAAAGGTGTTCGAGTCCTGGGCGTGCGGATTGCCGGTCATAGCCACCGACCTTCCTCCAATTCGACCATTTTTTCAGCACGGAGGACTTGGATTGCTGGTGAAGCCCGGGGACCCCAAGGACCTCGCAAACGCCATTCGTCGTCTGCTTGCGGAACCGCAATTGATCGAGGAGTACGGGCGGCGCGCAAGGCAGGTTGTCCTGCAGCGGTACAACAACAGCATGGAGATTCACAAGCTTATTTCGCTCTATGGAGAGGTGCTTGCATGTTAACGGCACACGCGCGCACGAGTGAAATGGACCATCCGGCGCATCCGGCTGCAATTGCGCAACGAGCAACGCGCCCTAGCGCTAAGCGCCTCATCGTAAATGCGGACGACCTGGGCCTGAGTTTCGGAATCACGGATGCGATTCTCCAGTGTCACGCGAAGGGGATTGTCACCAGCGCTTCGCTGATGGTGAACCAGCCGGCCACGGCGCATGCGGTGGAACGTTTGCGGGACCATCCTGGCCTGGATGTCGGGATACATCTGAACCTCTGCCAAGGAAGGCCGGTCTTGGCACCCGAAAAGGTCCGCACCCTTGTGGGAACCGATGGAAGGTTTTTGCCTCCCACAGAAATGGGACGACGCCTGGTTCGCTGGAAAATCTCTTCTCGAGAGATCGAGGCGGAATTCTGCGCGCAAGTCGACCAAATGATCTCGCACGGACTCACGCCGTCGCACGCAGATTCCCATCATCGCTTCCACATTTATCCGGCAGCGGCGAGCGCATTCCGGCGGGCGTTAAAATCGCGAGGGATTGAACGGGCCAGGTCCGCGAAGAAATCCACCTGGCCCAACAGCCGCGTGGCGAGCGCGCATGCGGGAAGATTTTTTCGGCGCGTGGTGGTGAATGCCTACAACACCATCCTGCAATCCGCTGTTTTCAGGTCCCTTAGAACGCCGGACGCGGGAATTGCCCTGCACCCGCGATTTCGTGGCAGGCTTTCCGCGCTTCCGGAGGCATGGATGTTCGCGCTGTCCAACATGCCCATCGGCACCTACGAAATCTGGTGCCACCCGGGTTTTGTCGAGCGCGGTTTCTCCGACCACGACCCTCTGCGCGAACAACGCTGTGTAGAAGCGGCCATGCTTGTCGATCCGCATCTTTCCGAGCTTATTTCTCAAGCAGGGATTCAGCTCATCACCTTTCAATCGCTGTGAACATGAAGCACGGAAACGCAGTCTCTGTCTCCGCCTCACTTCGTCAAGAATTACGAATATTTGAGTCATTAGGAGGAAAGCACACATGCGCATCTTCATCGCAGGCGTGGATGGTTACCTTGGCTGGTCGCTAGCACAACATCTAGCAGCACGCGGGCACGACGTGGCCGGAGCCGATATCCTGTTCCGGCGCGACTGGGTAGAAGAGATGGGCTCGTGGAGTGCGACGGCGATATGTTCTATCGAAGAACGGTTGGCGGCCTTCCGTGAAAGATACAAAAAAGAACTGTACTTCTGGCCAGGAGACCTCCGTGACTACGAACTGGTAGAACAGATCTTTCGCGAGTTCCAGCCCGACAGCATTGTGCATTTTGGTGAATGCCCATCCGCGCCGTTTTCCATGATTGATGTGCACCATTCGGTTTTTGTGCAGACCAATAACATCACGACGACGTTCAACCTGCTTTACGCCATGCGCGACATTCGCCCAAAAGCGCACCTTGTGAAGCTTGGCACCATGGGTGAATACGGAACGCCCGACGTGGACATCCCGGAAGGCTTCTTCGAGATCGAATACCGAGGACGGCGCGCCCGGCTTCCCTTTCCTCGTTTGGCTGGTTCTTGGTATCACTGGTCCAAGGTTCACGGCTCAAATAACATCATGTTTGCGTGCAAGATCTGGGGCCTGCGCGCCAGTGACATCATGCAAGGCGTGGTGTTCGGCACGCGCATAGACGGAATGGAGAAAGATCCTCGGCTGTTGACGCGCGTAGATTTTGACCAGGCTTTCGGAACGGCAATCAACCGGTTCTGCTGCCAGGCGGTGATTGGGCACCCGCTGACTCCCTTCGGTAAAGGATTGCAGCGCCGCGGATTTTTGCCGCTCCGGGACTCCATGCAGTGCCTGACGCTGGCCCTCGAAAACCCGGCGCATGAGGGCGAATACCGCGTTTTCAACCAATTTCAGGAAGTGTTCGACGTGACCGAACTGGCGCGAAAGGTGCAAAACGTAGCCTGCCAGATGGGACTGCCGGTCGAAATCCAGCATCTGGATAATCCGCGTTACGAAGCCAAGGATCACTACTATAAGGCGGACCACCAACATCTTTTCGACCTTGGTTACCGGCCCACGCATCCGGTGGAGACGGAGATCGAAATCATGCTGCACGATCTGATTCCCTGCCGTGAGCGTATTCTGGCGAAACAACATGCGCTTATCCCGGATATTCGTTGGGACGGAAAAAGATCGAAAGCTTGTTATTTGAAAACCACTTCGTCTGTAGCTTGAGTCTGCCAATTCAAAAAAAATCAGTTCAGGAGGCGGTCGTGCTGGAATCTGCCGTACGAGCAAATATGCAGCGTCTGTATGGGATGTATCACTCCATGCCCTATCCTGTGCAGAACCTGCTGACGAGCGCCCGGGGCCTGCTGCTGGCGAGGCATCGGTATGCAGAAAGCACCATGCGGTATTTGCAGGAGCTGCGGGCCCATGAAGGGTGGACATCGTCTGAAATCGTGGAGCACCAATGCGGACGCCTGCAATGGATCATTCAGCAGGCGCGGGCTCGCGTTCCTTTTTATGCAAACTACCCGGCAATCACGTTGAAATCGCTTGCCGACCTGCGCCAGCTACCGCTGCTGCCGCGCGAAACGGTCCGGAGCAATCCGCATCTTTTTGTTTCGCGCGACCTGCGGGAAACCGACTGCATCCGCGTAGGAACAACAGGAACAACCGGCGCCAGCCTTCAGGTGCGATATTCCGAAGCCGTCGCCCGCCGCAATTGGGCGTTCCACATGCGCCGCTGGGCGTGGGCGGGAATCAAACCACTAAGCCCGCGGGTGACGTTTTTCGGCAGCCGGGTGGTCCCACCGGACCGCCGTGTCCCGCCTTTCTGGACAGAGAACTACGTGGAACGGCAGACCTTGGCAAGCATTTTTCACCTCTCTGACTCGAACGCTCCGCACTACGTACAGTTCCTTCGTCAACAAAAACGGAAAGTACTCGAAGGCTTCCCTTCGGTCCTGGCTATTCTGGCGGATTTCGTTTTGAAGTCCGGCGCGCCGGTTCCAATGCGTGTGATCTTTACCGATGGTGAGCCGCTTTACCCGAAGCTTCGGGAATCCATTGAGCAGGCGTTCGCTACTCGAGTCTTTGATCTTTACGGCAACACGGAACTTTGTGGATTGATTCATGAGTGCGAGTACGGGCGGCTGCACGTTCAACCAGACTACGCGTTTTTGGAAATTCTCGACAGCGACGATCGTCCCACCGTTCCTGGCGAAGAAGGATTCCTTGTGTGGACGGGATTCATCAATGATTCTATGCCTTTGATCCGTTACCGGATCGGAGACCGCGGATGCTGGGATCCGACCCCATCGTGCTCCTGCGGGCGAGCGTTTCCCTGCGTTATTCCCACCATTACGCGTGAAAGTGACATCTTGCGGTGTCCGGACGGAAGAATCTTCTCGCCCCGCGCGCTCAATCAGGCTTTGAAGGGCGCAAAAACGTTGAGGTTCTGCCAAATCGTACAGGAACAGCCGGGGCAAGTTGTGGTCCGGGGTGTCGCCAGTGACCTGGAAGCGTCCGATGACTTGATGGCCATCCGGAAGAATTTGCAGGCGATTCTCGGCAAGGGAATGTCTGTGTCCGCGATGCTCGCTGACAGCCCGATTGTGCGCGCCGGCGGAAAGATTCCACTCATTATCCAATCTCAGGCGACGAGGAATTCAGAGCCCGTCATCGCTGCCGCAGCAGGCGGAGCTTAGAAGGCCGATGTCAAACATTCGAAACATTTAGCCTGGACACTTTACATGCTCATTCTTTTCTGGATTTGCGTTGTCGTGATTCTCTACGTTTACCTGGGTTATCCCGCATTGTTGTCGATGGGCTTTCTCGGCAGGAAGCGCCCGATACAAAAAGCGGACATCCTGCCCGCTCTGAGCGTCGTCGTGCCTGCCCACAACGAGGAGCACAGCATCCGCCGCAAGATTGTGAATCTGCTTTCCCAAGATTATCCGGCCGACTCGGTGCAAATCCTCGTCGGCAATGACGGCTCGACCGATCGAACCGCCGAGATTGTTTCGGAATTTGCGTCCCAAGGGACCGTGCAATTGGTCACTGCGGAAGTAGCCGGAGGCAAGAGCGCGATTCAGAACTCACTCGTCTCGCAGGCCACCGGTGAAATCCTTGTCTTTACCGACGCAGATTGCTTCCTACCGCCAGACGGCTTGCGGATCATCGTGCGGAATTTTGCCGACCATGAGGTTGGGTTGGTGACCAACTGCGCTTCGTTTCTCAACGAAGGAGAAACAGCAACCGTCGAAGGAGAGAGTCTCTACTGGCGTTATGAACGCTGGCTCCGTAGCCAGGAGAGCGACCGTGGACTATTGGCGATGGCCAGCGGTTCTCTGTTTGCCATGAGGCGCGGCTTGTGGGCCCCATTGGAACCGGGCGTCGGCGACGATTTTGCGTTACCACTTCGCGTAGCGAAAGCGGGTCGGCGCAACGTTCTGGAAGCTCGCGTTTCGGCGACTACGGTGCTCTCGCAAAACCAGCCAGGCTCGATGTTCCGCACCAAGATACGGATCATCAGCAAGGATCTGCGCGGGCTGCTGCTTTCTGTGGAATGCCTGAACCCATTCCGGGTGGGGGCATTGGCTATCGGATTGTGGTCCCACAAATTGCTGCGCTGGTGCATTCCTTATTTCCTGATCGGCCTGCTTGCAAGCAATGTGGCGTTGTTCGCGTCAGCACGTCCTTTTTTTGAACTGACATTGCTGACACAAATTCTGTTCTACGCAGTGGCACTGCTCGGATTCCTGCTGGCGCGGCGCGGAAACGCGTTCCCCTTGTCCATCGCTTCGTCCTTTTGCCTGGTGAATTTTGCCGCGCTGGTCGGAACCTTGCACTGCTGCACGTTTCAATCGGCCGGCCGCTGGAAACCCGTGCGCTGAAACAGAGCACGGGAGCACCCATCGAATTCTATAGAGACTGTATGAATCCCTTACACTTCTACGGATGGTTTAACGGCTCCGTCGCTTTGGCGGTTTGTACCGCCCTGCTGCCCCTCGTTCTGCGCTTTGCCCATCAGTGGGAACTTCATGATTTCCCCGGGGCTCTAAAACCGCACGCTGTGCCGACTCCACGCCTCGGCGGTATAGCCATGGGCGCGGCGCTGGTTGCCGGCATCTCCGTCGGTGGAACTGGGCTGTTTTCGCCAGCATTGCTGGTCTTCATTGCGCTATTGCTGGTCTGGGTTGTCGGTATTCTCGACGACCTCGCAAATCTGCCCGCCGGCATACGGTTGGTCGTCCAACTCCTTGCGGGATTGTTGGTAGCCCAAACGCAATGGCGCATGACCATTTCCGGAAACGTGTGGATCGATTCTCTCCTCACGTGTCTGTTCGTGGTGATCTTTGTTAACGCACTGAACTTCTTTGATGGAGCCGATGGCTTGGCGGCGGGAGTGATCGCCATAGTGAGCCTGGGATACGTAGCGCTTTACTCGACGCGAGGCCCCTCAGTAGGCGCGGCTGTTTCCTGGGCGCTACTTGGCGCCGCCCTGGGATTTCTGCTCTTCAATTTCCCACCCGCTAGGATTTTCATGGGCGACTCCGGAAGCACGGTTTTGGGCTTCCTCGCAGCCTTTCTCGGCTTGGATTTCTACCGGGTGCACCACGCCGTAGGTACCCACCTGTTGCTTCCTCTGGTGTTTGCGGGACTTCCCTTGCTTGATTTGTGCCTCGCCGTGGTGCGCAGAGTCCGTAAGGGCTCATCGCCATTTTTAGGAGATCGGCAGCACTTCTATGACCTGCTAAAAGAACAGGGATGGTCAGCTCGTCCGATAGCTATTGGATCCTACCTCGCGACGGCTTGCTTAGTGCTGGTCGGTTGGCTCTGCACGCTTTTGACGCCGGGAATTGCTCTCCTCGCCGTAACGCTCGCATTTGCCTCGCTTGCCATCACCGCCATTCGTTTGGGATCGCTGCGCTGATTGGGGCATTTCGCAGAAGGGACAAGTCCGATGTTGGTTTGGGAAAAACCTGACGTTACGCGTTCATGCAGAGTGGCTATTGCAGGAGACTTTCTTCCCGCCGGAGGCCTTCAGCTTCCAGCGGGCAAGAGCTGGAAGGATGTTGCGAACGGGCTCAGACGGAGATTTGCGAGAGCGGACGTGACCATTCTGAATCTCGAATGTTGCGTCAACGTCGGGGATTCGGCGGCAGAAACAAAACTCGGCCCCGGAGATACCTTTGCAGCCGAACCGGACGTGCTCGAGTTCTTGTCGTTCCCGGGGAGGAATATTGCGGGCCAGGCAAATAATCACTCGTGCGACTACGGACAAGAAGGAGTTGCAAGGACAAAAGAAGCTCTGGCGAGGCATGGGCTGACGTCGCTAGGCATCGGTCGAACACTGCAGGAACCTCCCGAGGTATGCGTGACGGAAACGCATGGCGGTGTGCGTGTGGGCATCTGGGCAGCCGCGAGGCATTTACCGGAACTGGCCACTTACAAAAAGGCGGGAGTGGAACCAGCAACCCGTCGCCGTGCCGAAGAAGCCCTCAGAGCCCTAAGGGAAGAAGGAGCAGACTTCAATCTGGCCTTTCTGCACGCAGGACTGGAACGCACCAATCGGCCCGATCCCGATGATGTGGAGCTCATGAATCAATTCGCATGTTTGGGCTTCGATGTTGTCGCAGCCAGCCATTCGCATCGCATCAGCGGGTGCAGCCGTATCGATCGAAGCTCCGGCCGACCTGCGTTTTGCTTTTACGGACTGGGTAGCATCACCTCCGGCGTTCTCTACTCAGAGATGGAACGCGAAGGACTGATCGTACTGGTAGACGTCGGGCGTTCCGGAGCGATCGCGCACGTGGAAGTGCATCCGGTACATCTCGAGGACGCTGGCTGGGGCCGCATTCCCCTGTTCGGCGATGCCCATAGGATACTCCAGCGATTCCTGGATTTATCCGAAGAGCTCGCGACGGGGACTTACCGGCAGAGTTTTTATAGTGATCTGAAGCGAGACTTTTCCCGCTCATTCTTTCGAAATCTTCAAGTGGCGATGGAAAGGGGCGGAGCGCGTGGACTGGCAAGGAAGCTGGGGCGAATCCGCATGCGTCATTTGAACCGGCTCCTGCAGTCTGGACTCAGTTAAACAAAACCTGAGCGGTTCGGTAAATTTGCTTCCCGTGAAAGGAGAGAGCTTTGTGTGTGGCATTGTCGGTTCGATAAGGCACGGTTCGTGCCTCGAAGAGAACGTTTCTTTACGCATGAGGGATATCCTGGAGCACCGGGGACCAGATGATGCCGGGCTGTGGCAATCGCCGCCAAATGGCGTAACTCTCGGCAGCCGTCGCCTGGCGATCCTGGACCTCTCGCCCCGTGGGCACCAGCCGATGCACGACGAAAGCGGAACGCTGACAGTCGCATTCAATGGCGAGATCTACAATTGCGTCGAGCTGAGGCGCGAGCTACGAGGTTTCTACCGTTTCCGCTCGCAGACCGATACCGAGGTCATTCTCGCGGCTTATTCCCACTGGGGGCCGGAGTTCGTACAGCGGCTGAACGGTATGTTCGCCTTCGCCATTTGGGACGCCCAGCAAAAACTGCTATTTGCGGCCCGGGATCGCTTTGGCGAAAAACCGTTCTACTACTACCGGCGACCCTCGCTGCTGCTTTTCGCCTCGGAAATCAAGGGCTTGCTGGCCTCGGGGATGGTGCAAGCCGAGGCGAACGCCGAGGCGATCTACCGCTTCCTCGCCTATCGGGAAACCGACGAAGCCGAAGGGACGTTTTTCAAGGACATCGTCGCGCTCCCTCCGGCGCATACATTGCTCTATTTGCCGAGGGAAGACAAATTGGTCGTTCGACGCTACTGGGACCTTGACCCAACGGCCGAAATCCGGTTCGGAACAGAGGCCGCCTACGCGGAGGAACTATTGGACTTGTTGCAGCAGAGCGTGAAGATTCGTTTGCGTTCCGACGTTGCAGTCGGCTCCTGCCTCTCCGGTGGATTGGACTCCTCGGCAATCGTCAGTCTGGTGGCTGCGGAAAGGAAGGGAGACCGCCAGTGCGCGTTCTCCGCCAGATTCAGGGAGCATGCGTTTGACGAAGGAGACTTCATTCGTCCGGTGGCACAACAGTTTTCCGTGTCGAACTTCGGAGTGTACCCGGATCCACTGAGACTTGTCGAAGAAGCGGAAAGACTCGCATGGCATCAAGAGCATCCTTTTGTCGGCCCCAGCATTTACGCGCAATGGTGCGTCATGCGACTTGCCGCGGAACACGGTGTGACCGTATTGCTTGACGGCCAAGGCGCGGATGAGTGTCTGGCCGGTTATCTGGGAGCCCAGGCATATCACTACCGGGACTTACTCGGACGCCTGCATTGGGCTTCGCTCGCAAAGTCGGTTTGGATTCAGGCCACGCGTGGAGGCCTAAAAGGAATAATGAGTCCTTTGCTTCCACAAGGCCTGGCGCACGGAGGAGCGTTACCTTCTTCCCTGGTCGAGCCCTTGTGTATGACTGAAGAATTTCGCCACATCTCTACGGTTCCAAAGACCATCGCGCCGAAACGGTTCAAGAGCGCCCTGCACAACGAGCTGTACCAGCAATTGCGCTGTACCATGCTACCCAAGCTCTTGCGCTTTGCGGACCGGAGTTCGATGGCATTTTCGCGCGAGGTTAGGCTGCCCTACCTCGATCATCGTGTAGTGGAATTTCTCTTTGCCATTCCGGAGGCGCAGAAAATCCGCAACGCGTGCACAAAATACGTACTGCGCGAAGCGATGCGTGGCCGCTTGCCGGAAAAAGTTCGCGGACGCACGGACAAGAAAGGTTTCGAAACCCCGCAAAGCGACTGGTTAAGCGGCCCCTTGCGCACCTGGGCAGAAGCCATCCTGCAATCGCGCTCACTGCACGATAGGGGTTGGATTGACCAGGCCGCTGCCCTGCGAGTATGGAACCGGTTTCTCGCCTCGCCCCATCGGCATCAGAATGTCATTTTCCGCTGGGTAACACTGGAACTCTGGGCACGGACGTTTCTAAAACCTGCCGTTGAATTTCAAGTTCACCCGAAGCGGCATTGGTCCCGGTCGGCACCCATGCACATCCCCACCGAAGTTCGCCTGCAATTCTCCTAAGAACTTCCCTACATTATGAATGCGCTTTTACAGATATTGACCGAATGCCGCTTTCTTCGCCTGGCCGCCTCGAGCAGCCTCAAATTCCAACATGGAGAGTAAGTTTCATGCCCGTTCAAAGGTCAACGCTCGAGGCGGCAGATATTCCCTCGTTCGACAGCAATCGAAACCTGGGTCTGTTCAGCTGGCTCTACAGATTTCATCACGCGCGGCGGTTCCAGTGGTTGCGCCGAAAAACCAGGGCCATTCGAAAGCCGCAGATCTCGGTGCTCGAACTGGGATGCAATGACGCCCGATCAATCCACTATATTCCGATACCCATCAAGCGGTATGTGGGCTTCGACGCGGGCTGGCGTAGTGGAATGAAGGAGGGGCGCCCGTATGGCCTGGAAGCAGCGCGTCAGCGCTATCGAGGCATCCCGCATTTTGAATTTCACCGCTCCGACCACTGTGAAGATGTGGAACGCGTTCCAGGGGGCTTCGATGTCGCTGTGGTCCTGGAAACCTTTGAGTACTTGAGGCCCAATGACTTGGAGCGGTATGTCTCCGTGCTCGCGGACAAACTCAACGACAGCGGCTGCATTTATTCTACGATGCCCAACGAAAAGGGCCTGCCCCTGCTGCTGAAGGTGCTGGGATCCAGATTGTCCCGCGTACCGCGAAGCGAATACACGGCCCGCCAGCTCATCAACGGAGTGCTCGGCCGCATGAACAACGTCCCGCGCGTACCTTTCGGCCGCAAGGGTTTCGACTTTGCAGCAGTGGCGCATATCGCCGAGCGGCATTTCTCAAAAATTCAATTGGAATCCGTTGAGCCCTTTTTTGCTCCGCTGTCCCTTAGTCTGAATGTCGGGATGGTTGCTTGCAAGGAACCGACAACCAATAGCGAAAACTAATCCGTTGTTCTCGAGGTGTGCTTTTGAGACCTCCCAGATCGAGCCTTTTTCTCATCGTTGTCGCATGGGCTGGCTTTTTACTCTGCGCAGCGAATGCGCGCTCTCAGGAAACGCAACGCCAAAAACAGGAACAAACCGGACAGCAGAACCAATACCGTGATCAGTCGCAGTCGCTGCAGGAAACCCAACAACGGCAGAACATCCAGGCATATCGTGGACAGATCGCCGCCAAACACGGGAAGTATTACTTGGAAGAAGCGCATACACGCGCTTCGTACACGCTGGAAGACACGTGGGAAGCGAAAAAGTTTCTAAATAAGAAAGTTCGCATAACGGGTTGGCTGGACCCCGACAAAAACATTCTCCATGTCGTTTCTCTTGCGGCGGCGCCGTGAGGGCGGGACGACCTCCAAATCAAATCGTACGGCGACACATATGAGATCAAAAATAGGGTTTTGCGTGTTCTTTTTCAGTGTGGTGGTCCCTTCGCTCTGCGCGACGACCTACTACGTCGACGCGACACAAGGGGATGACCAAAACAAAGGAACATCTCCCGAGGCGGCATGGCGGAGTCTTGGACGCGTGAATCAGTTTTCCTTTGCGCCAGGAGATGTGCTGCTACTTCGCCGGGGCAGCATTTGGCGGGAAGAGCTCGACTTTCCTTCCTCCGGCAACGCTAATGCTTCGATTACCATCGATGCGTATGGAAAAGGGGAGTTGCCGATCATCACCGGAGCAGACCTTGCGGATGCGCGCGCCTGGACTCAGACCGCCGCAACAGCTTGGCAATGCGCAGTCAAAACACAACCGAACGTCGTGATCTTCGACAGAGTCAAGGGTCATAAAAAATCCACGCTGGGCGATTTGTCCGAGCTTCTGGATTGGGCCTGGGATTCGGGGAGTCTGTATGTTTTTTCTCCCGCGAATCCCGCAAGCGCCTACCAGCACCCAGGGATCGAATACGGTGTCCGGATGAGTGCCATCAACCTAACGGGCCGATCTTTCATCATTCTGAAGAATGTTCAGGCAAGCGGGGCGAACGCAATTCCCTACGGCGAAGGGGCGGGGATTTGGGCCATCACTGTGCATTTGGAGGGTCCGACGCCCTCCTATTTGAAGATCTCGGATGTTGTTGTAAACAACGGAGCCGGCGACGGCATTCACATTGAAAATGCGGATCAGGCGTCGGTGGATTCGGCGGTGGTAAGAGATAACGACGGTGCGGGAATCGAGTTTTATCACAGTAACGGCAAATTCCCCTTCAGTTCCGGGGCGATCACAAACAACGAAGTGCACGACAACGGGTTCAACGGCATTTTTGTAGTGGGCTGCCCGCGCGCCGAGCGTTGTCGCTCGATGGTGTATCCCGAAGGGCTAACGATTAGCCGAATAAACATTACCGGGAACAGGGTGTACGCCAACGGCGCGGGCATCTATCTTCACGAAACCAACGATTCAGTGGTTGCGAACAACACCGCATATTCAAATACCAACACAACTCGCAGGGGCGAGGGCTATTGCGTGGGACTCTCCGGCTCGAGTTCGAACATCGTCGAGAAAAACAATTGCTACCAGGCGCGGCTTTCTGGCATTGAGCTGTCCATTGATACTGGGAAGCCGCCTTTTGGGTCAAGTGACAACATCATCCGCTATAACACCGTCCACGACAACGGCTCACACGGCATTTTCACCAATTACGTTCCCAGCCACCACAACAGGATTCTCTACAACCTCGTTTACAATCACCCCGCGGGCAGCTGTATCATGGCCAACTACATGGGCCACGAGATTTTCAACAACACTTGCTACAACAGCAAAATCGGAATTCACCTCTACATCAGCTCCACCACGCAACATACCGGACAAATTTCCGTGAAAAACAATCTGATTCTGCGGAGCAGTCAGTACCACGTTCTGGTTGAGAAGGGTGTCGAAGGCCCATTCGATTTCACAAACAACCTTTACTCGGTCGATGGCGAGGGTAAGTTCAACTGGAGAGGATCGCCACTGAACTTCACAGAGTGGCGTAGCGTGACCGGGCTCGACGCAGATTCCTTTGTTGCCGATCCCAAGCTTGTCGCTGCCGTCCCGGTCGAACCCCGCGATTTTGCGCCCACTACCGCATCCCAGGCCGTTGGGAATGGAGCCGATCTGGGTGCCAATAACAAAATGGCTCTCGGCCCAAATCCTAGATGGCCTGCCGATGTCACCTTCCTAGCGCAGGACTCCGGGCGCTGGGACATTGGCGCGATTCACCACCTCCGCTGAAGCCTGCAAGAACTCCTGTCTCGTGGGCAAACCCCTTTAACTGGCACGCCCCCTAAGGAATCGCTGCGGAAACCGGGCTGCAGGGAATGCTCTCCTGTCCCTTTGTGTCGACGGCTGTAACTTGGTAGGAATAAGTGCCCCCCGAAACGACGGATGCATCGGCATAGTTGGTGCTCGTGACCGCCGAGGAGTTCAGTCGCGTATACGCTCCTCTAGGCGTTGTCGCCCGATAGACATAGTACCCGGCTGTGGCGGAAGAACTGCCTGCTTTCCAACTCAGCGACACGACATGGGAGGCGCTCGAGACGCCGTCGCCGGCCACTCCAATGATGATGGGCGAACCAGTCGCATTGCTGGCAACCGTTACGGTCCCGTTCAGCGCACCCAGGGATGTCGGTGCGTATTGAACATCCAGCGTTGCGCTCTGCCCCGCAGCAATCGTCGCTCCTTGTACTCCTCCAGATGTCGTTAGCGCCGAAGATGACGTAGCAATCGCGGAAACCACCACGCTCGAATTCCCGGTGTTTTTCAAGTTCACCGCCAGCGTCTCGGACTTTCCTTTCGCCACATTCCCAAAATTCAAGCTTGTCGGCGTAACTGCTAGTGTACGCGTGGCTGTAGTGCCTTGCCCGGTCAAGGAGACCGTAAGCGTCTTGTCCGCAGCGCTGCTGGAAAAGGCGATGCCTCCGCTCTTTGAGCCAGTGGAGGACGGCGTGAACTGTACGGTGCAATTTGTGGTCTGTCCGGCTGTCAGACTAAGGGGATATGTCAGTTTGCACAGTTTGAAATCCGAGGATCCGGTCAGGGTTGCAGCCGAAATGCTGAGTGTGGAGCCCCCCGTGTTCTTCAGCTGAAGTACCAGTGAATTTGTCGTGCCGGTCGGCGCTGTTCCCAAATTAGCTGTCGCCGGCGTGGATATGAGCTGTGCGGCGCGGCTGCTCACCCCAATCCCGCTCAATCCGTACTGGACCTGAGCATTCGACGCGTTGCTGCCAAACAGGATGTAGCCGGAGAAGGTTCCTGGACTGGACGGCGTGAAATTGACGGAAATGGTCATGGTTTTTCCCGCCCCGAGTGAAGAGGGCAGTGTCAAGCCGGAAACGGTATACATGTTGGCGACGAGGCTTTCTTTTGAGAAGGTCACCGCCGCCGTGCCTGTGTTTGTGATCGAGATGGAAATTGTTTTACTGCTAGCGACGGTCACATTTCCGAAATTGGCGGACGACGGGCTGAAGACCAATGTTCCCGACGATGCCTCGGCTCGACAAGGGAAAGACGCCGCGGCAAAAGCCAAAAGAACGAGACTGAGCAATGTCTGGATTGAGTTTCGCCAACAGTCAAACTGCCAGCGTGACCGTCTTGGAGTTTCACAGCTGATTTTCAGTGACCAGATGCCATGCTGAACTGTGGAATGAGGCAGTACGTTGAAATCGGCCCAGGGCCCGTTGTTCTCCATAATCATTTGAGCGTATGGAGTCTCGCCGGGTCGTATCTACTGGTCACGCGAGAAAAATTGGGACAGGTCCGTTCTCGTACCGGGGTACTCAACTTGCACTGCACCGAGGTTCAGGTAACCAATTTCTGAACCAAACTACGACTGATTGGGCGAGTTTTACCCATCATCACAAGCAATGGTCGCTCGGCCTGAGCGGCGATCAACGATCGTGCCCTTGCGGGTTATTGAATCGGGCGTTGGCGCTTCCACTCGTGCTCACGGCGCAACCGCGACTGGTGCTTTTTCACCTGGGTCTCGATTTCGCTGAACGCTTTCTTGCAGCCGGCCAGCACGTTTTTGCCGTTGCCCGTGGCATGCAGCGTACCGCTCGGCAGGGACAATGTCAGAGCGCACAACTGTTCGTCGGTTCTTTGATTCCTCGAGAAAACGCCCTTTAATTGGATCATGTCCGGCTGATAGCTTTTCAGCAGCCGGTTCAACTTATCGAGCCGGCGCATGACTTCAACGGCCACCGGCTGTTGCGCGTCAACGTGCTTATAGCTAATCGATACATTCATGGTTGCACCTGTAGGGTTTGGAGCGGACTCGGGAAGGGTTGCGACGCGGTTGCTTGCAGTCCCGCATAGCAGGCACAGCATAGCAAGGGCCCTGGACCGGTGCAATGCCAGGCATCACTGCCGACGTCATGCCCGGGCATTTGACAGACCCGACGTGAATTCCTAGCCTAATTACGAGTCTTCAATGCTTGAAAAAAAGGACAAAACCAAAAGCGCGGTTCCGGGCGGCCGGTTGCGTGTAGGTCCTGCGGGCTGGTCGTACCCGGACTGGACCGGATTTGTTTACCCTGTGCGTCATTCGAAGGACTTTCACCCAGCCGCATTTCTAGCACAGTTTTTTGACACCATCGAAATCAACACATCGTTCTATCAGCCGATCCGCCCGGATCACGCTGCCTTCTGGATTGAGCGGGTGGCGAACAATCCGGAGTTTGTTTTTACGGCAAAGCTCTGGCAACGCTTCACGCACGAATCTTCGGTTAATGCGGAAGAGGAGCGGCAAGTGCGCTCGGGATTTGACGTTCTGCGAAGGGCCGAAAAACTGGGAGCGGTGCTCCTGCAATTCCCTTTTTCCTATCACCGTACACCGGAGACGGTCACACACCTGTCCGCCCTACTCAGCCGCTTCGCGGACTACCCCCTGGTCGTCGAGCTGCGCCACTCCTCCTGGCAGGTGCAGGAAACCTTGCACATGTTGCGTGAGTACGGCGTGGGCTTCTGCAATATCGATCAGCCCGTCATCGGCAACTCCATGCCACCGACCGCGCAAAGCACTTCGCGCATCGGATATGTTCGCCTCCATGGCCGCCGGTACGACACATGGTTTAACGACGCCGCTGACCAGCCAGAACACGAGCGTTACAACTATCTCTATTCGTCGGACGAACTCAACCCTTGGGTCGAGCGGATCCGAGAAGTGGAGAAACAAACAAACGACATTTACGTCATCACCAACAATCACTACCAGGGCAAGGCGGCAGTCAATGCGCTTCAACTCATTAGCCTTCTGAAGGGGAATAAGGTTAAAGTGCCCGAAGATCTGCGCCACCGCTACCCGCAGCTTGAGGACATCGCCAGCGAAATGGCGGCCGCGCCGACACTCTTCCCCTTAGGGCAACCCACGGGAAAGAAATCGTAGCGCTACTTCTTGAAAAGATTTTCAAACGCCTGGCGCGCGTCGGTGGGACGCCCAGAAGACGGCGCCTCGGTGGGAACCTGGGCGGGTTGCATATACGAGGTCGGCGCTGTGTCCTTCTCCACGGTCATGCGAAACTCATAAAACGTACATTCATTCTTGCCGTCCTTCGGTGTGACACGCGCCGGCACGGGCTGCGTGCACTCAAACTGCGCGCCCGAATCGAAGAACCGGCATTGCTTGCAACAATGCAGCTCAAAGCCGCACTTGGGGCACTTGCCCTTGGCGTCGAACCCAGAAACCAGCACTGCACCGCAATTCGAGCAGCGCGCTCGCGTGACCGTGCCGACCATGCGCGGCGTGCGCGGGCCGAGGTGATCGGTGGCCCCCCGGGGTCCTCCTTGCGGCGGCTTTCGCTCTGGTCTTTCCCTTTTCTCATGTTTTTCCGCGTCACGATAGCCGCGGTGGCCGTACTTGCGATCCACAAACGCCTCCGTCCGTCAGTCTCAACGGACTGTCAACTTCGGGGTGTACTTACACAACTACAACGGGGGTCTTTGCGCGTCTTTTATCCAATCGGGTTGCTACAATCGCTCGGCAGCCAGCCTTCCCCTATGAAGTGTTCCTGGATTCCGAAAAGCGAGAGCAGAAGATGGGACAGCTATGTTTGTAATCCTCTGGGAGTACGAAGTCAAGCCCGGTTATGAAGAAATGTTTGAAACCGTCTATAGCCCCCAGGGCGGGTGGGCCCGGCTGTTTCAATCCGATTCACACTACCGCGAGACTCGCCTCCTGCGGGATGTTTCCCGCCCTCGCTGCTACTTCACACTGGACTACTGGGACACCGAACAATCGTTTGAGGCCTTTCACGCCGCGCACCAAGCCGCATACGCCGACCTCGATCGCTCGACCGCAGGGCTGACCATTTCCGAGCGCCGCCTTGCCGCCTTTGGCCTGACGTCGAGCGATGGCTAGGTAAACCAGCCGACAAAGCCATCCGGGGGCAGATCCGGCCGCAAAATCGTCTTCGGTGTTCCGGCTTGGCGTAGTACGGCTTCGGCCGCCAGATAGCCACTGCGCACCGCGCCTTCCATTGTCGCGGGCCATCCTGTGTGGGTCCAGTCGCCGGCCAGATACATGCCGGCGATGTGCGTCTCTTGCCTTGGACGCCAGCGGTCGACGCCAGGTTGCGGGGAAAATGTCGCGGAAGCTTCTTTAATGACCGTCGCCTTCACGAGTTTCGCATTGCGCGCCCCAGGTAAAGCCTGTAGGACCTCCTTGAGGCACAAGTCAATGATCTCCTGCCGGGGCTTTGCTAGCAGGTCATAGGATGCGCTGATTACCAATTGTAGATACTGCCCCTTTTCTTTTCTGATCCCGTTGCTGTTCTCGTAGAGCGCGCTTTTATTGAAGATCCACTGCGTCGTCGTGTCTAGCAAGGTGACAAACGGCTCGTGCATCACTGCTCGGTCAAACCACAAATGGACCCCGGTAATTGGCGCGACGCCGATGTTTTCAAGCTGTGCCAGACTGGGTTCGGCTCTCTTCATCTCGTCGCTGGCCAATTCGGCCATTACCAGATGAGGTAAGGCAAACACATACGCGTCCGCGGATTCGGCACGCCCGGCGTCGAACTCGACGCTTTCGATCGCGCCTTTGGCCAAGTGGATGGCGCGAATCGGCGTACGCAAATTTACTTCCCCTCCGCGCGATTCCATAGCCGTCTTGCAGCCTTCATAAAGTTCGGCCAGCGGCACCGCGGGAACGCCCATGCGGTAGCCGCCGCGATTCGAGAGAAAACCCTTCCAGAAAACATCCACGCCAAAGCGTGCGTCGGTGCGGCCAAGTTCCTCATCGAGGGCGCTGACCAGTACCACCCGCCAGAACCGCTCGATTGCCCCGGGCGTTTGTCTGCGGCGCCTCAGCCACTCCAGCATGGAAATCCCACCGGGTGTATCGAGATCCGCCGTGTGTCCCCTGCCGCGCAGAATATCGAGCAAGGCGCGAGCAATACTGCGTTTGTCGGCCAGGGAAAGCGGCGCGAAACTCGCGAACGAGCCGGTCATGTGAAACGGCGCGGGCAGCACCCCTGCCTGCATCCTGCCGATTTTTCCCTGCGGATCCTGAAACAACAGGCGATCGAAGAATTTGATTTTTCCGGCCGAGCCGACACGCTTATAAAAATCTTCCAGATTCGTACAGCAACCCAGCGTCACGTGCTGGCAGTTGTCCACATGCTCGCCGTCTGGCAACACATACGATGTTGCCCGCCCGCCTAGAAAAGGACGCTGCTCGAACAGACGCACACGCCAGCCGGCCTCAGCCAGCGCGACGCCCGCCGACAGCCCCGCCAGCCCGCCGCCGATCACGATCACATTTTGCAAGGATGTTCTCTTCCGTGTGACGTCCAAATCGCGCTTTGGCCATCAATTTTATTTTTTCCGGCTTGGAGAGGCGCACGCGCTCCCCAAAGACAGCGAAATCGGCCGACTCGAGGCGTCCCAACAGCGCGCTGTAGGTATGCGTCAACAGCCATAGCGTGCCACGGCTATCTTCGTCGATCAGCCGGAGAAGCGGTGAACCTTCTTCGTACATTTGCCAGGCACGATCAGCCTCGAAACGCAACAACTCGCGCACGCCAAGCGTCGCTTCGTCGCGGCCCAAATCTTCCTTGGCTACGCCATAGTAAACCAGGTCTTCTTGGGGTAGGTAAATG
>Ga0126371_10001020_pt1 | contig 23358 bp, 15 predicted proteins | sample PanSoiMetaPlot_4_FD_110145 | JGI IMG/M metagenome (GOLD analysis project Ga0126371, IMG submission 110145) | Tropical forest soil microbial communities from Panama - MetaG Plot_4 | ecosystem: Environmental > Terrestrial > Soil > Tropical forest > Bulk soil | place: Panama | collected 2016-02-17 | reverse complement strand
GCTGTATTCAAGGTTCTGCCGGACATGCTCAGGCTTGCGCATACCGGGAATCGTTGTACTCACGTCCGGATTCGAAAGAATAAAGCGAAACGCCATTTCGGGAAGGGTCATTCCCGGTGGAAGGATTTTCTTGAGCTTTTCTACACGTTCGATGGTCGGAGGAAGATTGTCGGGGCCGAAATAGTTCGCGCGCCAGTCGCCGATGGGGAACTGCGTATCCAAGGTGAGCTTGCCGCCGAGGCTGCCTTCGTCAAGAGGAACTCGCGCAATCACGCCGATGTTCAACTCGCGGCACGCGGGGAACAGTTCGTCCTCTGGCGCCTGATCGAAGATGTTGTAAATCACCTGTACCGAATCCACGAGCCCGGTTCGCAACGCCCTAAGTCCGTTCTCCGGCTGCCAGCGATTCAGACTGAGTCCAAATGCCTCGACGAGTCCCTTGCTTTTAAGTTCCTCGACCGTTGATCGGAATTCGGGTTCATCAGTCCAGGTGTCGTCCCAGACATGGAACTGAAGCAAATCGATGCGATCCACGCCAAGTGCACGCCGAATCTTCTCGGCATACCGCATTACAGTATTGCGAGGGAATACGTCCGCGTATTTGTCCTTGGGTGAAGCGGGCCACTTGCGATTCTTCGGCGGCACTTTCGAAGCGACATAAAGGCGCTTGCCGGGATTCTGCTTCGCGACCTTGCCGATCAGTTCATCGCTGTGGCCTGTGCCATATGCCCAGGCGGTGTCGAAGAAGTTGCAAGCCAGATCGACTGACAGTTGAAGCGACTGGAGCGACTGTTCATCTTCTGACCCGGTCCAGCCGCTCATCCCCCACAACCCGTGTCCGATATCGCTAACGCTGAATCCGGTGCGACCCAGCTCGCGGAATTTCATGTGATGTTCTATCTCCTAAGCCTTTAGCTGAAAAGCATGCGCAGGAGCTGGCATGCACCGCATCGTAACATTCTGATCGGTGCGCATCAGCGGCATGTGGCAGTCTGCCGTGATCTGTTGTCCACCAAGTAGGGTTGGAGGCCAAACATCGCGAAGATAGAGCGGCGTTTCGGTGCGTTGAGGCGGAATTTTCAAGTTGTGGTCAAGAAAAGTAAGAGCCCTCGGAGACGTTCGGTAGCGCAGGGACTGCCTTCACGCCAGACGCTAAAGCGAGTCCGAGGGCATATCCGGAAGAGCGAACTGGCCGTCCCTCCCAGTTTGGCCGTGTGGATTGATTGTCGGATTCTAACGCGCACGTGATTGCGAAGATGCGACAGTTTGCGCCAACAGGCCGGGAAGTCCAGGCGACTGCAACCCTCGCGCAGCATTATTGCTGAGCACGGAGCGACATTACCTGAAACTCCTTCACTCCTTTCCGATCCGATCGAGTGCTTTCTTCAGCGCCATCTTGTTCAGAGTCGCGATTGGCAACGAAAGGAACAGGCCGATGCGACGGTCAAGCATGGTGAACGCATCGCGGAACGCGCGTGTGATCTGCTCCGGAGTTCCGGCAACCGACGCGGGGTCAGGAACTCCCCAATGAGCGGTCATGGGTTGGCCGGGCCATGCTGGACAGATCTCTCGGGCGGCGTTATCGCAGACGGTAATTACAAAATCCAGCTTTGGAGCGCCCGGTCCGGCGAATTCATCCCAACTCTTGCTACGCAAACCATCAGTTGACAGTTTCGCTGATTCGATCTGGCGCAAAGCTTCGGGATGTACACGTCCCGCAGGATGACTGCCCGCACTGAAAGCCTGGAAGTGCGGCGCACCCTTGCGGCGCAGAATGGCCTCAGCAATCACCGACCGGGCAGAGTTGCCGGTGCAGAGAAACAGAACGGTGTACGTCGCCTTCATGATGGGCACTATTGGCAGCAGTTGGGTCCGCAACCACAATCAGGCTTATGTCCGCGGATAAAGGCACTGATAAACTTTCCTTCGACTTGTGACGCAATCCCGTCTACATCCACGCCTTCGGTATTGAGGAACGCACGTGCGTCCTCGATGTTGTAGATCCGTGTGGGTTGAATCTCGATTGAATCAAAGCCAGCCTGTTTGAGCTTGGCAATATAGTCATCGTCACGTAGAGCACCAGCGATGCAGCCAACCCAGAGCAACATGCTCTTTCGCACTTCGTTGGGAAACTCGCCTCGGACGACCACATCTGAGACAGCAAATCGTCCGCCCGGCTTCAGTACGCGAAACGCTTCACGCAAAACCCGATCCTTGTCGGCTGAGAGATTGATGACGCAGTTCGAGATGATTATGTCAACGGAACAGTCGGGCAAGGGAATGTTTTCGATCTCGCCTTTCAGGAATTCAGCGTTGGTCACGCCTGCTTTCTTTTGATTCTCGCGAGCTAATGTGAGCATGTCGTCCGTCATATCCAGACCGTATGCCTTGCCGGTTGGACCAACGCGTCTCGCGGATAGCAGCACATCGATACCCCCGCCGGAACCTAAATCCAAAACGATCTCGCCCGGCTTCAATTCGGCGAGCGCAGTCGGATTTCCGCATCCGAGCGAGGCTTTCACTGCCGCATCAGGAAGTAAGGACTTCTGCGAGGCGTCGTACAAGTCGCGAGTGATCGGATCAATTTCTGTGCCGCAACAAGAGGGAGCGCAGCCGGATCCCGGTTCTCCTGACGACACGCGTCGAGCTGCTTCTCCATATTTGGCCTTCACTTCATCCTTAATCGTTACGACGCTCATACTCCCTCACATTCGCGTAAGCGAATGCGAATAAACTAATACGACCCATATATATCTGTCAAGGCGAATATGTATAATCATGGCAATGCGTGAGAAGACGAAGAAAGACGTAGCCTTGGACCAATTGTTTCGCGCCCTGGCAGATCCAACCAGATTGCGAATTCTCAATCTGATGGCGGAGCAGGAGGTTTGCGTCTGCTACTTCATTGAAGTGATTGCGGCGCCGCAACCGAAAATCTCCCGCCATCTTGCGTACCTGCGACGCGCGGGGATTGTGGGAGCGCGGCGGCAAGGGAAGTGGATGCATTATCGGCTCCTCACTCCACAGGAGGCGCATGCTGCCGCGATCGTGAAAAGCACTCTCGAAGCGCTTCGCCAGGACAAAGATATGCAGGGCGACCGCGCTCGGTTACAACGTGCCTGCTGTGGCCCTAAGAGCCTGGTGCAAGCGATTGGTGCGCCGATGCCGGCAAGGATTGACGCAGTTTCAGATTGATGTCGAGATCGACCTAAAGAGAAAAGCCCCGCCGAGGGGCTTTTCTTGGGAGGAGACTACTGATTTACAGGAATCTTGATGATCTTCTTCTGGATCGCGTAAGTCACGAGTTGTGCCTTGTTGTGAATGTCGAGCTTACGCATCAGGTTGAACTTGTGTGCTTCAACGGTTTTCACGCTTAGGCCGAGGATGACGGCAATTTCTTTGACGGAATTTCCCTCGGCCAGCAGCTTGAGAATTTCGCGTTCCCGCGGAGTGAGCGTTGAAATACGAGGCCGCATGCGCGTGTCACGGACACGCGAGCGGAAATCCTCTACCAATTTGCCGAGCACTTGCGAGCTCAGGTACTTGCCGCCCTTGTACACGTCACGCACCGCTGTGAGCAACTGCGGAGCCGGCGTGTCCTTAAGCACGTATCCGGCCGCTCCAACTTCGAGGCACTGCACGAGATAGTCTTCGTCTTCGTACATAGTGAGGAAGAGGATCTTGGTTTCCGGCCGATTCTTGCGAATCTGACGGGCAGCTTCGAACGACGACAAGCCGGGCATGCCGATATCCATCAGAACAATATCCGGACGCAATTCTCGGGCCTTTTCAACCGATTCACCCGCGTCAGAGGCCTCGCCCACTACTTCGAAGTCCGATTCGGTTTCCAGCAACCGCCGTACCCCTTGGCGGAATAGTGTGTGGTCGTCAGTTAATAAACATCTGATTTTCGGCATTCGATTACCTGTTTAGCAAAACTTGATCGCTGTTACGCCGTCTGCGACATAGCTTCCTGGTACTGCCTCGCTGGAACCATGATTTCCAGACGTGTACCCTTGCCTTTCTCGGAATGGACACGCACCTCTCCATCCAGAGAAGCTACCCTCTCTTTGATTCCGGCCAGACCAAACGAGTGGCTTCGCGGACTATTTACCTTTGTCGGCATTCCTATGCCGTCGTCTTCGATTGTCAGATAGACGGTGCTCTCATGCCGGCTCATTTGTACTTGCGCGGACTTTGCCTGCGCGTGTTTAGCGATATTGTGCAGCGACTCCTGCACCACGCGATAGATGGCGGCTTCGATTTCGGGAGCAAGCCTTCCCACGTCCTCATTGATGGCCACGCGAACCTTTACGCCGGTAGCTTTTGCCAGATCCTTCGCTTCCTTGCGGATGGCTGCAACCAGGCCAAGCTCCTGCAACATGAGCGGCGACAGGCGGGCAATAATGCGCCGAATTCCTTCGATCGTCCTGTCAACAACCGACACAGTCTCGCGAATTTTGCCCTTTGCGGTCCGACCGGTAAGCTGAGCTTCGAGCATCCCTAGATAGAGACGAATCACCATCAGGGATTGGCCAGTTTCGTCGTGCAGTTCGCGGCTTATGCGCTTGCGCTCATCCTCCTGAGCTGCCAGCAAATGGGCAGAGAGTTCGGCAATTCGCGCCTCGCGAGCGCGAAGTTCTTCAGTCAGATGAGCACGCTCGATGGCCATAACCGTGCGGTCGGCGATCGCACGCATAAGGTCGCGCTCATTTGGTAGCCACTCATATGGCCGGGCGAAGCCCAGTACCATGGCGCCAATCACGTTTTTCCCAGATTTGAGCGGCACTCCCCAAAGCGATGTGGCTCGCTCTCTTACAGCGTGATGGAGAATGCGAGGATCATTACCAACGTCGAGGATCATGTCTGGCTCGCCGGTCGTAGCCAGACTGCCGCAAAACCCCTGACCGAGCTCGAATTCAGTATCGTCTGGGACAAGCCCTTCGACTCCTAGAGAGCACTCCAGCTTGAATCCGTTACCCTCGGCTTTTCGCAACAAAATCACAGCCATCGAGGCGCCGAAATTTGCGCTGGTAATTTCCAGCACCTTCTCGAACATGGAGCCAATCTCGCCCGAAGCGAGCTCAGCATCGAGTACCCGTAGAAGCGTAGCGAACTCGCGTGTCTTGGCATCAAAATAGGCGCCGGAAACCGTCACAAAACTGGCTGACTTCAGGACATCGAGCGTCGCTATGACTTCCTTCATTCTTGCTCCGAACAAACCGCTCAGGTAGGGCTCGCAGAGCTCCTGATAGATTTCGAGCGAGCGAGCGACGGCTCGCGTATCAACTTGAAGCTTAGCCAGCCTCATACCGAAATAGTCAACGTTCTCGAAAAACCCGGGAAGATCGTTATGGGAAAAAAAGGAATGAGCGGTGTTAAGGCTTAAGCGCTCAAGAGCTCCCAACTCTCGTCGGCCAAAACCGAACTCCTCGGCAACCCGCTCGCGCCACTTTTCAGTTACATCCGTGTAATAGGGATTGAGAGTACTCAGGATTTCGACAAGCAGCTCGCGCGAGCTATCCTTGAGTGAAAGGACAGAGGACAAAATCAGACTCCGGGGGACGCCGGCAAGTGGTTTCAACCCAGTTAACTCCCACTCGCCAAGTTAACTGTAATTTTAACGAACTTTCTAAGGTTTTGTCATTAGAATGACCAAATCTTATTAACCTTTTGATTATACGTTGAATATCTGAGACAGATATCAAAGTCTTTTGGGCACCACCACGATAGCAATGTCGGGACGCTTGTGTTGGGGCTCGTGCCTGAATGCAGAATGACATTCGTCCACAAAAAATTACAGCTGATTGCGCTTCCTTTGCCCTGTTTTTTCGTCTTCTTGAATACGGTTGTCTATAGGGGCTGCGAATGAAAAATCTAGCTAAGTTCTTTTTTCTCACAACGATCCTTTCCGCAATGTTCGTCTGTTCCTCAGCTGCCCAGGAGCCTGCACAGGAAGGCTCGCCTCGGCCCCATCGTCAGGCTGGTCAGGGTGGCGGGGACTTCCGGCGTGGCGCCTTCGGAGAGGTGACTGAGATAAGTGGCTCTACGCTGAAGATCAAGCTGCCCAATGGCTCGATCGGTACAGTGAATACCACAGCCAACACTCGGTTCAGGAAGGATGAGCAAGAGGCCAAACTCTCGGATTTCAAAGTAGGCGATCACGTGTTCGTCCGCGGCGAGTCTACGGGGGAGAACACCTGGGCGGCCACCGCAGTTGGTTCTGCTCCATCCCAGGCGCAAGTCCAGGAGCGAATGAAGGAAGCAATGGGAAAGACGATGGTCGTCGGCGAGGTGAAGTCGATCGATGCCCCCAAGCTCACCATCAATCGCACTGATGGCGTTACCCAGACGATCGAGGCTGACGAGAACACCTCATTCCGACGCGGCAGAGACGAGAGCATTACCCTGCCTGACATTAAAGTTGGGGACACAGTTTTTGCTCGTGGCGAACTCAAGAATGGTGTCTTTGTGCCAGCGAATGTCAACGTTCTCGATCCCGAAATGGTTCGGCGTATGAAAGAGCGAGGTGGGCTGATCGGGTTCGGGCTGGGATCAGGTCAGGGTGGTCCTGCAAGTACCGGTCAGCAGTCTGCCCCGGGACAAGTGCCCAAGCAATAGTCAATGAGAATAGGTTGCTACTTTGTGCTGCTAAGAGATGCGGTCTGCTTGATCGCGATGCTTAGCGTGACGGCCTTTCCCGTGTCTCATAGTCAAGGTGCACCGGGAGAGACGCCTGGCAAAGTCGGCGCTCCTGCCGCGCCTTCGACGGACCAAGCCCCTCCCCAATTCGTCGTGCGCGGCACCGTCAAGTCGGGGAAAACACCTCTCCCTGGAGCGGCAGTCACTGCCTCGAATACGCTGACGGGTAAAAAGGTCTCAGCCGCAAGCGCGATTGACGGTTCGTTCACGCTGACATTGCCTTCGCGCGGCCGCTACGTGATCAAAGCTGAACAAGCCGCGTTCGCTACGGCGACGAAAGAAGTGGTAATTACGCCAGAAACACCGCAGGCAACCGTCGACGCAGATCTCATGCTGGCTTCCCGCGCGCAAGTCCTTGCCACACAACAACAGCAACAGGGCCTTGGAGCTGCTCAACAGATCGCCACGGCATTAGCGAATCGTGGCATGCAGAGCTTGGCGGTTACCGAGTCGGATACGGGCGGCAGTTCCGAAACGGGCGGAACAAATGATAGTTCCAGTCAAAACGTGAGCGGTCTTCCTCTCAACGGCTCGGGTACCGACGCTCCTACGGAGTCTGTCTCCATCACTGGTGCAATGGGACAGGCGCAGAACTTCGGCATGAATCCGGACGAGCTTCAAGACCGGATTCAGGAATTCCGGGACCGCGTGCAGCGCGAGGGAGGCTTTGGGGGCGGGGGAGGTCCAATAATCCTTAGTGGTGGAGGGCCAGGGGGAGGCGGAGGATTTGGCGGTGGACCCGGAGTGTTCACGCTGGGTGGGCGAATGGGAAGATTCAACATCAACCAGCCGCACGGCTCGATCTTCTACAGCACGGATAATTCCATTTTCGACGCTGCTCCCTACGCTTTGAATAATAGCTCCAACCCGCTGGGCGGTCCTCAACAAAAGCCGGAATACGATCAGAACCGCTTCGGGGTGACGCTTGGTTCTCCGCTCCACATTCCGCATGTCGTCAGAGATGACAAGACGTTTGTTTTTATCAACTGGACTGGTGGACGAAACGAAAATCCGTATGACCAGTTCTCGACGGTTCCGACACTAGCTGAACGTCAGGGAGATTTCTCCTCAATCTCCACTCAACTTGTAGACCCACGGACTCATCAGGCCATCCCTGGCAATGTGATTGCCAACATCGATCCCGCCGCACAGGCGCTGTTGCCATTCATTCCTCTGCCAAACCTGCCGGGATCGACCAGGAACTTCCACTTTGTTACAGCGCTCACTCAAAACAGCGATCAAGTCGCTGTGAGGATGATCCACAACTTTGGCGAAGGCGCTACCTTCATGCCCTTTGGCGGAGCGAGCGGCGGTGGCGGAGGAGGACGAGGCGGACGCAGACGGGCTCGCAACAATATCAACTTCAACTTGAACTACAGCGACTCGCACAATCAGGTGTCGAATCCGTTTCCCACTTTGCTCGGCACAACTGATACTTCAGGGATTAACACCGGCGCCGGCTGGGTGGTAAGCAGAAACCGGCTGACGAATAACCTGCATTTCAACTACAACCGCAGCCACACTCAGCTAAGCAACCTCTATCAGAACAAGGTGAACGTCGCCGGCTTGGCGAGTATTACCGGAACTTCACAGGATCCGTTTGACTACGGCGTGCCTGTCCTCTCTTTTACAAATTTTCAGAGTGCTCGCGACACCGGCGCTACGTTGAGCAATAACCAGACATTCTCGTGGTCGGACAGCGTGATCTGGCGGCATGGGAATCACAATTTGCGGCTTGGGGGTGATTTCCGACGCATCTACAATGACCTTCGCACCGAGCAAAATGGACGCGGTAGTTTCACCTTCACGGGCACCGGATTCTCAAGCGGCTTCGACTTCGCCGATTTTCTACTCGGCCTTCCTCAACTCACGTCGATCCAGGGCGGAACTACGACGTACCAGTTTCGACAAAACTCATGGGATGTATTCGTCCAAGACGACTGGAGAGCGACCGGCAGTCTGAGTTTCAACTTTGGATTGCGCTATGAGTATGTGTCTCCGTTCAGCGAGGCCAATAATCGGCTGGTGAATCTGGACATCAATCCTACGATCACTGCCGTCAGTCCAGTTTTTCCGGGAACCTCGGGACCGTTCACCGGCGGGTTTCCCATAACGGTAGTCGAGGCCGATCGCAACAACTTTGCTCCGCGCATTGGGATCGCCTGGAAAGCAACGAAAAAGACGGTCGTGCGCAGCGGTTATGGCATTAATTACAACACCGGTGAGTACGGCAGCATCGTGCAGAACCTGGCATTCCAGCCTCCGTTTGCCTTTACATCAACCAACGTAACTTCGGCATCCTCACCGCTGACGTTGGAGAATGGATTTCCAGCCCCTACTGCCACGGTCACCAACAACTTCGCGGTCGACAAGAACTACAAGCTCGGATATGTGCAGGTTTGGAACCTCGATATTCAAAAGGAGCTTACGCCGTCTCTGCTCCTCAATATCGGTTATAACGGGGCGAAAGGCACCGCTCTCGATATGGAACGCGCTCCCAATCGACTGCCTGACGGCGGGCTGCGTATTCCGGATGTTCAGCCATTCATCCTGGAGACCTCGCAGGCCGATTCCATCCTTCATTCCGGAAGTGTCCGTCTACGCAAACGAATGCGACATGGCATGTCCGCGCAAGGAACATACGTCTTTTCGAAATCGATCGACAATGCCTCCAGCATCGGTGGCGGAGCCGTAGTAGTCGCGCAGAATGATCAGGACCTGGCTGCTGAGCGGGGACTATCCAGCTTCGATCAGCGTCACCGCTTCACTGGCAACTTCGTTTACGAGCTTCCGTTCGGTACGGGAAAGAAGTGGCTGAACAATTCGGGCGTGATGAAAGAGGTCTTTGGCGACTGGATGTGGAGCGGCGATTTCACGATCGCTTCGGGATTGCCATTTACGCCGCGAATTCTTGGAGCTTCGTCCGACATCACCCAAGGTGTAAACGGCACACTGCGAGCGGATATAGTCGGAGATCCAACCGCTGGAACGTGTCCCAACGGACTATCCTTGGGAACGATTAATTGTTGGTTCAATACTGCGGCCTTTGTACCGCCTCCGTCGGGAGACTTCGGTAATGCGCAGCGCAACAGCATTCGCGGGCCAGGCCAGCTGATATTCGACATGTCTGTCAGCAAAACCTTGCTGGCAAAGGACACACGCGCGCTAGAACTGCGGCTCGCTGCCAACAATGTTTTCAACCGTCCACAGTTCACGACGATCGATACGGTCCTAAACTCGCCAACATACGGCCAAGTGATCAGCGTCGGCGCAATGCGGCGTGTCACACTCAGCGCGAGGTTCAGGTTCTAATGCGGTCATCACTCTTATCTCGGGTCATAGCTTTCGCCCTGAGTGTCTTTATACCTGCTCCTTCGCTCCCAGCTCAGGATGCTCAGTCCCAGACGCCAAATCCGGGCGACTACCGAATCCGAGTTACCAGCGATCTGGTGCTAACGAATGTCGTCGTTCGAGACAAACAAGGGAATCTGGTTCGGGGACTCACCCAAGACGATTTCAGCATTTACGAGGACGGCAAACAGCAGCGGATTTCAAGTTTTGATTTTGAGAACGTTGATGCGCTGGCGACGGCAGGCACTGCCGGTCCCACAGTGAGTGGTTCAGTTGCGCCGCTGAAGATTATCGGGAGCAAGGAGTTAGTGAGCAAGGAGGAGCTCAAGAATCATCGGCTGATCGTGCTTTTCTTCGACTTCAGCGCGATGGAACCCGACGATATCGATCGCGCCGTATCGGCGGCGCAGAAGTACGTCGGCAAGCAGATGGCTCCGGCCGACCTGGTGGCCGTGATCTCTCTGGCCTCCTCGATGCGCGTCGATCAAGACTTTACGAATAACAAGACGCAACTAGCCTCGGTTCTGCAGAGTTACACCTCAGGAGAAGGACAGGGCTTCCAGACTGGCGATACCGGAACTGCGGAAGGAACGCCTGATACGGGAAATTCCTTCGTGGCAGACGATTCTGAATACAACCAGTTCAATACAGATCGCAAGCTACAGGCGATTCAATCGGTTGCCAAGGCGCTAGCCAAGATCGATCAGAAGAAATCAATCATCTATTTCAGTAATGGCGTGAGCCGCTCGGGAATCGAGAATCAGGTTCAGTTGCGAGCTGCCACGAACGCCGCAGTACAGGCAAACGTGGCTCTATACGCGCTCGACGTGCGTGGCCTGCAAGCCCTCCCGCCTGGTGGCGAGGCCCAGAACGCCAGTTTGCGTGGACGCTCTGCATACTCAGGCCAATCCGTGCTCGATCAGTTCAGCAGCAATGCCGACAGCCAGGAGACGCTCACGACGCTGGCTGGAGAAACGGGCGGCAAAGCCTTCCTGGACTCGAACGATTTAAGCGGCGTGTTCACTGCTGTACAGCGCGATACGTCTGCTTACTACGTGATCGGCTACCGCAGTACGAATCCCGAAATGAACGGGAAGTTCCGCCGTGTGCGCGTCGTGTTGAATCGTCCCGACCTGAAACTCGAATACCGCAAAGGCTATTTCGGTCCCAAGGACTACGCGCACTTTGACAAGGAAGATCGCGAACAGCAGATGCTCGATGAGATTGCCTCGGAGCTTCCCGATGTGGATGTTGGTGTGTATATGGCGGCGGCTTACTTCCGAATTGACGACGCGCACTACTACATTCCGGTCTCGATAGTTATTCCCGGATCTCAGATTCCATTCGTCACGGAGAAGGACAAAGATCGCGCGACGATCGACATCATAGGTGTAGTCCAAGACGAGCTCAAACATCCGATTGGAAATGCGCGGGAAACCGTGAAACTGGCAGTGGACGAGTCGCGTCAGGTGCGACACAAGAACGTTCAATACAACACGGGCTTTGTTCTACCTCCGGGGAAGTTCCACATCAAGTTCGTCGTCCGCGAGAATCAGACCGGCAAGCTCGGATCGTTTGAGACCGACGTCACCGTTCCCGATCTGCGCAAGGTGCCGCTCAAGATGAGTTCGATTGTGCTTGCCAATCAACGCACGCCTGCGACGTCAAAGAAAAACAATCCGAATCCGCTCATTCGCGATGGACAGGAGTTGGTCCCGAACATCACCCATGTCTTTACGCCAGATCAGCACTTGTACATGCAGTACGAGGTGTACGATCCGGCAAAGGAGAAGCGCGAGCAGAGCGCTGCTGCGGCATCTGGAACGCAGCAGGAGAAGCTGCGGAAGAATGCAGTACACGTGCTCACGAACGTCGAGTTTCTTCAGGGAAACGCCATGGCCTACTCAACGCCGCTCGTGGAAGCGCGTGAAATCAATGCTCCAGAACGCAAGGCTGCGGTGTTTCAGCTCGATGTTCCCCTGTCTCAACTCAGGCCTGGCCTCTACACATGTCAAGTCAATGTCGTAGACGACGCTGGCGGAAACTTTTCGTTTCCCAGGCTAGCGATTCTGGTGCGGCAAACGACAAACCTGGCGAACACTGCTAGTGGTGGCAATTGACGGATCGCGATCCGCCCTGTTTTAGTTTCGAACATCAATGGACCCGCGACCTAGCCGCGGTTCAAACGGCTTCACCGCTCTCGGTCTGCTCAACTTCTTTGAGCGCTGATCTCTTCACTTCGAACCGGCATTCGCGAGGATCTTTGTCAGTCCGCAATCCCTCAAACACGGGCGCGCGCATCTTCACGCCGCCCTCGCCGGTTTCGTGAGTCCATTCCGTGAACTTGATCTCAGCTACCAGCGTTGGTTTCACAAAATGCACGCTTCGCGGACTGTCGATCTTGCCGTAAAAAGGATTCTGCCTGGTTTCAATCTTGTGCAGTTTCTCCCACATCGTGGCGTGAGATGCCTGTGTAAAACCGCTTCCTGCCTGACCGACAGGAATCAAGCGTCCCTGTTTGTCATATAGTCCGAGCACCAGGGATCCAAAGTTTTCGCGGCTGCCACGCGGATCGGTATAGCCACCGATCACGCACTCTTGCCTCTGCGTGATCTTGATCTTGAGCCATTCGCTACTGCGCTTCTGGATGTAGCAGCTCTTGCGCCGTTTTGCGACGATTCCTTCAAGACCTTGCTGCCGTGCTGCCTCCAGTAGAGCTTTGCCTTGGCCGGGAAAGTGTTCCGAAACTCTTACTCGTTCATTCGGCTGGATGATTCGCTTAAGCAGTTCCTTGCGATCCTCGAGATCAACTTTCATGAGCGAGTAGCCGTCGACGTATAGCAAATCAAAAGCGTAATAGTGGATGAAGATGCTGTCATCCGGCGAGCGACGTTTCCCATTGCCGGAGAGTCCGCTGCGTTGCTGCATCATGCTGAAGGAGGCCCGTCCACTTTCGTCGGCTGCAACGATTTCTCCATCAATGACGCAATTAAGACAATTGAGTTGATCGGCGATCAATTGCAGCTCGGGAAAGTCTTTCGTTTGGTCGTTCTGATTGCGCGAGACCATCCGGACTGATCGCTTGTCGTTTTCTCCGAAGAAGACTACGGAGCGATAGCCGTCCCATTTGATCTCAAAAAGCCAGTCATCATCGTCGAATGGCTCGTCCACCAATGTTGCCAGCATGGGATGGATATGCTGTGGCATCGGCTGCCTAGTCGCGCCTTTTATCTCATCCAGCGCGAACGCTTTTTTTTTAGAACCCACCGCAGAGCGAGTCAGCGGCGCACTCGTTGCCTTCTTCGCTTCTTTCGCAGGCCTCGGCTTAGCGTGCGAAGTACTTCCGGTTCGGCTGGCTGAAGCCTTTTCAGAAGTAGTCTTTTCTGCAGAAACCTTTTCAGAAGATGCTTGCTGGTCATGTTTGGCGATCGAGTCGGCGAGCCAGGCATTCTTTGCGCTGGGACGTCCTTTTGAAGGAGGGCGACTATGCCATTCTGCCGAACCTGCGTCCCCCCCGATCTCCGCTATCGATCGCTTGGTCAGCACAGAGTAATCAAATTTGTCGATGTCGTAGCCTGGCCTTGCATCATCGTCTTTCTTTTTGATAAGCAACCACTCGTTCCCTTTTGCACCGGGACGCCGTGAGCGCATTTTTGCCAGGACGAAGTCTCCTTTGAGTTTTTCGCCATGGAGGCGGAACTTCAAGTCGCCCTTCGCGAGCATCGTCAATGCTTCTTTTTCACGCTGTGCCAGATTTGTTGTGTGGCCGGAATAGTCGTCTTTCAGCGGATCCCAAGTGCCGGTATCCCAAACCATGACCGTGCCGGCGCCGTAGTTGTTGGCAGGAATAATGCCTTCGAAGTGGAAATACGATACAGGGTGATCCTCCACTTGCATAGCCAGGCGCTTGTCCACTGGATCAAGGGAGGGTCCCTTTGGAACAGCCCAGGACTTAAGCACGCCTTCCATTTCCAGGCGAAAGTCGTAGTGCAGATGCGAAGCTCGGTGCTTTTGGACGACGAATCGGAATCCCTTTTTGGGATCGAGCTTTGGGGGCGGCTCCGGAGTGTGGTCGAAGCTGCGTTTTCGTTTGTATTCTTCGAGTGCCATCTGACCGTGCCCGAGCTGCTCTTACCGGCAGAACTAGAAAGTGCCAGGAGAACCAGAAAATACTATTAGACCGAAACCTGTTCGAGTTCTTCCACCGGCTGCGTCGGCCAAAGCCCCAGTCCAAACAGGGCAATCGCTAGAAAACAGAGTGCACCTACGAAATCCAAGACAACATCCCAAGGTGTGCCAGTGCGAGACACATCAAAGCTCTGATGCCATTCGTCGAGCATTGCGGTCAACAGGGTCAAACCAAGAGCCAGAGCGACACATCGCCATCGCAGCGCAGGTGAATGCCTGGCACTCTTACGTCCGCGCTTGGAAGCACTGCCGGCAATTACCTCCTCGCCTGTATCAAACAGCGTGTGATACCAGGATCGAAACAGGAGAAGACAGAGCAATCCATATCCGGTCAGATGTCCTGCCTTACGCAAAAGATGGTGCAGCTCAGCGAATTGACTCGCCGAGATTCGAATATGAAGAAGATGTATGATCCGCCAAAGCCAGCTTCCAGTCACATCGGAAGAAAGACGGAACGACTCGAACGCAATTACTCCCAGCCATAAAAGGACTGGAAGCCAGTAACGAAAGTTTCTTCTGAATGCTTTCAACGACGCGCTACTCCAGCCGATAGTTTGGAGCTTCGCGCGTAATAATCACGTCGTGTACGTGGCTTTCACGCAGACCGGCACCGCTGATGCGCACAAAGCGCGCTTTCTGTTGTAACTCGGGAATCGTGGAGCATCCAACATAACCCATGCCAGAGCGCAATCCACCGACGAGTTGCAGCACCATGTTGGCCAGAGGACCTCGATATGGAACCCGGCCCTCAATTCCCTCCGGGACAAGTTTGGCCAGACGATTCTGATTTCCGTTTTCCATCAGCTCGGCCGCTGGAGCGTCATCGTCGTTGCTCTGGAAGTAGCGTTCGCTCGAGCCCTGGGCCATAGCTGCCAGCGACCCCATGCCTCGATATGCTTTGAACGAGCGGCCTTGATACAAGATAGTTTCGCCGGGGCTCTCATCGACTCCGGCAAACAATGAGCCGATCATTACCGAACTGGCCCCGGCGGCGATTGCCTTCGTGACGTCTCCCGAATATTTGATGCCGCCATCGGCGATCACCGGGACGCCGGAGTCCTTGGCGGCGCGTGAAGCTTCTGCGATCGCATAGATTTGCGGGACTCCAGCGCCGGTCACAATGCGAGTCGTACAGATCGATCCGGGTCCGATGCCCACTTTCACTGCGTCAGCACCTGCTTTGATCAATGCACAAGCGCCGTCGAAGGTCCCGACATTGCCGGCGAGGAGCTCGACCTCCGGCAGTTTGCTCTTGAGCTCCCGCACGGCATCGAGGACGCGTGTGGTGTGCCCGTGTGCACTGTCGATGGCAAGCACATCAACTTTGTATCGAGCCATCTCCTGAGCGCGTTCAAGATAGTCACCCGTAGCTCCAATGGCTGCGCCTACGCGCAAACGCCCCTGCGAATCCTTTGCGGCGTTCGGGTATTTCAGTTTCTTCTGGATGTCTTTTACGGTGATCAAGCCTTTGAGAGTTTGCTTGTCATCGACAACCAGAAGTTTCTCCACTCGGTGGCGGTGCAGGATCTGCTCGGCTTCCTCGAGCGTCGTGCCGACTGGAACGGTAATGAGGTTCTCCTTGGTCATCACGTTGTCGACCGGAATGTCAGTTCGTGTTTCAAAGCGTAGATCGCGGTTTGTGAGAATGCCCACGAGCTTCTTATTCTTCGTAACAGGCACGCCGGAGATCTTGTACTTGCGCATCACCTCGAGCGCCTCTGCAATCTTCGCGTCGGGCGAGATTGTTACCGGGTCAACGATCATCCCGCTCTCCGAGCGCTTTACCTTATCCACTTCAGCGGCCTGCTGTTCGATCGTGAGATTGCGATGGACGATGCCGATGCCGCCCTGCTGCGCCATCGCGATCGCCAGACGCGATTCGGTGACGGTGTCCATGGCCGAGCTGATTATGGGAATGTTCAGACTAATGTTGCGAGAGAGCCGAGTCTGCGTATTAGCCAGTGCCGGGACTACATCGGAATGTGCAGGCAACAGCAGAACATCATCAAAGGTGAGGGCCTCAGGGACGGGGAAATGGATCATTCAAATCTCACTTGCTTTTCTCCATTGTAAGGCAAGGAGAATCGGGTGATCGGGTGAAGTAAAAACAACGAAGGTTACCTGTGGGCCATTGGATTCGAGCGGGAAAGGCTCTTCAAGTCTTCCAATCGGTTTGCGTGTTGAATGACAAAGTCGTATCAGAGCGCCTTGAGGTTTACTTCACCTGATCACCCGATTTCATGACGTAAAACCGCTGCGTTCGATACAAGAGATGAATCGATAGAGCCACAACCGCCAAGACTACGAAGATGAACCAGCTTCCTTCCGGACCGACGCTTCCTCCTGTGATCCATGCTGGACCAGATAGTTGGGTGCTGAGCAGATGTTCCGGTTGAACGAGTCCACTGTCTGGAACGCCGTAGAGGAAGCTCTCTGAGTAGTCCCACATGAAATGGAATCCAATGGCCCACAACAAGCTTCCCGTGCGCCAAAGCGAAAAGGCGAGCACTATTCCGAAGGCGAAGACTGCGAGGAGTCCGACCTTGGACTCTCCGGGGTTTTGAACGTGCAGAGCAGCAAACAACAAAGACATCACCAGCGCTGCTGGCCGAAATCCAATTCCTTCGGCCAATGTATGCAGCGCATATCCTCGAAACGCGGTCTCTTCGAACAATCCAACAATCAGGAACCCTACGAGATTCCACAGCGCTGCTACAAGAAGTTCTAAGCTGCTCATGTGGGGAGGCCCGAAGAGAAGGTGATGACTTGCGCGCAGGCCCAACAGCATAAGAGTCAATGACGCAAATCCAGTGATGCCCCCGACCAGGAAACGCGGTAGGGCGAGTGAATCCCTCAGTCCGTAGGAAAGAGGCGAGCGACGCTCGACCTGCGACATAATCAACGTGCCGAGCAGAATGCACACTAGGAGCAGGGCGTCTGATACATCTCCGACAGCGGATTCCAAGCCGTGGCGAAAGGGCTTCGCGAAAGCAAAGATTAGCGGAATCAGTACGAGTCGAAGCAAAACCAGGAAGAGTATGAAGCGCCAGCCAGCGCGTAAACCGCGATCATTAAAAAATAGAGAATGGCGTTCCGCAGGTTCGGGTTTGGCCGGCGTTTGTGACTTAGAATCGTTTGAAATAAGCGACTGATTTTCAGCGTCTTGCAAGCGGTACTTCCTGCGACTTACAGCATTGCTGCTTGTCATTCTCTTGAACTAATGGGCGTTTGTAAATCGCTCTAGTCAGGCGTATCATCAGATTTCGGAGTGTTCACCCCGACCCGGCTTGCAAGCTGAAGACGTAGGAGTCCGGCGACGGGGCCCCTGAGGGGGTGGCTAGGCTTCCTTCATCCACGTATTGTGGTGGAGAAATCGTTTGGCGAAGCAAACCAGTGGGCGATAGCCCACTTTTTATTTCCAGCAAACTTTTTGTGATTTGCAGGTTGTTGAAGACAGGCGATGCCATTCGATGAAGCTCATGTGCGCGCGATTGCGGAACGGATCGCAGCTTCGTCGGGACTCGAATTGGTTGATTTAGAGTTTCACGGTGGCGGCAAGGGACGGGTGCTGCGGCTCTTTATCGAGAAGAATGCCGATGGGAGACGCGCTCTAGAGCAGCAGTTAGCGGCGGCAGCTCAGGCTGGAGAAAAGGTGCCTTCGCCGGCGAATTGGGATCGGCTAGCGGGCGTTACTCATGAGGATTGTGCGAACTACAGCCGGGAATTGAGCACGATTCTCGATGTAGAAGATGCGGTTCCGGGTGGCGAGTATTTGTTGGAGGTTTCTTCGCCGGGGCTTGATCGAAAGTTGGTGAAGCCGGCTGATTTCCAGCGCTTTTCGGGGAGCAAGGTCAAGATCATGACCCGCGAGCCTGTCGCAGGAAATCGGCACTTTGAAGGGCGACTTCGGATGCTGGACGAAAAGAGCGTTGCCTTAGATCTGGAGTCGGGTAAGAAAAAGGGTAAGCACAAGAAGAAGGTTTCTGCTGAAGGCAATGGCGCGGAGCGGGCAATCGAACTGGACATGAGCAACATTGAGCGCGCTCGCCTGGTGCCGGAGATTTAGAAACTTAAGGAACACGGGAACTAAGGGCAATCATGGCAAGTCCGCTGTACGAAAACATTGAGGCGCTAAGCCGGGAAAAGGGAATCGATCCGCAGATTGTGGTGAACGCGGTGGAAGACGCTATTGCCGTCGCTACGCGCAAGCACTACAAGATCCAGGAGAACATGCGCGCCGAACTCAACAAAGAGACCGGCGCGATCCAGGCATACAGCTACAGGACCGTCGTAGAGACGCCGGAACAAATCGAGGATCCGAATTCGCAACTTACGCTTGAAGACGCGCGTCGGATCGATCCTAACGTTGAAGTCGGCGGCGAGATCCGACAGTACAAATCAACTGATGGTGTGCTCGGACGCATCTCGGCTCAACTTGCCAAGCAGGTGATCTTTCAGAAGGTTCGCGAAGCTGAGCGCGACACCGTTTACAACGAGTACATCGGACGTGTGGGCGAAATCCTTAATGCCACAGTGAAGCGCGTCGAAGGTCCGGATGTGATCTTCGACATCGGCAAGGCCGAAGCTCGCATGGGCCGAAAAGAACAGTCGAGGCTCGAGTCTTTCGCTGTCGGAGAGCGCGTGCGAGTTGTGCTGGTGCGGGTAGAGAAAGCATCCAAGGGGCCGCAAGTAGTCGTCTCGCGTGCGGCGCCGGAGCTGGTACAGAATCTGTTCCAGACTGAAGTTCCAGAAATCTACGACAACACGGTTGTAATCCGGGCGATCGCGCGTGAAGCCGGCGAGCGCACAAAAATCGCCGTAATGTCGCGCGACAAAGACGTCGACTCGGTCGGAGCGTGCGTTGGCATGAAGGGGATGCGTGTCCAGTCGATCATTCGTGAGCTGCGCGGAGAAAAGATCGACATCATCGAGTACCACGAAGATCCTGTCACCTTCGCGGAGAAGGCGCTGCAGCCTGCGAAAGTCAGTCGCGTAACAGTTGTCGACCCAGCGGAAAAGCACTTGGAAGTCATTGTCGACGACACGCAGCTCTCGCTGGCGATTGGCAAGAAGGGGCAGAACGTACGCCTAGCGGCGAAGTTGCTTGGCTGGAAGATCGACATTAAGAGCGAAGAAGAGAAGCGGCAGGAAGTTGAACAGCAGATGCAGGCGCTTACTTCCGGCACGACTACTCCGCTCGAGAAGATCCCGGAACTCGGCGAACAAGTCATAGAGAAGCTCGTTGGGGCTGGGATCACAACCGTGGAAGCGCTTGCTGACATGACGCCGGAACAGCTCGAAGAGCTGCCTGGAATCGGTCCAAAGACGATCGAGAAGATCAGCATCGCCGTGAACAATTACTTCTCCGCGCTCGAAGGGGGAGAGGTTGAAGGCGTTGAAGCGGGAGCCGAAGAGGTTGCAATAGAGGCAGCGGCGGACGCGATCGAGGGCGAGAACGTTCGGGCTGAGAATTCGGAGTATGAAGAAGCGGTTGAAACGGGACAAGCGCTGGAGGCGGCGGAGATCGCTGGTGTAGAAAACGCACCGGCTGCGGACGTAGCTGAGGTGCATGTGCATGGTGAACAGCCAGTCCCGGAAGCGGAAGAAGTTGCTGCACCGGAAGAACCGCAGCCACAAGAGGCGAGTAAGCCTGAGCATAACGAGTAGGCACTAAAGCAAGAGAAGCCCGGTCGCGGCAGCCGGAACCACTTAAGCGAAGACAATTGATCAATTGATCTCGTGAGGGTTGTGATGATCGGGTAACGGGATAGTGGAGAGAACACAGGGCGGATGAGCAAAGTTCGAATCAACGATCTGGCAAGGGAACTAGAAGTCAAGAGTAAGGCAATTCTCGACGTCCTTCCCAAAGTTGGAGTGACCGAAAAGAAGACCCACTCCAGTTCCATTGAAGTCGATGAAGCTGAGCGTGTGCGCAAGTATTTTGCCGGGCAAGGTGGAGGTGTCTCTGTCAGGGACGGTGGATCGCGCACCGCCGAGCCTGCAATCAAGACCAAGATCGATCTCTCTCACATCTCAAAGCCAGGGGACGTTGCGAGTTTGCTTCGCCGTAAGACAGAGGCCGGGGCTGCGCCGCCGCCCCCGAAGACGGTCGCGGTGCCTCCAGCCGCTGTTCCAAAACCTCTTGCTCCGACCGTCGTACCGCCCGCGGAGAAAGTTGTAGCGGCACCGCCGGTTCCGGTGCCCGAAGCTCCTGCTCGCCGCGTTATCAAGCCCATGGTTGGTCCGCGTCCGTCATTCACCGTTCCAACACCGGCAGCGAAGACTCCAGAGGCTGTACCGGCGCCCGAAGCCGCGATTCCACCGCGCGCTGCGGCACCTGCCGAATTGCCAGCTGCTCCCGTCAGCGTAGCTCCTGTGAGCCCGCCATCGGTCCAAGAAGCAAAGCCCCCTGCGGCAGTGCAAGTCACGCCGCCGCCTGCTTCGCCAGCACCCGGCTCAATCGCGAGTGCCTCACAGCAGCAGCGCACGCAGGGGCCATCGCAGCCTATAAGGCGTGTCATCACTCCTCAGACCGGACCGCGCCCGGTTTACACTGCGCCGCCACAGTCTTCCCGACCGGCCGCGCCGATGGGCGCACAAGGTGCCCCGCAACCTGGCCAACGGCCCGGGGGAGGGATGCCAGTACGCGGGCAGCCGATCTTCCAACGTCGTCCCGGAATGGGAGCACCCCAACCCGGACAACGTCCCCCGATGTCGCCTGGAGCACGCCGTCCCATGCATCCGACGCGGCAGCAACCTGGAGGTCGTCCTATGGGAATGGGTGCACCGGGGCTGGCTCCGCCGCCACCGCCTCCAGGCACTCGTCCGGCGGGACGTCCCGGAGCGCCAGGCAAGCGTCCAGGACAGCGCTATGTTCCTCGCGGAGTGAAGGAAGGCCCAATGAAGGGCTTTACTCCACCACCGCGTTTTACGCCGCAGATCTCGAACGAGCCTCTGCCCATCACGCGATCCATCACGATTACTGAAGGAATCAGCGTAAAGGATTTGGCCGAGAAGCTCGACGTCCGTGCGAAGGAGATCATTGCGCGTCTGCTTCACCGGGGCGTCTTCGCTACCGTGAATCAGACGCTCGACGCGGAATTGGCGAAGGACATGGCGCGCCTGTTTGGAGCCGATACCGACGTGATCAGCTTCGAAGAGCAGATGTCGAAGGACACCGAAGCTGGCGTGTCCGCTTCAGACGGTCTCGATGCGGGTGCGGTTGTGCGTCCTCCGGTGGTAACGATCATGGGACACGTTGACCACGGCAAGACGTCCTTGCTCGACGCGATTCGTGAAACCGACGTTGCAGGCGGTGAAGCTGGTGGAATCACCCAGCACATCGGCGCGTACAAGGTTCGCATTACCAAGGAAGATTCGCCCGCATTTGGCCGCGAGATCGTGTTTCTCGATACACCGGGCCACGAGGCTTTTACCCGGATGCGTGCACGCGGAGCCAAGGTCACGGATATTGTTGTGATCGTGGTCGCCGCCGACGATGGCGTGATGCCGCAGACGCTGGAAGCTATCGACCACGCAACCGCCGCCAAAGTCCCACTGATCTTCGCGGTAAACAAGATCGACAAACCAGGTGCCCTCCCCGATCGCGTGAAGAAGCAACTTGCCGATCGTGGCTATGTTCCTGAAGAGTGGGGCGGTAAATACGTTTTCGTCGACGTGTCTGCCAAGCAGAAGACAAACCTGAACCTCTTGATGGAAATGATCTGCTTGGTTGCCGATTTGCAGGAACTCAAGGCATCGCCTGATCGTCCGGCAACCGGCGCCGTACTTGAAGCCAAGCTCGATCGCGGTCGCGGCGCGGTTGCTACGGTGCTGATCCAGAATGGCACTTTGCGTACCGGCGACACCTTCATCGTAGGCAATACCTTTGGCAAAGTTCGCGCGATGTTCGACGATCGCAGCAACGTTGTCGAGGAAGCGAAGCCGGCCACCCCCGTGGAAATTCTCGGGCTGGAGGGTATTCCCGAAGCAGGAGACACCTTCACGGTCGTGGCTGACCGTGAGAAGGCGAAGAACATCGCCACTTATCGCGAGCAGAAGGCACGTGAAGCGCAATTGGCAAAGTCATCGCGCGTCACCCTGGAAGGCCTGGCGGAACAGATCAAGACGGCTGGCGTTAAGGAGCTGCCGATTATTCTCAAGGGCGACGTACAAGGCTCCGTCGAGGTGTTGGCCGATTCACTGCAGAAGCTTTCGAACGAGCAGGTAAAGGTTCGCGTGCTTCGCTCAGGAGTCGGCGCGATAACCGAGAGCGATGTGCTCCTGGCTTCGGCATCGAACGCAATTATCATTGGCTTCAACGTTCGTCCCGAGCGCAAAGCGCAGGAACTCGCGGAGCAGGAGAGCGTCGAGATCCGCCTGCACTCGATTATCTACGAGCTGCAGGACGAAATCCGCAAAGCCATGGCCGGATTGCTCGAGCCGGTCTTTAAGGAAACCTACCTCGGGCGTGCCGAAGTTCGCGAAACCTTCCGCGTGCCTAGAGTGGGAACCATCGCAGGCTGTTACGTGCAGGATGGCACGATCAAGCGCGATGCCGAGGTTCGATTGTTGCGTGACAACGTGGTTGTCTTTAAAGGCCGTGTCGGCTCGTTGCGCCGCTTCAAAGATGACGTCAGCGAAGTGCGTAATGGCATGGAGTGCGGTATCGGTATCGCTGGATATGGCGATGTCAAAATCGGCGATGTCATCGAGGCATTCAGCGTGCAGAAGGTCGCCGGCGAACTGATTGGCGCGAAGCCGCAGCTAGTAAATCAGTAACTGAGAGACGCAGCTGCCTGAGCTGCGTGTGAAAGAATGTGGCACAGCCGCCTCGGCTGTGGAGGCGCGACGAATGTCGCGCCTTTGTTTTGCAAGAAATCTGCATATGCCGATCGCCGTCCTCACCCTGGAGCTCCGCATCGAAGGCGCCCAGTCCCTCAAAGACAAGCGCCAGGTGCTGCGCAGCCTGAAAGACAAGCTCCGCCAAAGCTTCAATGTGTCTGTAGCTGAGCTTGAAGAAACCAACCTTTGGCAGCGAGCAACCATTGGAGTAGTTAGTATTTCCAGCTCGCGTGACTACCTCAGCGGGCTGATGCAGCAAGTGGAGCGCGCCGC
>Ga0126371_10001019_pt1 | contig 23360 bp, 18 predicted proteins | sample PanSoiMetaPlot_4_FD_110145 | JGI IMG/M metagenome (GOLD analysis project Ga0126371, IMG submission 110145) | Tropical forest soil microbial communities from Panama - MetaG Plot_4 | ecosystem: Environmental > Terrestrial > Soil > Tropical forest > Bulk soil | place: Panama | collected 2016-02-17 | reverse complement strand
AAGGGGATCGTCTTTCGATTCGTGGTTCGCTACGTTTTGATGGGGCTCGTAGCGTATGGTATCTTAACTGTTTCCCCCGCGAGCCTCTACGGGCTCTTTGCCGGATTGTTCCTTCCCGTAGCGGCCATCGCGTGCGAAGCCGCCTACGAAGCTTACGTGGCCTTGGCGCGTGGTCTGTAACACCAGCCTTCAGTCGTCAGTCTCCAGTCGCCAGCGAAACATCGATCGATGCGGGCGTATGACTGGGAACTGAGAACTGAGAACTGAGAACTGCCTTTAATGCCTGAGCAGCTTTGGTTTACCGCAATCCTGAATCGCGCGTTCGGAACGGCCGTCGCGGGCCTGATGGAGGCGATTCACATCCATCCCCACCACCCCGAAGCGCCAATCCCGAACTCCGTGGCCATGGAGATCCTGGTCTGTATCTTCCTGATCATCCTGTTCGTTATCGTGCGCACCCGGCTGTCCGTCAACAAGCCCGGCGCATTGCAGCACTCCTTTGAATTGCTTCACGGTGGGATCGAGCAGCAAAGTCACGAGATTATCGGCCCCCACAGCGAGGCCCACACTCCATTCTTGGTTTCGTTGGCGCTTTTCATCCTGTTTTGCAATTTGATCGGAGTAATTCCCGGCTTCGAGTCTCCAACTGCCGTCCCCATCGTGCCGCTCGGGTGCGCGATTGTCGCGTTCTTCTATTATCAGGCGCAGGGATTCAAGCACGCGGGGATCAAGTATCTGGCGCACTTCGCAGGCCCGATGCCTTTGCTCGCGCCTCTCATGATCCCGATCGAAATCATCAGCCATCTGGCGCGCGTCCTGTCGCTGACCATTCGTCTTTTTGCCAACATGTTCGCCGGAGACATGGTCACACTCGTCTTTTTCTCACTGGTCCCAATAGGGATCCCAATTCTGTTCCTTGGTCTGCACATCGGCGTCTCGCTACTGCAGACCTACATTTTTGTTCTGCTGACGACGGTCTATCTTGCCGGCGCAGTCGCAGAAGAGCACTAGAGAGGTTTCAAGTTTCGAGTGGTTGTGTGAAGGCGTTTTTTGTCTTCTGCATTTTCGAGGCGTACTGCAGGTCGCCCAAAAGACAGGGTGGTTGTCGATCTCAAATTCATAAGTTTGTCATCCTGAAGCGGAGCGAAGGAGCGTAGCGACCGAGCGAAGCTGAAGGACCTGCTTTCGGGTCAGAAAAGGCTGCGTCGTCACTGACGATGCTTTTCGAGTCTCAAGTTTCCAGTTTCGAGTGCCGTACGAGTCTCCGTCTCGAAACCTGAAACTTGAAACCCGAAACTCAAGAAAGGTTTCTGGCCACCAGCGTGAGGGCGTCTGCACGGGTTGACGTCAACCACCCACTGGCGGCGATTGATACAAGGAGAAACGTTCCATGTGGAAACTCAGCTATCTGTTCATGATGCTCTCGGCCCTCTGCTTCGCGATGCCGGCATTCGCGCAAGGTGGGGAAGCCACTGGGGTAAATTGGGTCGCGATCACGGCAGGCTTCTCGATGGCGATTGCTTCGGCCATCTGCGGCCTGGCACAGGCGAAGGCCACCGCGGCAGCGGCCGAAGGTCTCGCCCGCAATCCGGCGGCACGTCCGGGAATTCAGCTAGCACTGATTCTCGGTCTAGCGCTGATCGAGTCCCTCGCGCTCTACACGCTGGTCATCATCTTCGCGAAGGTGAAGTAGGAAGTAGCTCGTAGCTCTAGCTTCTCGCTTTAAATTCAAAAGCCTCTGCCGTTTGGCAGAGGCTTTGTCCTTGTGCACTGATCGTAGTGAGTACAAAACCATGTGAGAATTGTTCCCGAAACCCGACACCTAATACCGGTATCTGAACCGAACACCGAATACCGAAGACCGGCCACCTGACGACTGACGACTGGCGACTGCCTATCCCTTGCGTTCCCCATCCCACTCTTTGCCGCGGCTTTCCGGCGTGCGATCGACCGCCTCGACCAGGATCCGGCGCAAGCGGTATCGGCTTTCAAGGTCAGTGTTCACGATCTCAAATCCCACTTCATTCACCCGCGCACGTCGCAGCAGAACCTGCGCGCGCACGTGGCGTACACCCATCGAGATGTCGAGGTTTGCTTCCGAGCCAATGCGGAGGTTGTCTTCTTTAGTGCCCATGCCGCCGCCCAAACTCATCTCGCGGATCAGGATGCTCGACTTGCCCCACGAGCTGGAAATCGTCGCTGAAAGAGCCTTAGCGAGAACGATGCGCTCGTAGCGCCGCTGACGGACCCACGGGCAGGCCGGCGCGCAATCGAGCGCGGCGATGGCCAGTTCGCTGGGTTCAAGGCCGCTATCGGAAAGAATCTGACCTCCGTAGCGCGGATCGATCTTAGCGAGGGCCTGTGCCGCCGCGATGCGAATCTCGCGGTGATACACCCACTTCCACATCTTCTTGGTTTCAAGCAGCTCGCGCAGCACGCTTGTGGCCTCGCTGTCGCGCAGCCTGCCCAGCGACTCGATAGCTTTCAACTGCAGGAACGGAGAGCGTCCTTCGGCGTCGCCGCTCTTCGCCATGATCAGCAGCGGGCCTACCGCGCTGCGGTCGCCGCTCATGCCGATCTCGTCAATGGCCTGCGGAACCACGAGGGGATCAAGAATTTCGAGCAACTCGAGCAGCGTGCGTCCGCGGTCGCTGGCGGCGCCGTAGGCGATCTGGCGCACGACGACGTCGTGATAGAAGCGGTTGAACTCGGGCAGACGAACCGGGAGCAGCTCCAGCAGTGTGTGCACATCCAACCGGCTGAGAAGGCCTACGACGGAAGCCGCTTGCCGCGGCTGGCCGGTGCGAAGCATCTCGCGCAGCTGCGCCTGCCCCGGTTTTTCCAGTGTGCGAACCAGTTCCACCATGCGGTCGCATTCGTCGCGACGCATGCAACGGAAGAAGCGATCTGCCAGATGTTCGACCGCCGCGTTGCTTGTCCGCTGCAGAACGGCGAGAAGATCGCTGGGAATCTGCTCCAGCTTCAGAGCTTCTTCAATGAACTCGGGCAGCCGGTTTTCCACGCCGATGCGCGGGCGCAGATCATTGGCCAACACCGGGCGCGCCTTCGCAACCATTTCCATCGTGTTGCAGACTTCGCCTATGGCGCCATAGCTTTTGCGCGTGCTGGCTTCCTGGCTTAACCGGACGAATGCCGCGCATAGCATGCCTTGCAGCTCGGTGTCGGGTTCTTTGCAGATATGCTCGCCGACCTTGGCCACCGTGAATTTCATCAGGTCGCCACCCGGGCCGGGGTATAAATCAGCCAGTTGCGCGAGTCCCGTGGCGATTTTGCGGCGCGGCTCAGCATCCTTCGCGTCGAGGCAGCCTGCGTAATTCCTTAGAATCGCGTCGGCGCCTTCTTTGTCTTCGCGCTCAAGCAGCAATTCTACGAATTGCCGGACGTTGCGCGGTGGCACACAGGGCGCCTCGTTGGAGAGAAGCACGCTCTTCTTGCCCGCTTCGGGCACCTCGGCCCAGAACATGCGGTCCAGGATGTCGGCGTGCGACTCAACCAACAACCCGGCCTTGTTCATCTTGTCTTCTTGCACCTTCAAGATCTGGCGCAAGGTATCCATTTGCCGGCTCATGTGCTCCAGCATCTGGTGAACGGCATTCACTTTAACTTCGCCCTTCTGGTACCGCTCCAGGGCAAAGCGAATCGCCATGTGCTCGGCTGCTTTCATCAGCAGCGGAGTGTCATTCTCCGTCTGGACGTTCGAGGCCAGACTTCCCAAAAGCTGTTGCAGGTTGAGCCGCGTGTTCGGATCGACTGTGCTGAGTTCTTTCTGCAGGTCCTCTGGAGCCGCCGACGGGTTCGCGCCGGTCTCGCCAAAGCGCGTGAGCAGGCGAATGGCTTGCACAACCTCTTCTTCCTGGAGCGGTACCGTTTTGCCATCCCATGTGCCGCCGCCGCCCGATCCAGTTCCACCGCCGTTTCCGGTGCTTCCTCCGCCGCCGCGAACCGTTGGCACTGACCCGATGGGTGCGCCCCCGGGCTCTCCTCCGCCGCCTCCGTGCGCGCCTTCGGCTGCTGCGATCAACTGCAACAGCTTCTGCGGATCGTTCAACCATTGCTTGAACTCCGGACCGAGCGTCTGCGCCGCAATTTGCGCCGCGACCGTGACGTCGCCGGTGGCCGGATCAGCCGCTACGAACTTCACTTCATTGATCTTGATGGTCGTGCTGCGGCCATCGCCTAAGGTTTCCTTGATCTGCTTGGCGACGTCCTGCGCCTTCGATCCGCCCACGGCGAACGCGCGCACCAGGCGCGCGAAATCCTCAACCGTTACTTTGTTGGAAAAATTGATGCTGGCCAAGCCGGCCGTTGTCAAAAGTTGCGCAAAGCTGCGCTCGGCTTGGCCTGTTTCGAGCGGAATTCCATCGAGGAGAAGCTTGCTTCCGGAGACGCCCAACAGGAAGCCTCCATCTCCAGACTTCGGGAGAGCGGCTTGCAATTCGTTCCAGGCGACCTCGAACTGGGTTTCCGTCCGCTTGTGCTCGAAACCATAGAGACGAACGTACTTAACCAGAATATTCAGGCTATGGACGAAGGCGCTTGCCGAGGCGCCACGGCCAGCCTGCGATGTGCCCGCGATCGAGATATGCTTCCCCCGTAATTCTCGATTTCAACCTGAGAGTAATGCGAAAGAGAAGCCTGCGCACATTACGTAGGTAATAGCTCAGAAGTCGTGCGAAAATACAAATCATTGAACGACTTACATCCAATGCCGCTTGCCCCTGTTGCCCCTGCAAAAACCTCTTCGAAACCTGCGTCACCGTTGGGTTTTTCTCACTGGATGGAGCGCGTCATTCACGAGTGGCAGCGTGCAGGTTCTGACCTGGCTGCCGACCCAGTCCATGACCTTCGTGTGGCACTCAGGCGCTGCCGCTCGATGGCCGACGGCCTCTACGCGATTTCCTCCGAGAAGTCCTTCAAGGACATGAAGAAGGCCGGAAAGCGCATCTTTAGCGCCCTCGGCGAATTGCGCGACGTGCAGGTTATGACGGAGTGGGTGGAGAAGCTTGGTCCGAAGGATGATCCGGAAACCAAAGCGCTTCTGGATGAGCTTTTAAAACGTGAGACCGAGAAGAAAGCATCCGCCGGCGATGCGATGCGTTCGTTCGATGTGCGGCAATGGCGCAAATGGAGCAAGGAGTTGCCGCGCAAGTCGGCGCGCATCAAGCGGGGAAGCATCGCGTTCAAGCATCTTGCGCTGGAGCGCTGGACCGCGGCGTACGCTTTGCATCGCCGCGCAATGCACAACCGGTCGCAGGTGGCACTGCATTCGTTGCGAATCGGCATCAAGCGCTTCCGCTATATCGTCGAGAACTTTCTGCCGCAGCAGCACGAAGCGTGGGGTTCGGATCTGAAGGAACTGCAGGATTTGTTAGGCGACGTCCACGATCTCGACGTGCTCTGGACCGCGGCGACGCAGATCAACGCATTCGCGAACGAAGAATCGCGCGCGCGTTGGCAACAAATTGTGCGCGAAGCGCGCGACAAACGCATTGCGCGGTATCGCGAGCGGATGCTTGGACCCGCGTCGTTGTGGCGCGTGTGGCGGAAGGAGTTGCCGGCGGGCGAGCAGATTGAAGTGGCGGCGATGGCGCGATTGCGGTTGTGGGCATCATTCCTCGACCCCGACTTTGCGCATTCGCAGCGAGTTGCGGCGCTCAGCGCGCAACTGTACGAGGGTCTGGAGCGGAACGGGCTCAATCCACAGAGCGAACATGACGCCCGCAAGATCCTGTTAGCAGCCGCGTTAACCCACGACGTTGGGCGCGCGAAACGAGATCGAGCGCATCACAAAGTCTCGTATCGGTGGATCCAGGAGATGACGCCGCCGCTCGGCTGGAGCGTGGCTGATCTCCATCTCGCAGGCGTCGTGGCGCGCTTTCACCGCGGCGCGTTACCGCAGGCGCGGCATAAAGCACTGCGCGGTCTGGCCACGGCAGATCGAAGGCTTGCTGTTTACCTCGCGGGCGTTCTGCGGCTTGCGGTCGCTCTCGATGGACGGCGCGATGGGCCGGTCGATCGTCTGGAAGTTGCCGCAAAAGATGGGTGCCTCGAGATGTCGGTGGCCGGATACGCGCCGTGGACCGCGACGGCCGCAGATGTCGCGGCTGCAAGACATGTTCTGGAGGTTGTTTTGCGCCGGCCGATTCTGATCAAGCCGATGAGAGTGGCCAGGGCCCGCGCCAGCGGGCCGCGCCTCGTCGCGCGCACGCAAGTTGCCTGACCGTCCTTGCTTTGAATGGTGATGTCGCGAAGAGCGTATCGCCCGAGGGGTGCGTCCGCCTGACCGAAACCAGTCAGGTACTTTGCAATCTTCCCGTGTCCCGACATGCTGTTAGCGTCATGAATCATGCATTTTTGGTGGCCAAGGCCGTGGCTTGGCTGCGGCGTTATCGGTGCGGAGTGGTGCTGTCGGAGCAGGCGTGCATCAGCGGCGAGATGCCGGATGCAATCGGATGGAAGCGCGCGTGTCACTCCGTGCTGGTTGAATGCAAAATCTCGCGCGCCGATTTTCTGGCCGATCGCAACAAGCCGTTTCGCTTGAATCCGCAAACAGGGGTGGGGAGCGAACGGTTCTATCTGGTGCCCAAGGGCTTGGTGCGCGTCGAGGACCTTCCGCCGGGTTGGGGATTGCTGGAGTATCGCAATCGCGAGACCGAGATGGTCAAGCCCTCGAAGAAGAACCTGCGCACTGACGAAGGCTTTCGTTGCGAGATGAATTTGCTGCTGGCGAGTTTGCGGCGGGTGGAGATCCGCATCGAGCCGCAAACCGTAACCGAGTTTCTGAAGTGGAAGAATCGCATGGCAGAATATAACCGCGGAAACTTCCCCGAAGGCGTCACGCCGCCTAAGGAGGAGACGAACTTCTACCTGAGCGCGGAGGAGGAACGAGCGGAGACGGTAGAGGCGGTCGAGTAAGAGTTGCTGTGGGGCGGTCTATGGATTTCTGGATTGCGCCGTGCATCGGTTAGCTTAAAGATTACTTTGTGTTTAAACGCGATATAGGCCGTTCGAAAATTGCACGATGACCTCACCATGCCTGCCGGGGCGATCCGCGCTCCACGTCGCCTCCTAGATAAGGTTAAAGGCCATTCTGGTAAATGTCGCCGAGGTGATTTTCAATCACTTACACGCCGTTACGGGTTTTCAATAACTTAGCTGGGAGAGAACAGGTATCAGGGTTCAGGTGAAAGGTCTCAGGCGGAAGAGTGAACGAAGTTGGTTGGCCGACCATTGACGACTAGAGACTGGCGACTTGGTTGGTGTCGAACCACCCGTAGCTGACGACCAGCGACTGAAGACTGACGGCTGTCCTAAAGCTCGCGTCGACCTTCCATCGCCTTCAGCATGGTGATCTCGTCGGTGTACTCGATGTCACTGCCGACGGGGATGCCCATCGCGATGCGCGTGATCTTCACTCCCTGACGGCGGAGTTGCTGCGAGAGATACGTCGCCGTGGCTTCGCCTTCGACGGTAGGGTTGGTGGCGAGAATGACTTCGTCGACGTCGCCCGATTCGACGCGCCGGATCAGGTTGTTGATGCGCAGTTGCTCGGGACCGACGCCGTGCAGCGGCGAGAGCGATCCGTGCAGGACGTGGTAGGCGCCGTTGAAGTGTTTCGTTTTCTCGATCGCGGCAATGTTGGTGGGTTCCTCGACGACGCACACAAGGCGTTGATTCCGGGTGGGACTCGAGCAGTAGATACAGGGATCGATGTCGGTGATGTTGTTGCAGATCGAGCAGAGGCGCAGGCTGGCCTTCACGTCGCGTACGGCTGCGGCGAGTGCCTCGGCGTCGTCGTCGCTCGAGCGCAGGATGTGAAACGCAAGGCGCTGCGCGCTCTTACTCCCGATGCCGGGAAGTTTTTTCAGTTCATCGATGAGCCGGGTCATCGGCTCGGCAAATCTGGACATAAGGTCGAGTTCAACGCTGAACGTTAGTTGTTTGTGTTGATCGGATCATTTTTTGATCGGATCATCGGGTGATCGGGTCATCGGGTGAAGTAAGCAACCCCAAACATTCCGCGTGATATCAAAGTTGATTTTCGGAATCTACCTTCGAATTCCCCAATTCCCAAAATTTCAAACCCCATTCTTAATCTCAATCGGATTCCCGAATTCGTAGCAGGTCACCCGATGGCCCCATGATCCGATTGCCCGATTTCTTAGATCCCCGGCAACCCCATACCACCGAGTAGGCCTCCGACCGTTGACTGCATGGCCTGGTCGATTTTGCGGGCGGCTTCGTTGATGGCGGCGGTGATCAGGTCCTGCAGCATCTCGACATCGCCGGCTTTCACGGCTTCGGGATCGATCTTCAGGCTCACGAGTTGCTTGCGTCCGTCCATTTTCACGGTCACGGTTCCTCCGCCCGCGGAGGCGTCGACGACGGTTTCCTGCATTTTCTTCTGCAGCGTCTCGTACTGCTGCTTGGCCTGCGACATCAGTTGCTGGAGGTTGAACCCACCCATGTGTCTTCCTCTCTACTTCTTGTCCCGTTGATCGATGATGGTGCGAATCTCGGCGCCGAATTTTTCCTGCATGCGGCGGACGATGGGGTCCTGTTCAGCGCGTCCGCGGCCACCACCGTTCGAGGAGGCTTGCGCGCGGGGCGCCGGTGCCTGGGCCGTGCCGCCCGGCAATACTTTGAGCTTCATCGCTTTTCCCATCGCGCCGCTGGCGGTAGCGATGGCGAGACGTTTGGAGTCGGCTCCGAGTGACATGTCGATCACCGTGGCCGAGGCGGAGACTTTGATAACAACTTCGTTGCCTTCGACGACCCACTCCCCAGTTTCAAGCATCGAAACGAGCATGCGGTGTCCGGCTTTCGAAAGAGCGCTCAGTACGACACTGCGAAGACCGTCGAGGTTCGCCGCAGGTTTTGTTCCGACCGCCGCTATCTTTCTGTCGGACTCAGCCTCGGATTCTGCGGCGGGCTGAGGTACAGCAGGCTGCTGCCGTGTGGGCGCCGGCGTTGCTGGCTGAGGAGCGGACTCACTGGTCGTGTTGGGTGCGGCGCTTCCCATGATGACCGGCGTTGAACTCCGAGCCCCGGTCGCGGGAATGCTCTCCGTGGAAAGCTCGGGCTTTGAACCGCTCTTTCGCGCGGAATCCGCGGCAAATGGCGAGACCACGGAGCGCGATTGCGCGCTTGGGGCCGGATTGCGGTTCTCTGTGACGAGAGAAGGTCTTCCTGTTACGGATTTCGACGATCCCACCGCCGGAAGGGCTGCCTCGCTCAGCAGTTGCTCGATTGGCAGCAGGCGCTGGGCATGCAACATCTTCAGCAAGCCCAACTCCAGATGGAAGCGCTGTTCCTGGCGATAACCAAGTTCAGCGTGCGTGCGCAGCATGATTTGCAGATGCCGGGCGAGATCTTCTTCGCTGAAAAGTTCAGCGATGCGGGCTACTCGTGCTCGCTCGTCTCCAGAGATCTGCAAAAGGGAAGAGTCTCTGCCTGCGATTTTTGCGACGGTAGCGTTGCGCAGGAATCGCACGAGCTGGCGGGCGAAGTGCGTCGGACTGTGGCCTTCGCTGATGAGGTTGTCGGCGAGGCGAAGAACATCTTCGCTCGATCCGCGCGCAACCGCCTGCATAACGTCCTCGAGGATTCCGGAAGGCGCCGCTCCCACAAGTTGCCGCACGGATTCCGCGGTGAGCGGTCCGGTGCTGGAGGCGATGGCCTGGTCGAGTATTGACAGCGCATCGCGCATGGATCCGTCGCCGGCTTCGGCGAGCAGGGCGAGGGCATCGTCGTCGGCTTCGAGCTTCTCGCGTCCTACCAGATCGCGCAGCTGACCGAGAATCTCTTCAAAGCGCACCGCACGAAAACTGAAATGCTGGCAGCGCGAGCGGATCGTCTGCGGGATGTCTTCAGGCTGCGTGGTCGCGAGCATGAAGATAACGTGGCCGGGCGGCTCTTCCAAAGTTTTGAGAAGCGCGTTGAAGGCGGCGTCGGTGATCTGATGCGCTTCGTCGAGGATATAGATCTTGAAACGGTCACGAGCGGGGCGATAGCGGGCGGCTTCACGGAGTTCGCGGATTTCGTCGATGCCGCGATTCGTGGCGGCGTCGATTTCAATGACGTCGACGGAATTGCCCGCACGAATTTCCGTGCAGGATTCGCAGATGCCGCAGGGTTCAGCGACGGGGTGCTGCGCGGACCGGCAGTTCAGTGCCATGGCCAGGATGCGGGCGACGGTGGTTTTGCCGATACCGCGATGGCCGCTGAAGATGTAGCCGTGGGCAATGCGCTCCTGCTCAATGGCGTTCTTGAGCGTACGGGTAACATGCTCCTGTCCAATGACTTCGGAGAACTTTTGCGGCCGATACTTGCGTGCCAGAACCTGATAGCTCATGAAAGAGAGCTTCAATTATACGTGATGATCGGTCGCAGCAAGGACGCGGAAACGCGCGCCGAAAGTGGAAATCTGCGACTTGGAACACATGGGTTTGCAACTCGGAATGCTTGCACCGAGAAGCGGCAAGGCGTAGGCTTTTCGGCGGACTTTATTGGAGCAAAGATTCTGAGAGTACGAGGAGAGTTCTCCCCATGCAACTGAAACTGACGACACGCACCGTCCAGAATATCCTGGTGGTGAATTGCGATGGCCGCATCGTCTTTGGCGAAGAGTCGGCGCAACTTCGAGACACGGTAAAGAAACTGCTCATAGAGAACAATCAGATCGTACTGAACCTTGGTGGTGTCAGCTACATCGATTCGGGCGGGCTGGGGACGCTGGTGGCGCTTTACACCACGGCGCATAACGCGGGCGGAGCGATCAAGTTGTCGAATCTGACCCAGCGCGTGGGCGACCTATTGCAGGTGACGAAGCTGCTGACAATCTTCGAAGTCTTCGACACCGAAGAAGAGGCGATTCAATCCTTCCGAAAGGGCGCAGCCGCGTAGGATCTTCCAGAAAAACCGGGGATGAGAACCATCCCCGGGCGATTCTTCCATGACATCAAGAATAGTTTTTGTGCTCGGGCTGCTGGCAGCTCTGAGCGGCTTTGTGTCGCCGCCGCTGGCGTTGGCACTTGGGCTGGCGTTCGGTTTGCTGTTTCCCCATCCCTATCCGAAACAGTCGACGAAGATCTCTAAGTACCTGTTGCAACTGGCGGTGATCGGGCTCGGGTTCGGAATGAATCTGGACGAAGTGGTGAGGGCGGGTCGCAGCGGATTTGTGTACACGCTGCTCGGAATCAGCTTCGCCTTACTCGTGGGCATGCTTCTGGGGAGAATTCTGCAGGTCCCGAAGATCAGCGCCTATCTGATTTCAACGGGCACCGCGATTTGCGGGGGCAGTGCGATCGCCGCGGTGGGCCCGATCACAGGCGCGTCGGATGAGCAGATGGCGGTCTCGCTGGGGACCGTGTTCGTTTTGAACTCGGTAGCGCTTCTGATTTTTCCCACGATCGGGTCGTGGTTGAAGCTGAGCCAGAGCCAGTTCGGCTTGTGGGCGGCACTGGCGATCCACGACACAAGTTCAGTAGTAGGGGCCGCGGCAAAGTACGGCGCGCAAGCGCTGCAGGTGGGCACGACCGTGAAGCTGGCACGCGCGCTGTGGATCGTTCCGCTTTCGCTGGCGACGGCGGTCGCCAAGGGAGCGAAGGCGAAAATTCAGTGGCCGTGGTTCATAGGCTTCTTCTGCCTGGCGGCGATCTGCAACACGTATCTTCCGGGCGGAGAACCCGTTTACGCGGTGCTGGTGAAGATCGCGAAGCTCGGACTGACCGCGACACTTTTTCTGATCGGGAGTGGGATTTCGGTGGCGACGGTGAAGCAGGTGGGGCATCGTCCGCTGATGCAGGGGATTTTCTTGTGGATCCTGATCTCGGCAACATCGCTGTGGCTGATATTTGCGGGGTGGATCCATTTGTAAAGCGGCTTTACATGGAGTTGAAACACAAAAAGCCTCGATCGTAGCGATCGAGGCTTTTTTTGCGAGAACGACGGTCAGTTGGCGTCTGTCAGGACCAGTTGTTGGTACGGGGCTCCGCCGGCGGTGTTGTCGAGAATCATGATCGTGCGCACCTGACCCGCAGTCCAGGTATAGCTAACATCGAGACCGGATACGGGGTTTTGCGTTCCGGTTTGCGTCATCACAACTTCGTAGTTACCGGCACTCGGGGTCATCGGTCCCGCTGCATTGGTGTAGCTAAGATTCGATAGCTGCGGGCTCAGTCCACCGATGCCAGTGCCGGGAGTGATCACGTAGATATCGATATTACCGGCCGATGGCGCGACGTGAATGAACTTCAGTTTGATGCTACCGGAGGTCGGAGCAACGTTGTCGTCGCTGAAGACGTGCATACCCATCTGGCTGAAGGTCCCGGTGCTGACCACGGTGTTGTCTCCCTTGTTGATTGGAACTGACCCGTTGAAGAAGGGATTCGTGGTGGTGCCGGTCAGAAACAGATCGAAGGTACGACTTCCGGAGCTGATGTTTTGATACGTAGCGGCTGAACCGTAGGCAACGGCGGTCAAGACTTTATTGTTGTCGACATCGACGTCAACGGTGGTCTGCGGTGAGCCGGTGGCTGCCTGAACGAAACGAAAGCGGGAGCCGCCGCCCCTGCCACAACCTGCGGCCAGAAGAAAGGAGCCGAGTGCAATCAGCACGACTCCGAGCGGAAGAATCCTGAACAGCTTGCCTCTCATTCACTTCTCTCCTCAAACGAGATAGAAAACAGGCACGCCGCCGCCCCTTGGACCAGTTTGGATGCAAACTGCCGACGGCCAGATGCCTTGTGGCTGCGGATGATTGCTGGAGATCAATATCAATGGATCAGTAGCAACGAGTCCCGGTCGAAGCAAGGATAGTATTTTGTCGTATGCTGATTTGGCAATGCGGAATGAGATTCTAGCGGCGATCCGGGAAGTGCCCCGAGGACACGTGTCCACCTACGGCGGGATCGCCCGGGCGGCCGGGTATCCGGGCGCGGCACGGCAAGTGGTGGCGGCTCTGCGCTCGGCCTACGATGTGCCCTGGCATCGGATCGTGGGTGCGGGCGGAGCGATCAAGCTGCGGGGGGATTCGGCGATCGAGCAGAGACTGCGGCTCGAAGCTGAGGGAGTTACGTTTCGGGGTCGGCGCGTCAACATGCGAGTGCACGAGCATCGGTTCGGGAGACCGAAGCGCGCTGCGAGACGAAAGCCAACGTCAACGGGAAAGCGAGCGCGTGGCCGGCGGTCGGCCGAGTGAGTCGGATGCAGGGTTACGTTGCGGGCTTTGCTCTCGGTCAGACGAGGCCTCCGACCCCACGTGAGTTGAGTTGGCTCAGGCCATGCACTCTTACGATGCGAACTGGCTTCGCGCACAAGAGTGTGCGCGCCACACGGCCGGTTTGATCGTTGTGAATCCTAGGTTAGCGTCCAAAGAACGGACGCGAACCTGGGGCACCATCAGTGGCGGTTACTTCGTGGTGATTATCCGGGTGGCGCGTTGATCAAAAATCCCCACCCTAACGCAAAGAACGCGTTTAGGGTGGGGCATACGCTAGTGAGCAAAAACCCTCAATTTGGCCGGAAAATTCAAAAATTAGTTCAAAATTTGTGAGTCATGGCACAACACGCCGTGACCCACGTCATTTCTGTGCAGGCGTGCGTCACATTAGATTTGTCCGCGAACAGCATCTCGGGGGAGGGCTGTTCGGGCGAACGTCCTGCGATTCGAAGAGAGCGCGGGGCGTTTCGTTTGTGCCTGCGGCACGAAATTTTCATCCCGACTTTTTCTTGATTAATCCATCCACAACAAACAGAACGGCTTGCGCTACCAGCTGTGCTTCACTGCTTTCGCGAACTTGTCGGCGGGGAGCGTGTTCAGAACATCGTCTTTCGTGAGCCAGGCTCGGCGCGCTTGCAGGATTCCATAGTGAATCTTGGCGAGGTGCGAGGTGTGGTGCGAATCGGTATTCATGACGATCTTCACGCCGTGTTGCTTGGCCTGGCGCAGGTGCACGTCGCTGAGATCGAGACGGTCGGGGTAAGAGTTCAGCTCCATCGCGACTTTGTGCTGGGCAGCGGACTTGAGGATCGCGTCCATGTCGAAGGGATACTCGTCGCGGCGTAGCAGCTGGCGGCCCGTAGGATGGCCGAGGATCAGCGTGTTGGGATTCTCGATCGCCTTGAGGAGGCGGTCGGTCATCTTCTCGCTCTCCTGGTTGAACTGGGAGTGGACACTGGCGATGACCACGTCCATCTGCGCGAGTACGCCGTTGGATAGATCGAGGTCGCCGTCGCCGAGAATATCCACTTCGATGCCAGCGAAGATGATGATGCCTTCCGTGCGATTGCTGGCTTCGCGAATGCGCTGGATGTGGACGAGGGCACGTGCGTCGTCGAGGCCGTTGGCGAAAGCAAGATTCTTGGAGTGATCGGTGATCGCGATGTATTTGTAGCCGCGCGCCTTCGCGGCCTCGGCCATCTCTTCGATCGTGTTCTTGCCGTCGGTCTCGACGGTGTGCATGTGCACGTCGCCCAGGATGTCGCTGGCCGTGATGAGTTGCGGGAGTGCGTGGGTGACGGCGAGGTCGATCTCGCCGAGGTTTTCGCGCATCTCGGGCGGCACGTAGTCCATGTTGAGCTTGGCGTAGATTTCTTCTTCGGTTTTTCCGGCGACAGGCGCCTCTGTTTTGAGATCGGCGAGGCTGTATTCGCTGAGGGTGTATCCCATTTTGAGAGCGCGCTGGCGGAGCGCGACGTTGTGCGCCTTCGAGCCGGTGAAATATTGCATCGCGGCTCCGAAGGAGTCGGGAGGAAGCAGGCGCACGTCAACTTGCATGCCGCTGCGCAGGCGGAAGCTGATCTTGTTGTCGCCGCTGGCGATGACTTCCATGAGCGGCGGATATTGGGCGATGTGGTCAATGGCGGCGGCACGCTGTGCATCGTCAATGCAGCAGGCGCCGGTGACGAGGATGTCGAGGTCGCCGACAGTTTCGCGGCCGCGACGCAGCGATCCGGCAGGCGTGATCTTGTCGATGCCGGGAAGAGAAGCGATGTACTGGCTGAGTTTCTCCGCTTCGGCTTCGGCGTGGTCGATCTGAAAACGGCCGCCGATCTTGCGGAAGGATTCGATCGCTTTGAGCAGCTTCTGCTCGTGTTTTTCGCCCATCCGCGGGAGTTCGCGGATCTTTCCTTCGCGGGCGAGCTTCTCGACGCCGTCAACGTCGGAGACTTTGTAGGCGCTCCAGATCAGTGCGATGGTTTTGGGTCCGAGGCCCTGGATCTTGAGGAGCTCGAGCATCGACGGATGGTATTTCTGGATGAGATCGCGATGGATGGCGAGGCTCTTGTCGCGGAAGAGTTCCAGCAGGTTGTTGAGCATCCCCTTGCCGATGCCGGGGATTTCGAGAATCTTCTTGGGTTCGGAGATCAGATCGGCGATGCGTTGCGGATGGTTCTCGATCGCCTGCGCGGCATTGCGGTAGGAGCGGATGCGAAACGAATCTTGCCCATCGATTTCGAGCAAGTCAGCCGTTTCGAAAAGCAAATTGGCGATGGCCTTGTTGTCCATGAAAGAAACAGCTTAACGAAGGAAGGGGTTGGAGAGGAAGCGAGCGGAGACACGTCAAGCTTGTTCGTGAACGGAGAGCCGACTCAGCCTGCACAGGGACCAGGCATGATCGGGGTGGTCCTTAAATTTTCGGAACCGCGAACCTATTCCTAGGCTGGCTTGCTGACGTTCGACGCCTGAGGACCCTTCTGTCCTTGCGTGATCTCGAACTCGACCACGTCTCCTTCCTGCAGACTCTTATATCCATCCGCAGTGATTGCACTGTAGTGCACGAAAACATCCGGCCCATCGTCCCGACCGATGAAGCCGTAGCCTTTCGCATTGTTAAACCACTTGACCGTACCTTTCAGACGTTCCACGTTCGCCCCCTCCGGTCGGCAGCTTCACTCCAAAATCACCCGAAGCAGACCTACGGGTCCGCCGGCCGAATCTGCGGACATTGTGCGGCGGGGGGTAGGGGCTGTCAAGGAGATAGGCCACAGGCCTCGAACAATTTACAGGCCTTTTGTCCCCTTCTTGTTGAGGGCGAGCCAGAGGACGCAGGAGATGGTTTTGGCGTCGCGGATGGTGCCATCGAGAACCATGCTGACGGCCTTGGGGAGTGGGACGAGGTGCTGCTCGATGACTTCGTCGGCTTCGGGCTGGGCCGGGCCGGCTTTGAGTTCGCGAGCCCAGAAGACCGTCATGGGTTCGGCGACGAATCCGGGGCTGGCGAAGAATTTCAGGATCTGTTTCCAGGAGCGGGCGGTGTAGCCGGTTTCTTCCAGGAGTTCACGTTTGGCAGCGCCGAGGGCTTTCTCCCCTTTGTCAATGCGGCCTGCGGGAAGTTCCCAGAGGTAGCTTTCGGCAGCGTGGCGGTATTGGCGTTCGAGGAGAACCAGGGTTTCGCGCAAATGTTCAAGCGTGGCCAGAATCACGACGGATCCGGAGTGGCGGACGACTTCACGAAGAACACGAACGCCAGAGGGCTCTTCGATGCGATCGGAGGTCACCCAGAACGCAGGACCCGAATAGACGAGCCGGCGAGAGAGGATGCGGGCGGTCTTTCTTGATGAAGCCTTGGCTTTTGGGGAGTGCTTGCGGCCAGATTTCGAGCGGGCTTTCGGCGAGCGGGATTTTGGCATGGCAACAATATAAGCGAGGGAGGATACGCGCGGTGGGACGACCTTTTGGGAGGACGCAAGTATGGGCAGCACGTGCGGACTTTTCGCTCGCTCGGCGCGCTGATATTCTGCCGCGATGCCGCGGAGGCGAATGAAAAAGCCGAGTGTCGCGATCGTCGGAGCAGGCAATCTAGGGACTGCGCTTGCGCTGTCGTTGCGAGAGGCGGGATACGGCGTGACAGAGGTCGTGGCGAGGGCTACACCCGGGTCACGGCGAAGAGCACAGAAACTTGCGCGAAGAGTCGGCGCAAAAGTTGTGGTCACGGGAAGAGAGGAGATCTCGGCGCAGGTTGTTTGGATCTGCGTGCCGGATCGCGAGATTCGCAACTGTGCCGAGGCTCTTTCGAATGTGGGGAATTGGCGCGGAAAGATTGTGTTTCATGCCAGCGGCGCGTTGGGGAGCCGCGAACTTCGCGGGCTGAAAAGGCGCGGAGCGGCGATTGCGTCGGTGCATCCGCTGATGACCTTTGTGCGCGGTGTGGCGCCATCGCTGGCTGGAGTGCCATTTGCGGTGGAGGGAGATGCGAAGGCGGTCCGGATGGCGCGGCGGATCGTTCACGATCTAGGCGGACAGAGCTTCGCGATCAGAGAAGACCGGAAGGCGGCGTATCACGCGTGGGGATCGTTTGCGTCTCCGCTGTTGGTGGCATTGCTGGTGACGACGGAGCGGGTTGCCGCCGAGGCGGGTTTATCGAGAGCGGAAGCACGGCGCCGGATGCTCCCGATTATTCGCCAGACGCTGGCGAACTATGCGAGGCACGGTCCGGACAGGTCTTTCAGCGGGCCAATCATCCGGGGCGATGGGTCCACGCTGGAGAAGCATCTGCGCTTATTGCGCAAACTTCCGGACGCGAGGCATGTCTACCTGGCGCTAGCGAGGTCGGCGCTTCGAAGCCTTCCGGTGAAAAATCGCGAGCAGCTGAAGAAGGTGCTGGGCGAGTCTGGGCGAAGGCGCTAAGCAATGACCGGCGAATCCGGTTGCGGGGCAGTCAGGTGTAGTTGATCGAAGACCAGTATGCTTAACACGATCAACAGCAACAAAGGAAACGATGCGGCCGTCATCAGAGGAAGAAGCGTGATCTGCTGGGAGACGGCGGCAGGTGCGATGAGGTGGGCTGCGTAGACGAGGGGTGCGACGATCCAGGGCCAGCAGAATGCTATCGACAGAATAAGGATGGTAAAACGCAGGGTTCGGTTCGTTGATGTTGATGCGCGGTCGCGCCAGAGGATGAGCAATCCGGGCACGAGCAGGAATTGGTCGTAGACGGCGATGCTGCTCGAGATGAAGACGATCCCGACGGCAAGAAGAAATGCAAAGAGCAGCGAAAAGTGGGGCGAGTCGGCGGAGAGTCGTCGCCAGCGAAAGGCTGCGATCGCGGCCAGACCAAGCGCCGCCAAACCGAGAACATGACCGATCATCTTCCCAAAGAGCAACTCAACCAACGGCGGGGTGTCGAATTGCCGGTAAGCAGGCAATTGATGCCACCAATTCAGCCACCATCCAGGCATCCATAGTTCGCTGAGTGCTAGAAGAATGATGGTCGTCACAGCGAAGGCCAGCAGTGCTCGCCTGCGTGTTTTCCAGTTGCTGACGGTCCACAGCATGAGCCAAAGCGACGGAAGCAAAATCAGCTGCGGCTTGATGGATCCGAGGGCGAGCGCGACGCCCGCCAGGATCAGCGCGTTTCGCCGGAGTGCGGCAAGAGTTATCGACAGCAGCACGCCCACGATCATCGTCGGTTGGAGAGCCCACCATCCCTCGAGGACTTGAATCGAGAACAGGGTCATAAGAGCCGCGATTGCGAAGAGGACAGGCGAGATCGCAAGTCCGATTCCCGCGGCCCACCATCTCACGCTGAGCACGATGAAGATTGGGAAGAGAATGAAGAGAATGATCTGGACGGCGCGAAATGAGATGAACGAGAGCGGAATGACAAAGAGATTGGTGTAGAGCGGATACGAGAATCCGCGATAGTTGACGACCGCATCGGCGTGAACGCTACGATCGAGCGGGCGGCCGTAGAGGCCGGTCTCGATTTGATGCTCCACGGTGGTGCTGTACGGGTTCGTCGTGCGATGCGCGAGCAGTTCGCCAGTGGTCAGCCAGATCGGATAGAGATCGTTACCGCAATAGTAGCCACCGGAGCGTCCCTCGGATGCCAGGCGATCGCGCACCTGCGGGACAAGCAGTCCGTAAAAGTAGACGCTCATCCCGATGGCCAGCACAATGAGCACGACTAGAATGTGCTTTGGTCGGAGTGTCATGGATGGGCGGCCCTCGGATTTAAACATGCGCGCCCAAACGAGACAAGACGGCCTGGAAGCGCGCAAACAAACAACTAATGTGCTGGTGTCGGAGGGGCCGCGCTCAAGTCGTACAGATACGCTCGTGCTCCGTGTGCAGAAAACCGATCTAAGCGTTTTCCCACTGAATCGAGGTGTTGGACTGACATGTCCTCTTCTTCTATTCCATCCCCAATCCAGATGTGCGAAAAGAGAATCCAGACACGGCGATTGCCGCGGAGTTGATCCAAATCAGCAGTGTAGCAAGCTGTATCGGTGCCGCAGTCTTTACCGATCCGCAGAGTCGCGGGAGAGAGTTGGTAGAGTTCGTCGTAATACCAGTACTGGTAACGTGCCAAGTGATAGATGAACCATACGTCCCCGGGCAGCTGGTGCGCTTGAATATATCGGATGGCGAGCTTGATATCTTCGCCTCGATTGGGATGGACGAGTTCTTGGATATCTGCGGACACGGGTTTGAAGAGTAACGCGATCATCAGGGCAATTTCTAGAGCGGGAGACCAGCGGCCGAACCTGGCGCTGAGCCATACGACGCCTTCAGCAATCACCATCAAGAGGATGGGAACCAGAAACAGAAGCAATCTTCCTCCGAATGGATAGCGGGCGAGAAGAGAAGCCAGGAATGTAATTCCGATCGGGATGAGGAGAAAGCCTGCGAGCTTTCGATCTCTCCGGATTAGTGCGAGACTACCGGCCACAAATAGAGCGAGGCCAAGAAAGTCCACCAGCCCGGCCGGTTCGTCGAACAACTTGCGAGCGGCATCGGCGAGCCAGTGGAAACCGCGCAACGACGCGAGCGGATGTGGCGGGAAGCTGTCTCGCCAGTAATTTAATAGGGCCTGGTTTGACGCCAACAATCGCAACGAGACGAAATAGCAGAGCAGAAAACTAGCGCTCCAGATTGCGGCCACCGAAAGGACTTGCCAAAGAAGTGTCCTGTTACGCTCCAAAAGCGCGCTGCCAAGAAGGGTGGCGGCAATCGCCGCCAGGATGAAAGTGGCCGGATGCGAGAACCAGATGGCCGCGGCTCCTAGTAAAGAAAGGCTGAACAGGCTCGATGTAGTCAACGAAGAGCCGACAAACTTCGTCGCTGCCCATAGGAGAAGCAAGGTGACCGCGACATCGCTGGAGTACTGCTTCGCTTCAGAAGAAAAATGAATCAGCGTAGGACTCAAAGCAAATAGAGCTACGGCCAGAGGTACCGCACGTGGAGATAAATTCAACTCTGCGACCCGCCAGAAGATGAAGAGCGATAGGAGTCCGGCCAACAAAGGCATCGCGCGCAGAGCGAATTCACCGTTCCCACCGATTTTTGTCGCGAGCTTCAGCAAAAAAAGGAAGCCGAGCGGTGCTCCCTGGTAATAGTCAAGCGGTCGAAAGAGACCTGCGGTCGAACGATGAATGATATTGAGGGCTAAGAGGGTCTCGTCAAACCAGAGGGAGCGGCCATTGCTATAGACGCGCAGCCGAAGTACTACTCCAATCAGCAAGAGCAGCCATGTCACAAGCCGTGATGGAGAAAAAGGAATAAGTGAGGCCCAGGGCGCAACACGATTTTCGTTTGCCACTGTGTGGGTCAAGTTAGCGAGCGCGCAAACCCGAAATTCGCTGACGTTGGAACAATAAATCAGCACAAGAAGATTCTCGACAGGAAATCGTCAGGCATTCGTGGATGGAAGACTCGAACGAGACTTTCTTGGAGAGTCCATGTCCATCGGCTGCGATGTTTCGTAACGACCGCAGCCTTGGCAGGGAAAGCGGATTAACGCGACGAGAACAGGTGTCCGAGCTTTTCTTTCTTCGTCTTGAGGTAGTCTTCCGCGTGCGGGTTGGGCGCAACCTCGCAAGGAACGCGCTCAACGACGCTCACTCCGGCCCGCTCAAGGGCCGCCACTTTGTCGGGGTTGTTCGAGAGCAGGCGGACTTCGCGAATCCCAAGCGTCTTGAGAATCTCGGCCGGCAAGGTGAAGGCGCGATGATCCGCTTTGAACCCGAGACGCTCGTTGGCTTCGACGGTATCGAGCCCGGCGTCTTGCAGTTCGTAGGCCTGGAGTTTGGCCATGAGACCGATGCCGCGTCCCTCCTGCTGTTCGTAGATGAGGACTCCGGCGCCGTGGTCGGCGATCATCGAGAGCGCCATCTCGAGTTGCTGTCGGCAGTCGCAGCGCAGCGATCCGAAGACGTCGCCGGTGAGACACTGCGAATGAATGCGAACGAGCGGAGGCGCGGATGTCACGTCGCCCATGACCAGCGCGACGGCGTCTTCCGTGCGGCGCGCGCCGTCGTCGCCGAACGAACCTTGGAAGCCGTAAATGCGAAAGCGTCCCCAGCGGGTAGGGAAGTCCGCCGAGGCGAGCTGTCGAACAGAATCTTTCGGGGTCACGTGTCTATTATAGATGGCGCTCCCCAGGCAGTGGATTCGGCCGGGCAGGATTCCTCCGGCGATTGCTGGCGCGGATCCCGCGCCGGCCTTAGATGGGCGCGGTTTGGTCGAACTGAGAGATCGTTGATAGAATGACGTTATCCAGCCAGTCATTCAGAGAAGTGGGGCTGTAGCTCAGCTGGGAGAGCGCCTCGTTCGCAACGAGGAGGCCACCGGTTCGATCCCGGTCAGCTCCACCAAGTTTCCAATCACTTGCAGCCCTCCGAAGTGCCCAGTTTGTCACAAGTTGTCACAAACAAAATTCCAAGGCCTGTCGGGGTTTGCCTCAACACTCACCACATGGCACGATCGACTGCTCGATGATTCCCGTCACGGTAAGGCCTAGATCGCTGCCTGCGCGCGAGTCGCGCCTCGGGTCGCAGATTGCCTCAATGTGAAAATAGGAGAAGAATTCCGTCATCATCGATGAGGATTGACGAGAGATGGTGTCTGCACTCGTTACCAGCGTCGCAGCCCTAATCCTGCTCACACAGAATCCTGCTCCACAAAGTTCTAAGCTTGCCGAGAAAGTTCCTCCTCCGTGTACGGTGACTGGCCGTGTCGCCACCGCGACTGATGGAACGCCACTCAAATCCTCGCGTGTGGCGCTGATGCCTGAGCACAGAACACGAGAGTCACAGGTATATGCGGCTGTCTCTGACAGTAGCGGTCGATTCATCATCAAAGACGTTCCAGCAGGGCGTTACCAATTCCTTGCAACGCACACCGGCTACGTGGATCAGTACTATCGATCCAATGAGGCTGATGCAGGCGTGATCCTTACACTCCAACCTGGACAGGAAGTAAAAGACATTCTCTTCCGCATGAGATTGGCGGCCGTCATCACCGGTCGTGTAAATGACGAAGATGGCGAGCCAATGTCATTAGTGCAGGTCTTCGCTTTGCGACGACCCACTGAGGACGAACTGGAAGAGTGGGAAGATGTTTCATTAGGAAGTCAGCGATTGGTCCCGGCAGCGGCGGCCCAGACCGATGATCGCGGGCAATATCGTATTTTTGGACTTAGAGCCGGCGAGTACTGCATCAAGGCGGTAGATCAAGATGAACCGACGTTCCAGACCGGACACGAATCGGTAATACGCGAAGCACTCGGCAGCCAGTACGCCCCGGTGTACTACCCTGGCGTGACCCAGATTGGGCAAGCCGAGACGGTGGTCCTTTCATCAGGACAAGAGGCTCAGGCTGACTTTTCCATGCGGCGGATCAGGAGTGTGGACATCTCTGGCCGGGTGATTGGTGTGGATGGAAAACCCGCTGACGCATTTGTCTCCTTAGAGGAACTAGGGACCGAAGACTTTGGCGAAGATCACAGCAGTACGACCGATGCGAAGGGCGAATTCAAAATGAAGGGTGTCGCTCCCGGCAGTTACGTCTTGCATGCCGAACAGCATTCCGTCGGAGAAACGAGGTATCACGCGAGTCAAAAGATCGAGGTCGGCGGCGACAACATCGATTCCATCACACTAGCGTTAGGTCGTGGTGTCAATTTCTCGGGTCGAGTTCAGCTATCGGGTGCGGGCACAATGCGGTTGGAGCGGATGTTTCTCGAACTGGTCTCGCACGATGATCAAAGTGCGCGTGCGTGGACACGAGTAAAAAAAGACGGCACCTTCCAGTTCACGGATGTGCCCGACGGTACCTTTACATTCGTTATAAACGAAATGGAGGAAACCTGGTATCTGAAGTCCGTTCGTTTAGGCGCTGAAGATCTTCTGGCGAAGGGGCTGGAAGTCGAAAAAGGAGAGAGCCGTGGGACAATCCAGGTCGTGGTCAGCCACAATGGCGCAGAGCTATCAGGATCGGTTACGCAGGATGACAAACCAATGATTGGTGCGCGGGTTCGCCTTACCCCAGATCCAGAAACGCGCTTCAATCGTTTCCGGTCGCGCACTGCCTTTACCGATCAAGCTGGCCGCTT
>Ga0126371_10001018_pt1 | contig 23363 bp, 34 predicted proteins | sample PanSoiMetaPlot_4_FD_110145 | JGI IMG/M metagenome (GOLD analysis project Ga0126371, IMG submission 110145) | Tropical forest soil microbial communities from Panama - MetaG Plot_4 | ecosystem: Environmental > Terrestrial > Soil > Tropical forest > Bulk soil | place: Panama | collected 2016-02-17 | reverse complement strand
ATGGCAAAGGAAAAATTTGACCGCAGCAAGCCGCACGTGAACATCGGGACGATCGGGCACATCGATCACGGCAAGACGACCCTGACGGCGGCGATCACCAAGGTGCTGGCCAAGCACAATCCGAAGGTGAAGTTCCGCAGCTTCGATTCGATCGACAACGCGCCGGAGGAAAAAGCCCGCGGCATCACGATCGCGGTGGCGCACGTGGAGTACGAGACCGCCAAGCGGCACTACGCGCACGTGGATTGCCCCGGCCACGCCGACTACATCAAGAACATGATCACGGGCGCGGCGCAGATGGATGGCGCCATCCTGGTGGTGGCGGCCACCGACGGTCCCATGCCGCAGACGCGCGAGCACATTCTGCTGGCGCGGCAGGTAGGCGTGCCGTACATCGTGGTCGCCATGAACAAGGTGGACATGGTGGACGATCCCGAACTGCTCGACCTGGTGGAGTTGGAAGTGCGGGAATTACTGAAGACGTACCAGTTCCCGGGCGACGACCTGCCGGTGAAGCGGGTCAGTGCACTGGGCGCGCTGAACGGGGAAGAGAAGTGGGAAAAGACGGTCGACGAGCTGATGGAAGCGGTGGACAATTACGTGCCGCTGCCGGCGCGCGATGTGGACAAGCCGTTCATTATGCCGATCGAAGATATTTTCTCGATCCAGGGGCGCGGCACGGTGGTGACGGGGCGCATCGAGCGGGGCATCTGCAAGGTGGGCGAGGAAATGGAGATCGTCGGGTTCCGGGACACGCGCAAGACGGTGGTCACGGGCGTGGAAATGTTCAAGAAGCTGTTGGACGAAGGGCGGGCTGGGGACAACGTGGGGCTGCTGCTGCGCGGGGTGGAAAAGAACGAAGTGGAGCGCGGGCAGGTGATTGCGAAGCCGGGAACGATCACGCCGCACACGACGTTCAAGGGTGAAGTGTACGTGCTGAGTAAGGAAGAAGGCGGGCGGCACACGCCGTTCTTCAAGGGATACCGGCCGCAGTTCTACTTCCGGACGACGGATGTAACGGGAGTGGCGGAGTTGCCGGAAGGCACGGAGATGGTGATGCCGGGCGACAACGTGAACCTGAAGGTGGAGTTGATCACGCCGGTGGCGATGGACAAGGGGTTGCGGTTCGCGATCCGCGAAGGCGGCCGCACGGTGGGCGCCGGCACGGTGACGGAGATCGTGAAATAAATGGCACTGCGCGAACGCATTCGCATCCGATTGAAGGCCTACGACCACCGGGTGCTCGATCAATCGACGACCGAGATTGTCGATACGGCTAAGCGGACCGGCGCCACTGTGGCCGGCCCCATTCCGCTGCCGACCTCACGCAGCGTTACGACGGTTTTGCGCTCGCCGCACGTAGACAAAAAGTCGCGCGAGCAGTTTGAAATCCGGACGCACAAGCGGCTGCTGGACATTTTGGAACCAACCCAGCAGACCGTCGATGCTTTGATGAAACTCGATTTGCCCGCGGGCGTGGACGTCGAGATTAAGGCGTTCGGGAGATGACAGAACCAGGGGCCAGGGGCCGGGGGCCAGGGATCGGCGCTCGGTGTTTCGGACTCAGGTTACGAGGTTTTGAATGACTCCAGGAATCCTCGGAAAGAAAATTGGGATGACGCAGGTGTTCCGGCCCGACGGTCAGGCCGTCCCGGTCACGCTGCTAAAGGCCGGCCCCTGCATGGTGGTGCAGCGCAAGACGCCCACCACCGACGGGTACGACGCGGTGCAGTTGGGACTGGTGGAATTCGTCAAGCCGCAGCGACTAAACAAGCCGCACAGCGGCCACCTCAAGAAGGCCGGTGTCGAGGGCGCGAAGTTCTTGCGCGAGTTTCGCATGCGCCCCGGCGACGACGATTTGAAGGCAGGCGATAAGGTGCTGGTCGACCAGTTCAAGCCGCGCGACAAAGTCGACGTGATCGGCGTCAGCAAGGGCCGCGGGTTTGCGGGCCTGGTGAAGCGCCATCATTTTGGCGGCGGAGCCGGCACACATGGCTCGATGTTTCATCGCGCACCGGGTTCGATCGGCGCTTCGAGCTTCCCGTCCCGCGTGTTGCCGGGCATGCGCATGGCCGGGCACATGGGCCATGAGCGCGTCACGGTGCGGAACCTGGAAGTGATCGAGGTGGATACCGAAGACAACGTGCTGGTGGTGAAGGGTGCGGTTCCCGGCCCCAACGGCGGGTACGTGGTGGTCCGGAGGTCGAAGAGGTAGGCGTATGCCGACGGTGGATGTAGTCGATTGGAACAACAAGAAGGTCGGCGAGGTCGACCTCGCCGACGAGGTGTTCGGCGCCGACGTGAACGAGGCGCTGCTCTACGAAGCAGTGCGGCAGTTCCAGGCCAGCCAGCGCGCCGGAACGCATAAGACCAAAGTTCGGGCCGAAGTCGCCGGTTCGGGCAAGAAGCTGTGGAAGCAGAAAGGCACAGGCCGGGCGCGCATGGGCTCCATCCGGTCGCCTCTGTGGCGTCATGGCGGCACGGTACACGGGCCGGTGCCTCGCGATTACAGTTACAAGCTGCCGCGCAAGATGGCCGCCGGCGCGCTGCGATCGGCGCTGTCCGCCAAAGTCCGCGACGGCGAACTCAAAGTCGTCCAGGCTTTCAATTTCGCCGATCACAAAACCAAGAACGCCATGAACGCGCTGGCCAATGTGGTGACGGGGCGAACAGTGCTGGTGGTGGAAAACGGAGAGAACCGCAACCTCACGCTCGGTATCCGCAACCTCAAGGGCGTGACGCTGATGCCGACACGTGATGTGACGCCCTACCATGTGCTCGGCCATCAGAGCCTGCTGCTGTCGGAAGCGGCCGCGCGGAAATTTTCGGAGGCGCTCGCAAAATGAGAAGAATGGAAGAGATCGTCCGCAGGCCTCTGGTCACCGAGAAAGGCGTCACTAAGAAGGAAGCCGAGCGCACCCTTTGTTTTGAAGTGGCGCTTGACGCCAACAAGACCCAGGTGAAGACCGCGGTCGAGAAGCTGTTCAAGGTAAAGGTTGAGGAAGTGCGCACGGCGACTTTCGATGGAAAGCTTCGGCGCCGCGGCCGTTTTGCCGGCTACCGTCCGGACTGGAAAAAAGCCTACGTGCGGCTGAAGGCGGGCGAGAAGGTGCCGGACTTCGCAGAGGTCTAATATGCCGATTAAGACTTACAGACCGACGACGGCCACACGGCGTTTTCAGACCGTGGTGTCGCGGGAAGATATCACCAAGCAGCACCCGGAGAAGTCCCTGGTCGAAGCCAAGCAGCGGACCGGAGGCCGCAATAATCGGGGGCGCATCACGTCCCGGTTTATTGGGGGCGGCGCCAAGAAAGCGTACCGGACCATCGATTTCAAGCGCGACAAGACGGGCATTCCGGCGGTGGTAGCCGCGGTAGAGTACGATCCCAATCGCTCGGCACGCATCGCCCTTCTGAATTATACCGATGGCGAAAAGCGCTATATCCTGCATCCCGACGGGCTCAAAGTGGGGCAGAAAGTCATGTCCGGGCCGGATGCCGATATTCTGCTGGGCAATGCATTGCCGATGAAAAATATTCCCGCCGGAACGATTCTTCACAATATCGAGCTGAAGCCCGGCAAGGGCGGGCAGATGGCGCGCTCGGCAGGATCTCAGGCGCAGTTGGTTTCCAAAGAAGGCGACTTGGCTCTGTTAAAGCTGCCCTCCGGCGAGGTGCGACGTGTCGCGGTGGAATGCATGGCGACCATCGGCCAGGTGGGCAATGTCGATCATGAGAATGTTTCCCTCGGCAAGGCAGGGCGCACGCGGTGGATGGGCAAATTGCCTCATAACCGTGGTGTTGCCATGAACCCGGTAGACCATCCGCACGGGGGCGGCGAAGGCAAGACTTCCGGCGGACGCCACCCGGTGACGCCATGGGGGCAGCCGACTCGCGGATTTAAGACGCGCAACAACAAGCGCACCGACAAGTGGATTGTGACGCGGAAGGCGAAGAAGCGGTAGCAGATGGGAAAAAGTCGAAAGTCAGGGGTCAAAAGTCAAAAGTCAAGAGTAAGCAGGTGGCTGCGCGCTTTTGATGGCGCCTTCGGCGCCGGGGAGACAGGGCATGGGCCGATCGGTTAAGAAGGGACCGTTTACCGACACGCACTTGGAAGCCAAGTTGGCTGTGCTCAGTACGAGCAACGAAAAGAAGGTAGTACGCACGTGGTCTCGGCGCTCCACGATTCTCCCGGAGTTTGTCGGACACACCGTCGCCGTCCACAATGGCAAGAAGTTTATTCCGGTCTACATCACCGAGAACATGGTCGGGCATAAACTCGGAGAATTTTCGCCGACGCGGAGTTTCAAAGGGCACTCGGTGAAGGCGGCGGCGACGACCGAAAAAACCGCCAAGCCGGCATAGGGCGGACGCTGGGGTTCAGGGGCTTAGGGCCGGTTGCATGGAGAAGTAGAGGAGAGCGAGTGAGTTTTGGGACCGCACGGTTGGTGGCGAAACCCCGGGGCGATTTTCTGACCCCTAGCCTTCGGCCCCCGGCCCCTGGAGTTTGAATATGGAAGCAAAAGCGGAAGCACGCTACATCCGGGTTTCGCCGCAGAAGGCGCGGCTGGTGGTGGACCTGATTCGCGGCCAGCAGGCGGGTGCGGCCTTGAACACGCTGCGCGCCACCAATAAGCGCATCGCGCCAACCGTAGAAAAGGTGCTGCAATCGGCGATCGCCAACGTTCAGGACCGTTTCGAGGACGTGGATGTCGACCGGCTGATCGTTTCCGAGGCTTATGTGCATGAAGGGCCGCGGATGAAGCGCGTGCGTCCGGCGCCGATGGGTCGCGCCTACCGCTATCAGCGGCGGCTGGCCCACATCGTCATCAAAGTGGCGGAGAAGGAAGCGTAAATGGGACAGAAGGTTCATCCGTACGGTTTTCGTCTCGGCTTCAACAAGCCGTGGCGGTCGCGATGGTTCGCCAAGCAAGGCTATTCGAAGCTGCTGCAGGAAGATTTGGAGTTGCGCACGACCCTGATGGAACGGTTGAAATCGGCGAGCGTCAGCTCGATCGAAGTCGACCGGCCCGGCAATAAATTACGGGTTACGATTCGTACGTCGCGGCCCGGCATTATCATCGGACGCAAGGGCGCGGAGATCGAAAAACTCAAGCAGGATATGGCCAAGCGCACCAAGCGCGAGGTCTTCATCGACATTCAGGAAGTGCACAAGCCAGAGTTAGATGCGCAATTGGTGTCCGAATCCATCGGGTTGCAGCTTGAAAAGCGCGTGGCGTTCAGGCGCGCGATGCGCAAGGCGGTGGATTCCGCTCTACGCTTCGGATGCAAAGGAATCAAGGTTCGCGTGTCCGGCCGTCTGAATGGGGCGGAAATCGCGCGCAGCGAGTGGTATCTGCAGGGCCAGCTTCCCCTGCACACGCTGCGAGCCGATATCGATTACGGATTCGCCGAGGCGCGCACCACTTACGGCGTGATCGGCATCAAGACCTGGCTGTACAAGGGCGAGATTCTCGACACGACCAAGCGCCGGGGCGGATTGCTACCCGAACCTGAGCCGCGCCGCGAGCCGCGAGAGCGCCGCGAGCGGAGCGACCGGCGGAGAGAGCGGGAAGGGCATGCACCCGCCGCGTCGGCCGAGGTCGGCGGTCCGGCGATGCAGGCGCCGCCTTCGGATCTGCCGCGTCCGGCAGCGCGTCCTTCAGCGCCGATTCTGCCGCCGTTGATGGCGCCGCAGCAGCCTTCCTGGAAACAGGAAGTCCGGCACGAAACCCACGAAGAAAAGCCGGCGCCGGAGAGCGCTCCGAAGCCGCCCGAAGGTTCCGGCGAGACGCAGTGAGGAGATAGACCGCCATGATGATGCCCAAGAAAGTGAAGTATCGCAAGCAGCAGCGCGGCCGCATGGCCGGCAAGGCTTGGCGCGGGTCCGACATCTCCTACGGCGAGTACGGCCTCAAGGCTATGGAATGCGCCTGGATCACCGATCGGCAGATCGAAGCCGCGCGCGTGGCCATGACGCGCTCCATCAAGCGCGGCGGCAAGGTGTGGCTGCGGCTCTTCCCAGACAAGCCCATCACCAAGAAGCCGGCCGAGACCCGTATGGGAAAAGGCAAGGGCGCGCCCGAGCAGTGGGTCGCTGTCATCCGGCCGGGAAAAATACTGTTCGAAATGGAAGGCGTGGATCGTGGGACGGCGGAGTCGGCCATGCGGCTGGCCGCGCACAAGCTGCCGATCAAGACCAAGTTCATCAGCCGCGAGGAAGCGCAGGCAGGCTTATGAAAGCAGATAAACTGCGGGGTCTCGACGACACCGAACTGCAACGCCAGTTGACCGAGATGAACGACCAGATGTTCCGGCTACAGTTCCAGATGCGGATGGGCCAGTTGGAAGGGCTGAAGAAGGCGCGGACCATGCGGAGAGATCGCGCGCGCATTCACACGATTCTGCGCGAACGCGCACAAGGGAAGAAGTGATGGCCGAAACACAGGGAAAAAAACCGGGTCTGAAGAACGAGAAGGTCGGCCAGGTGGTGTCAACCAAGATGCAGAAGACCATCGTGGTGGAAGTCGGCCGCCGGGTGCCGCACCCGCTGTATAAACGCATCATTTCCAAGCGCAAGAAATTTTATGCGCATGACGAACAGGGCACGGCGAAGAACGGCGACGTGGTGCGGATCGTGGAGACGCGGCCGCTCAGCAAGCTGAAGCGGTGGACGCTGGCCGAGGTGATACGACGAGCTGCTCAGGTAGGAGCTCAGCCGGCGGATTTGGATCCGAAATGAAGGCAAAAAGTCAAAAGTCCGAGGTCAAAAGTCAAAAGTCAAAAGTAAGCAGGTGGCTGCGCGCTTTTGATGGCGCCTTCGGCGCTTTGACGCGACCTCACATAGGAAGTGGCCGTGCGGCGGCCTTCCTAATCACTTTTGACTTTTGCCCATTGACTTTTGACTTTTGACTTCTTGTTTTGGGGTTTTCTTATGATCGGAATGCGAACCATCCTCGAGGTTGCCGATAACTCCGGCGCGCGAAAGCTGTCGTGCATCCTGCCGCGCGGAGGAGACCTCGGGTTGCGGGCGGGGCTGGGCGACGTCATTACAGCAAGCGTGAAAGAGGCGACGCCCGAATCGCAGATTAAGAAGGGCAAGGTAGTGCGCTGCGTGATCGTGCGCATGCGCAAGGAAACGCGGCGCAAAGACGGCACCTACATCCGCTTCGATTCCAACGCGGCCGTGCTGATCAACGATGTGGGAGAGCCTGTCGGAACCCGCGTGTTCGGGCCGGTGGCTCGCGAGTTGCGCGATAAGAAATTCATGAAGATCGTTTCGCTCGCGCCGGAGGTGATTTGATGGTGCGCATCGACTTGAAAAGAGAGGACACCGTCAAGGTGATCTCGGGGCGGGACAAAGGCAAGACGGGACGCGTCCTGCGCGTCGACCGCGAGGCCGGCAAGGTGCTGGTCGAACACGTCATGATGGTCAAGCGCCACACGCGTCCGAATCCCCAAAAGCAGATTAAAGGCGGCATCGCGGAGCGGGAGAGCCCGATCGCGGTTTCCAATGTCATGATCGTGTGCCCGGGTTGCAACAAGGCGGTGCGCATTTCGCATCATGTTGATCACGTCGCCGGGGGCAAAGCGCGGCGGAGCCGGGTCTGCCGCAAGTGCGGGCAGACGCTCGACAAGAAGTAGAGGACGGAAATGCCAGCTCGATTGAAGGAACACTATCAGAAGAAGGTCGTACCGGCGCTCTCGAAAGAATTCGGCTACAAGAACAAGATGGCCGTGCCCAAGCTCGAGAAGATCTCGATCAACATCGGCATGGGCGAGGCCACGCAAAATGCCAAGCTGATGGACGGCGCAGTGAACGAACTCGCGCAGATCGCCGGGCAGAAGCCGGTTATCACCAAGGCGCGCAAATCCATTGCGGCGTTCAAGCTGCGCGAGGGCATGTCGATCGGCTGCATGGTAACCCTGCGCGGGGAGCGAATGTACGAATTCTTCGACCGGCTGGTAAACGTGGCCCTGCCGCGCGTGCGCGACTTCCGCGGGGTCTCGACGAAGTCTTTCGATGGCCGTGGCAACTATACGCTCGGGGTCAAAGATCAACTGATCTTCCCGGAAATCGATTACGCCAAGGTAGAGAAGACCAAAGGCATGAATATCTCCATTACCACGACGGCACGGACGGATGCGGAAGGTCTGTCGCTGTTGAAGCAAATGGGGATGCCGTTCCGGCAATAGGAAAGAAGAAAAAATGGCGACGACAGCAAAAATCGCGAAAGACCTGAGGCTGGAACAAGCCCGGAAAGCCAAGAAGCCCAAGCTGCGCTGCCGGCATCGCAACCGCTGCTGGCGCTGCGGGCGGCCGCGCGGATATCTCCGAAAGTTCGGCTTGTGCCGGCTTTGTTTCCGGCAGCTCGCTCTCAACGGCGAGATTCCGGGAGTGATCAAGGCCAGCTGGTAGGAGGCGAAGCAGAAGACACATGATTACCGATCCCATTGCCGACATGCTGACGCGCGTGCGCAACGCGATCCAGGCGCGCCACCCAAAGGTGGACGTGCCCGCTTCCAAATTGAAAACCGAGATCGCCCGCATCCTCAAGGAAGAGGGCTACATCGCCAACTTCAAGGTGGCCGAGGAAGGCCCCAAGAAAACCATCAAGATCTATTTGAAGTATGGCTCCGACAATACGCCCGTGATTTCCGCCATCGAGCGCGTATCGCGGCCGGGTTGCCGCGTTTATGTCGGACAGACCGACATCCCGCGCGTGCTCGGCGGCCTCGGTATCAACATTTTGACCACCGCGCGCGGCGTCATGACCGGGCGCGACGCGCACAGAGAGCACGTGGGCGGCGAAATTCTCTGCCGGGTGTGGTAAGAGGTTCTGATCTATGTCTCGAATTGGAAAAAAGCCGATAACGTTGCCGGGCGGGGTCAAGGTGCAGGTGGGCGCGAGCCTAGAAGTGAGCGGGCCGAAGGGGAAGCTGTCCGTGCCTATCCCCGAGGGCATCAAGATCCAGCAGGCCGAGGGCAAACTGGAAATCAAGCGTGCCTCCGACGAGCATGCGGCTCTGCACGGCTTGACGCGCGCGCTGGCTGCGAACGCCGTGCAAGGCGTGTCCGCCGGATTTACGAAGGAACTGGACATCGTTGGCATCGGATACCGCGCCGATATCAAGGGCAAAGTTGCCACATTCACCCTGGGCTATTCGCATCCCATCGAGTTTCTGCTGCCCGACGGCGTGGATCTGAAGATTGACAAGCAGACACACCTGGTGTTGAGCGGGCATGACCGCCAATTGGTCGGCCAAGTCGCGGCCAATATCCGCGCGCTGCGTAAGCCGGATCCGTACAAGAACAAGGGCGTTCGCTACACGGGCGAAGTCCTGCGCAAGAAGGTCGGTAAGACCGGAGCGAGTGCAAAATGATTCATAAGACGGAAAAGAAGGAGATCCGGGGCCGCATCCACGAGCGGATTCGCGCCAAACTGCGCGGAACCGCGGAGCGCCCGCGTCTGGCGGTGTTCCGCAGCGTGGCGCACATCTACGCGCAAGTTATCGACGACAATCAGGGCCGGACGCTGGTGGCGGCCTCGACGGTCGACAAAGGAGCCAGCCAGCCGGCTAAGGGCGCTAAAGGGAAGGCTAGCAAGGCCGGCGGCGGCAACGTGGCCGCGGCCAAATCAATCGGAAAACTCGTAGCCGAGCGCGCCAAGGAAAAGGGTATTAAGAAAGTGGTTTTCGATCGCGGCGGCTATCAGTATCACGGGCGCGTTAAGGCGCTGGCGGACGCAGCGCGCGCCGCGGGACTGGAGTTTTAACCAGATGGCTATTGTGAAACGCATCGATCCGGGGCCGCTCAACCTCAAAGAACACGTCGTCGCCATCAACCGCGTCACGAAGGTGGTCAAGGGTGGCAAGAACCTGAGCTTCTCCGCGCTGGTGGTGATCGGCGATCCGTCGGCGAAGGTGGTCGGCTATGGAGTCGGCAAGGCGAAAGAAGTGCCCTCGGCTATTCGAAAAGGGATTGAGGCCGCCAAGAAAAGTCTGCGCAAGGTGAACGTGCTCGATACAACAATCCCGCACCGGGTGCTCGGCGTGTATGCCAGTTCCCAGGTGTTGCTGAAGCCAGCACCCGAAGGCACCGGCGTGATCGCGGGCGGCGCGGTGCGCGCAGTGATTTCCGCGTGCGGTATCCCGAACGTGCTTACCAAATCGATCGGCCGCCGCAATCCGCACAATGTCGTCAAGGCGACCATCGTGGCGCTCGAGTCCTTGCGCGACAAGAACGCGGTGGCGGAAATCCGCGGCCTAGCGGTGGAGAAACTCTGATGGCGGGGAAAATCAAAATCAAATTGGTGCGTAGCCCGATTTGCACGCCGGAGAAACACAAGCGCGTCGTGAAAGGTCTCGGTTTGCGCAAAGTGAACCAGGTAGTGGAACGGCCGGATTCCCCGGTCTTTCGCGGGATGGTGAAGAAGGTTCCGCACCTGTTGGAAGTGGTGGAATGAGGACGAGGGGCCAGCGGCCGGGGGCCGGAGGCCGGGGAGCAAGGATATGAATCTGAGCGGACTAAAACCGCCGGCGGGCCAGACTAAGGGCCGCAAACGCATCGGTCGCGGCATGGGCTCCGGGCACGGCAAGACCGCGACACGCGGCAGCAAGGGCCAGCACGCCGGGACTGGCTTCAGCCAGAAGCGCGGCTTTGAGGGCGGCCAGATGCCGGTGCACCGGCGTCTGCCTAAGCGCGGATTCACCAACATCTTCAAGACGCAGTACGCCATCGTCAATCTCGGGCGGCTGGAGAAGCTGGACGGCGACACGTTCTCGCCGGATCGCCTGATAGAACTCGGTGTCATCCGCAAACCGGGCGATGGCCTGAAGGTTCTGGGCTCCGGCCAATTGACGCGTAGAATTACGGTGGAGGCCCACCGATTTTCAAAATCGGCACTGGACAAAATCCAGAAGGCCGGGGGGACGGCTCAGGTGATCGGCGCGGCCAGCCGGTAGCGCCGGGAATCGAAGGGTGTCATGAATAAGTTTCTTGAAGCGTTCGCGAACATTTTTCGCGTGCCCGATCTGCGCAAGCGGCTTTTGTTCACTCTCGGGTTGCTGGCCGTATATCGCCTGGGTAGCCAGATCCCCACGCCGGGTATCGACACCCAAAAGTGGTCGGACTTCTTCGGGTCCGCTCAAGGGTCGATCTTCGGCTTCTTTGATCTGTTCGCCGGCGGTAATATTCGCCGCCTCACGGTTTTTGCCTTGGGCATCATGCCCTACATCACGGCGTCCATCATCCTGCAATTGCTGACGGTAGTCGTCCCGACCCTGGAAAAGCTGCAAAAGGAAGGCGAACTAGGCCGCCGGAAGATCACGCAGTGGACCCGCTACCTGACCATCATTCTTTCGATTCTGCAATCGTTCGGCATCGCGCAGGGCCTGATGACCATGCAGGGCGGGATTGTGATCAATCCGGGCTTCGGCTTCGTGATGCTGACCATTGTCTCGCTGACCACTGGAACCGCATTCATCATGTGGCTGGGCGAACAGATCAGCGAGCGCGGCGTTGGTAATGGCATGTCCCTCATCATCTTCACCGGCATTGTGGTGGGCCTGCCGCGGGCGATTCAGAACATCTACACCAACACCTTCGTAACCCACGAGTGGGGCGCCATCACGTTGATTGTTTTGATCGCGATGATGATCGCTGTGGTCGCGTTCATTGTCCTGGTCGAGCGCGGCGAGCGCCGGATTCCGGTGCAGTACGCCAAGCGTGTGGTGGGGCGGCGCGTCATGGGTGGGCAGTCGACCCACATGCCGCTCAAGGTCAACGCGGGCGGCGTCATTCCCGTGATTTTCGCTTCTTCAATCCTGGCCTTCCCGCAGACTCTGACCCAGGTTCCGGCAGTCAAGAACATGGCCTGGCTTTCGAACACGCTGCGAACGATTCAACACGGCGAGCCGCTGTATTACGTACTGTTCGTGGCCGGTATCATCTTCTTCTGCTTCTTCTACGTTTCGATTATCTTTAACCCGAACGAGGCCGCCGATAACATGCGCAAGTACGGAGGCTTCATTCCGGGAATCCGGCCGGGCCGCAATACGGCCGATTATATGAACAACATCCTGACCAAGATCACAGTGGTCGGCGGCATTTATTTGTCGATTCTCTGCCTGATTCCCGACATTATGATCTCGGGAATCAAGCTCAACCATTTGCCGCTCATGGGCAATTGGATCGACCGTGTCTTCCCTCGATTCCTGCTGGAAGGTCTCAACGTGCAGTTTTATTTCGGCGGCACATCGCTATTGATTGTTGTGGGCGTTGCGATGGACACCATTAATCAGATAGAGGCCCAATTGATTATGCGTCATTACGAAGGGTTTACACCCAGGTCGGGGAGGATTCGCGGCCGTCGCAGCACATTCTGAGTATGAAAAGTCAAAAGTCAAAGGTCAAAGGTCAAAAGTCAAAAGTAGTGAGGTGGCTCTGCCCTTTTGATGGCGCCTTCGGCGCCTTGACCAGGCCTCGGATAAGAAGTGGCCGCCCAGCAGTCTTCCTCAACACTTTTGACTTTTGCCTTTTGACTTTTGACTTTTTCTTGTGAACGCGATCGTTTTGTTTGGTTCCCCAGGTTCGGGAAAGGGTACGCAGGCCAAGTTCCTCCAGGATTGCTTGCGAGTGCCGCACGTGTCTACGGGCGATATGCTGCGTGCGAGAGGTTCGGACATCGGGCGGGCCGTCATTGCCACCATGCATTCCGGAGCGCTGGTCTCCGATGAAGTAGTGAACGGCATGGTGGAACAGCGGCTGAGTCAAAAGGATGCCGGCCGTGGATTCATTCTGGATGGCTATCCGCGCACCAAGGCGCAGGCTGGCCACCTGGTACGCTGGTTCGACGCCCGCGGGATCCGGGAAGTGGTGATTCACCTGGCGGTTGATTACAATATAATTATTGCCCGGCTGACAGGACGGCGGCAGTGTCCCGTCTGCGGAACTCTCTACAACATCGCTTCTCATCCGCCTCAAGTGGATGGGCTCTGCGATAAAGACGGCCAGAAGCTGGTGATCCGGGAGGACGACCAGGAGGCCGTGATCCGGGAGCGTCTGGATGCCTATGAGCGCCAGACCCGGCCTGTGCTGGATTTTCTGCGGTCGGCTGGCCGGCGCGTGGAAGAAGTTGATGCAAGCAGTGGTACGCCGGAGCGGATCTTCGAAAAGATTCGCCGGGTTGTGAATTCGCATGATCGTACGCAAAACGCCCGCTGAACTGGAAAAAATGCGGGCTAGCGGTCTGCTGGTATGGCGGATCCTGCAGAAGTTGAAGGAGATGGTGGCCGAGGGCGTCAGCACGATGGATCTGGAGGTCGCCGCCGAAAAGATGATCGCCGAAGCCGGAGCGCGTCCGGCGTTTAAGGGGTATTATGTTCCGGCCGCCGGCGAGGCCTACAAGTTTTCGTTGTGTACCTCGGTAAACGAGGAAATTGTCCATGGGATGCCGAATCCGAAACGGGTTCTGAAGAAGGGGGACATCGTTTCTCTCGATACGGGAGTGAAACTGGACGGATATTACGGCGATTCGGCGATTACCGTACCGGTGGGAGAAGTGGACGAAGAGACAAAGAAGCTGCTGGACGTGACGCAGGAGTCGCTGGAACACGCGATCGAGCAGGTGCGGGCGGGGAACCGCTTGTTTGACGTTTGCGGGGCAGTCGAGCGCCACGTCAAATCTAACGGATTTTCGATCGTGCGGGAATATGTCGGACACGGGATTGGCACGCAGCTTCACGAAGAGCCGCAGGTTCCGAATTACGTGGATCGCAAGAATGAGAACCCGCGACTGAAAGAAGGCATGGTGCTGGCAGTGGAGCCGATGGTCAACGTCGGGCGTGCGGAAGCGGTGGTGTTGAAGGATAAGTGGACGGCCGTGACCAAGGACGGCTCAAACTCGGCTCACTTCGAGCACTGTGTGGCGGTCACGGAGAACGGGCCGTGGGTGTTGACTCGGCCATGAGCGGCAAGAGCGAGCCCGTTGCGGCGACGGTCGTGGAAGAGCGGCCTTCGGCGGTATACGCGGTGGTGCTGGAGAACCAGCATCGCGTTTTGGCCCACCTGGTGGGCGCGGTGAAAAGGAATTTTGTCAGGCTGGTGCCAGGTGATCGGGTGGAGGTGGAGTTGGCGCCCCACGACCCGACGCGAGGCAAGATTGTTGGGAAGCTGTCGGGAGCCGATCCCCGGCCTCTGGCCACCGGCCCCAGAAGGTTGCTATGAAGGTACGAGCGTCGGTTAAAAAAATTTGCGACAAGTGCAAGGTGATCCATCGTCAGGGTGTAGTGCGGGTCATCTGCGTTAACCCGAAGCATAAGCAGAGGCAAGGGTAAGGAGGAAAACTATGGCGCGTTTAGCGGGTGTCGATCTTCCAGCGGCCAAGCGGGCTGAGATCGGGCTCACCTATATCTACGGCATCGGCCGGACACGGTCCCGGTCCCTGCTGCACCGGGCCGGCATCGATTTCGACAAGAAGGTTCGCGACTTGACCGAAGATGAAGTCAACCGCGTCCGCACGATTTTGGAAGAGGAAGGCGCGGTCGAAGGCGACCTCCGCAAGGAAGTCTCGATGAACATCAAGCGTCACATCGAGATGGGCTCGTACCGCGGGTTGCGCCACCGCCGCGGACTCCCCGTTCGCGGACAGCGCACCCACACCAATGCTCGCACGCGCAAAGGCCCGCGCCGCGGCACCATCGCAAACAAGAAGAAAGCGACGGCCAAGACATAATTTATGGCGAAGGCACCGGCAGAGAAAAAAGGCAAGAAAAAAAGCTTCAAGAAGAAAGAGAAGCGGATTGTCCATACGGGCGTGGTGCACATTCAGGCCACGTTCAACAACACCATCGTCACCATCACCGATCAGGAAGGCGGTACGGTGGCGTGGTCGAGCGCCGGATCGCTTGGATTTCGCGGGTCGCGCAAAGGCACCCCCTTCGCCGCGCAGCAGGCTTCGCTGACCGCTGCGAATAAGGCAGTCGAAAGCGGTCTGCGGTCGGTGGAGGTGCGCGTTAGCGGTCCCGGCTCCGGCCGCGAATCGGCCGTCCGCGCGCTCTCGACGGCCGGCATCGAAGTGCGGGCGATCAAAGACGTCACGCCAATTCCCCATAACGGCTGCCGTCCGCCCAAGAAGAGACGAGTGTAGTTTAGCCCCTCCCATAAGGGCGGGGACGCTAAGCGGGACGAAGGCCAGCCAGGCTGTAAACCGCACCTGAACGTAAGGTAAAGGAGAAGGACTTTGGCACGATACATCGGCCCGGTTTGCCGGCAATGCCGGCGCGAGGGCATGAAACTCTACCTGAAAGGCGAGCGCTGCCACAGCGAAAAGTGCGCCATCGAAAAGCGCAATTTCGTCCCTGGGCAGCATGGCAAGGATCGCAAGGCGAAACTCGCCGGCTACGGCTTGCAGCTTCGCGAAAAGCAGAAGGTCCGCCGCGTATACGGCGTGCTCGAAACGCAATTCCGTAATACCTACGAAAAGGCGGCGCAAGCCAAGGGCATCACCGGCGAAAACCTCATGTCCGGCCTCGAGCGGCGCCTCGACAGCGTGATCTACCGTATGGGGTTCGGCACCAGCCGCGCGCAGGCGCGCCAGGTGGTCCGTCACGGCCATATCGAGGTGAATGGCCGAAAATGCAACATCCCCTCGGCGCAGGTCAAGATCGGCGACCTGATTACGGTCCGCGAGTCGAGCAAGAACAACCCGACGATTCTCGCCGCCCGTGACGCCACCGCGCACGCGCCGGCTCCCAACTGGATTGATGTCGATCGCGAGGGTTTGAAAGGGCGCATTCAGAGCTTACCCAAAAGGGATGAGCTGGTGCAGATTCAGTTAAACGAGCAGCTGATTGTCGAGCTGTACTCGAAGTAAGTTTCAGCCGTGCCCGTGAGGGCGGCGGGTTATTGGGCCTATGGCCCCGGAGAGAATTTTCTATGTTCAAGGGCTTCCAGAAACCAAAACGTTTAGTCGCCAATACCGAAACCCTTACGGACCGGTATGGCATGTTTACGGCGCAACCCTTTCAACGCGGGTTCGGCACCACCATCGGCAACAGTCTCCGGCGCGTTTTGCTCAGTTCGATTGAGGGCGCGGCCATCACCGCGGTCCGCATCGAGGGCGTCGAGCACGAGTTCAGTCCGATTCCGGGCGTAGTTGAGGACGCCACTGATATCATCCTCAACCTCAAACAGATCCCCTTCAAGATCATGGGGGAGGGCCTTAAGACGGTGCGTTTGACCGTGGATCATCCCGGTGATGTGCGCAGCGGCCAGATCGAAACCGACGCCGACGTCGAAGTGCTCGATCGCGATGTTCATATCGCAACCGTCAGCGAAGGCGGCAAGCTTGCCATCGAGATGCGGCTCAAGACCAGCCGCGGGTATGTCAGCGCCGACAAGAACTTCGATGAGGACCTCGCCCTGGGCTACATCCCTATCGACTCGGTGCATTCGCCCGTGCGCAAAGTCAATTTCACCGTCGAGGCCGCGCGTCTTGGCCAGATGACCGACTACGACAAGCTGACCCTCGAAGTCTGGACCAACGGCGCAGTTTCGCCGCAGGACTCCATCGGTTACGCGGCCAAGCTTCTCAAAGATCACATGTCGATCTTCATTAACTTCGAGGAAGTAGCCGAGGCGTCCGAAGAAGTCGCCGAGCGCGGCCTCGACAAGATGAACGAGGTGCTGAACCGTTCGGTCGAAGAGCTGGAGTTGAGCGTCCGTTCCTACAACTGCCTGAAGAACGCCAACATCCAAACCATTGGCGAGCTGGTGCAGAAGACCGAGGCCGAAATGTTGCGCACGAAGAACTTCGGCCGCAAGTCGCTCAATGAAATTAAAGAGATCCTGGCGAATATGGGCCTTTCGCTGGGCATGCGGATTGACCAACATGGCCGGCTGGTTGCTCCGCCGCCCTCGGTCGGAGGCCTGCCGATAGATCTCGGTCCCGACGAGGGCGACCAGCCCTACCAGGAGTAACCCATGAGGCACAAAGTAGCCGGGTTCAAACTCAAACGGCCGGTGGATGCGCGCAACGCGCTCCTGCGGAATCTCGCCACCAGCGTGATCGAGCAGGAGCGTGTCATCACCACCGTGCCCAAGGCCAAGGCGGTGCGGCCGCTGGTCGAGAAGATGATCACGCTGGCGAAAGAAGACACGTTGCACACGCGCCGCCAGGCCGCCGGTGTCCTTCGGACTCCAGCTTCCGTGAAGAAGCTGTTCGACACGCTCGGCACCCGCTTCGGCCAGCGCAACGGCGGCTACACGCGCATCACTCGCCTCGGCCCCCGCAAAGGTGACGGCGCCGAGCAGGCCATGATCGAGCTGGTCGGTTCCGAGCTCGTCAAGCGCGCCGCCGATCGCGCCAAGCGCCGCGAAGAGCGCCTGAAAGCCCAACGCGAAGGCCGCGAGGGCGAAGAAGAAACGCCAGAGTAACGCCGGCGATCTTGTCGCCTTCAATCGCAGGATGCTGCGCGCCCTATTGGTTGCCTTCGCCGCGGATCAATCCCTCGGCGTGCAGCATTTGTCGGAAGCGCACGGCTTGGGTGCCGCGGCCATTCCAGCCGATAAGCGGCCCGGTTCTGTACGCTCCCTCTTGTGCGCTCTGCTTTTGCTCGCGCCCGTGCTCACGATCGGCGGTGCCATGGCGCAAGGGCAGTCGAACCCCGCCCCTCATTCCGGGCATTCCCCGTCGGGGATGGGCATGGTGGATATGAATCCCGCCAGTATGTTTCTCATGAACCTGAGTTCGGGGACCGCGGTTAATCCAGCCGCGTGGCCCATGCCTATGATCATGGCGCATTTCGGACACTGGAATACCATGTTTATGGGGCTTGCGTTTCTGCCCGAGACTCAGCAGTCCGGGCCTCGCGGCCGGGACAAGCTGTACTCCACGAACTGGTTCATGGCGTCGGCGGAGCACCGCGTCGGATCCGATGACGCCTTCCAGGCCCATCTGATGCTCAGTCTCGAGCCGGCAACGATTACCGATCGCCGCTATCCGTTGCTCTTTCAGACGGGTGAGACGGCCTACGGCCGCCCTCTCACGGATGCTCAGCATCCGCACACGTTGATCATGGCCCTCGGGTTTCACTATGCCCACCAGATCGCGGAGGACACCACGCTCGACCTTTATTTCGCGCCGGTAGGCGACCCCGCGCTCGGGCCAGTCGCGTTCCCGCATCGCGCTTCCGCGATGGAGCTCCCGGAAGCCCCGATATCGCATCACTGGCAGGATTCCACTCACATCGCTGACGAAGTGGTCACCGTCGGCATCCAATACAAGATCGTAAAGCTGGAGGCCAGCGGGTTTTATGGCTCGGAGCCCGGGGAGAATCGTTGGATCGTTCAGTCTGGTCCAATCAATTCGTGGTCCGCGCGCCTATGGTTCTTGCCGACCAAATACTGGGCGGCACAAGTCTCTTTCGGACGGCTCGCCCGTCCCGAACTGCTCGAGCCGGGCGACCAGACCCGGGTGACGGCTTCGGTGGAGTATACCCGGCCGATGCCGGGCGGGAGTTGGTCCTCCAGCCTGATCTGGGGACGGATTCACAGCACCGCGAGCTTGCGCAATCTCAATTCGTTCCTGGCGGAATCGGTATTGCCAGTCACCCGCAGGAATTTCATCACTGGCCGGTTTGAACTCGTGGACAAGGACGACTTATTTAGCGATCAGCCTTCTCTTGAAAGCAGTCTCGACGCGTTGTACGGTAGTACGTTTCGAGTCGGAGAGTATACGCTCGGCTATACAAGGGATATTGATGTTTTCCGGTGCGTCCAGACCGGGATCGGAGCGAATTTCACAACGTATACGCTGCCGAATGCGATCAAACCTTTCTACGGCAGCCGCCCCGTCGGCGGCAATGTGTTCGTGCGGTTTCGCCTCAGGTCGCGTAAATAGCGGGAACGTCATACTTCGGGGAAAGCGGCGCCGCTCCCGCTTCCCCCTCTTTTCCCACCACCAAACCGGATGGCCCGAGCGCAAGAAGCTCCACGCCCGCTCAGGCTTGCCCGCGGATTACGCCGGGTTCGCAACCCCAATCGTGACCGCGGCATCTGTTGCGACTGAACACTCCTTCCCAGCGCCTTGACCGAGCGGGGGGAAATTTGCTCGCGGAACAAATCGGCGGAAAGGGTCTTTGGCTACCCGGCATCGGAAGCACTTAACCGCACCTGCCATGAGCTCCTGGATGGCCTCGGAGCCTTGGGAACAGAAGTTTGCACCGGAAAATCCAGCGTTCAACAGTGTGCCGTACAGCACCTGGACATCCCGGACTTTGATCTTCAGGTGAGAAACCGCTCCGGCAAACGTCTGTGGGTGAATGTTTCGACAATTCTCTTCGAAGAACCCCGCCGGAAGCGCCGGCTGATCGTACATCTGGCACGTGATATTTCGCACCGCAAGAGAAATGAAGAGCTGCTTGCGAAGATGCTCGAGGTTTCGCAGCAACTGGCGGTCGGTGCTAGAGATGTAGACGGCAAAGCCCCTGTTGTGCCTCTCTCAGATCAGGAGCGCCGAATCCTCCGTCTGTTCGCCAAAGGCAAGAGCGCAGGTGATATCGCGAGCGAACTGGAGATTACACTCCCGACGCTCCGCAACCATTTGCACAGCGTCAACGAGAAGCTCAGAACTCACAACCGGCTTGAGGCTGTGATGCATGCGATGCAGCGCGGTCTCATCTAGCGTGCCGCCATGTCAATCCGACGGAAAAGGCTAAATTGAAGTGATACTGAACTCCCTGGGAGGCCCTTAAAGCCTGCACGGTAGCCCCGGGGTGCCGTCTTGCCCTTGAGGAGGTCGGTGGAGTGCGGATAGCTAGTATCGCCGTCCCATCGGACATCCGAGAATCAAAATCGAAAAGAGTTACTGTGGCGCCAAAAGCAAAGCCGCTGGCCTCGTAGATTGGGCTCAAACCATCGGGGTGGCGACAACCCGTCCCGCAAACTCTTAGCGGCCGTAGTGTCTTCTTTATTCGATTGTGAACTGAATCCCCTGGGCCAGCGGTAGTTGTGTCGACCAGTTGATCGTATTCGTCTGCCGCCGCATGTAGGCCTTCCACGCATCGCTGCCCGATTCGCGCCCGCCACCCGTTTCTTTTTCGCCACCGAACGCGCCGCCAATCTCCGCACCGCTCGTGCCGATATTGATATTGGCGATCCCACAGTCGCTGCCGCGATGGCTCAGAAATGTCTCCGCTGAAATCAAGTTGGTGGTGAACAGGGCGGACGACAATCCCTGCGGCACATCATTGTGCCAGTAGATCGCTTCGTCGAGGTCCTCAAACTCAATCAGGTAAAGGATCGGCGCGAAGATCTCTTCCTTCAGGATCGGCATGTCGGGCCGCGCCCGCACCAGCGTCGGCTGAACGAAACACCCCACCACGTGCTCGCCGCCGAAAAGGATCTCACCACCCTGTTCGCGGATGCGCTGCAGGCCGTGCATCATATCGTCCACCGCGCGGCGATTCACCAGCGGACCCATCAACGTGGTCTCTTCCACCGGGTCTCCGATCTTCACTTGGCGGTATGCCTTCACCAGCGCGTCGGTAATTTTGGCCGCGATGCCGCGTTGGAGAAAAAGTCGTCGCGTGGTCGTGCAGCGCTGGCCGGCGGTACCGACCGCGCCAAACAGCACCGCCCGCAGCACCAGGTCGGGATTGGCGTCGTTCATGACGATGATGCCGTTGTTGCCGCCCAGTTCTAGGATCGAGCGCCCCAGCCGGCCGGCGATTACCTCCGCCACGTGCCGCCCGACCTCGGTCGACCCGGTGAAGCTGATCAGCGGAATGCGGCGGTCTTGAATGACAGCCTCCCCAACGGGATTGCTCGCCCCAATCACGAGATTGAAGATTCCCTTAAGCCCGTTCGCTTCAGTCACGCGGTTACAGATCTTCTGGACTGCGATCGCGGTGAGCGGCGTGTCCGAAGACGGGCGCCATAACACGCAGTCGCCGCACACGGCCGCAATCATGGCGTTCCAGGACCACACTGCCACGGGAAAGTTGAACGCGCTGATCACGCCCACGATTCCTAGCGGATGCCATTGTTCGTACATGCGGTGGCCGGGCCGTTCGCTGTGCATGGTGAGTCCGTAAAGCTGGCGGGACAACCCCACGGCGAAATCGGCGATGTCGATCATTTCCTGAACTTCGCCGAGCCCTTCGGGCAGGATCTTGCCCATTTCCAGGCTCACCAGCGTGCCCAAATCCTCTTTGTGGGTGCGCAGTTCGTTTCCGATCTGCCGCACGATCTCGCCCCGCTTGGGGGCCGGCAGCATCCGCCAATTCAGAAACGCGTTCTGCGCCTGCTCGACAATGCACTCATAATCGGCCAGCCCAGCGCGCAGAACCTTGGCTAACGGCTCGCCGGTTGCCGGGTTCAGCGACTCCAGTTCTCCGCCGGATGGGTTCGGAATCCAATCGCCGTAACAGGATCCGGAGTTCACTGGCTCGATGTGAAGCCGCTCCAGAATCTCGGGAATCAAATGAATGCCAGTCTCCACTCTTCCATTTTAGCCGGGCCCACGAAATGGCGGGCGTCAGGCAGTCCGCGCTTCGCGAACGGGTGCGCGGTCATCGAGCACGCGGGTGCGGGGCAGGAAACTATAAAGGGGACATCGATAAACCCGGTTGGCGAAGCTGAATTCGGCAACGTAGGCGGCAGGCCGGTCTTGGGGACCAATGTCCACCGACGGCCGGATTTCGCAAGTCCGGAGAACGATCCCAGGTTGCAACGTGATGAAGCTGCGGGCTGCGGGGTCCCAAACTGTCAGCTGTCTGATTATCGCGCGGTCTAGCAAATTCCCCGTTCTTGAGAGTATCCGACAGCGACACTCACCCCTATTGCCTCGGTTGCCGGGTCTGAGGTCCGGCTAGCGTATGTGCTTACGTTACTCCCGGTGACGCCAAATTCACACTGTATCTTTTGGATAGTGATTGGATCGTTAGAGCTGGTCCTCGTACTGCTCAAAAGCCACCCGCACCAGCTGCCCTCGCGTCCGTACACCCGTTTTCTGAAACAGAGTTTGCAGGATGGCCTTGACGTAGCTTTCCGAGATTTGCAGGCGCCAGGCGATCTCTTTGTTCGAAAGGCCCTCGATCACGAATCGCAGCACCCGGCGCTGGCGTTCGTTAAACATCGCCGGGCTCTCTTCGCCGCTCTCATTCTCGGCCGAGCGGGCGAAAGAGTGATCCAGGAAGGTCCCGCCGGACGCCACCGTGCGGATAGCGGCCCGCAATTCATCGAGCGGAGCCTGCTTCAGAAAAATGCCCGACACTCCCTGGCGCAGCAGCCGCCGGGCTTCATTCTCGCTGACCCACGCTGTCACCACCAGGACTCGCCCTTCGAAACCTGCCTCCCGCGCCGCGGGAACAAACTGGGACGCCCTTTCGGCGCCCAAGTCATGATCGAGAAGCACCATGTCGAACGGGTGTTCGGAAAGAATCTGCAGCGCTTCCCGGATGCTGCCACAATGTTCGATACGAATTCCGGGATCGGCGTTCAGCGCGCCGGCGACGCTCTCGCGAAACAGCGTATGGTCGTCAACCAGCAAGACGTGCAGCAGTTGTTGATCGTTTACCGTCATTGGGAATCGTACTTTCTTGGGGCCACAATTCAATCACAAAGCAGCTGCCGAAAGGCTGCGGCTCGTATCGCAACCCGCCGCCATAGGATCGCAGGATGGCGTGCGAGATATACAAGCCGAGCCCCGCGGAAGTGGCTCCTTTCTGAAAGGGCTTGAACAGATCTTCGGGGTGGGCCACGCCGGGCCCGGTATCGTAGAACCGGATGACTACCAGATCGCGCTCCGGCCCAACGGTAATACGCAGTTCGCGGCGGGGGCAATCCGCTAGGACACACTTGATGTTCCGCGCCAGATTGACGAACACCTGCAGCAGGCTGTGATGATCGGCCTGGACCAGGGGCAGGTTATCGCTGAGTTCCCAGCGCACGTCGATGTCGGCTTCCCGCAAGAATGGCTCAATGACGATGCGCATTTCGTCGAGCAAGGTGCCGAGATCGGTGAGAGCCATCTCGCGTTGCGAGGCAAGCTGCAAGCCGGATGTCGCGATCTTCTCGAGCGCGTGAATGAGGCTTCCCAGCGCCTCGTACTGCTTGTTCTCGCCGATGCCGTGTAGCGCGCCCAGCCCGGTGTAGCTGGTTGCTGCCGCGGCAGCCAGGTTTCGGATCTCGTGGGAGATGGCGCCCACCAGAATCCGCGAGGTGGACAGCATGGAATCCAGGCCTGCGTCTTCGCGGTCGCGCAGGCTCTCCGAAGCATCCCAAATCACCGCAGCTAGTGCCGGTCCGTTGGAGGCGCGATAGGTCGAGAGCCACACATGCGCAAGAAAGACCTCGCCGT
>Ga0126371_10001016_pt1 | contig 23371 bp, 20 predicted proteins | sample PanSoiMetaPlot_4_FD_110145 | JGI IMG/M metagenome (GOLD analysis project Ga0126371, IMG submission 110145) | Tropical forest soil microbial communities from Panama - MetaG Plot_4 | ecosystem: Environmental > Terrestrial > Soil > Tropical forest > Bulk soil | place: Panama | collected 2016-02-17 | reverse complement strand
GAGGCCGGCATCTTCCTCAAGGCGAACTCGGCCATGATCGGACCCGCCGACGACATCCCGATCCGCTTTCCCGACCGGCGCAACGACCACGAGATCGAGGTCGTGCTGATCATCGGCCGCGAGGGCAGCCGCATTCCGCGCGACAAGGCGCTCGACTACGTCGCGGGCTACTCCCTCGGCCTCGACATGACGGTGCGCGGGCCGCAGGACCGCAGCTTCCGCAAGTCGTGCGACGGTTATGCGGTGCTCGGTCCCTGGATGGTCACGGCGGACGAGATCGCCAACCCGGACGACCTGCCGCTGTCGCTCGCGGTGAATGGCGAGACGCGGCAGGACACCAATACGAGCTACCTGATCTACGACATCCGCCGGCTGATCGAGTTCGCCTCGGAGTACTACACGCTCTATCCGGGCGACGTGTACTACACCGGCACGCCGGAAGGCGTCGGACCCGTGCAGCCCGGCGACCGGCTGGTCGGCCGCTCGGTGCCGTCGCTCGGCGAGTTGCAGGTGAAAGTGCGGGCGTAGCGTCACGCCGTAGTAACGCCGTAGGGTGGGCAAAGGCGCATTACTCGACCTATCCGCGTGGGCAAAATCGCCGATGCGCCTTTGCCCACGCGGATAGACCGCGTCGGGCGATTTTGCCCACCCTACGGATGCTTCGCACCTCATCCGGGCTACGAGAGGTCCCAATGATCCAGGTCAGGCGGCTCGGCCACGCAACGCTGTCGACGCCCGATCTCGAGCGGCAGGTCGGCTACTATGCCGACATCCTCGGCCTGCGCGTCGTCGCACGCGACAAGGATCGCGCGGTCCTCGCCTGCCGGAGCGGGCTCGAGGCGATCGCGCTCGAGCGCGGCGACGCGGTGGCGCTGCGGCGGCTGAGCTTCCAGGTCGCGCCCAGCAGCGACCTCGCGGCGCTCGCGCGCGAGCTCGCCGACCTCGGCATCAAGAGCGAGCGGCGCCGCGACATCTCGCCCGGCATCGCCGACGCGCTCGTCTTTGCCGACGTCAAGGGCACGCTGATCGAGCTTTTTGCCGACTACGCCTTCGCGGCCGACGACGGCACACAGGCCGTGATCACGCCGCTCAAGCTCGGCCATGTCGCGTATCGCGTGACCGACGTGCAGCAGGTGACGAAATTCTACACCGACGTGCTCGGCTTCCGCGTCTCCGACTGGATCGCCGAGAGGTTCGCGTTCCTGCGCTGCAATACCGATCATCACACGGTCAATTTCGTGGTCGATCCGGTGCCGCAGCTCCATCACATCGCCTTCGAGGTGAAGGACTGGCCGGAGATCCACCGCGCCTGCGATTTCCTCGCCCGGAACGACATCCACCTGGTGTGGGGGCCGGCGCGCCACATCGTGGGCCACAATATCGCGGCGTATCACCGCAATGCGGACAACGTGCGGGTCGAGCTCTTCTGCGAGATGGACCAGATGAAGGACGAGGCGCTCGGCTATTTCGATCCGCGTCCGTGGCATCAGGACCGTCCGCAGCGGCCAAAAGTCTGGGACCCGGACACGCTGCGCAACTACTGGGGCTTTGCGTCGCGCGGGACGTTTCCGGGTTACCCGTAGCCGCTGTCAACCGGTCAGCCGCCACACGCTGGCGGCGCGCAGATCCTGCTCGGCAGGGTCGACCGAGGAGGCGCCGGCGAACTGGGCATCGCGCGTCACCGGCACAACGTGGCTGCTGACTTTCACGAGGTGGTCGAGCGGCAGGTCGATGCGGCCGGGATCGCCGATCAGCACCTCGCAGCCGCGGGCCCGGCAGCCCTCGAGAAACGTCAGCGCGTGCGCCGCGAGCTCGGGCGCATAGAAGATGTCGCCGACCAGCACCACCGCGTAGTCGGCCGGGTCAAAGCCGCTGTCCGCCGCCATGAGATCGGTAACGCTCGCCTCGATCGCGACGGCGTTGAGGTCGGCGTTGAACGAGGTCGCGACGGCCGCCAGCGGGTCGATGTCGTTGGCGACGACGTGGGCAGCGCCGGCCTTCGCGGCCGCGATGCCGGCGAGCGCCGAGCCCGCCGCGAAATCGAGCACGCGGCGCCCGGCGACCAGGTCGGGATGGTCGAGCACGTGGCGCGCGAGCGCGAGCCCGCCCGCCCAGGCGACCGCCCAATAGGGCGGGCCGAGCTTGAGCTTGAGGTCGCGCTCGACCTTCTGCCACAGCGGCGAGATCTCGACCGCGAGCCGCAGCGTGATCTCGGGCACGTAGGAAAGGCGGGTCGGCTGCGTCTCGCGCTCGACCATTTCGGCGCACGCCATCAGCCAGGGGTGGAGTTCCGCGTCGGCGGCGGTGTCTTCGGCGGGAGGCATCGGTGCAGGCTCGTGATTCGCACGCGAGGCTAAGCCGACATCGTGGCGGTGCCAATGTGCTCATGATCCTCCTTGGATCGCGCATGTCCTTGTCGGGGAACCGGTGCCCGTTTCGCCGGCCGGCTGGTCTCGCGAGGCTTTTCGAGACTAAGCTCCCGATCGGCCGGCAAGCCGGCAACACGGGGCGCTCGATGGTTCGGAGGCATCTGCTGAGTGGCGCGGTTGCGATGCTCATATGGGGCAGCGCAATCGCGAGCGCGCTCGCGGCCGAGGCCTATCCGTCGCGGCCCATTCGCATCGTCGTGCCCTATGCGGCGGGTGGTGCGACCGATCTCATCACGCGCGTGGTCGCGAAGGACCTGACCGTGAGCCTCGGCGTCAGCGTCATCGTCGAAAATCACGCGGGCGGCGGCGGCACGATCGCGACCAAGATGGTGTCGCTTGCGGAGCCCGACGGATACACGCTGCTCACCGCGACCAACGGCCCGTTCGCAATCGGCCCCGCGATCTATCGCAATGTCGGATATGACCCGCTCAACAGTTTTGCGCCGATCGCGTATCTGGCGGGCGCGCCCGATCTCCTGGTAGCGCGGGCTGATCTGCCAGTGAAGTCGCTGCCCGAGCTCTTCGCCTACGCCAAGGCTCGTCCGGGGGAACTGAACTACGGCGCGGGCGCCGGCACGCCCGCGAACCTCATCGTCGAGTGGCTGAAGAAGAAAGCCGGCGTCGAGGTCGTCTACGTACCCCACCGCGGCGGCGCGCCGGCGACGACCGATCTGCTGGCCGGACAGACCCAGCTCGGCATCGAGATTCTGGCGCCGCTCTTGCCCTACGTGCGCGACCACAAGCTCACCCCGCTCGCCGTCACCGGCGCACACCGCAGCCCGGAGCTGCCGAACGTGCCGACGCTGATCGAAAGCGGATTTCCACAGGCCGATTTCATCGCCGCGTTCGGAATCGTGGCGCCGGCCGGAACGCCGCCCGCTATCGTCGACAAGCTCAACGGCGCGATCAATGCAAGCCTCGGCTCCGATGCGATGAAGGCGACGCTGGCGAAGATCGGATTCGCGTCGAACATCGGCTCGCCGCAGGACCTCCGGCGCTTCATCGCCGACGAGATGGCGCGCTGGGGCGAGGTCGCCCGAGTGACCGGCGTGAGGATCGAATGATCGCGAACCTGCGCGGTGGGTGCCCGAGATGGACCTGATCCTGCGCAACGCGCGCCTCGCATCCGACGCGGCCCGGCTCACCGACATCGGCGTCGCGGGCGGCAAGATCGTCGCGCTCGCGCCCGATCTCGCGGCGGAGGCCGAGACGCTCGATCTCGGCGGCCGGCTGGTCTCGCCCGGATTCGTCGAGACGCACCTGCATCTCGACAAGGCCTGCATCCTCGATCGCTGCCGGGCCGAGGGCGACCTCGGCGCCGCGATCCGCGAGGTGACGCGGCTCAAGGCGGCGTTCACGGCGGAGGACGTCTACGCCCGCGCCAAGCGCACGCTCGAACGCTGCATCCTGAACGGGGCGACCCACGTGCGCGCGCACCTCGAGGTCGATCCCGCGATCGGCCTGCGCGGGCTCGAGGGCGTGCTGCCGCTGGTCCGTGAATACGCCTTCGCGGTCGATCTCGAGCTCTGCATCTTTCCTCAGGACGGCATGCTCAACAACCCGGGCACCGAGGAGCTGATGGTCGCGGCGCTCAAGCGCGGCGGCCACCTGATCGGCGCCTGTCCGTACACCGACACTGATCCGCACGGGCAGATCGACCGCGTGTTTGCGCTCGCGCGCGAGTTCGGCGTCGACATCGACATGCACCTCGATTTCGACCTCGATCCTGCCACCATGGATCTTACCCATGTGTGCCGCCGCGCCGAGGAATTCGGCTATGGCGGGCGCGTCGCGGCCGGCCATGTCACCAAGCTCTCGGTGCTGGCGCCGGACGAGCTCGCCGCAACCGCATCGCGGTTGCGCTCCGCCGGGGTGGCGCTCACGGTGCTGCCGGCGACCGACCTCTTCCTCATGGGGCGCGCCGAGCCGCACCATGGCGCGCGCGGGGTCACCCCGGCGCATCATCTTTTGGCACATGGGGTGAATTGCTCGCTCGCCACCAACAACGTGCTCAATCCGTTCACGCCGTTCGGTGACTGCTCGCTCATCCGCATGGCTAATCTTTATGCAAATGTGTGCCGGGCGGCGTCGCGCGCCGAGATCGCCGACTGCTTCGACATGATCACGACGCGGGCGGCGGCGCTGACCAACCGGCGCGGCTACGGCATCGCGGTCGGCCACGACGCCGACCTGGTCGTGCTCGATTGCGAGAGCGCCGAGCTGGCGGTGCGCGAGCTCGCGCCGGTCGTCTACGCGTTCAAGCGCGGGCGGCGCACCGTGACCCGGCCGCCCGCCGTGCTGCACCGGCCCTGAGGGGGGCGGAACCCTGCGGCCATCTAGACCGTTTCCGTTGCCCTCCGCCATCGGTTAAGCTGGTCCCGAACTTCCGTTGGGGGGAGTATCGTGGACGTCCATTTCTGGCTGATTCAGGCCTTCAACGGCATTTCCTACGGCGCCCTCCTGTTTCTGGTCGGCAGCGGCCTGTCGCTGATCTTCGGCGTCATGCGCATCGTCAACCTGGCGCACGGATCCTACTTTCTGCTCGGCGGCTACGTGGCGCTGACCGTGATCTGGACGACCGGCTCCTGGGTGCTGGCGATTCCGGCGGCCGCCATCGCGATCGGCCTCATCGGTCTCCTGATGGAACGCATCTTCCTGCGGCCGCTCGGCTTCGATCCGCTGCGCCAGGTGCTGCTCACGGTCGGCTTCGCGTTCCTGTTCCAGCAGGCGGCGCTCGACATCTGGACCGGGAACAATTTCGACATCGATCCGCCCGCCATGCTCACCAAAAGCGTGCAGCTCGGCGGCATGTTCTTCCCGCTCTACCGCATCTTCATGATCGCGACCGCCGCCGCGATCGGGCTCGCGCTGTGGCTCGCGATGGAGAAGACGCGCGTCGGCGCCATGGTGCGGGCGACCGTCGACGACGCGCAGATGGCGCGCGGCGTCGGCATCGACACCTCGCGCATCTCGATGTTCATCTTCGCACTCGGCGCCTTCTTGGCGGCCCTCGGCGGCGTCATCGGCGGCGCCTTCCTGGGCGTCTATCCGGGCCTCGATTTCGAGATCCTGCCGCTCGCCTTCGCGGTCGTCATCATCGGTGGGATGGGCAGCCTGGGCGGCGCCGCGATCGGCGCGCTTCTGGTCGGCCTCGCCGACAATTTCGGCAAGGCGCTGTTCCCCGAGGTGTCCTACTTTACGCTCTACGCCCCGATGGCGCTGATCCTCGCCATCAAGCCGACCGGCCTGTTCGGGCGGGAGTGAGCCAGATGACCAGCCGGCGCAAGGTTTTGCTGGTGGTCGCCGCCGTCGCGCTGCTCGCGATCGTCGTGCCGTTCACCACCTCGTTCATGATCCTGCTCGCAACGCGGGCGCTTGCGTTCTCGATCCTGGTGATGAGCCTCGACCTCCTGCTCGGTTTTACGGGCCTCGCATCGCTCGGGCAGGCGGCCTATTTCGGCGTCGGCGCCTACATGACGGCGATCCTCGCGACCAAATTCCATTTCGGGCTCGGCTTCGATTTCTGGCTCGTGGTTCTGTTCGGCCTCCTGATCGGCGCGGCGCTCGCGGCCCTGTTCGGCCTGCTCGCGATCCGCGCGACCGGCGTCTACTTTCTCATGATCACGCTCGCGCTCGGCCAGTGCGTGTGGGGCCTCGCCTATCGCTGGAACTCGCTTACCGGCGGCGACAACGGCATCAACATGCAAGGGCGGCCCAGGTTCGGGATCGATCTTTCGAACGAGGTCACGTTCTTCTACGTGGTGCTCGCGCTGTTCGGGCTCTCGCTCTTTGCCATGTACGTGCTGGTGCGCTCGCCGTTCGGGCGCAGCCTTACGGGCATCCGCGAGCGCGAGCTGCGCATGAAGATGCTCGGCTACAATACCTGGCTGCACAAATACATCGCTTTCATCATCGCGGGCGCCTTCGGCGGGCTCGCGGGCGTGCTGTGGGCGCACACGGCCGGCATCGTCAGCCCCGACAACGTGGTGCTCACCACCTCGGTCGACGCGCTGCTGATGGCGGTGCTCGGCGGCGCCGGCACCCTGATCGGCGGCGTGATCGGCGCCTTCATTGTGACGGGCATCCGCGAATATCTCAGCACCGTGGTGCCGTGGTGGCAGTATGTGCTCGGCGCGGTCTATGTGTTGACGATCTTCTATCTGCCGGGCGGTTTGATGGGAATTCCCGAGCGCCTCCGCCGCCGCGGCGCGCCCGGCGCCAAGGCGAGCGGCGGCGACGAGAAGCTCGTGGCGGCGCCGTCGTGAGCGGCGCTGGCGGCCAAAAGCGAGAAGGCGGCATACGGGAGATGGAATCATGACCGACACCTGGCTGCGCAGATTGGGTTCGATTCTGCTTGCAGGAGCGTGCGCCGCGGGTGCGAGTTCGGGGGCCTCCGCGGAGGAAGTGCGCATCGGCTTTCTCGCCGCGATGACCGGTCCGTTTGCGGCCGTCGGCCGCGACATGGTCGACGGTTTCCAGATGTACCTCGACGAGCACAAGACCGGTTTCGGCGGCGCGCAGGTCAAGTTCATCCTCGAGGACACGCAGGCAAAGCCGGACGTCGCCGTCACTAAGGCGCGTAAGCTGATCCTCCAGGATCACGTGAACATGATCATCGGCGGCATCCTGGCCTCGACCGGCTACGCGCTCGCGCCGGTCAGCACGGCCGAGAAGACCGTTTACATCGCATCGATCCCGGCGGCCGACGACCTGACGCAGCGCCAGCTCGCCAAGTATCCCTATTTCATCCGCACCGGCTGGTCGAGCTCGCAGCCGAGCCACCCGTTCGGGCAGTGGGCGTGCGAGCAGGGCTACAAGAAGATCGCCGTGATCGCCGCCGACTACGCGTTCGGCTACGAGGTGGTCGGCGGCTTCCAGAAGGCGTTCGAGGAGTGCGGCGGCAGGATCATCCAGAAGCTGTGGCCGGCGCTCGGCACCAAGGATTTCGGGCCGTACATCCCGGCGATCAAGCAGGATGCCGACGCGATCTTCACCTTGATGGTCGGCCCGATGTCGCTGCAGTTTCCCAAGCAGTTCGCCGCCGCCGGCAACAAGAAGCCGGTGATCGGCGGCGGCACCAGCTATGACGAGTTCGTGCTGCCCGCGATGGGCGACGAGGCGATCGACGGTGTGACGCCGCTCCAGTATAGCGCCGCGCTCGAGACGCCGAAGAACGAGGCCTTCGTGAAGGCCTATCGCGCCAAGTACAACAGGATCCCGTCGTACTTCTCGGAAAGCAACTACACGACGGCGCAGATGATCGACGCGATCATGCAGAAGACCGGCGGCAAGTGGCCGGGAGGCGAGCAGTTCGTCAAGATGATGCAGGGCCTCAAGCTCGACGCCGTGCGGGGTCCGGTGAGCTTCGACGAGATGCGCAATCCCGTCCAGAACATCTACATCCGCAAGGTCGAACGCCGGAAGATGTTCGGCTACGACAAGGCGGAGCTGTGGAACACGGTGATCAAGACATATCCGAACGTGGGCCAGTTCTGGAAGTACGACAAAGCCGAATTCCTCAAGCAGCCGGTCTACAGCCGCGACTATCCGCCGTGCAAATTCTGCGAGTAGGCGGCAGCATTCGGGACGGCTCGGCCGCTCGCGGCAATCCGCCGGCGGACGAACGGAGGGCAGGGAGACAACGAAGAGGGAGAGGACGATGACAGACGGATGGTTGCGAAAGTTCGGTCCCTTGCTGCTCGCCGGCGCGCTCGCGCTCGGCGCGGGCTCGGCCGCGGGTGCTGCGGAGCTGCGCATCGGGTTCCTGGCGCCGACGACCGGCATCTTTGCGGCAGTCGGCAAGGACATGGTCGACGGCTTCCAGATGTATCTCGACGAGCACAAGGGCAATCTCGGCGGCCTGCAGGTGAAGTTCATCGTCGAGGACGAGCAGGGCAAGCCCGACGTGGCGGTGACTAAGGCGAAGAAGCTCATCCTGCAGGACAAGGTGGACATGATCGTCGGCGGGCTGCTCGCCTCGACCGGCTACGCGCTCGCGCCCGTCAGCACCAGCGAGAAGACGCTCTATATCTCGCCGGTCGCGGCCGCCGACGACCTGACCCAGCGCCAGCTCGACAAATTCCCCTATTTCATCCGTACCGGCTGGACGAGCTCGCAGCCGAGCCATCCATTCGGCCAATGGGCCTGCGATCAGGGCTACAAGAAGATCGTCGTGGTCGCCGCCGACTATGCCTTCGGCTACGAGGTGGTGGGCGGCTTCCAGAAGGCGTTCGAGGACTGCGGCGGCCGGATCATCCAGAAGCTGTGGCCGCCGATCGGCACCAAGGACTTCGGGCCCTACATCCCGACCATCAAGCAGGACGCGGACGCGATCTTCACTCTGATGGTCGGGCCGATGTCGCTGCAGTTTCCCAAGCAGCTCGCCGCCGCCGGCAACAAGAAGCCGGTGATCGGCGGCGGCACGAGCTATGACGAGTTCGTGCTGCCCTCGATGGGCGACGAGGTGATCGGCCACGTCTCGGCGCTGATGTACAGCGCCGCGATCGAGACGCCGAAGAACGAGGCCTTCGTGAAGGCCTACCGGGCGAAATACAAGAAAGTCCCGTCGTATTATTCGGAGACGGACTACACCACGGCGCAGTGGATCGATGAGGCGATACGCAAGAACGGCGGCAAATGGCCGGGCGCCGAAGCATTCATCAAGATCATGCAGAGCATCAAGCTCGATGCCGTGCGCGGTCCCGTGAGGCTCGACGAGATGCGCAACCCGGTCCAGGACATCTACATCAAGAAGGTCGAGAAGAAGAAGATGTTCGGCTACCCCAATGCCGAGCTGTGGAACACGGTGATCAAGACCTATCCGGCCGTGGGCCAGTTCTGGAAATACGACAAGGCGGCCTTCCTCAAGCAGCCGGTGTACAGCCGGGATTTCCCGCCCTGTAAGTTCTGCGAGTAGCAACGCGGCGGCGGGGCCGGGCCCCGCCATCGCCCTCAGCGGGAAATTGCACGTGGACCAGGCCGCACAGGAGCAAGACGTACAAGAAAGAACGGCGACGCCTGTTCTCGAACTCGTCGGGCTGTGCAAGAGCTTCGGCGGCCTCAACGCCGTGCGCGGCGTCGATCTCACGATCATGCCGGGCGACCGCAAGGCCATCATCGGCCCGAACGGCGCCGGCAAGACGACGCTGTTCAACGTGATCACCGGGATCCTGCCGGCGAGCGCCGGCCGCGTGCTGCTGTTCGGGCGCGACGTGACCGCGTGGCCTAGTCACCGGCGCGCCAACCGAGGCATGGCGCGCACGTTCCAGATCACCAGCCTGTTTCCGCGCCTTACCGTGCTCGACAACGTGCTGCTCGCCATCAAGGGCGTGCGCCGCTCGAAGTTCGTCGCCTGGCGCTTCATGTCGTCCTATCGCGACGTCTACGAGAAGGCCGACCGGCTCTTGGAGCAGGCCGGCTTTCTCGATCGCCGCAATACGGAGGTGCGCAACCTCTCGCATGGCGAGCAACGCCAGCTCGAGATCGTGCTCGGGCTCGCGAGCGATCCAAAGATCCTGCTGCTCGACGAGCCGGCGGCCGGGCTCTCGTCGGGCGAGTCGCACGAGATGGCGCGGTTCCTGATGCGGCTCGATCCCGGTCTCGCCATCCTGCTGATCGAGCACGACATGGACGTGGTGTTCGGCGTCACCGATCACGTCTCGGTGCTGCACTTCGGCCAGATCCTCGAAACCGGTCATGCGGAAGAGATCCGCAAGAGCGCGAAGGTGCAGGAAATCTATCTGGGGACCGGCTGATCGGCACAGTCATGACGATTCTGGAAGTCCAGGACATCCACACCTACTACGGCGACGCCTACGTGCTGCAGGGCCTGTCGCTGCAGCTCGAGCAAGGGCAGATTCTCGGCCTGCTCGGCCGCAACGGTGTCGGCAAGACGACGCTGGTCAGCTCGATCGTCGGCTTCGTGCCGCCGCGCCGCGGCAGGATCGTGTTCAAGGGCGCCGACGTGACGGCGAACACGTCGTTCGACACGGTGCGCGGCGGCATGGGCCTCGTGCCGCAGGGACGCCGTGTGTTTCCGACGCTCAGCGTCGAGGAGAACCTGCTGGTCGCCGAACGCAACGTCGAGCGTCACAAGTGGACGCTCGAGCGCGTCTATACGCTCTTTCCGCGCCTGCGCGAGCGGCGTCACCAGCGCTCGCGCACGCTCTCGGGCGGCGAGCAGCAGATGCTCGCGATCGGCCGCGGCCTGATGACCAATCCGGACTGCCTGATCATGGACGAGCCGTCCGAGGGGCTTGCGCCGATCATCATCCAGGGCGTGTGGGAGGCGATCGGCAAGCTCAAGGCCGAGGGGCTCTCGATCCTGCTGGTCGAGCAGAACGCCGCGCTCGCGCTCAAGCTCGTCGACTACGTGCACGTGATGAGCAAGGGCAGGGTGGTCTATTCGGCCAAGCCCGGCGAGCTGTGGGCGAACGACGACATCAAGTCGCGGTTCTTGGGGATTTGACGGCCTACCCTCGCACCCGGCCGCCGTCCACGTTGAGCTTCTGCCCGGTCATGAACGCCGCGTCGTCGCTGGTGAGGAACGACATGGCGCCGACGAGATCGTCCGGCACCTCGCCCCTCTTGATCGCCTGCATTTGCGCGACGGCCATGAACTCGTCGTCCATGCTCTTGAGGCCGGCGCGCGGCGCGCGCGCCTCGGTGCCGGGCGTGCGGGTGAGCCCGGGCGAGATCGCGTTGACCGTGATGCCGTAGGGCCCGAGCTCGGAGGCGAGCGCGCGGGTGAAGCCGACGATGCCGCCCTTGCTCGCCACGTAGTGCACGAAGCCGGTGACGACGGACCCGAGCGTGCTCGACGCCATGTTGACGATACGCCCCCAGCGACGCTCTTTCATTTCCGGCACGAAGGCCGACGCGCACAGGAACGCGCTGTCGAGGTTGATCGCCATCAGCCGCCGCCAGTCCGCGAACGTCATGTCGTCGAACGACTGCTGCGGAAAGATGCCGGCGCAGTTGATGAGGATGTCGCAGCGCCCGAAGCGGCCGAGCACGTCCTTCGCCATGGCGGCGACCTGCTCGGGCGATGAGACGTCGCATGTGCAGCCGAGCGCTTCGCGCCCGGCCTCTTTGACGAGCCGCACGGTCTGATCCGCCGGCGCGAGATCCGCGACCGCGACATGGGCGCCGTCCTCGGCGAGCCGCCGGGCAAAAGCCTGGCCGATGCCGTTGGCGCCGCCGGTGATCACGGCGACCTTGTCGCGATGTCCCTTGCCCATATGCATCCCCGTCATGCTCTTGGCGCGCACAGGATATCATCCGGCTCGACTTTGTCAGGCCGTGCGCTAGCATCGCGCCAACAGCACAAGGACGGCCGTCGCACGGCCGAGCCGCGGGAGGAGCGCATGGTGGACGACACGCGCCGTAATTTCTTGCTCGGAGCGGGCCTTGCGGGCGCAAGCATGGCGAGCGGGCTTGCGGCGGAGACCGCAGTCGCGCAGCCGGCGCAAGCGGCGCCCGCCGCGCCGCCGCAACCGGCGGCGAGCGCCGAGCCCGAGACATATCTCGTGCTCAATGCGACCGAGGCCGCGTTCATGTCGGCGATGGCGGATACGATCATCCCGGCCGACGAGCTCTCGCCGTCCGGCACCGATTGCGGCGTCGTCACCTACATCGACCGCCAGCTCGCTGGCGCCTATGGGGCCGGCGACCGGATGTACCGTTCCGGTCCGTTCCGCCGCGGCAAGCCCGAGCAGGGCTATCAGCTCGCGCTGACGCCACGGGAATATTTCGTGTCCGGCATCGCGGCCGCCAATGCCTGGTCGCGCAAGACGTTTGGCAAGGATTTCGATCGCCTCGCGCCGGCGGAGCGCGTCACGGCTCTCAAGCAAATCGAGGAGGGAAAGGCGAAGTTCGAGAATTTTGCCGCGACCACCTTCTTCAACCGCGTGCTTGCGATCGTGATGGAAGGCTTCTTCTCCGACCCGATGTACGGCGGCAACCGCAACAAGGTCGCCTGGCAGATGCTCGGCTTCCCGGGTCTGCCGGCGCTCTACCGCGAGAAAGTCGACGCCTACTACGACAAGCGCTACGTCGCACCGCCGCGTTCGATCGCGGACTTCTCGTAAAGGGAGGCCGCGATGGTCACGAAGCTGAAGGAAGTCGATGCCGTCATGGTCGGCATGGGTTGGACCGGCGCTGTCATGGCGCGCGAGCTGACCAAGGCGGGGCTCAACGTCGTCGGGCTCGAGCGCGGCGACGATCGCCTCCCGAAGGAGGAGTTCACGCTCACCCAGCTTCGCGATGAGCTGCGCTACGTGCAGCGCATCGAGCTGATGCAGAACAATTCGCTCGACACCATCACGTTCCGCAACGAGGCGGACCACTTGGCGTTGCCGATCCGCCGCTTCGGCGCGTTTCTGCCGGGCGAGGGCGTGGGCGGCTCCGGCATCCATTGGGGCGGGCTGCACTGGCGCTTCCTGCCGACCGATTTCCGCATCCGCAGCGCGCTCGCCGAGAAATACGGCGCCAAGGCCATTCCGGACGACATGACCATCACCGACTGGCCCGTGACCTATGCCGAGCTCGAGCCGCACTACGACCGCTTCGACAAGCTGTGCGGCGCCTCCGGCCAGGCCGGCAACCTGCGCGGCAACATCGTCGCGGGGGGCAATCCGTTCGAGGGCCCGCGCAGCGACCACTATCCCAACAAGCCGGTCAAGACCGGCCTCGGGCCGGCGATCTTCCGCGACGCCGCTAAGAGTCTGGGCTATCACCCGTTCCCGCTGCCGGTCGCGACCTCGAGCGCGCCTTACGTCAATCCGGAGGGCATCACGCTCGGCGCCTGCGAGTACTGCGGCCACTGCAACCGCACGGCCTGCGAGGCGAACGCGAAAGCGTCGCCGAACGTCAACGTCATGCCGGCGCTGCGGGCGGAGGCGAAATTCGAGCTGCGCACGCGCTCCTTCGTCAGCCGGCTCCTCTACGACAAGGCGGCGAAAAAAGTGACCGGCGTCGCCTATACGGACATGCGCACCGGCGAAGAATTCGAACAGCCGGCCGGCATCGTGGTGCTGTCGAGCTTCGTGTTCGGCAACACCCAGCAACTGCTGCTCGCCGGCATCGGCGAGCCCTACGATCCGAAGACCGGCAAAGGCGTGGTCGGCAAGAACTACGCCTACCAGTTCGAGGCGGGCGGGACGGCATTCTTCGACGGCAAGTGGATGAACCCGTTCATCGGGGCGCCCGGCATGTCGATCGCGATCGACGATTTCAACGGCGAGAATTTCGATCACACCGGGCTCGGCTTCTTCGGCGGCGGCTACATCGCGTGCAGCAACGGCGGAGCGCCGCCGATCGGCGGGCGGCGGGTGCCGCACGGGACGCCGCGCTGGGGCTCGGAATGGAAGCGCGCGACCGTCAAGTGGTACCCGCACGCGACCAACTTCAATACGCAGGGCTCGGTCTACGCGAACGCCAAGAACTTCATGGACCTCGATCCGACCTACCGCGACGCGCTCGGCCGGCCGCTGATCCGCCTCACCTACAATGGCACCGACAACGACCATAAAATGTCGCGCTACCTGCTGGCCAAGCTCGACGGCATCATCAAGGCGATGAACCCGACACATTACGAGCTGCACGCGCGGCCGAAGAATTTCACCATCGTGCCGTATCAGTCGACCCACAATACGGGCGGCACCATGATGGGCGCGGATCCGAAATCGAGCGTGGTGAATCGCTACCTGCAGGCCTGGGACGCGCACAATCTGTTCGTGCTCGGCGCTTCGGTCTTCCCGCAGCAGCACGGCTACAACCCGACCGGGACGGTGGGCGCGCTCGCCTATTGGTCGGCGCAGGCCATCACGACCCAGTACGTCAAGAACCCCGGCCCGCTGGTGCACGCATGAGGATCCCTGCATCGGTTGCGCTCGGCGCGGCCATGATTTTTCTGCCTTTGCAGGCGCAGGCGGCCGACCTCGCGCATGGCAAGCAGGTATTTGCGGCCTGCGCGGCCTGTCATACCGAGAAGCCCGACGCGATCGGGCCGAGCCTCCACGGCGTGGTGGGGCGTAAATCGGCGGCGCTCGGCGATTTTCGCTATTCCGGCCCGATGCGGCGGGCGAATCTCGTCTGGGACGAGATGACCCTGCGTCAGTTCGTAGCCAATCCGCAGGCCAAGGTGCCCGGAACCCGGATGCCCTTCGACGGCTTGGGCGGCCCGAAAGATGTCGACGACGTCGTGGCTTACCTCGCGACCCTGAAGTAGCGTCTCATCGTCGGGGAACGCTGCGCCGGCGGCGGGCCGGGCGCAGTGGCAATGCGGACCGGGATCGTGTAGACAGCCCGCCGACTGCCTATATGGCGGACAGGATCGGCCCTGGGGGGCGCCGGTCACCTCATTCGCAACGGACGCTATCCATGCACACGGTCGTCATCGTGGTCCATCTGATGCTGGTTCTGGCCATGGTCGGCGTGATCATGTTGCAGAAGTCGGAGGGCGGCGGGCTCGGCATCGGATCGACCGGCGGCTTCATGAGCAGCCGCGGCACCGCCAACGTGCTGACCCGGGCGACCGCGATCCTGGCGGCCGGTTTCTTCCTGACCAGCCTGGTGCTGTCGATCATCGCGGGCCACGAGCGTCGGCCGAGCACCGCGGTCCCGGTGCCGGCCTCCCAGAGTGGTGCACCGGCCACGCCCGTGGCGCCGCCGGCCAATCAGGGCGGCGGCGGTGGCGTGCTCAACCAACTGCAGCGCGGCCCCGGGCAGGCGCCGCAGGCTCCGCAGTCGAAATAAGGCGGATCGTCCGGGAGGCCGCAAAATGCGGGCCCGGAGCGCAAATAGGCCGCGGCGAACCGCGGCCTATTTTGATTTCCAGCCAGTGTAGGTCCGTCGGACGAGGCCCGGCGAGCGATCAGCTCAACCGGCTGGGCGCAGGCGCTATCCGGTCCGCAGGCTTCCGCGGTTGAAATGCGACGGGTCGGCAGGGAAAACGCGCCCCGCAAAACACTGTAGGCCGCGGCGAGCCGCGGCCTACAAGGATTTCCAGCCAGCATTGCCGGACAGGTCCCGCGAGCGATCCCGCCCGCGGGAGCGGTTCACTCGGCCGCGAGCGGCTGCTCCACCTCGGAGCCCGCAGGGCCCTTCTTCCCCGGCTTCAGGCGGAAGTAGATCTGGCCGCCGATCAGGATCACGCACAGCGAGATGAACACGGCGCTGATCGGCCGCTGCAGGAAGACCGTGATGTCGCCGCGGGAGATCAGCATGGCGCGGCGGAAGTTCTCCTCGAAGCGCGGCCCGAGCACGAAGCCGAGCAGGATCGGCGCCGGATGGAAGCCGAGCCGCAGCAGGATGTAGCCGAGGATGCCGATCACCAGCACCTCGCCGACCTGGAACATGTCGTTATTGGCCGCGTAGACGCCGATGCAGACGAAGAACATCGCGCTCGGATAAAGGAACCGATACGGGATGGTGAGGAGCTTCACCCAGATGCCGATCAGCGGCACGTTGAGCAGCACCAGCATGATGTTGCCGATCCAGAAGCTCGCAACCAAGCCCCAGAAGACGTCCGGATGCTGGCTGATCAGCTGCGGTCCCGGCACGATGCCCTGGATCATCAGCGCGCCGAGCAGCAGCGCCATCACGGCGTCGCCCGGGATGCCGAGGCTCATGGTCGGGATGAAGTCGCCCTGCACCGACGAGTGGGTCGAGGTCTCCGGCGCGACCACGCCCTCGATCATGCCGGTGCCGAACTTGTCGGCGTGGCGCGAGACCTTCTTCTCGGTCGCGTAGGCGACGAAGGACGCGATGGTCGGACCGGTGCCAGGGATCAGGGCGCACAGGCTGCCCACGATCGTGCCGCGCAGCATCGGGAAGAAGGACCGCTTGATGTCCTCCTTCGTGGGCCGCATGTCGCGCAGGCGCACGTTCGTGTACATCGTGTTGATTTCGGCCTGCTGGTTCACGCTGTTCATGAACTCGGCGATGCCGAACAGGCCGAGCGCGAGCGCGATCAGCTCGATGCCGTCGTCGAGCTCGGTGAGCCCGAACGTGAAGCGCTCGGCGCCGGTCTCGATGTCGGAGCCGACGATGCCGAGCATCAGGCCGAGCACCGTCATGGCGACGCCCTTGAGCGGCGAGCCGCGCGCAAGGGTCGATCCGGCGAGCAGGCCGAGCAGCATCAGCGAGCAGATCTCGGCCGGACCGAACTGCAGCGCGACGCGCACCAGCAGCGGCGACAGGAAGATCATCTCGGTGATGCCCCACGAGGCGCCGACGAACGACGCCATCACGGTAACGCCGAGCGCGACGCCGCCGCGCCCCTGCTTGGTCATCGGGAAGCCGTCGAGACAGGTGACGGCGTGTGGTGGATGACAAGGTAGATTAAGCAGGATCGAGCAGATGGCCCCGCCGTACTGGGCTCCGTACATCACGGCGCCGAGCATCACGATCGCGCCGACCGGCTTCATGCCGAAGGTGAGCGGCAGCAGGATCGAGATGGTAGCGAGCGGGCCCATGCCCGGCAGCACGCCGACCATGTTGCCGATCAGCACGCCGATGAAGCACCAGAGCAGATTGATCGACAGGTGCGTCCACGTGGTCGGGTCGTAGATGATGACCTGGAAGCCGTGCGCAAGGTCCGTAATGGCTGTCGTAATCACATGACGCTCCACGAGAAAAATTTCAGGACGGGCATCGGGATTTGCAGCACGAAGTGGAAGAGCAGCACGCCGAACACGGTGATGAGGAGCGACAGCAGGACGCTGCCGATCCACGTCGCCTTGCTGTCGCCGAGCGAGGCGACGAAGACGCAGGCGAAGGTCGCGGGCGCAAGCCCGCCATACATGCCGAAGACGATGAACAGGAGCGGGCTCGCCAGGATGCAGGCCCAGGCGAACCACTGCGGGCTGGGAGGCAGGAGATCCTCGTCCTCGCCGTCGGGCACGCCGATCGCCATCATTCCGATCGCTATGCCGAGGCCAATCAGGATGACGCCGAGCGCGGTGGGCAAAAAGCCCGGACCCATGTGCATCAACGTCCCGAGCGAATAGGACGGCCCATGCACCGCCATGACGGCCCCGAAAAAGATCATCAGGAGGCCGGCATAGAAGTCCCGCTTGCGCAATATGCGCATGCTGAGCCCATGTGAACGCGTGGGCTCGTTTGTCGAGCTCAAGTTTTCCTCCTCAGCGACGTGATCCTGGCCAGCAACCGTCAGACGCCCCTGGCGCGGCGAGATCAGCTTTCCTGATTAAACGATTGATAGGTCAGATGCCAGCGGAATGGTAGAGGTCCATGGTCCGCCTGTCCGTCAAATTCCAGCGCGGCGTGGTGACGCGGCTGGGAGCTGGCAGCGCAGGGTAGCGGCGACACGATGTTTCGCCCGGAAGGGGAGATCGACCCCGCGTGACGCAACGCAAAGGACGCCGACATGCTGGGAAAGGCCGGGGGCAGGGCGGTCCGGCCTGGGCGTGCTGTCCGCCAATGCCTTTCGAGCAGCTCATGCGTTGTGTCCATGTCCGATGCTAATGCGTTGGAGTCACGCTGGATTTGGGGTGGGTCAAATCTTGCCTGGGGAAGCGGCAAGATTCTTTGCTTGGAGCCCTCGTCGAATCGACCCCAGGGGACTACATGTTGAGTCCCATGGCGCGGTACATTTTCATCACCGGCGGCGTGGTGTCCTCACTTGGCAAGGGTCTCGCGTCCGCAGCACTCGGCGCATTGCTGCAGGCGCGCGGCTACAGCGTGCGGCTGCGCAAGCTCGACCCCTACCTCAACGTCGACCCCGGGACCATGTCGCCGTACCAGCACGGCGAGGTATTCGTCACCGATGACGGTGCCGAGACCGACCTCGACCTCGGCCACTACGAGCGCTTCACCGGCCGGCCGGCGAGCCGCCAGGACAACATCACCACGGGGCGCATCTACCAGGAGATCCTCGCCAAGGAACGGCGCGGCGACTATCTCGGCGCCACCATCCAAGTGATCCCGCACGTCACCAATGCCATCAAGGATTTCGTGCGCGAGGGCAACGAGGGCGTCGATTTCGTGCTGGTCGAGATCGGCGGCACGGTCGGCGACATCGAGGGCCTGCCTTTCTTCGAGGCGATCCGCCAACTCGGCAACGAGCTGCCGCGCCGCAGCGCCATCTATATCCACCTCACCCTGCTGCCGTTCATTCCCTCGGCCGGCGAGCTCAAGACCAAGCCGACCCAGCACTCCGTCAAGGAGCTGCGCTCGATCGGCATCCAGCCCGATATCCTGCTCTGCCGCACCGACCGGCCGATCCCGCCGGAGGAGCGGCGCAAGCTCGGCCTGTTCTGCAACGTGCGCGAAAGCGCCGTGATCGAGGCGCGCGACGTCGACAACATCTACGCGGTGCCGGAGGGCTATCACGCGGCCGGCCTCGATACCGAGGTGCTGGCCGCGTTCGGCCTCGAGCCGGCGCATGCGCCCCAGCTCGACCGCTGGAAGCGGATCAACGAGAGCATCCGCAACCCGGAAGGCGACGTGACGATCGCGATCGTCGGCAAGTACACGGGGCTCAAGGACGCCTACAAGTCGCTGATCGAGGCGCTCTCGCACGGCGGCATCGCCAATCGCATCAAGGTCAAGCTCGACTGGATCGAGAGCGAGGTGTTCGAGCGCGAGGATCCGGCGCCGTTCCTCGAGCACGTCAACGGCATCTTGGTGCCGGGCGGCTTCGGCCAGCGCGGCGCCGAGGGAAAGATCCGCGCCGCGCGCTTCGCGCGCGAACGCAAGGTGCCCTATTTCGGCATCTGCTTCGGCATGCAGATGGCGGTGGTCGAGGCGGCGCGCAATCTATGCGGCATCGCGGAGGCGAACTCGACCGAGTTCGGGCCGACGCCCGAGCCCGTTGTCGGGCTGATGACCGAATGGCTCAAAGGCAACGAGCTGCAGAAGCGCGGGTTGGGCGGCGACCTCGGCGGCACGATGCGGCTCGGCGCCTATCCGGCGTTGGTCGCGCGCGGCAGCCGTATCGCGCAGATCTACGGCGTGACCGAGATCTCCGAGCGCCACCGCCACCGCTACGAGGTCAACACCAACTACAAGGGCCGGCTGGAGCAGCGCGGCATGCGCTTTTCCGGCATGTCGCCGGACGGCTTGCTGCCGGAGATGATCGAGTACGACGATCATCCCTGGTTCATCGGCGTCCAGTTTCACCCGGAGCTCAAGTCGCGGCCGTTCGAGCCGCACCCGCTGTTCGCCTCGTTCATCGGCGCGGCGGTCGAGCGTAGCCGGTTGGTGTGACGCCGGCCGCGCCATCGCGCGGTTTCTCCAGGATCAATGTGAACGCGATTCCGCGTCCGTGGCGGGCGCGCTCGCAAAATCCGGCCGTGCCGGCGCGTCGGGCCACGCTGCGGTAGCGCTGATAATGCGGATCGAGCATGATCTCGGTGACCGACAGCGTTCCGCCAGGCCGCAGGGCCGCGAAAATTTTCCTCAGGGCCATGTCGCGATCGGGAATTTCGCCGAGCACCGTCACCAGGAACGCGCGATCGAACCGGTCACGGCCGAGATCGGTCTCGCCGGCGGCGCCTTGAACAAATCGGATGTTGGCGAGCGCCGCGGCGCGAGCCTTGTCCCGGGCGCGGGCGAGCATGCCGGCCTGGATGTCCATGGCGACCACTTCGCCGTGCTCGCCGACGCGCCGCGCGAGCGGGATCGTCAGCCGCCCGGGGCCGCAGCCGACATCGAGCACGGTCATCCCGGGCCGCACATCCGAGCGCTCGATGATGACAGCCGCGCGGTTCGTCTTGAAGAACGGGCTGTCCAGCTCGACGAGCCACGCGAGCCAGGCAGGGCAGGGCACCGATCGCCGTCGCAACCGTTCACCCCGCCGGCTTGAGCTGGGCGAACTTGATCACCTTCGCCCACTTGTCGATCTCGTCGGCGATGAACTGTCCGAACTCGGCCGTCGACATCGGCCGCGGCGCAACGCCGATGGTCAGCAGCCGCTGGCTGAGCGTCGGATCGAGGAGGCCGGCGTTCATCTCGTCGTGCAGGCGGGCGATGATCCCGGCCGGCGTTCCGCGCGGTGCCGTGAGGCTGTACCAGCCGCTCGCCGCGTAGCCGGGCACGAACTCGGCGATCGCCGGCACGTCCGGGAGCGCGTCCCAGCGCTTGGCGGGCGTGACCGCGATGGCGCGCAGCCGGCCGTCCTTGATGAACTCGACCACCTGCGGCATGGGGCCGAACGCGATCGGGATCGTGCCGGCGAGCAGATCCGTCACGTAGTTGCCGCGATACGGCACATGCACGATGTCGATGTCGGTCATCATCCGCAACAGCTCCGCCGCGACGTGCGGTCCGGTGCCGACGCCGGAGGTGGCGTAGTTGACCTTGCCCGGGTTGGCCTTCGCGTAGGCGACGAATTCCGGGAGGGTCTTGGCGGGGAACGCCGGGTTGGCGGCGATCACAAACGGTGTGCCGCCGATGAAGACGACCGGCACGAGATCGCGGGCGAAATTGAAGTTGAGATTTTGATAGAGCGTCTGGTTGACCGCGTTGGTCGAGACCGCGACGTAGAGCGTATAGCCGTCCGGCGTCGCCTTGGCGGCGATCCCGGTGCCGATGTTGCTGCCCGCGCCCGGACGATTGTCGACGATGAACTGCTGGTTGAGCCGTTGCGACAGCCATTGTGCCGCAAGACGCCCGATCACGTCCGGGCCGGCGCCCGGCGCATAGCCGGTGATGACGTGGACCGGGCGGGTCGGGTAGTCGAGCGCGAAAGCGGCGCGCGGCAGTGCCGGCATGGCGGCGGCGCCGGCGGCGAGTTGCAGGAAACGTCTGCGGCCGAGCGTCATTGTGTGGGCTCCCGCCGAAAATCGGCGCCGCCGTGAGCCGGCGCCCGAGGTCACCAAGATAAGTCCAGAAGAATGCCCGCCGAGGGCATGATCGCTGCCGTTGATTTTTGCGGGGCGTCGGCAGGCGCCGCTGGCAGCTCTTGGCCGAGAGTACACCTGATCCGCGACTGCGCGTAAGACGCGACGGCGCAGATATCGCGAAGCCAGCCGCCAGCGTCACGTCGCGCGTCTACCCGGTGACGACGTGCCAGCTCGATCCGGGCGTCGGCAGCGTCGTGGTCGACGCGACCGTGGTGCCGTTCATGCTCCAGATCATCGGCGCGCCCGTGGCCGTGTTCTGGAACAGGATGTCGGACTTGCCGTCGCCGTTGTAGTCGGCGGTGCCGGCGGCCTTCCAGGCGGCGCCCGGATTGGTGAGCGTGGTGGTCGAAGTCACGCTCGTTCCGTTCATCTGCCAGATCTGCGGCGTGCCGCCGGCGTCCTGGAACAACAGCTCGGACCTGCCGTCGCCGTTGAAGTCGCCGGTGCCGATGAGCTTGACGCTCGCGCCCGGGTCGGGGAGCAACGCGGCCGCCGTGATCGTGCTGCCGTTCATCAGCCACACCTGCGGCGTGCCGTCGGTGTTCTGGAAGATGATGTCCGACTTGCCGTCGCCGTTGAAGTCGCCGGTGCCGACGAGCTTCCAGCTCGAGCCCGGGTCGGGCAGGAGGGCGGCCGCGGTGACCGTGCTGCCGTTCATCAGCCACACCTGCGGCGTGCCGTCGGTGTTCTGGAACAGCAGGTCGGAAATGCCGTCGCCATTGAAATCGCCGGTGCCGAGGAGCGTCCAGCTCGAGCCCGGAGTGGCGAGCGTAGTCTGGCTCGTCACGGCGGTGCCGTTCATGGTCCAGATCATCGGCGCGCCCGTGACGGTGCTCTGCCAGAGGATGTCGGCATTGCCGTCGGCATTGAAGTCGCCGGTCCCTGCAACGCGCCAGCTGGTGCCCGGGTTGCTCAGGATGGCCTGGGTCGCGATCGTGCCGTTGTTGACGAGCCACACCTCCGGCGCGCCCGCATTCGGATCGGTCGTTCCGCCGCGGCCGCGGCCGCCGGTCGTGCCCTGCGCGATGTCCTGGAAGAGCAGGTCGGAGATGCCGTTGCCGTTGAAGTCGTCCTTGACGGTCGGTGCGATCGAGATGGTGGTCAGCGCAGCCGTGCTCAGGTTGTTGGAGCCTGAGCCGTCATTGACGACCCAGCTCAGCGTGCGGCTCGGATTGAGGTTCGTGTTGCCGGGGTTGCTGCCGGACGCGAAGGCGACGCTGTCGAGCACCTTCTGATAATCGGCAAGCGTGTCGGTGCCGGTCAGCGTCAGCGTCTCGCTCGCCGCATTGTAGCTCGCCGTGATGCTGGTGCCGGCCGTGTTGGCGGCGAGCACGTCGCCGTCGGCGGCGAAGCCGCCGCTGATCGCGACGGTCGCGCTCGCGAGGTCGAGGCTGTCCGGATCGGTGATCGTGAGATTGGGCGAAACCGTGACGGTGTGGGCAATGTGGAACGTCGCAGCGGCGGCCACGTTCGACAGCGTCGGCGGATCGTTGACGGCAGTGACCTGGATCGCCCTGGTCACGCCGGCGGTCGTGTCGCTCGGCCCGCTTCCCTCGTTCACGGTCCACACCACCAACCGCGACGGGTCCGTGCCGAAGGCGTCAGGGTTGAGGCTGGTCGAGTTGAACGTCACGCTGTCGAGCACGCTATTGTAGTCGGCGAACGTGCCGGTGCCGCTCAGCACCAGGGTCTCGGTTGCGCTGTTGTAGCTCGCCGCGATCGACGTGCCCGCCGTGTTGGCGGCGAGGAAGTCGCCCGCGAAGGCGCCTGCCGCGATCGCGACGGTTGCGCTCGCGAGCGTGAGGTTGTCGGGGTCGGCGACCGAGGCGCCGCTCGCCAGGAGGACAGGGCCGGCCTTTTCGGTGAACGCGATGGTCGCCGCGATACCGCTGAGCGTCGGCAGGTCGTTGACGTTGGTGACGCCGAGCGTCGTGGTGGCGGTGGCGGAGAGGTTGTTCGAGCCACCGCCGTCGTCGAGCGACCACGTGATGGTGCGGCCCGGGTTCGAGCCGAAGTTGGTCGGGTTTTCGCCCGCATTGAATGCGACCGCGTCGAGCAGCTGGTCATAGATCG
>Ga0126371_10001015_pt1 | contig 23375 bp, 31 predicted proteins | sample PanSoiMetaPlot_4_FD_110145 | JGI IMG/M metagenome (GOLD analysis project Ga0126371, IMG submission 110145) | Tropical forest soil microbial communities from Panama - MetaG Plot_4 | ecosystem: Environmental > Terrestrial > Soil > Tropical forest > Bulk soil | place: Panama | collected 2016-02-17 | reverse complement strand
GCTGCCGCAGCAGCTCTTGCGCCTGCTCGCCCGCCTGCCGGCCGACAAGCTGGCACCCGTGCTGGCCGAGATCGTCATGCAGATCGATCGCCTCGCCGCCACCAAGAAGATCGACCTGGGCGACGCCATCGCCACCCGGTTCGGTCAGGTCCGCGCCGGGAAATCCCCGGACTTACCCACAACGCTGAAGGACCAGCTTGACGCCGGCATGGCGGACGCCGGAGTTCCCGATTCGGTCCGTGTCCGAATCGCGAACACCATCAAAGGGCAACCATGAACTTTGGCTTGCTGATCGCCGGCAGCTTCCTGATCTCGGGCTTCACCGACATCAAGGACTGCATGGACGCGCGCGACATCGTCGCCCGTCAGATGGACAAGCCGAACACCGCTGGCGTCGTGCTCTGCATTCCGCTACCTGAGAAAGGCCACATCGTCGGCCGTGGAGCAAGTAGGCCGACCAACTGACTGATTGCTAAGCTGTAGCATGGTTGAAAATAAGATTGACGTGCTCGATCACGGCTACGTCCGGCTGGTCGACCACATGGGCAGCGACCTGTCGGTGGTGCGCGCCGCGCGCGTGTCCTACGACGCCGCGTGGCGAGCCGGCGGCGACGAGATGGGAGACCGCCGGCTGATCCGCTACCTCTGGCGCAACAAGCACTCGACGCCGTTCGAGGCGGTGACCTTCACCTTCGAGGTTGTGGCTCCGATCTTTGTTTTGCGCCAGTGGCACAGACACAGAACCTGGAGCTACAACGAGGTGAGCGGCCGCTACGTGGTGCTGCCCGATCAGTTCTATGTGCCCGATCCCAACCGCATCGGCGTGCAGTCGATGGACAACAAGCAGGTGCGCATCATCGACGACGAGGTGCGCAACAACGAATCCCACATGATGCACGTGACCTGCATGGCGGCGTTCAAGAGCTACGACACTCTGCTCGCGCTCGGCGTGCCGCGCGAGGTCGCCCGTATGGTGCTGCCGCTCGCCACCTATTCCCATATGTTCGCGACGGTGGACCTGCTAAACCTGTTCAAGTTCATCGCACTGCGCGACCACGAGCACGCGCAGTGGGAGATCATGCAATACGCCAAAGCGCTCTTTGAATTGGTCCGGCCGATCGTGCCTGTGTGCTGTGAGGCATTCGACGATGGGCGAACAGGTAGGCTGTGAGATGGGCGAGCACAAACTCCCTAAGCAGATACGGATCGCGCTCGACTGGGCGTTCGACCTGCGGCTCGAAGGCGAGCAGGACCGGCTGATCGCAGCGCTCAAGCCGCACGTGACCACCTGGGTGACCGCGGAGATGCCGGTCATCCGCAAGCAGCTGCAGCGCGCGCGGCGCGTGGGCATGCAGGCGAGCATGATGACCCGCGTGGTGAGTGTCGAACGGGTGTGGATGTTCAATGCCCTGACCCACAACCGCGACCTCGGCACCGACGTGATCGCGATGGTCGCCGCGAACAAGGACGCGATCGACAAGATGCGCCGCTGCTTCCTGCAAGCCGCGGAAGACCGCATGGGCCCGGGGAGTCCCGCCATATGAGCAACAAGCCGATCCTGTGCGTCGACTTTGACGGCGTGATCCACAGCTACACCAGCGGATGGAAGGGCGAGGGCGTCGTGTCCGATCCGCCGGTGCCCGGCGCGCTCGCGTGGCTGTGGAGCGCGATGGAGCACTGGGACGTGCAGATATACTCGTCACGCTCGCGGACACCGGAGGGTGTCGGGGCGATGCAGACATGGCTGCGCGAGCACGGCGCTAAGGAGTTCGGCGAGAACGTCATCGGGATGTTCATGCAGGGAATCAAGTTCCCAACCCAGAAGCCGAGCGCGTTTCTGACCATCGACGACCGGGCGATCTGCTTCAACGGTGACTTTACCGCTATCCCGCCGCGCGATCTGCTCAGCTTCAAGCCGTGGAATAAGCTTTAATTTGCTACCTGAAAAAACGCCAAATTTTGGCGTATGTTGTTGACTTTCCTATAGTATTCTGCTATAATACTCGGATCATGGTGAATTGAATTTTTCACCATGAGATTGGATGGTGTTACACGATGTAACACCGACTTACTGAACACAGGAGTTATCGATGCACTTACCTGAATTCGACCGCAACAAGATGGAGTGGGACAGCTGGCGAGCGTTCCACGTCACCGTCGAGCACTACAGCGCGTTCGTCCAGTTCGACACGGGCGAGCTGATCGTCACTAACCGTCGCTGGTCTCCCGACGAGCGGCGCGCCTACAAGGAGCTTCACCTCCAGGTCATCGGCACCGATGATCGTGATTGCCCGCGGCTCTTCGTGCCCGGCAGCGACAAGCCAGTCCCCAAGTCGCACCTCAACCACAACGGCATGCAGGTGCTCTTGCTCGATCACGACTGCCAGCGCGCGGTGTCGCTGGAGTCCTGGATGACTGGCGACAACAACGGCCGCACCATCCCGGAGCGTTTCCGCGACCGTGGCTCCCGCAACGTCAATGCCTACTACTCAGGCCCGAGCGCCATGCCGCTCGGCGCGGTGCCGATCACGCGGCATTATCCGCAGCCGCTGACGACCAAGGAGCGCGCGCACGTCGCCGAGCTGCACGAAGCGTGCAAGGTCTGGCTGCAGATGCAGGGCGATCCCAAGGCGCTCATGCAGAAGCATCGCAGCCTGGACGCGCCGAAGGTCGCGACCTTCGTCGACGTATCGTTCGCCGTGCTCACCGAAGAGCATCGCACGGCAATCGCCGTGAAAGGATTCGATATGATCAAGAGAGAGGAGAACAACTGGTTGACGTTCAAGACGTGGTTCGAGTTCAATAAGCAGGACGACGAGTAAGGTGTTACATCGTGTAACACCACTCATTCAACACTCACTGAAAAGGAAACTAGGTTATGAAAAAGCTTTCTATCTCGCAGGTCAAGACCGCCGTCAAAGAGATCGTGATCCGGCTCGACCGGCCGATCATTGTTCGCGGTGGCTTCGGTGTCGGCAAGTCCGAGGGCATCAACCAAGCGGTCGAGGAGCTGGACAGTCCCAAGGCGCTGCAGGCGCTCCTGGGCAAGGACACGCCCTACACCGGCACGATGCTGGCGGAGATCAGGCTGAGCCAATACGACTCGGTCGAATTCCGCGGCTTCCCGCAGGCGGACAAGAAGACCGGCACAGCGGTCTGGTATCCGCCGGCCACGATGCCGTTCATCGGCAACGATGCGTTTCCCGACGACAAGATCATCGTCATGTTTTTCGACGAAGCGCCGGACGCTAAGCCCGACGTCTTCGCGGTGATGCAACAGTTGGTGCTCAACCGTTGTGTTGGTGAACACGTTCTCAAGCCGAACGTGCGCATCTTGCTCGCCGGCAACCGCGAGGGCGATCAGGCATTGGCGAAGAAATTCCCGATGCCGCTCAACAATCGCCTGATCCACGTCGAAGCGATCAATCCCGTGGACGAGTTCTGCATCCACGCGCAGCGGCAGGGCGTGCCGACGGTGTTCATTGCCTTCTGGCAATTCCGCCAGGAGCTGGTCAATACCTACGACCCGAAGAAGACCAACGCCATCGTCGCGACCAACCGCACGTGGTTCACCGCGGTCGACCTGTGGCAGGACGATCGGCTCGATCCGATCATCAAGGAAGCCAGCATGATCGGCTCGATCGGCGAGGGGCCGACGATGGAGTTCCTTGCCTACGTGGATGTGTGGGCGAGCTTGCCGGCCATCGACAAGATCATCGCGGACCCGGCTGGGTATGAGGTCCCCGAGAAGCTCGACATCAAGTATGCAACCGCGATGATGGTCAGCGAGAAGATGACGCTTGCCAACGTGGACAAGCTCCACGTCTACCTCAAGCGCTTCACCGCCGAGTTCGTCGTGATGGCGTGGCAGCTCGCCACGGCACGCGACGCGGAGTTGTTCGACGCGGACGCTTACATGGATTTCGTCAAGCGCTACCGCGAGGTTTACAGCTCGAACTAAAGGAGTGACTGAACATGCGAATCGTTTGCCGAAAGGTCTATGTCAACAGCGGTGGCTATGCCTACGGCGGCCACCAGTATTTCGGGACCGGGCCTCAGCTCTACTACGTGGAGTTCCCGGACGGTCGGAGCGGGCACGTTCGTGCCCGGTCTCGGCCGGAGGCCATCGAGGAAGCCAAGACCCGCCCCGGGTATTGGGGCATTCACTAACAAGGAGAATACCAGTGTCTAATATGAAGCAAGTGATCCAGGAATTGCGTGAGTGCGATCATGCGTTCCTCAGCAAGGAGGGCGTGGCAAAGTTCGCCACGGATTTCCGCGTCACGTTGACGCCGAGGCGGCACCATGCCGATCCACCCGGCACGCTCAAGGGTCTGACGTTCAAGGACGGTGCCAAGTCGGCCGTCGGCATGGACGCGGCCGAGATGGCGCAGCTGATCTGCATCCAGCTCGGTGTCGATTTCGATCCCAAGTTCGGCCGCGGCTCGCAGCTGCGTTCGTGCTGCGATGCGTTGGCGAAGCACTTTGGTGTGGAGGCGGAGTGATGCGCGTGCACAACAACAACTGCAGCGGCGGTCATTGCCGCGAGGCAGAGGGAGAGGTGCGCGTCTATCCGCTCGGCGCGGGTGGCAACCTGATCCTGTGCCATGCGTGCTGGGCGCACGAGAACCGCTACCGGTTCAACCGCGCCAAGGAGATGGGCTGCAACGCCGAGGAGGCGGCGCGCCTGTGGCCGCAGCACAACTGGCATAACGGCGAGGTCTATCGATGACCGAGCGGAGACACTACCGAGCCGTCGGTCAGGTCTTCATCATGATCCCCTTCGACCGTCTGGTCGAAGGGGAGAGTGAAGACGACGTGCGGCAATACATCGTCAACCACTATGAGCGTCGGCACGCCGACATTCACAAGATCGAATTCGAAAGCATCAAACTCCAAACTGAAAAGGATGACTGACCATGTATATCGCTGGATCGAATACCTACTATGCCGGCACGGAGCAGCGTGCGTCGCGTGGCTATTTCCTCTTGCTCCTGCAGCAGAAGGATGGCCCGCACAATGCGGAGGGCACCTACGCATGTGTGCGTAGGGTGGCGCTGCGTCAGCTCGGTCATTTCATGATGGGCCGGGTGAACCTGGGTGGCAAGTGGCACACCGTGAGCGGAGCCTATGGCAACGACGGCCTGCCGATGGACGTCGAGAAGCTGCCGTCCGATGCCAAGCCGCTGCCGTCGAGGCTCTACGATATGTGGAACCGCGGCGGTGGTCACAACGGTGTCGGCAACGAGGCGCTCGACATGCGTGACTGGGCGAGGCGAGTGTTCAAGATCAGCTAGTGTTACACGATGTAACACCAACAGAAGGATTGACTGACCATGAGACAGCAAGTGAACCAACTGACGGTCTTTGAGACCGCGAGAGCGGGCCTCGTCAAGGTCAAGGAGCTGATGTTCTTCGCATCGGCTCTGCTGCAGACCAAGTTCGTCGAGGACCCCACGTGCGACACCGCGTGGACCGACATGGTGGTGATCGGGTATAACCCCGAGTTCATCGAAGGGCTCGACATCCCGACCGCAAAGTTCGTGATCATCCACGAGCTGATGCACAAGCTCTTGAAGCACGGTCTGCGTCTGATGGGCCGTGATCCCGCCGAGTGGAACAAAGCCTGCGACTACGCCATCAACATCATGCTGCAGGACCTGGGCTTTAAGGTCTGGCAGCATGCGCTGATCGATCCCCAGTATCGCGGCATGAGCGCCGAGCAGATTTACGCGGCGCGGCAACAGGCGCAGCACAAGAGCGGCAAGAAGCCTGGAGAGGGGCAGGGCTCAGGCAAGCCTGCGTCCGGCCAGGGCAAGCCCGAGCAGGGCGGGCTGGGCGGCGACCTGCGGCCGGTGCCAGCACCAACGCCCGAGAAGGCGGCGGCGATCGAGCACGAGATCAACAAGACCATCGCCCGGGCGACGGCGATTGCCCGCGAGCACGGCGTCATGCCCGGAGTCTTGGAGGCGATCATCGGCGCGACGTATGAGGACCCGGTGCCATGGGAGCAGGTGCTCATCGATTACATGAGTGCGTGCGTTAACACTGACGAGAACTGGCGGCATCGCAACCGGCGATTCTCTGACGTGATCCTGCCATCGCACAAGTCGGACGGCATGGACGAGCTGACCATCATCGGTGATTCGTCTGGCAGCATGTTCAACAAGGCGGTCTTCGAGCGCGTCGCGGTCGTGGTGAACCACATCGTCACGGTCGTCAAGCCAATGGTGGTGCGCGTGGTGTGGGCCGACGACGCGGAGATGTCGAACATCGATGTGTTCGAGGCTGGCGCTGAGGTGGTGCTGCATCCCAAGGGAGGCGGCGGCACCGACATGCGCAAGCCGCTGGAGTATGTCGCGCGGGAGTATTCGCCGGAGGTGGTGCTGCTTCTCACTGATGGCTACACGCCATGGCCCGACGTGCCGACGCCGTTCCCGTTGATCATCGGGTGCACGACGTCGACCGAGTGCCCGGACTGGGCCGCCACCGTGCGGATCGAGGTGCAGTGATGGACCCGAACCGCGCGCTGGAGAATGCCCGTGAAGCCGTCAGGCTTCACGGTCTGAAGCCTGACGATCTCGATGCGTTCGATGACTTGGTCGATGCGTTCGAGGCGCTCGATCAATGGCTATCGAAAGGCGGCTTCCTTCCCAAGGACTGGGAAGGGAAACCATTAACCCAACTGACTAAGGAGTGACTGACATGAACGCGATCCTCTCATGCCTCGTCGGTATATCCGGCGGTGCCTGCGGCCTTACCTTGGCGGTGTTGTTTCTCTTCAGCTTCCTGGACCCAGTGCTGTATCCACAGCACCAACCGCGAAGCTCGGAGACGATCGGCAACACAGTGCGCTATAGCATGCTGTGTGGTGCTGGAATTGGTCTGATGCTTGTGCTAGTATCAGGCCAGAGATTGTAAGTCGACTAACTGAAACCCAGACTGAATCAAGGAGTGATTTACCATGAGTCTCTCGACTAAGTGCATGACCGTTGATCTTCACCTCTCACGGTGGAGCGGTTACAAGACCGACCAGAAAGCAAGCAACAAGCTTGTGGTCGAAGCCAGCGCTCAAGCTGGGTCCGCTGTGGTCTCCAAGCGTCTCGTGCCAAAGGAAGCGTTCACCGACATCGTGACCGCATGCAATGCACTGCGCGCCCACATGGCCAAGCACACCCTGCCGTGGTCCGACAACGGCACCCGCATCATGACTCGAAACATCTTCGAGATATTCATGACGGGGTATGGTGAACTCGAACGGCAGTTCAATGCAGCCGTTAAGGAGTTCATCGAGGTGCGCTATCCTCGTGCTCGCGATCAGGCATCGTTCCGCATGGGCGATCTGTTCGTCGAGCGGGATTACCCGTCGGCCGACGAGCTGCGGAAAAAGTTCCAGGTGGCGCTGGACATCGACGGCATCACCGAGCCGGACGATTTTCGTGTCGCCCTGCCGCAACAGGAGCTTGATAAGCTCAAGGCCGGTATGGAAGAGTCCATCAACCGCCGGCTCGGCTCCGCCATGGAGGATGTGTGGCTGAGGATCGCGGACCTGCTCGAACACTACATCGAGAAGATCGGCGACGCCGAAGCTATCTTCCGGGATAGCACGGTGAACAATCTGGTAGAGCTGATGAACATCCTGCCGGGCCTGAACGTGGTCGGCGATCCCAAGCTGCGGGACATCCGCAAGCGGATCATGGACACGATCGGCAGCTACCAGCCCGACGAGCTGCGCAAGGGTGCGGACCTGCGAGCCGCGGCTGCGAAGGAGGCGCGAGCGATTCGCGAGAGCATCAACTCTCGCGGTAAGTAACTGACCACACACTGCACCCCGGCCTTCAATCGAAGGTCGGGGGCGACATAAGGAGTTACCATGTCAATGAAAGAGAAGCTGCTCTCGTCGCCTCAGTCTTCGCTCACCGGCGGTCCGTCGTTTACGTCCAACGATCGAGCGAACCTGTTGGAGGTGGTCCAGCGTGCGCGTCGCATCGAGACCCGGCTGACGCGCCTGTTGGAGACGGAGGGAATTCAAACCGGCATTCAGCGACCGTGGTGGATGGAGGATCGTGGAGTCGTAATGCTCCCGTCACCGATGACCACCATCGATGCGATCCTGAAAACCATCCCGGAAGGTTGGTCGAGGCCGGTGCAGATCGTGCTCAAGGACGATCAGCAGTTCGCAGTTTTGTGCCGCATCACGATGGGATAAACACGACCGGCGTCCGTGCTGCGGTCGCCGGACTACCCCACTGACTTATTGAACGGAGTGACTGACCATGAAGATAGCATCCTTCGATGTCGAGACGAGCGGCGAGCTGCCCGAGTATGCACTCCAACCTTGGCGCGTCCGTCAGGGCAAGGGCTGGCTCACCTCGCTCGCCTGGGTCTGGCGCGAGAACAACAAGACCCGACATGCCGGCGGCCTGCTCGCCGGCCAGAGTGTTACATCATGTAACACCATGATCCATGAGATGTTGACCTGGGCGGCGGAGACCGAGCACGTCCTGGTGGGGTGGAACGTGGTGTTCGACATCACGTGGCTCTACGCTTATGCGGAGACCGACCCCAGGATATTCAAGCTGCTCGACCGGACTCGGTTCATGGACGCGATGCTGCTGTGGCGGCACGCGGACATCGAGCCGGACTATGACTACAGGCAGCAGCGCAGCTACAGCCTGAAGGCCGCGGTGCCGGTCTTCTTCCCAAGCCATGCCGGCTACGAGGCCGACGTTGATTACCACGGCACCGACCCGACGAAGCTCCAGGAGCTGCACGAATACAACGTCAAGGATTGCTATTTCACCCTGCGCCTTGCGCGGATGTTCTGGGAGCAACTGACCCACGCTCAGCAGACCGTGGCGATTACCGAAGCTGCCTGCTTCAAGATGGTTGCTCGCGCCAACCTGGAGGGACTGATCGTCGATACGCCAGAGGCTGGCAACCTCTCTGCTATTCTCAAGCGAACGGCCGCGGACAAGCTCGCCAAGCTGGCGGCCCATGGCATCACCCAGAAGATCGTGCGCTCGCCCAAGCAACTGGGCAAGGTTCTCTATGACGAGTGGAACCTGCCCGTGCTGGCGCAGACCTCGACCGGCGCACGCTCGACCGACAAGGCGGTGCTGCACAAGCTGGCGCTTCGCGATGCCCGTGTCAGGGACATCAAGACCTATCGCGAGTCGCTGAACAACGACACCAAGTTCGCCGTGGCTCCGCTCGCGAGTGTCGCCTACAACCAGGACAGCCGCGCGCATCCACAGGCCCGGGTGTTCGGGACTTACACCGGTCGCCTGACCTTCAGCTCCAAGCAGGGCAAGGGCAAGAACGAACGGCAGATTGGTTTCGCGCTGCATCAGATGAAGCGCGACCCGTTGTTCCGCCGGATCATCGTGCCGCCGCCAGGGTTCACGCTGATGGAGTTCGACGCCGCCGGCCAGGAGTATCGCTGGATGGCCATCGCGTCGGGCGATAACACCATGCTGCAGCTCTGCCAGCCGGGCGAGGACCCGCATGCCTACATGGGCTCGCGGATCGACCCGAACTTTTCCTACAAGCAGGTGATGACGGGAGCCAAGACGGCCGGCTCGAATGAAGCTAACCTGCGCCAGTGCGGCAAGGTGGTGAACCTCAGCTCGCAGTATCGGGTGGGCTTCAAGAAACTGCAGCAGATCGCCGAGGTCGACTACGGCATTGTCATGTCGCTCGACGAGGCGCAGCGCATTCAGCAGATTTACCTACGCACTTATCCAAGAATTAAAACGTATTGGGCAAACCAAATTCAGTCGGCGCAAACCAAGGGGTATGTGGAGACGATCGCGGGCCGGCGCGTTCGCCTCACCGGTCAGTGGGGCACTGACCTCAGCTGGCAGCTTGAAGGCACGGCGATCAACTACCGCATCCAGGGAACCGGGGCGGATCAAAAGTATCTCGCGCTCCGAGTGGTGCGAAAGTATCTCAGCGAGATCGGCGCAAGGTTCGCATGGGACCTGCACGACGGTCTGTATTTCTATGTGCCCCATGCCCGCGTTGAAGACGCGGCGCACGAGATCAAGGACCTGCTGGACAACCTTCCTTACGAGGCGGTGTGGCAGTTCAAACCGCCGATCCCGATGCCATGGGACTGCAAGGTCGGCCCGAGCTGGGGCGACTTGCGGCCGTTCAAATTCAAATGAGGGACTGACAACATGCGTTATAGTGCAATCTATGCTGACCCACCGTGGACGTTCCAGACCTGGAGCGAGCGCGGCCGCGGTCGCGCAGCGGAGCGGCATTACAAATCCACGTCGAAGCTCGACCGGATCAAGACCATGCCGATCGAGAAGCTCGCAGCGGATGACTGCGCGCTGTTCCTGTGGGCGACGTGGCCTAACCTCGATGACGCTCGCGCGGTGATCGAGGCATGGGGGTTCACCTATAAGACCTGCGCCTTCCTCTGGGTCAAGCAAACCAAGAAGGCGAACGGCCTGCACTTTGGGCTGGGCTACTGGACACGCGCCAACTCTGAACCGTGCCTCTTGGCAACGCGCGGCAAGCCAAAGCGACTCCATGCTGACGTCCCGCAGATCATCATGGAGCCGGTGCGCGAGCACAGCCGCAAGCCGGACTGTGCGCGCCAGCGGATCGAGCGGCTGGTAGCCGGGCCCTATGTCGAACTCTACGCACGCTCGCAGTGTCCCAACTGGGATCACTGGGGAAACGAAACGGAGAAATTCAGTGGCTAACTATTTGCTCAACACCAGGACCAACCGCAAGTTCGAGATCATCAAGTTCGATCTCGACAGGAACATACTGACGCTCAAGGGCGAGACTGGCGGCGTCTTCGAGGAACCCTACGACAAGGCCAAGCTCAAGGGGCTGGGCTACCAATACGTTCAGCAGAGCGGAGCGAGCGACGATGCCGACGAGCAACAGGACTCCTAACCGGCCGCCGGTGTTACATCGTGCAACACCACCGGCGCGGCCGCAGCCCGGGCCTAAAGGCAACGGGCAGATGCAGCCGGCACCGCTCGATCCGAAGATCGTCAAGATGGTTGAGTTCCTCGACCGCGCGATCCGCTCGCAGAACGTGACCGTGGGTGTGGTGATCGCCGCGGTCGGGGTGCTGCTGGGGCGGAAGGGCTTGAGTCGCGACAACCTCGAACGTCTGATCCACGACGTCAACACAGCGATCCGCGTCGGCTTCTACCTCGACCAACTGAACCGTAAGAAGGACAAGTGAAATGATTAACCATGTGATGTTAGACCTGGAGACCTGGGGCACCGGTCCGTTCTCGATGATCATCTCGATCGGCGCGTGCGTGTTCGACCCCTACGCTTCTATGCCCGAGGAAATTATCAGAGACCGGTTCGAGGTCGCGATCGACCCGACGAGCTACCAAGCGCGCATCGATCCCGCGACCATCATGTGGTGGATCGATCCCGAGCGCGAGCCGGCCAGGGCGGAGTGGTTGAAGATGCCCAAGGTGGAGCTGGCAGCGGCGCTCGATGGCTTCAGCAACTGGATGCACGCGCACTCCACCAGCTCCGAGTGCTGCACCGACCTGCGCATCTGGGGCAATGGCGCTGGCTTCGACAACGTGTTGCTACGCCAAGCCTACGACATGATGAAGCGCGACGCGCCTTGGAGCTTCCGGCACGACCGTTGCTTCCGCACGCTGCGCTCGATGCTGACCGACGAGAACCTGCAGTATCTCGGCACGCAGCACACGGCGCTCGCTGACGCTGTGAACCAAGCGATCCGCGCCAATCAGATCGTCCGCAAGCTGGGGATACAACTCACATGAACCAATTAGACTACGCGCGCCGTTGGGTAGCGAAGAATAAAGATACACCGCTTTACAAATATAAGATGCACGCCGTTAAGGCACGGCATCGTGGTGTTCCGTTCTTGCTGACATTCGAAGAGTGGTGGCAGTTATGGCAGGACAGCGGACATTGGACAGAGAGAGGTCGACGACGTGGGCAATACGTTATGTCGCGGCCGGGGGATCAAGGTGCGTATGAGATTAGCAACGTGGTGATCCGGACTAACACAGAGAATGCAAGCGAGTTGGTGCGAAGAAGCCCTCCAGCAAAAGGTCGGCCGAAGAGTGAGCAACATCGCAAGCGTCTATCAGAGGCAGCAATTCGGCAGTGGAGGCATCCTTGAAACCGCTCCCTTGGTCACCGAGCGCGCTGGAGACGTTCAAGAACTGCCCTTCGCAGTATGAGCACCGCTACGTGCTCAAGGACCTGCCGCCCGAGGAGAGGTCGGACGAGCAAATATACGGTGAGTATGTGCACGAGGCATTTGCGAATCGTCTGCGACCGATACGCCGGCCGCTGCCACCGGACCTGAAGGCGCACGAGCCGTTCATGCAGGAGCTGGCGGCGCAGGAGGGCTGGGCATTCGTCGAGCACAAGGTGGCGCTGGCGAAGACCGCGGAGACCTGCGAGTGGAGTGACGAAGAGGTGTGGTGCCGCATGATCATCGACTACCTGCGCGTCGATGCGCGGGAGCGGCACGCGACGATCGTGGACCACAAGACCGGGAGGCCGCACCAGAAATTCAACCAGCTGGTCATCTACGCACTATGGACGCTGCAGGAGTTTGGCTACGTCGACACGGTCGAGGTCATGTTCTACTGGACCAAGACCCGCACGCGGACGAGCAAGACCTGGAAGCGTGAGCAAGCTAACCAACTATGGAAGGAGCTGGCCGGCGATCTCCGGCAATACCGCGATGCGTTCCGTGCGGGCATCTGGCAGACGCGCCCGTCCGGGCTCTGCAATGGCTGGTGCCCCGTCATTAACTGCAAACACTGGAGACCGAAGCGATGATAACCGATCCGTTTGCTGACTACCCGCAGTGCGTCATAGACCGGTTCACCGAGTTCCATCAGAACAACCCGCACATCTACACAGAGTTCAAGGCGCTCGCCTACAAGATGATGGCCACGGGCCGCACGCGCTACAGCGGTCGCACGATCGTCGAGGTGATGCGATGGCATTATGATCTCAAGACCAAGGGGGATGTCTTCGAGGTCAACGACGATTTCGTGCCGATCTATGTTCGCGTGTTGATCTGCAATCACCCCGAGTTCTTCGGCTTCTTCGAGCTGCGTCGTGTTCGCAGCAAGGGCATTAAGTCGGACGAGCAGCGGGCGCGTGAGGAAGCCGAGGCGCTGGCGGAATACGAGCGGCGGCATCACGAGGACGAAGAGGAATTCGAGGAGTGGTGGCAATGAGAAAGCCGAAGGGCAACGAGGGGACCGAGTGGTGGATCAAGAAGGAGGTCAAGAAAATTCTCGAAGCCACCGAGTGGAACTCCTGGATGCCGGCGGCAAATGTGTTCGGCCGCAATGGCATCAGCGATTTTCTCTGCGTGAAGAAGCCGCGGTTGTTCGTGGCGATCGAGACCAAGTATCGCGACGTGGTGACGGCGCAGCAGTTCGAGTTTCTCACTACGGTTCACGCCGCTGGACACTACGCACTCTTGGTAGACGAGACCAACATCGACAGACTGCACAAGCTGCTCACCAACATAGAGGATGACAACGTAGACATCGTTCCGATGATTGAGCCCTTCTTGAAATGGAGGAATCAGAGCCCGATCATCGACGTGAAAATCGCCAAAATCTAGCGGAAAATCTTGACTTTTTCGCTATGCTGTGGTATACTTATAGTCAAGATAAAGAGAGTTACTTACCATGATCATTCACCAACCTACCAAGAGCATCGTGCTCAAGCTACGCGACCCGGCGAAAGTTCTCGCCGCCCTTCCCGGACTGAGCCGGCCGATCAACGCGGCCGAAGGCAACGTCCAGATCAAGCACACATTCGAGACCACCCTCGCGCTCAACGCGATGGGGTTACATCATGTAACATCACCGATGCTCTATCAGTATGGCTGGCCGGGCAAATACAAACCGTTCGACCATCAGCGACCGATGGCGGACTTTCATGCTCGCAACGCCAAGAACCTAAACCTGTCGGAGATGGGAGTCGGCAAGAGCTTCGCCACACTGTGGGCCGCGGACTATCTCATGGAGATAGGCGAGGTGCACAAGGCGCTGATCCTTGCACCGCTGTCGATCATCGAGACCATCTGGCAGCAAGATATATTCGATGTTCTGATGCATCGCTCGTGCGTGGTCACGCACGGCACTCGCGAGTTCCGCACCAACGCGCTGGGGATGGATGTCGATTTCTATATCGCCAACCACGACATGATCGCGCACAAGGAGGTTGCCACGATCGTGCGTCGGCGCAAGGATATCGACCTGATCATCCTCGACGAGGCGAGCTTCTTTCGCAACCATCGGAACATCAGCTACAAGTTCCTGGCGTGGGCGACAGAGAAAAAGAAACGTATCTGGTTCCTGACTGGCACGCCATGTCCCAACGCGCCGACCGATGCCTGGGCGCTCGCGCGGATCATCTGCCCGCAGCGGGTGCCGCAGTGGTTCGGCACGTTCCAGCGCAAGACGATGGTGAAGGTGGATATGTATAAGTGGCGTCCGGTGAAGGGTGCCGAGGAGATCGTGTTCGATGCGCTGCAGCCCGCGTGGCGGGTGAAGAAGAGCGACTGCATGACGCTGCCGCCGATAACGATCACCAACCACCAGACCCAGCTCACGCCGGAGCAGGCGAAGCACTTTAAGCGCATGCGGGATTTCATGATCCTGCAGCATAAGACAACGGTTATCACGGCGGTCAACGCCGCCGACGCGCTGCTGAAGCTGCGGCAGATATGCTGCGGCTCGGTGAAGAACGGGGATGATACCTACGAGACGATTGACCATTCGCTCAGGGTCAAGGAACTGATCAGCGTGATCGGTCAGGCCGCGGCCAAGGTGATCGTGGTGGTTCCGTTCAAGGGGATCATCCGCGCGCTGGAGCCGGAGGTAGCGAAGCACTACAGCGTTGCAATTCTCAATGGGGATGTCAGCCTCAAGGAGCGCAATCGAATCATCTGGAATTTTAAGAACGGGCAGGACCCGCACGTGCTGCTATGTCACCCCAAGGTGATGGCGCACGGGCTCAACCTGACGGAGGCCGACATCACGGTGTTCTACGCACCGATCTATTCGCACGATGATTATGCCCAGGTCATCGAGCGATTCAACCGAGCAGGGCAAACCCGCAAGATGACGGTGGTTCGCATCGCGGCCCACCCATTCGAGTGGGACATCTACAACCTGCTCGATCGTCGTGGGCTCAACCAGGACAACATCCTGAAACTCTACGAAAGGGTAATCCAGTGACTGACCACATACTGACTGACAAACTCCAACTGAAAGCGAAACCGATGACTGATCAGGACAAGAAGCTCGACAAGGTGGCGGCGACCTACGTCAAGATTCGTGACGCGAGGTCCGCGCTCAAGAAAGAGTATGAGGCTGCAGACCTCAAGCTCAAGGACCAGCTCGAAACCATTGACGGGTTCCTGCTGGCGACGCTGCAGGAGCTGGGCGTCGAAAGCGCGCGCACCGCACACGGCACGATCTATCGCTCGATCGATGTCAAGCCGAGCTGCGGAGATTGGGATGCGTTCGGCACCTGGATCATCGAGAACGAGGCGGTCGATGCGCTCGAACGGCGCGTCAAGAAATCGTTCATCACCGAATACATGGAGACACACGATGACGAGTTGCCTCCAGGTATCTCGGTGACGAGAGAGTTCACCGTCACCGTTCGGCGCAAGTAGGTGTTACATCGTGTAACACCGTTAAGCTCCTGGACCCGTTCCAGCCGGGAGCTTACTCTCACTCAGGAACAGAGCAACTGAACGAGGTTCTTTAACATGGCTACGAATCCGAATAACCCTCTGGCTATCTTCGACCCGACCGCGGTGCCCGCCCACGTCAAGGCGGCACAGGCGAGCGGCACTACCAACATCGTCACACGGACGCAGGTGAACGCGCTGACGTTCCCCGGCAAGGTGTGGACGGTGGTGCTCGATGGCACCAAGAAGCCGCTGGTGCGCAACAACGCCGACGGCGAGGAGGAGTTGATCCAGACGGTCGACGTCGTGATCATCGCCTACAACGAGAACCGTGGGCGTGCCTACTACGGCGGGCGCACCTACGACCAGAACGCCGAGGCGGCACCGGTGTGCTGGAGCAACGACGGGGTTACCTCAAGCCCCGCCTCGACCGAGCGGCAGTCGGAAAAGTGCAACGTCTGCCCGCAGGCGATCAAGGGCTCGCGGCAGACCGACCAGGGCAAGCCGGCCGCGGCGTGCGCTGTGCATCGTCACCTCGCGGTGGTCCCGCGAGCGCGCGATCTCAGCGCGGCACCAGTGCTGCGGTTGAAGATTCCGCAGACGTCGGACTTTGACGGCTTGAACAAGGAAGCGCAGGCGAAGGGAATGTTCGCATTCTCGAACTACCTGAACTTTCTCAAGTCGAAGAACGTGCCGTTCACCTACTCGCTCACCACCAAGATCAGGTTCGACAACACCAAGACTTACCCGAAGCTGTGGTTCAGCCCGGGCCGGTGGTTGACCGAAGACGAGGCGGCGGTGTGCGAGAAGATCGCCGAATCGGGTAACCTCGACGACCTGCTGAAGACCGACTACTCGGGCTTCGGCAACGCGCGGCCGCCGGGTGTCACCGAGGAGGACGAGGAGGACGACGACGTCATGGAGCTGCCGTCTCAGCCGGCACCCAAGCCAGCCGCAGCCGCACCGGCACCCAAGCCGGCACCGGCACCAGCGCAAGCTGCAGCCGCGCCCGCGAAGGCCAACGGCAAGCAGACGGCGGCGCAGCGCAGGGCCGCGACTGCGGAGGCCGCAGCGGCCGCGCGCAAGGCGGCTGTGCTGGAGGACGATGAAGACGAGGACCTTGTGCAAACCGCACCTGCTGCGGCTCCTGCGCCCGCTCCTGCTGCCGCAGGATCACCGGCTCTCGACAACATCCTCAAGGACTGGGACGACGAATAAGGCTTCGTTTTCCCGGTAGTAAAATGCACCGCCCGGTCGCGTCAACGACCGGGCGGTGCTAGCGTCTAGAGCAACTCGTCGTCATTCCCTAACGAGCTTCGAGGCCGTCATCATGATTGATCAAGAGACTTATAGCAAGCTGCTCACTGAAACTTGGGAACGCATCACCGAACTGGGAACCAAGAAGGGCGGCGAGTATGCCGGCGATCACGATCGCCTCGCCAACTTTCGTCGCAACGGACTTGACCTCGACCTGCCAATGGAGGTGATCTGGCGGGTCTACGCCGGCAAGCATTGGGACGCCATCAGTCAATACGTTCGCGATCTCACGACCGGCAAGACGCGCGCACGAATGGAAACGCTTGCGGGTCGCTGCGATGACCTCATCGTATATCTCATTCTATTCAAAGCCATGCTGATCGACCGGGAGCATGGCCAATGAACACGCGCAAATTCCTGGAGACGGTATGGCCGCAGAGCGGCTACTACTGCATCGCCTCCCCGTGGGTCACCCCCGATGGCAGGAGAGTTTATTCGCACCGCGCGTTCGACACCATCGACGACGCGATGACCTTCATCCTCCGATTCAAATCATCGAAGGATTTATATTTTGCGCCACATACTCTGAAGGTCGCGCGTGAGCTGAACCCGGAAACCGGGAAGCAGCAGACCTTCCGCACTCACGAGAACATGCAGGAAGCCTGCGCCTTCTTCTTCGACATCGACGCGGGGAAGGGGGAGAACAAGCACTACGCCACCCAAGCCGAGATACTCAGTGCACTAGAACAATTTTTGTTCGAGACCTCTCTACCGAATCCGTTCGTCGTCAGCTCAGGATACGGTGTGCATGTCTACTGGATAATCGATACGCCGATGGAGTCGGTGGCATGGCGCGAGCCGGCGGCACGATTGTTCTGGCTGGCCGAGCAGCACGGGCTCCACGTGGACCCCATGCGCACCACGGATCAGTCTAGCGTGTTGCGCGTCCCCGGCGCGTTCAACCTCAAGAACCCCAAGCGCCCGCGTCGGGTGGAAATCCTCGCCGAGGGCACGGTGGGCCCGGAGTTCCTGATCCGGCTCAACGCCCTGACCAGTGGCTATGCCCCGAGCGCCGCCGCTTCGCTCCCTAAGGGGAACGGTGCGGGACATGGTAACGGGATGGGCGTGGCATGGGACGGCCGCCATCCGCCGGCCGACGAGGTGGCTGGCGTCTGCGAGCACATGCGGACCTTCCGCGACAGCCAGGGCAACGTGCCCGAGCCGGCGTGGCATGTCGGCATCGGCACCATCAAGCACTGCGACGATGGACAGGATAAGGCGCACGAGTGGTCGAGCGGTTATCCCCGCTACACCAAGGAGGAGACGCAGGCCAAGCTGGATGCCTGGACCACGCCACCACCGGGCTGCGAGAAGATCGACAAGAACAGCGGCGACCCGGCGATCTGCGCGCGGTGCCCGCTCAGGGACTTGGCAAAGAACCCGATCCTGATCGCCAACAAGGTGTATGAGCTGAGACACCAGCGGCAGAGTGCGCCGGCTCCGACATCGGCGAACCCGACACCGCTATGCCAGCCGCCGGCTCCCTACATCCTGGACATGGACCACGGGGTCAGGGAGAAAAAGACCGGTGTGATTTGTGAGTTGCCGATGTTCCCAATACATTGGGTCACGGCGACCTCGAACGAATCCTGCCTCTCGCTCTGGATGATCAAGCCACAGCGTGGTGACTGGGAGCAGATCGAAATCCTGAACGACGAGCTGGAGTTGAAGAACTTGGCACCGGCGCTGCGCGACAAGGACATCTACATCAACCCGAAGCAGGTCAAGCACATGCACGGATACATGCTGGCCTACATCAAGGAGCTGCAAAAGTATCAAGACTCCCTCAAGCAATATGACTACGTCGGATGGGAGACCAAGCCCGTAAAGCTGACCGACATCAACATGCCCGTGGAGCTTGGCGACCCGAAATACTTTGTCCTCTACGGTCGAAGGGTTTCAGTCGCGGACGGCTCGGTCATCCCATGCGTCATGACAAAGAACACGCAGCTCGAAGGCATGGGCCGCGAGGGCAGCCTCGCGCAGCAGATCGCGCTCATGGAATTCTACAACAAGCCTGGATACATGGCGCAGCAGTTCGCCATCGCTGTGTCACTGGCGACGCCGTTCTTTCGATTCTCGAACCAGCACGGCATGCTGATCTGCCTGACCGGTGACACCGGCTCGTCGAAGAGCACAGGTGCGTTCTTCGCTTCCAGCCTGTGGGGACACCCCGAGCTGTTCGGCATCAGCGGGACGCGATCGAACGCCACCGACAAGGCACGCCAGGAGCGCGGCGCGGTCCTGCGTAATCTGCCGTTCGTGGTCGACGAGATCACGTTGCTCGAACCGGAGGTGATGCGCGAGATCGTGCTCTCTGCCACGCAGGCGGGATCACGCGAGCGTCTGAAAGCCACCGGTGAGTTTCGTAAGACTCGCGGTGGCTACAAGTCGAACCTGACAATCTGCACATCGAACAGCTCACTGGTGCAGACCGTAGCTACCAACAGCCCCACGGGTCAGGCCAGCATCATGCGCGTCTTCGAGATCAAGGTGGAGCAGAACGACGCGCGCTCCAAGACCGAAGCCGACGACGTCATAGCGCAGCTCAATCGAAACTACGGCTGGATCGGCGAAGACATGCTGCGCCGGTGTTTGCCATCCTTCGCGATGATCAAAGCAAAGTTCCTGGAAATTCTGCGGCAGCTGGAGGCCGACATCAACGCCACTCAGGAAGAGCGCTTCATGACGGCGGCCGCGGCCACGGCGCTGCTCGGGGTCAAGCTGGGCAACAAGCTTGGGTATTTCAGGTTCAGCTACAAGGCCATACGGGAGTGGCTGATCAACGTGCAGATACCTGCGATGCGGGCGATCGTTTCGATCGAGCGCGAGCACCAAGCTCCAGAAGCGATCCTCAATGAATACCTGGAGTCGATCAATCCGAACATCTGCCGCATCAACAAGAACCTGCGGGGCGAGACCGAGGTGCTCTACTCGCCGCCGCATGTCGAATGCAAGGCGCGCTTCGAGATCGCCAAGGGGATCATGTATGCGCGCAGCGTGCCGTTCATCGAATACTGCACCGAGCATCACTACGATTACAGCGGCATCATCAACCGTCTCGCGACCAATGGACCGATCATCCACAAGTCGATTAGGCGGCGCATGCGGAACGAGCAAGGAACATTCAGCAACCCGGTCGCCTGCTTCGCCATCTTGATCAAAGCCGCGTCGGTGATCGCGGTGCCGAGCATGCCCGACGAGTCCAGGAAGATCGTCGAACTCAAGACTCCACCGGCACGACCTTGAAGCCTGCGCGCCACAGCCACGCCAGGGCGTAATCGGCCGAGCACTGGGGACAGGTGCAGCCTGTCCCCATCTCGACGTCCTTCTCATCGAACAGCTTAGCTACAGCTTCCCGCGCACCGTTGCCGGGGTTCACCGAGAGGCCCGAGTAGGCTTCCTTGCCGGCCTGTTCGTTCTCGTCTTCATCCTCGTGCCGGCGCGCCACGGCTGAGCCCCATCTGTTTCGCTCCTGCGGCATTGAGCGCCGCGATCTTGCCACGCCCGAGCTTGTCGGCAGCCGCCTTGTTGAGCACCGCCTCGTGCGGAGCCAGCATCGCCGGCACCTTGTCGACCGTCCCTGAGCCCTGTCCGGGCACCGCCGTAGCTCCAAAGAGGTAGCCTGCCCCAAAGGGGTAGCCCGGATTTGGTGGCACTCTGGTCATGCCGGTCGCACCGCGGATGCCGATCGTGGCGACCGGTCCGGTCAAGGGTGCCATCGGCCGGGCCGGGCTCACCGTGTTGATGAAGCTGGAGAGCGCCTGGAGGAAGGGGCCGGGCGTGTAGGTCGGCTGCGGCGACATCGGCCCCGTTATCGGCACGTTGGCAGTGCCTTCGGCGAACCCAGGAATGCGAACCGGATTCGGGACGCCCGGAGTCCGGCTCGTCGGCACCCCTACCGGAGGACCGCCACTCTGCATTGGTAACGGGGTCGCGGGGGTGGGCGCGTTGATGACCGGGTTCGCCGGAGCCGGCGAGCCGGCGGTTACGCTGCCACCGCTCGGAGCCGCCGGCTGCGAGCCAGCCCCCTGGAAGCCCATGCCGCTGTCACCCACGCCGCCGATGCTCACGTCGCTGGTGCCGTCGGCATAGTGCCGAACGTTGACCGCACCCCTGGCAAAGCCTGGAGCTGCCGCTGCGCCGCCCGCAGGAGCCGGTGGGAGGGCGTCAGCGGCCTGTGGACCTGCTGCCCCTGCCCCGGGCCCTGGAGCCGCTCCTGGGCCTCCTGGGCCCTGCGCAGCGGCCATGAGAGCCGGTAGGATTTGTTCGAGCCCGCCGCCACCACCCCCACCCTTGGCTGACTTGCCACCGCTCTTGGCCGCGGCCTTGCCGCCGCCCTTGCCGCCGCCGACGTTGGCGGACCCGCGCTTGAAGCCGCTGACGGTCGGGGATGCCGCCGGCTGCTGGCCCCGCCTCGCGCGCGCCGCCGGTGTGGGAGCCGCGCTGATCAGCGCATTGGCTCCGGCGGTTAGGTCCGCTGCCGATGACAGGGGCCGCGTCAGGTCCGGTAGCGCCAATGGCGGAAGCGCCGATCGAGAGGCGGGCCGCTGATCGGTCTGGTCGATGGTCGCGGCCGGCGACACAACCGGCGGGGGCGGGGTCTCCGCTGGTGCCGGCGCGATCTGGTTCAACTGATCCCGCAATGATGGCATCGTCGACCATGCGGGTGCCACGGGCGCGGGTGGAGCGGCCGCCTCAGTCGCCGATGCCGGGATGCTTGCTCCTGGCGCGGGCAATGGCGGCGGTGCTGCCGCTTGCGGCGCGGCTCGCATGTAGCCGCCTTGAGTCATCCGATCGTGGATCGCGCCCCAGGCTTCGGGTGGCAGATACCGGTTGGCCTTCTCGGTCGCTGCCTGCTCGACGCGGAGCTGGCCTTCGCCACGCTGGTTGAACCCGGTGGCCGCCTGCAGCTCGCGCAGCGACGCAGCGTTCGCCGCGACCTGCCCACCTTCCTCGCGGGTCTTGTAGGCATCGGCGATGTTTCGTTGATACTCGCCCTCAGCCTGCTTGCCGAGGATCGCGTATTTCTGACCCATCCAGTAGGCCATATCCGGAGGTGCGGGCATCGTCGTTGCTCCTACGCACTTTGATTGTAGTTCGTGTTGGTGTTGTCCGACGTCGAGTCGATGGTCTCGTCGATGGTGCTAGTCGTGTCGCTGGTGCTGTCCGACGTCGAGTCGCTCGTGCTGTCGGATGTTGAATCGCTGGTGCTGTCGCTCGTGCTGTCCGACGTCGAATCGCTAGTCGAGTCACTCGTGCTGTCGCTGGTGCTATCGCTCGTGCTGTCGCTGGTGCTGTCGGAGGTGCTGTCACTCGTCGAGTCGCTGGTGCTGTCGACGGTGCTGGTGTTGGTGTTCGTGTTGTCGGACGTGCTGTTGCTCGTGCTGTTGCTGTCGCTGTAGCTCATGCTCGTGCTGGTGTTCCAGTTCGTGTTATCGCTTGTGTTGGTATTGAAGTTGTCGCTGTCGCTCGACTGCATGTTCGACGACCACTGCGAGCTGTTGTGCCAGCTGATCGCGCCGAGCGCCGCAGCCCCGAGCTGGGCGCAGACCTGGGCTCCCACCTTGGACGCATCGAGCGAGAGCCCGCGCGCCGAGACATAGAGATCGCCGTTCGCCTTGGCGGCCTGGATCGCGATCTGCGCGACCTGAACGTTCTCGTTGATCACCGCTTCCCACTGCGAGGTGAGCACCTGATTGTAGCTCTGGATCGCGGCGACCTGCGCCTTGAACACCTCCGCCGTCGCGGTGTTGAACATGCTGGCGGCCTGGGCCTCGCCGACCATGCCCTTGATGGCGGCGTCGTAGCCGGCGAGCTGCGCCTGATAGGCTTCCACCTGAGAGTGGAACACAGCGACGCGCGCGTTGATTTGCGCCACATTGGCGTTGACCTCGGCGGTGTAGGCATCGACCTCGGTCTTGAACGCCGTCTCGATCGTGGCCTGTGCCTCGATGCTCGCCTTGTAGCCCTCGACCTCGGCGGTATAGGCATTGACCCGGGCGACGAATGCCTGGATTTCGGCGCTGTAAATCTCGACCTTGATCTTCTCGATGTTGGCCTGGGTCTGGATGATCTCGACCTGGGTCTTGTAGATTTGCAGCACCGCCTCGGCGGCCTGGACCTCGACCTCATACTGATGAACCAGCGCCGTGTTGATCTCGGCCTTGGTCTTCTCGTATTCGACCTGCGCCTGGGTCACCTGGACCTGCGCCATCAACCCCTTGATCTGGGTGTCATAGACCAGCGCCTGGGTTTTGTAGCCCTCCAGCGAAGCGGTGTATGCCTGCACCGCCGCGTTGTAGACCGCGATGCCGGCCTCGGTCGCATACTTGGCGGCCTGGAACGTAAGCTC
>Ga0126371_10001014_pt1 | contig 23382 bp, 32 predicted proteins | sample PanSoiMetaPlot_4_FD_110145 | JGI IMG/M metagenome (GOLD analysis project Ga0126371, IMG submission 110145) | Tropical forest soil microbial communities from Panama - MetaG Plot_4 | ecosystem: Environmental > Terrestrial > Soil > Tropical forest > Bulk soil | place: Panama | collected 2016-02-17 | reverse complement strand
CGTTCAATATTCCGAACGCCGACAAGGAACACGCTACCGGCGCTGTTGCGTATCATCACCTTAATGCGCCGGATCAAACTGGTTCGCCTGCCGCTACTGCGCAAGCACTCCGCGACGCTGGCATTCCCGGCATCCGGTATCTGGACCAGGGCAGCCGCGCCGGGGGCCGGGGCACCAGCAATTACGTCGTGTTCAACGACGCGATCATCGACATTCTGCGCAAGTATGGCATCGCCGGGCTGATAGCCGGCGGCGGCGCGGCAGCGGCGGCAGGCGGCCGCAAGGATGACAGCGGAAGCTGATCTGCCGGCCCAGCTACGGGATGAGGGCACGCCGCTTGCGGTAGCGGCGGCGGACGAGATCGAGCGCCTCCGGGGCGAGGTGACGCACCTCGAGGCGAAGTTGGCGCTGACCTTGGGCGGCATGCACCGCCACCAGCGCGACGAATACGAGACGATAACCTTCGAATGGAATGTGCCGCCGAGCGGGCCGGGGCACGAGGTTTCACGTGAAACGCCCGGCAAGGAGGACTGAGCCATGGCGCTGCATGTGACTACGCCGCACGCAGAGGTGCCGACACCGGGCCCCGGCGGCATCCAACAGCCGAGCGCGCACAAGCGTGAGCCGCTGCCGCCAGGCGTGTTGCCCGGTATCACCGACACCGACCCGCCACCGCTCAACCCCGCGACCATCATCGAGAACGGCCGGGTGTGGGTGGACGAGAGCAAGCTGCACCCGCAGCCGCACCATACCAGCCATGGGAGCGCGCCAGCGGCACACTAGATGAGCGAGACACAGACTGAGGCGCTGGAGCCCCAGGCCGCTCCAGCGCCCTCTGAGGCCCCGGAAACACCATCTCCGGAGGAACAGGCCGCAGCGCAGCAAAGCGCGCTCGAAAAGCGCGTCGCGACCATGTCGGCGCGCATGGGCAACCTGGGGCGCGAGCGTGACGAGCTCCGCGCCAGGGTGGCCCAACTCGAGGCGGGCTTGCGCACCCAGCAGCCCAGCCAGCAGCTGGACCCGCAGATCGCCGCCGCCATCCAACAGCAGGCCCAGCAGATCAGTGCCGGCGAGCGGACGCAGGAGAAGATCCGATCGTTTCATGCGGCGGGGAAAGAGGCGTACCCGGACTGGGCACAGCGCTGCGACGACCTCCAGGCGATGGGCGCGGATCCGCAGTTTGCGGAACTCCTCGTGGAGATGGACCAGGGGCATAAGGTGGCGGCGGCGTTGCGTGACGATCCGGAGCAACTGGAGCGTATCGCGTCGCTGCGCGGGGAACGAGCGAGAGCGATCGCGCTTGGGCAGTATGCGGCGAAGCTGGATGCCCAGCCGACACGGGCCGTCAGCAAAGCGCCGCCCCCGCCAAAACCGATCCAAAGGGGCGGTGGCGTCGCACCGGCTTTCAACGAGTATGGCGAAATCGATGCGTCCAGCCTCGCAGACTTCTACTCTCGCCAGGATTTGGAAAAGCGCAGGGCAATCAACCGGAGATAGCGATATGGCAAGGGACATGCGGCGCGACACCGCGAAGAGCGGCGATGGCAACGACACCAAGATGCCGTGGCATGATTATCCGTCGTTCAGCAGCGGCGGCAATGAAGCTGGCGGCAAAACCGAGAGCATACACAGCAGTCGGGCAAGCAAGTCGGCAACCACGCAGCGAGAGGAGATCGAGGTGATCCGGAGAATGCCGTGATGGCAAAGCTGGTCGCGACTGGTACTGTCCGCAGAGGCGATACCGGCAAGCCAGTGGCACGCTTCGCGGCGGTGCCGAAGGCAGACGTGAGGGATAAGGGCAAGGTCGGCATGGCGGCAATGCGGAACACATTGGCAAAGGCCGATGAGCGATATCAGCGCAAGGGGAAGAAGTGATGGGCAACGGCAAAAAGGACGCACCGCCGTTTGGCGATAAAGGCACCACCAGCGGCACCGCACGGGCAATGGCAAGCCATGCCAAAGCGTTTCGCGGGCGGCTGGCGGGGTTGGACACGTATAAGGCCCCAGCCGATACCGGTAGCAGCGGGCGTATGCCAAGCGCCAACAGCCGTGGCGATACCGTGAAGCGGCTTGGTGGTAATAGCGGGCCGCGCAGCTTTAGCCCGATCAAGACGTAGGACGAGGACGCCCGCGATCTGCCGAACTGATAGCACCATGTTTCTTGATGTCGGTGAGTTGTAGGTTCTCGATGCGATTATCTTGCGGATCGCGATTGATGTGATGGACATGCTCAGCAGACAAGAGCGTACGGCCAAGGTGACGTTCCATTATGATCCTGTGCAAAAGCTTCCTCTCGCCGGCAATCGTGACACGCAGATAAGGCTTTGGCGGCGGTCCTGCTGAATAGGCCAACGAGCGACATTGTATGCTACAGAATTTTCTCTGCTTGAGCCGAGATGGAGGTGTCGGGACGGCTTTGCCGCATTGGGCGCAGGGCACGCTGGTTGAAGCATTGTTATGTGCTTTCTTCCCCCTGATTGCGGCAAGACGCCGGTTCTCTCGGTTGGGACGCGTGGCGATGGAAGTACATCTGCGAGAGCAAAACCGCGCCGTGTTGCGTCGATATGGCTTGATCGAGAAGCAGCCACCACAGTATTCGCATTCCAATAGGAGTGGCATGGATGCCTCTTAAGACCGGAACGAGCAAGAAGGCCTTCAGCCACAACATAAAGACCGAGATTGCTGCTGGCAAGAGCCCCAAGCAAGCAGTGGCAATCGCCTATAGCAAGAAGCGCGCGAGCCAGCGCAAGAAATAGGATCCCTGCCGGGAAGGGGTTTTCGCGCTCCCCTGAACGGCGCCGTGGTCCCGTGGCGTTCCCGGCTAGGGACGGGGCAAACGCTTCCGGCGAGCGTCATCGCCGTGTGTCCGCTCCGGTGACGGCTAAATCATCGTGTGGTCCTGCAGGCGGACCCGGAAACTCCTGTGCAACCACAACGTGCCTATGACTTCTTGATCCAGCCAGCGGGCGGCGCAGCGACCTCCTCCCGACTGCGCCGTCCCGCAACTGGATCAAGATCACGAAGCTGGAGCCTGAAGCCGTTGGCACTCCACAACACAGGAGTGACAGATGGCTGTCGCGAGCAACACCCTACTCAACATCAATATGATCACGGCAAAAGCGCTCGTGATCTTGCACCAGAAGTTAAATTTTGTCGGGTCGATCAACAGACAGTACGAGGATAGCTTCGCACAGGCCGGCGCCAAGATCGGATCCAGCATCCGGATCCGTATCCCGGTGCAATACACCGTCAGCACCACACCAGCCCTCGCGGTGCAGAACTCGGTGGAAACGAATACGACGCTGACACTGAGCAATCAGTACCACGTCGACTTCAGCTTTAGCTCCGCTGAACTCACGCTGAACATCGATGACTTTGCGGCGCGGTACTTGGAGCCTGCGTGTACGGTGCTGGCCGCCAATGTCGAAGCACAGTCGTTGCTGCAAGTTGTGCCGGCAGTCTGGAACATGGTCGACGGCCACGGCGCCGCGCAGACGTTCCGCAACGTGCTCACGGGGCGCAAGATCCTGCTTGATAACCTCACGCCGCAGGATCTGCAGTGGCAATTGAGGATCAACACCCAAGACAACGTCGATATGGTGGACACGCTGAAAGGCCTGTTCCAGCAGCAAACGCAGATCGCACGACAATACGTCGATGGCGTGATGGGGCTGTCAGGCGGCTTTGAGTGGGCCGAGAATACCCACCTCAACACCTACACGCGCGGCGCCCAGAGCGGCTATCTGGTGGGCGCTGGCGGCCAGACGGGTAGCACGCTGGCAGTTACGACAGGAACCGGCACCGGCAATGCTGGCGACGTGTTTACGATCGCGGGCGTGTTCAGGGTCCATCCGGAAAGCAAGGTGGTCACCAACCAGTTGCAACAGTTCGTGTTGACAAGCTCAGCCGCCGCTGGTGCCGGAACGTGGAATATCGCGCCGGCCATGACGACGACCGGTCCGTATCAGAACATCAACGCGTCCCCCGGCGCAGGCGTGGCAATCACGTTCCTGATGGCGGCCAGCACGGCTAGTGGGCAGAGCATTTGCTACCATCCGGATTTTGCCACATTTGGGACTGCCGACCTAGTCATGCCCGGCGGCGTCGATATGGCCGCAAGGGCGCAGAAGGACGGCCTGTCGATCCGTGTTGTGCGGCAATACGACATCAACAACGACGTGCTGCCGTGCCGCTTGGACATCCTCTGGGGTGTCGCCGCTATCCGCCCGCAACTCGCGTGCCGGCTGATCGCGAACTGAGGAGGGCGACATGGCGCAATATCCCACTGTCACCTACCCGTCAGGACGGGCGATCAACTACAATCTCGGCACCGGCATGCACGACCTGACGGCAATGGTGAACGGCGCCGGATGGACGGCAAATACCTATACCGCTCGGGCAGGCGGTGGCCGTGCCAATGCCACCATCCTTAATGCTGCTGTGAACCTGATTGCGGTGTGCGCCACAGCGGCGGATAGCGTGAAGTTGCCGCCGGCCGTTGGTGGTCAGGTGATGTGGATCATCAACGCCGGCAGTGCGGCATCGCAGATGTTCGCTGCCGATGGCACCACCGACACGATCAACGGTGTAGCGGCGGCAACCGGGGTGTCACTCGCAGCCGGCAAGGCGGACGTGCTGATGAGCCCGCTGCCAGGGGCGTGGTTCTCGGTGACGGGCGCATGAGCGAGAAGCGTCGGTGGATACGCCGACGCTGCGCGGCACCGCTGGTGGCGGCCGGGGCTTGGGCCACTAGAAGGGAAAGCGATGTTCAGTCCAAGCAGTAGCACACAAACGCTAACCGTTGGCGCGAGCTCGGTGTCGTGTCCGATCGACCCGAGCGATAGTGTGGTATCGTTACTCGCAGTCGGAAACGCCGTCGTGTTCGTTCGCATCGGCGCCGGGCCACAGACGGCAACGATCACGGATTATCCGATACTGCAACCGACTCTCCTGCCCGCCTACTCGGGGGCAGATACCCTGGCCGCCATCAGCCCCGGCGCCGGCACCGTGACGCTCTACGTCACAACGGGGCATGACGTGTGATCTCCACTGTTGGCGACCTGATAAACATGGTGCTCAAAGTGTCGGGCATCCTGGGCGTTGGCCAAACGGCCGTGCCCGATGACTTGACGACCGGGCTGGACTGGCTGCGCGCGATCATCGGCCAGTGGCAGAAAAAGCGCTGGCTGGTGTTCGTGGAGCAGACCGTGAGCGTGGCGAGCTCCACCGGCGCGCAAACCTACAGCATCGGGCCGGGCTGCGATTTCAACATCGGCGGCCGGCCTGATCACATCGCCCGCGCCTATGTCAGGATCATCCCCGGCGTGCCGCCGAACCTCGTGGATATGCAGCTCGAGGTGATCGAGGCGCGTGAAGATTACGAGCAGATCAGCATCAAGACCCTGCAGACGACCCCGGCCATGGTGTTTTACGAGAGCGGCTACCCGACCGGGCGAGTGTATTTCTGGCCAGTGCCACCGGCCGGGCAATACGGACTGTATCTGACCCTGAAGCTGCCGCTGCCGACCTACATTTCGCTGGCCGATCCGATCGCACTGCCGGACGAATATCTCGAGGCGCTCATCTGGTCGATGGCTTGTAGAATGCAGGCGTCGTACGGATTGCAAGTACGGCCAGACCATATGGCGCTTGCTAAGCAGGCAATCAACACTTTAAGGCAAGCGAACTCACAAATTCCTCAATTGGCAATCCCTGCGCCGGTGGGACGCATTCGAGGAGACACATCGCTTGTTGGGCCGGGATTGGGACGTGCATTCGTGCTCGACCAGGGCGCCGTCCTTTGACTATCGGAATGGGCTGTAATCGCCAAAGGCGGCTTTGGATGCCAACTTATATGCCTCATGTGCCAGCTCAGCAGTATCAAACACGCCGATGTGGCGCATCCTTGGGCCATCCTTGATCTGTGCTCTGAATTTACCGCCAGGCAGGAGGCTGACGCCAGGAAGGCCGCCGCTTCCTGCCGGTTTGATGGCATTCATGCGACTTTGCCGATGGTTCACGCTCCGTAAGTTCTCAATGCGATTGTTTGAAGGATTGCGGTCGGCGTGATCTACGAGATGCGGCTCTGTGCCGTGATGCATCTTCCATATAATACGAGACACAAGGATCTTGCGATGGAGCAAGTTGGTATAAAAGTACCCATTTTTGAATGGTGCTCCAGCCGGTTTGCCGGCTTGCTTGGCATTCCAAGCATTAGATGCATGGAGGCTTCTGAAGTGCTCTCGTGGTCTTTCCCGCCACCGCAGAATGCCGGTGTCTGGCGCATAGTCAAAACACTGGCGCAGATAATCGGCGGCTGGCAGCGTGCGAATAACCTTGGGCATGGGTGTTCTCCATCGCTCTTGGCCAGGATGCGGCTGGGCGGTCGCTCGCCCACCGCATCCGCGGGAATATAGCACATGATCACAGCAGACGGCACGGCGGTCTACCCGTGGAACCACGGCGAGACGCTGACAGCCGCTGCGCTGAATGCCGCTTTCGCGCAGTCAACCGGGGCCTATGTCGGCACCGGAGCTCCCGGCGCGCCGGCCATCGGCACGGTCTGGTACAACAGCGGCACCGGGCTGGTGTCGATCTGGGACGGCAGCGCCTGGCAGCCCACCGGTCCTGCCACATCCGTTGGAACTACGGCGCCGGCATCGCCCATCGTCGGCGCGCTCTGGTTCGATACCACGGGTGGCCTGCTTTACATGTGGTACGACGACGGCAACTCGAAACAATGGATCAACGTCAATAATTACAATGCGCCGTCTCCGGCAACGGGAGCGTATCTACCGCTGACCGGCGGCACGCTCACAGGCGCCCTGGCCGGCACCACGGCATCGTTCAGCGGCAACCTGGCAGGGCAAGTTACCTCTACCGGTTCGTCGACCGCGCGACTGCTGGCGGATCGCTGGCACGATGTGGTCAATGTCAAGGATTACGGCGCACCGCTAAATGGCACGACGTTCGATGACACCGCATTTCAGAATGCCAGAGCGGCGGTCGGAACTGATGGCTCGGTGTATGTGCCCTACGGCAACCAGCGGGTCAGCGCAGCACCGACAACAGGACCAACAACGCAGGTACTGTGGCGTTATGACGGGACACACATCGGTACTGGTACGGCTACCCCAGCAACCGGCCTCGGCACTGATGTGGTGGAGAATTTCTTCCAGGGCAACAAGTTCTTCGGGCGCAGCAACAGCTTCGCGGCGGTCAGTCCGGTGTTGCGCATCGACAGCACGGTCAATCACTCGGGCGGATCGGCAGCCAACAACATATCAGCTGTCAAGGTGAATGCGACCAATTCCGGCACGGCAGGCGAGAGCACGATCGGCATCGCTACGGTGCTAACAGAGAACCGTGGATCGCTCGGTGCGAATGCCACCAGCGTCGCGGTGACCGGATATACCGTGCGGACAGCTAATACCAATATCCTGAGCTACGGCGCCAACTTCTACATCAACGATACGACCGGCAATGCATCAGCCACCAGTGGTCAGGCAGTCGGCGTTGAGATGGATGTACTGGCGAATGGATTGGATAATGGCGGTCTGGCTGGGCCATATGTTCCGGCGGGGCAAGGCATCCGTACGATTTGTAGCGTTATCGGCGCGCAATCCAATACCGGAGGAGCGGATACTGAGATCGGCTGGGGCGTCGCTGTCGGGCCAACCAGCGGATCGTCGCATGTCATCTTCAAGCGGGCAATTGCGGTAACCGGCCAGTTCAATATCGCGGCGTTTTCGACACAGTATGCCGTGCAACTGGCCGGTGCGAATGCGGTTTGGCTCAACACCGGGCACATACTTGCCATGGACATCGCCGGCACCGGTGGCGCGGCCAATCTCAGGTTATCATCGAATGGCAGTGTGCTGACCGTAGCCGGTGGGCAGGTGGCGATCAGCGCGCTGCCCGGTACGGCGTCTTATGCTAACGATGCAGCGGCGGCGACCGGCGGCGTGGCGGTGGGCCAACTCTATCGCAACGGCTCTGCGGTAATGGTGAGGGTCACGTAAGATGCTGGACTTCCCTGGTTCACCAACACTCGGTCAGCAATTCACCGGACCGAATGGGATCTTCGCGTGGGATGGGGGGAAGTGGGCGCCGGCCGGCGTAGGTGCCTTGCCATTTCTGCCGTTGGCCGGGGGAACGATGACCGGCCCGCTGACGCTCTCGGCCGATCCTGCGGCGGCGTTGCAGCCGGTGACGCTGCAATATTTCAACGCGCATTATGCCGGGGGCACTGGTCCGTATCTGCCGTTAGCCGGTGGTACGCTCACGGGACCACTGAACGCCGTTGGTTTGTCGGCTAGCGGCACGGTGAGCGGTGCAGGCTTCACGACCTTGCTTGCGCCTTATGCGCCATTGGCATCACCGGTATTGACCGGCACGCCTGCGGCCCCGACGGCGACCGCTGGCACCAATACCACTCAACTTGCCACGACGGCCTTTGTCACCACGGCGGTTCCTGTCGCATCCTCTACACTGCCGATTATGGACGGGACTGCCGCAGTCGGCACCGGTGCGACATGGGCGCGTGCTGATCACGTGCATCCGACTGATACAACGCTCTATCCAATGAGCAATCCGTCTGGCTATGTGAATGCAGCAGATGCAGCTACAGCCGCTCCTGTGCAGTCAGTGGCTACACGTACTGGTGCAGTTACACTTACCCATACGGATATCACCGATTGGACCACAACATTAGCAGCATATGCACCGATAAACTCACCGACATTTACCGGCACCGTTGCACTTCCCGGTAGCTTCGCTTCAACAGGAGGCGGCTTCGATTTCACCGCTGCCTCCGGCGTTGTGGCAATGCATGTGGATGATCCGACTGCGGCGCATCCCGGCCTGCGATTTTCTTACTCCACCGCGTCAAACACGTGGACTTTGAGTGGAACCAGCAATACGAATATCCTCATCGCACCCGGTGGTGCTGCTCAGTTCCAATGTGCCAATGTGCTCATAACAGGTGGTGCGATCAGCGCTACCACGATAGCTGCCACCACGTTTACGACAGCCTATTCCGCCAAGTCTGGCACATCGTATTCGGTGGCGGCCGCCGACTGTTCCCTGGTTATTACGCCGACTGCTGCCTTCACAATAACATTGGGAACCGCTACCGCTGGTCGTGTCCTTAACCTCTTAAATCAGGCGGCGTTTGCAATATCTAGTGCGACCGCAAACGTTGTGCCATTGGCAGGAGGCTCCGCTGCGACAACGCTACTTGCAGCGACTGCGGGAAAGTTCTGCACGTTGCAAGGAAATGGCACCAATTGGCAGATCATGAATGCTAACTGAGGAGAACTGACATGGCTGCGTTAGATACGACCGGTGGTACGATAACTCCTGGCACATTGAATTTGGCGGGTACCGTCGGTTCGTGGGGCGCCTACAACTATGGTCAACAGCTTCTGGTGACCGGACCCGGCACCAATCCAACAACAGCCATAGCTGACTCCACAGGAGCAAATTGGCTTGCGTTCACAAATTCTGCGGGTGGGTTGTTGATTTCCGGAATGCCTGCAACGTCGGACTCTACGACACCGCCTGTACAATTAGCTGGGCTGTCTGCTGGCGGACAATTCTCCGTTGGATTTAATTCGCAGCCAGGAGGAACTAAGTTACAGATTGGTCCGGTAACCGACTCATCAAGCAGTCCTGGGTACTTCGTATCAGTACAGAAGACGTTTTCGGGAACGGGAGGAACAACCGGAACTGCCCCAGCAACTTTACGCGTTCAAGGTAATGTAACAGGTGCGTCACCGAACTTCAGCGTATACAACGTCAGCTCTGTTATGACGCTTGCGACGACAGGACTGAATTCCAATACTCTGCCGACTGGGATTAATTCTCTGGTAACACGCACATCCGGCGCGACAGCATCCTGGCAATATCAGGGCCAGACAATAGACCAAACAGGACTTCCACCATCTGCATCCGCGCAGTCCGTCGGCATGGCTTTGCAATTGCAGCAGAATGGTCCTGATGGAGCTAATGTATACTTTAATCCCGCATCCGGTGGACGATCCATATTAAGTTTGAATGCTGCAGATTATATCCCGCCTTCATGGGCTGCGCTTACTGCTTATGCTTCTGGTGCAGTGGTGACGCCGGGAAATGGATATGTATATATTGCAACCACGGGAGGAACATCTGGGAGCACGGCGCCGACTTGGCCCACATCGTCAGGAACAGTAGCTGACGGTACGGTAACCTGGTCGTTCGGCACAACTCAAGCAAGCGTTGTGAGCCGTGCCTTGTCCATAGGAGGCCCAACATTTGGCGCTGCAATTCTTGCCAATGCAGCATTTACGAATGCTGTACTAGACTTCAGTCATTCTACGCTGGCAACTTCTGTGAATGCTAATGCCGCTGGCATTCGTTTAACATCAAATATGCCTATCGATTTTTCTGCTGACGGTACAGCCGCGGGACAGAACGTTCGAGTGCTGCGATATAATTCTAGCGCAGCTGCTTTCCAGTACGTCAAGTCAGGAACAGTTCAGTTTTCCATAAGCGATACTGGGAGTGTTACTATTACTGGCGCGCTGGTAAACCAGACGTTTACAGGTACGACCGATCTTGGTAGTGGCTCAGTCACGGGAGCAGCCTTGGCATCTTATCTTGCATCTCCTCCGAACATTGGTGCAACGGCTCCAGCGACGATCGCTTGCACTTCGTTCACGGCAACTTGTTCTATGCAGACTGGCACAAGCTATACCATAGTCCCAGGAGACTATTCGTTAATCTTCAATCCAACGGCTGCTATGACGATTAGTTTGCCAGCGGCTTCTGCTGTTCCGGGACGTACTCTTGTCATGAAAACCATTGCAGCTTTTGCTGTGAATAGTAGTTTCAGCAACGTTGTCCCGCTAGCCGGAGGAGCAAACGGGGTTGCGATCCTTCCAGCGGCTGTAGGGAAGTGGTGTATACTTCAGAGCAATGGTGTCGCTTGGCAGATCATGGCAGCCAATTAAGGAACATATGAATGCTACCGACGCCGACTATACAAATTCCTCCTGATGCTCGGTTATCTGTCAGTCTAGAGCTAACGGCACAGCATTGGATTGAGGTAATGAATATTTTAAGCAACGGACCATACCGGATCGTGATGCCAGTAATTGATGAGATACAAAAGCAGTGTACCGATCAAGCAAAAGTTCCACGAGAAGGACGTATTATGGCGTCAGTAGACGGAAATAATCACGATGCTTGATTTTCCCAATGCGCCATCAAACCGCGTCCGCTGATCTGTGACCTATATAAGTCTGGCTCGAAGCGCAGTATCTCAGAACATAAAGGAAAGTGACATGAGCGGGACACAGATCGAGCCGACCACGCCGTTGCTGGTCACGCTGCCTGCACGGCAATGGAATAGCCTACTAACGGCTGCTGGCGAGGGCATGAATGCACTTGCTAGCATTATAAACGAGGTGCAGCGCCAGTGCATGCAGGCCTCGATGGTTGAGGCCGAGCCAATGCCCATTCCACGCCGCGAGCTGCGCCCCAACGGCGAGGCCAATGCCTAAACTCGCCCTGACCGGTGGCAGCTATCAGGCCCGCAGCGTCATCGCATCGGCCCAACGCTGCCTTAACTTGTTCCCGGAGCCGATGCTGCAGCAACAGGGCGAGCCTGCAGCATTCGCGCACTACCCAACGCCAGGCCTACGGTTGCTCAGCACGCTGCCGCAGGGACCGATCCGTGGTATCCGCCAGGCGACCACCGGCCAGATCTACGTCGTGGCGGGAAGCGGCGTCTATCTGATCGATCCCACGGCCTGGACTGGCTCGCTGCTCGGCAGCATCACCTCCGGCGTCACCACGCCAGTCTCGATGCAGGACAACACCCAGTCGATGGTCATCGTGGACGGATCGGCCAATGGCTGGACGATCGATCTTACATCCAACGCATTTGCGACGATCAGTGACCCGAGCGGCCTGTTCGCTGGCGCCGACCGGGTCGATTACATCGACACCTACTTAGTCTTCAACAAGCCAAACACGCCGCAATTCTACTCCAGCGACAGCCTCGCTGTAACGTTCGACAATCTGAACTTCGCCAACAAATCATCCTACACTGACAAACTGGTGACCCTGGTCGTGGCCAAACGCGAGATCTGGCTGCTTGGCGAGCGCACCACGGAGGTCTGGTACGACCTTGCCGCCGGCTCGAGTGGCGATATCTCAGCCACGTTCCCATTCTCCGAGATCCCGTCAACCTTTATCGATCACGGCTGCGCCGCGAAATACAGCGTCGCGACATACGACAATTCGGTGTTCTGGCTCAGTCGCGATCGATCCGGTCAAGGGATCGCCATGCAAGGCGCAGGCTATCAGAATAAGCGCATCTCGACTTTCGCAATGGAACAGATCTGGGCGGATTATGCGACCGTCAGCGATGCGATCGGCTTCGTGTATTTGCTCGGCGGCCACATCGTCTATGTGCTCACGTTCCCAACTGCGGATCATACCTGGGCCTACGACGTGTCCACTAATCTGTGGCACGAGTGGCTGTGGACCGACAGCCTGAACAACGAACATCGGCATCGTGCGAATTGCCATTACCACGTCAACGGTCTGAACGTGGTGGGTGACTGGCAGAGCGGAGCCCTATACGCACTCGACCACAATGTATTCGATGATGCCGGGCAACCGATCAAGCGGCAGCGGGCATTCCCGCACATCCTGAACGACGGCAAGCGCATGTTCTATCGCGAGTTCCTCGCCGACTTCGAGACCGGCAACGCCGGCCCCTATCCCGATCATCCGCAAGGCATCACCTCATGCACCTTCGCCGCTCCCGATGGCACCTTGCTCGAGAACTACGCGCCGCACGCAACCGACTTCCAGGCGACATGGACGCAGCGGGCAGGCTCGGTGCAGATCACGGGCCAGCAGGCGGTGCAGGTCACGGGACCGGCGATCTATCAACTCAACGCCGTCCCATCGCTGACGGACTACAGCGTGGCCTTCCGCGTGGTGCCGCTGACGCCCCTTCTCAACGATAGTATCGCTACACTGATCGGACGATCGCCGGATGGTGCCAATGGCTACGGCGCCGGCATTGAAATATCCGGCGGCATCTATTACGCCATGCTGAGCGGCTACGCTGCGGTGTCCTGCGGCTCCGCGCCGCCTGATGGGTGGTTTGACCTGTCGCTGACCATGGTCGGGCCGCTCATCGCGCTCCGCGTGCAGCGCTCGTCCGATGGACTTTATCTGCACCCTGACGGGACATGGACCAGCTCGGCCGATGCGGCGATTACTGAGGTCGACAACACGTATGCCGGGCCTGGAAGCGTGTTCCTGACGTTCAATGCGATCGTGACCGGTCCCATGGCCACCGAGGATAGCACCGGCCTGTGGACGCTGGAGGACGGCAGCACGAACGCCTGGGAGTGGGACGACAGCTCGGTGGGCAACTCGCTGGCGATCGATAACGTGGTGGCTTCGACTGTGCCCACGCCCTGGCAGCTGTGGCTGGACTGGAGCGACGACCGGGGGCACACCTACGGGACGCCGGTGCCGCAGACCGTGGGCGGCCAGGGGGAGTATCTCACGTCGATACAGTGGCAGCGGCTCGGCTACGCGCGTGACCGGGTATTTCGCCTGACCTGGACCTCACCGCTCAAGACTGCGCTGCTCGGCTCTTTTATCGACGCCCAGCCAGGACTGACATGAGCGGCACATCGCGCAACCTGTTCGCACATTTACCGGCATCGCCAATCATCGTCGGGCTCGGCCCACCCGATGGCAATCTTCGCGTGGAGTGGGCGCATTTCTTCGCCCAACTCTGGAACCGCACAGGAGGCGCTGTCAGCGGCGGTGCGCTGGCAGGCGACGCGCCGAGCGACGGCCATGGCTATGGGCGGCTAAATGCAGCCTGGGTGCAGGTGCTGCCGCTCGCAGGCACCAGCACGATTACCGGCATCGTCAATGCGCCGACCGCCGCGGCTGGCACGAACAGCACGCAGATTGCGACGACTGCCTATGCGGACAATCTCGGCGTGATCGGATGGGGATGATGTGGTACTGGCAGCCCATCTCCGCCTCGCAGCACAGCGCAGCACGACGCATCGCTTCGCCCCGCGTCATGCCGACACGCAACGCATCGCAACGCTTTAGGAGGTCACTATTCCGAATGTAAAGATCAGCGCCGCAACCGATATTGGCTCGCTGGTATCATCCGATATGTTCCCGATGGCACGCAGCGGCTCCTCTACGCCGTATCACGCGACCGCCGCCGAGATCTCCACCTTCGCTTCCGCCACGGTCGCCTCGGGCGCCTACGGCAATGTCGGGCGCAACCTGCTGCATAACGCGCTGTTCAACGTGCAGCAGCGCGGTACCGGACCATGGACGAGCGGCTATACGGCTGACCGCTGGGCGCTGCAGAGCGTAACCACCGGCTCCGTCTCGGCTTCAATAGGCGCGATCTCGGCCGCAAGCGCGGCTTCCTTTTCCGACGAGGCAGCCGAGCACAACCTCATCGCCACGGTGACGGCCGGCACCGGAGTGACCGAGCAGATTGCGCTTCAACAGAATATCGAGGATGTGCGTCGGCTGTCGGGCAAGAATGTAACCGTCAGCTTCTGGGCTTGGGTAGGCAGCGGCACACCCAAGATCGGCGTGGAACTGGTGCAGTATTTCGGCAGCGGTGGTTCGCCATCGGCGTTCGTGTCGGTGCCGATGGGCGCGGTCACCCTTAGCACCACGCCGACCCGATACACGCTGACGGTAGCGCTTCCCAGTGTTTCCGGCGCGACATTCGGCACCACCACAGGATCCGATTACACGGCGCTGAGCCTGTGGTTGTCCGCTGGTTCAAATAACGCAACGCGCGCGTCCAGCATTGGGCTGCAATCTGGCACATTCGAGTTCTGGGGCATGCAGCTGGAGATCGGCAGCGTGGCAACACCATTGGAGAAGATCGATCCGAGACTGGTTCTGAGCAATTGCCAGCGGTTCTATTGCATTGGCAGCGGCTCCTGGAGCTTCTATGCCACTGCAGCCGGTCAGTACGGCCTATTCACGGTGCCATTCGCGGTGCGAATGCGTACTGCGCCCATCGTTTCGATATCTCCTGCAGGCGGCGGCGGCTATTCAACCGTGGCAGGATATGCAGCGACACCGGATAGTTTTGTGATGCAGGCGACCAGCAGTGCCGTCGCCAATCCGGTGTATTTCAATTACAGCTACACCGCTAGCGCCGATCTGTGAGCGATGGACGCCCGTACGTCATCTTCGCATTGCCACGTTGCCGCACCGCATGGCTGTCGCGGTTTCTGACCTACGGCGACTGGCAGTGCGGCCACGACGAGCTCCGTCACTGCCGCTCGCTCGAGGACGTGGCGTCTTGGCTGTCGCAGCCCTGCACCGGGACGATCGAGACGGCCGCAGCACCGTTCTGGCGGCTCCTGCCGGCGGGAATACGGGTGGCGACGATCCGCCGGCCGATCCCTGACGTGCTCGCCTCGCTGCGGCGGGGCGGCATGACGTTTGATGATGAAGCAATGGCGCAGCTGATGACGCGCTACGACGCCAAGCTGACGCAGATCGAGCATCGGCTGCCGGGTGTCCTGGCGACGACGTTTGACGAGCTCGGCACTGAGGAAGGCTGCGTGAGGCTGTTCGAGCACTGCGTGCCATATCTGCACGATCACAGGTGGTGGAACTACCTCGATGCCATCAACATACAGGTCAACATCCCGCACATGATGGGCTACTTCCGCGCTTACGCGCCGCAGATCGAGACGCTGCGCACCAATGCTGTGAAGCTTCAGCGGTCTCTACTGGAAACATAAATCATGCACGCCACATCGGAACAAGAATTTCAAGAACGGCTTTGTTGCAGCCTCTTTGGGCTTAGTGCCGGAGCTCTCACGGCTATTGGCGGAGGGCTTTCGGGCGCCGGATCAGTCCTTGGCGGTCTGTTCTCATCCGGCTCCTCGAGCAAAGCGGCCGGCGAGTCGCTGTTCGGCACCGAGCTCTCGATCCTCAATTCGCAGCAACAGGCCAACACGGCGAGGGCGTATCAGCAGCCGTTCGTCAATCTCGGCTACGCGCAGATCCAGCCGACGCAGGCGATCGCATCAGCGCAGCCCGCCGGCACGTCGTTCCTCGACACCTCGCAGGGTGCGCTTTCGATGGTGCCAGGCGCCATCCAGAAGGCGACCAACTATCTCGATCTGGCGAACGCCAACCGGCCGCCGTCCGTCGTGACGCAGAACTGGTTACAGCAGCAGCCGGGTTATCAGTTCCAGCTGGACCAGGGACAGAAGGCGGTTGCGGCATCAAACGCGGCGCGTGGGCTCGGCGTATCCGGCTCCGAGATGAAGGGCATTGGTAGCTACGTCACGGGATTGGCCTCGTCCAACTACCAGAACGCGTTCAACAACGCGCAGACCAACTACAACGATATTCTCAACCAGGTGAACGCCGCACTGAACCTTGGCACCGGCTGGACCAACCTGTCCGGCAGCGCGCTCAGCGGCGCCCAGGTGGCGAACGCGCAGCAGCAACAGCAGTATAAACAGAACTACGACCTGCTGTCTCTCGGGCAGGCGGCGGCCAGCGGCGCTGCGGCAGCCGGCACCACAGAGGCGTCCCAGGTCGGCAACGCGATCAGCAGCGGCACGCAGCAATATGGCAACTACACGACAGCGTCGGGACAGGCGCAGGCAGCGGGAGCCAGCGGCGTTGGCAGCGCAGCGACCAGCGGCATCAACAACTATCTGATGTACTCCGCGCTCAGCAATGCGGGGCTGTTTGGCAATTCCATCACCGGCAATATCGGCGGAATTAATCCGCAATCCACAACCAATCAATATGGCACCACGGTAACCACGGTTGGAGCTTAGGTGATGGCGTTAAGCGCATACGGCGGCGAACTGGCGCGCGGCAGCGTGCTGAGCGCGATCGCGCATCCAACAGTTGTGGATCCGGCCGGCGCGCTTGGTCGCGCGGCGCAGATCGGCGGCAACATACTGGATCTCCAAAAGCTGCAGTCGCAGCAGGCGTGGGGGAACGCGTTGCAGCAGGCGACGGACCCAAAAACCGGCGAGGTAAACTGGCTGGCGGCGCAGCGTATCGCCGCTGCCAATCCGGCCGCCGCCATGGGCATGGCCGATAATCTGCGCAATGCATCGAACATCCGCAGCCAACAACTCGAGCAGGGCAACGCGGCTTACTCCAACATTGCCCGCAGCGCGCTGACGCTGCAGAACGATCCATCAGATGATAATGTGCGCGCCGTATTCAGTGACTTGATCCGTACTCACCCAGGTTCGACTGATCAAATCACTAGAGAGATGAACGCCGTTCTGGCGATGACTGATCCGAAGGATCGGGTGCAATACGCATATCGGCACGGTATTGCCGCCTTGGATGCACAGAGCGCCATGAACCGCTCGCCGTTCGGGCAGACGACACTCACCCAGTTGGGGGGCACTACGGCGCCGACAACACTGGTTCAGCCAAGCCCCTACGGAACGGGAGGCGTGACGGTCGGTGGGGGCATTGCCCATACGCAAGATCCGGGAACATATTACGCACCGCAGCCAAGCGTCATTATGTACGACGCCAATGGCCAGCCGACGACAGATCCCACCAAAGCTGTGCGTTCCGTGCCGACCGTCACGCCGAGAGGCCCCGTAATGGGGGCGCCGGCTCCCGGCACCGTAGCCCCCGCACCGCCGACTGCACCATTACCAACTGGCTATCAGCCGCGACCCAATGCGCAGCCTCAGCCCTCGCCCACGCCCGCGCCGCGTGGACCCAATCAGGCGCCCACTACGTCTGCGTCGTCATCTGCACCTACGCCACCGCCCCAACCGCCCACGCCTACGACATCCCCCCAACCGCCCACGCCAGCCCCAGTCATAACTGGATTGCCGACCGGAACTGAGCAGGCAGCCGGCACCGATGTCGCGAAATATCAGGAAGCGCAGAATGTACTGCCGTCCCAGCAGACGAACCTTATAGCCGGAAAGGCTGCGTTGGATGCTCTGAAGCTGGCCCGCACTGGGCCCGGAACTTCTTTTGTCAACCAAGTCAAGGCGTTCGCCCAGGCGCAGGGACTTGATATCTGGCGTGACCCGCAAACCAACACCGTTCCGACCGATCCGACGGTTGCCTACCAAGTCGCTCGTAAAAACCTGTTGCGGTTTGCGCAGGGTAATGGCTCCCGCATCGGCACCGATCTTGGCCTGGCCACGCAACTAGAAAGCAATCCCAATGTTGATCAGATGGTGAACGCTGCCAATGATCAGGTGCTGAAGAAGGATATGGGCGTTGCACGTCGAAACGTGGCCGCGACGCTCGAGGCCCAGAGTGGCGACGTGGGGAAAAGCCGTGGCGTCGGTTGGGCCGATCATATCGCCAAGTTCACGAACGAAACAGATCCTGTCGCTTTTGCTTGGGATCTCTTAACGGGAGATGAGCGGAATAGGCATATAGCGGAAGTCTCCAAAGTCAAAGGCGGCCTTGATAAGCTGGACAAATCGCTTGAACTCGCAGCGAAACACGGCCTGATCAATATTCCGCAGCAAGCCAATGCCCAATGATGCATACGATGACCTATTCGACGCATGGGGGAAAGCGCTGAACGTCGACCCGCAGCTTGGCAAGACCGTGTTCCACGTCGAAAGCAACGGCAATCCCAACGCCCCTAACGGCGCCAACGGCGAGGTCGGGCCGATGCAGATACTGCCGTCGACCGGCGCGGCCATGGCACGCAAGATGGGTTATGATCTGCGTGCGGTGAATTTGCATGATATGGGCTGGGCTGTGCCTCTCGGCATGCAGTACCTGGCAGACGGTCTGAACGCGACGGGCACGGCTGAAGGGGCATTGGGATATTACAACACCGGCAGTGCAGATCCGCGCCGTTGGCGGACGGACTACATCAACCGGGCTGTCCGGTTGTATCCGAAGATGACGCTGACGCCAGCACAGCCACCGCAAGGCAGTACACCGGAGCAGCAGCAACCGCAGGGCGACGAGCAAGATGCCGGACGACAGCAGCAACAGTGATCTGACCGGCGCACAGATCCGAGCCCGGTTCGGTGACGGGGGGGATGCTACGTCTGCTGCGCCGCCAGCAGATACGAGTACCAGCACACCCAGTGGCGCCGACATCCGGAGACAATTCAAAGCAGCCGATGCGCTGCCGACCCTCACGGCCCTTGCGACAGCCAAACCAGGCGACATCGACCCCCTCACCCAACGTCCGGTAGTTTTCGCCACAGCAGGAACGCCAGGGCCGGTCGGGCAATCCACTGGCACGCCGATCCGTGAAGACATGGTACCGGGAACCGGCATCCAGGCGATCATCAGTCTTGCTGGTGATCCGGAGCAGAAGCGGCGCATAGCGGCTGCGCAGCTATTCCCGAACTTGAAGCCACTCGAGGCGCAATCTCGCATTTTCTATGGTCCGAATGGACGCATGGCGGCAATCAGTGACGACGGGACGCCGTATTATGTGGACCCGCTGCCAAGTGATCGCACCATTGGAGGAGTTGCGGTTCCTAGCAATCCGCTTGCCTATGCCGGCACGGGCGTGGGACCGGCCATGCCAGCGGCTGGCGCGACGGTGGGAACTGCGCTTGCGACCCCTGGTGTTGCGCCGCTGGCCGGAGCTGCTGGGGGCGCCGCTGGCGACATAGTGCGTCAAGCCCTGGCGCGAAAGTTCGATCCCGGTTCACCAACCTATGATCCAAAGGCTACGCTAGGCGCGGTGGGCACTGGCGCTATGATCGGAAGCATCGGTGCCGCTGGAGACATTCTCAGCAGTAGCCGCCCGGCGATTTCTGGCGTCACAAGTAAGGACATGACGCCGAGCGCGACAGGCCCGGCGATGCGCAATCCGGTGGTCACCGACACGGTTCCCACGACTTCCGATGCCGCAAAGACGCTTGCGCGGCCTTACTACAAGATGGCGGAAACATCTGGGGCGGGCTCTACCTCAGAAGGAACCGATGCGATTATCGGGCTTGCTGAGGACAAGCTGCCGACCGGGCTTGTGGGAGAAGCACGAGGCGGTGCCGTCCCCGACTTCGTCAAATGGGTTCAGCAGTTCAAGGGCAAGCCTCTGACCTATGAAGATCTGGATAACATCGATGCGGAGTTAGGCGAGCGTATCAGTGAAAATTACAAGTTCCCAGGCGGACTTTCACAGCAAGGCAAAGACCTGGAAGACATCCAGACCGCCATTCGTCAACGACTACTCAATCCACAGCAGGGAGATCTGACGGGCGATCCGAGTGCTTTTGCTGCCAGGAAGGCCGGCGATCAGGCTTGGTCACAGTCCAAGAAGATGGCGGATGTAGAACGCATGTGGGCTAAGGCCCAGGACACACAAAATCCCGATACATCGTTCGCCAATCAGTGGAGAAATTACAAGTTTAGCGCTAAGGCGCGAGGGTGGTCAGACGAGGAAATAGCTGCAGGAAATGCCGCCGCGACAAGCGGACGCGAGGCTCCGCTTATGCATATTCTCGGCAGCCGTCTTCTAACGGTGGGAATGACCACTGCCGGTACCGCTTTGGGCGGCGCGGCAGGCTCATTCTTTGGGCCGCTCGGAACCTATGCTGGCGCAGCGCTTGGCGGCCCGGCTGCCGCCATTCCTTCATATATTGCCGGCAGTATCGCTAGGCGGGCGGCAACCGGTGCAACCGAGCGTGGCGTGCAAAATGCCCTGACGGTGCTGGGGCGTGGTACACCGCCGTCAGTGCTGACGCCACCGCCCTAAAGGCTGAACCCAATGGCCAGCATCGCTATCACGCGAAACGTTGTCATTATCGCCTTATGCCACCGGGTCTCATAGTGTGGCGTCTCGTAGTGTGACGCCTTGTAGTGTGGCGATGGTGCCTCAAAGTGTGGTTCAATCGCAGTCAGCGACAGAACTTCTTTCCACGTCATCCTATGCTGTTTGCGGAACTCTTCGGCCGCCAACGCAGCTGCATCACGCTCGCCGGCCGAGTTGCTCCCCAGCATGCCGAGAATAGCCGCCAGCCGCTGGCGTTCTGCGCCGGTCATGGTGTGTGCAGCAGAACGGTGAGAAGATTGGGCAGCGAGCCAAGCAGAGCGCCTACCAGCGCCGCCAATGCCACCGCCAATAGTAGCCGCGGCTCGCGGCGGTACTTCAAAGCCTCCTCAGTCAGTTTGTTCTGTTCAGCCATCAGTTTACGCGTCTCGGCAATTATCCGGTCCAACTCAATCGCGTCGCGTTGCGTGCTTGATGCGCTCATGGTTCTCAGTCCTTGTGGACGGTGTAGTCCTTGCCGAGCATGCATTCGTCGTGGGCAGCCCTCATGGCGTTGTCATGGCCGGCTTGGGCAGCGGCGACGAAAAGCGGCGGTCCGAAAGCAAAGCTCTCACCAACGATCTGCTTTGCTTCGAGGGCGCAAGCCAGGTTATCACGGTGGAACTGCGCCTCAGTCGTACCGGGAGGCATGTCAAACTTCGTCGGCGCGCACGCAGCCATTGCCAGCACTGCGGCGAGTGCTGCTAGGGTCTTGATAGCCATGGGTCCAAGTTCCTTCCTTGGGTTTGTGGTCAGGGCCGTTGCTGTGGGGCCACCGCAGCAGCGGTCCGCTTTTCATCGATCAGGCGGCGCAGCAGCTCGCCAACGGAAATGCCGAGCCGCTGCGCCTCGCTATGCAGCCACGCCAGCGCAGATTCAGGAAGTGCGAAGGAGAGCCGCCGCATAACGACTACCTCAGTAGTCGCTAGTACCTACCGTGTCCAGTGATATTCCTCTGACAAGCAGGAGCAAAACGCATGCCTACCATCGACGTCGTTCTCGTTGGCAAGCTGACCACGCCGGATGTCAGCACCGGCCCGGTGCCCCCCCAGCCAGGCGTGCCTACACACCCGATTGTAATTCCGGAGCCACCGCTCTCGATATGGGGAGGGGGCAACGTGCCTTATCCCCAGCCTCCGATCTACATCCCTGTGCCGCCGCCATCAGGAGGAGGCGAGCATCCGGAAAACCCGATCTACATCCCGGTCTATCCGGCACATCCAATCGTAATCCCACTGCCGCCGTTGCCGCCCTCCGATGCCCATCCCGAGCACCCAATCGTGCTGCCGCCCGTCGTGTGGCCACCGCTGCCGCCGAAGCCGCCGCTGGGGATCTGGGGGCCGACGGATCCAAGGCCGTCGGTGCCGATCTATATTCCGGTCCAGCCGCCGCCAGTCGAAGGGCAGCCGCCGGTTCCAGCCCATCCGATCTACATGCCGGTGTATCCGGAGCACCCGATCGTGCTGCCGCCGGACGAGGGTGAAAAGCCAGAGCCGCCTCCTGGCATGATCAGCCCGCCGACCGGGCTGCCGGGGTTCTGGAGCTACAGCCCATTTTACGACAGCTATGTGTTCGTGCCGTATGCCGGGACACCTGGGGTGCCTCAGCCTCCTGGCGGCCGCCGGTAGGCCAACCCGCCCTGCTGCAGCACCACTGGTGGCTCCTCGCCCTAGTGGTGCTGCTCGCATCGCTGATGATCGATTGACGGCATGAGCGAGCCCCAGAATGGCCGCAATGGCAGCGTCGTGGGCATTGCGGGGCGCATCGCAGCGTCGCTGCCGGCGCAATTCCTAGCGTTGGTGCTGATCAACGTCATCGTGCTCTGGCTGCTGTTCGAGCACCAGAGCAACCTGTCTGAGGCGCGAGAGCGCGTGCTGATTGAACTGATCAAGACGTGCAGCGCACACTGATCGACCGCTTGAGCCACATTATGCTGCCTCCCTCAGTTGGACGATGTTGCTGGGCTTGCGGTTGCCGAGCAATGAGTGTGCCGACGGCGAGCCGGGCGGCAGCAACAGATCTGCCCACAGTTCAGCCAACGGCCGGATCTTGCGCTCGTTTCGTGCTTGGTGCGTCCGGTTGTAGAGTGTGGCGACCCCGTCCTGAACGCGGTGGGCGATCATCGCCTGGAGCAGAGCGTCCGCTTGCGGATGATCAGAGTGCTCCCCGGTGATCGTCACCATGGTCGCTCGCCAGCCGTGTGCGACATGCACGCCCTTGCCCAGGACGAGGGCCAACTGGCGAGGAAGTGTGACGCGCCCATAGGGCTGGTGTGCTCGTTCGACGTGACCTGGGAAGACATATACCGCGCCGGCTGGAGCCACGCTGCGGGCTGCCTCCAGCACGTCCATCGCCTGCGGGCTTAGGAAGACCGTGTGGGCCTTCTTCTTCCCCTGCGCGCCCTTCATCCTGCCGGCTGGTATGCGCCACACAGAGCCATCTATTTCGTCCCAGCGGGCACACCTGACCTCAGTCGGCCGCAGCCCAGTGAGCGCGCCGAAGCGGTGAAGCAGTTTCAGCATCGCGCTGCAATTCGATGTCTCGAAACGCCGCAGGACATCACG
>Ga0126371_10001013_pt1 | contig 23395 bp, 22 predicted proteins | sample PanSoiMetaPlot_4_FD_110145 | JGI IMG/M metagenome (GOLD analysis project Ga0126371, IMG submission 110145) | Tropical forest soil microbial communities from Panama - MetaG Plot_4 | ecosystem: Environmental > Terrestrial > Soil > Tropical forest > Bulk soil | place: Panama | collected 2016-02-17 | reverse complement strand
TCGAGCCGCGCGGGACCAGGGGAAACCGCGCCGCTACAGATACGTTTTGGGAAGATGAAAAGCGATGCGATCTCGTACCAACTGATAACATTCGCACGACGCTTTCTTCAGGTCATCCCGATCAAGTATCGTCACTTGCCGTCGACCGTGTTCAATCAGGCCCTCAAGTTCAAGTTCGCGAACGACATGCGTGATGGATGGCCGATGCGCGCCGAGCATTTCGGCAAGGAGGTCCTGCGAGATCAAGAGTGTATCCCCGTCAATCCGGTCGTGCATCATTAGAAGCCAGCGTGCCACCCGCTCTTTGAGGGTGTGCGTACCATTGCATGCGCGAGATACCAGAACCTGCTCAAGAAATGCTTGGACAGAAGCGCACATCAGCCTCCTGAAGGCGGGCATCGAATCCATAGCCCGCTTGAATGCGACGCGCGGCAGTCTCGCTGCAGCTCCTGGAATTTGGATCAAGTACCTGACGGAGGAACTGTTTGCGCCGAAGATGGCTTGCAAGCCGCTGCAACCCTCTCTACCGATCGTTGCCATTTCGATCATGTCGCCGTTCGCATAAACCGCGACCATGGAAATGACCCCGCTATCAGGAAAGAAGACGTAGTCAAGGGGACTATCGGCGTCGATGGGGACGTCGCCACGTTGGCAGGGGACTTGTTCGAGTTCGCGCAGGAGTCGCCTTAAATTGTCAGCCGGTAGCGCAAGTAAAAGCCTGTTGCGGGGCCAATTTGATTCGGAGCTCATATATCCAAACCACGCCAAGAACTCATCGGTTCCGACAACCGGCGATCACACCGTGGCGGGTTTCGCGTTGTCATTCTCCGTCTCCCTGCCACGTTCGTTCAGCAAACTCTGAATAGAAAAGGCGGTTCCTTGACTCAGCCGCATTGGAGCCCGAAGGGAAAAACATGATAAAAAACCGGTGATGGTGTAACCCTAAGGAGGCCGTCGTCAACCTTCGCGCCCGAGTTCTCGCTGCATCTGCGACGCTGGGCTCACCACGATTAATTATCAATTGGTAGTTCTGCACGTGCCGGCGCTGGTGCCTGGCACTGTGCGGGCAGGCGGTTGCGATGCCGGCTTTGTTCTCTGACCGCGCAGGTAAAGCTTCTGTGAGAACCTTACGCGGTTACCGAGTCGACTGAAACCCGGGCTGCATTTGACCGTTAAGCAAGGATCGCCCGGAAAGGAATGAGGCTTCCAACGAAGTACCAGGATGAAAAGAGCCTTGCTTTGGGGCCCGGGCTCATCGTTCGGGTAACTCGTTCAAACGATCAGCGGCGTGCCGCTCCGAGGACACAGGGAAAATGGCAATGTCAGGGATCGATGTCAGAAGCTCCGATGGCACAATTGTGAGACCTGTAAATGCTCCGTATGTCCGGGGTGCGTCCAGAACCGGCCCGCTCAAATACATGCCAGGCTTCGTATACGTTCTGGCTCTTTTCATTGTGGGGAAATTCATCTTCCCGGATCCGAGGGACACTCTGGTCGAGTGGGGTCAGTACCATCTCTCTTGGGTTGAGGTCCTCATGGTTGCTGCTGCGATGATGGCGATGGCCGAGCAGCTAAAGGTCTCTTATCCTGGCGTTGATAATACGATCGAAGCCATCTTGATGGGTGCGGTCGCAGGTATTCAGGTTTTGCTTTTCGCCCTTGGGGCGGCCGGTGTCGAGCCACTTGATGCCATCTTCAACAACACTGAGTTTCTTATGCTTACTTGGATCAGCCTGACTCAGTCTGTCGTTGCAATCCTGATCAACGCTAGAACGCTGCGGCGAACGATCGGCCTAGGCGACAACAGCTAAAGTTGGATTGCCGCCGCCACTCTTCGGGAAGCGACGGGCGAAATGGCGCAGGCGTGCTATCGTTCGCGGGTGCCTTACAGCTAGCGGTGCTTGCTTCCTTAAGTTCAGGCGGTTGCTATCCGGCGCCGCCTTTGTTCCCTCATCGTGGAGGTAAAGCTTCTGTGAGAACTTTACGGCGTTACCGAGACGAGTGAAACCTGGGCTGCATTGGACCGTTAAGGAGCAATCGCCTGGAAAGGCGTGAGGCTGGGCAACGAAGGAGTCACGATGAAAAGAAGCTTTGCTCTGCTCACTGGCGCGGCAATTGCGGTTGGATGGCTGGCGATCGTACCAGACGCAAGCGCGCATGGACGGTATTTCGGCCAATACGGCTATTACTATGGTGACCCGTCCTTCGGTTACTATGACGGCCCGTCCTTCGGTTACTATGATGGCCCGCCACTCCGTTACTATGATGGCCGGTGGTTCGGGCGGAGCCCAATGTATGCTCCTGACCGACCCGCGCCGCGGAGATACAACAATCCAGGCCGCCGAGACTTCCAGGACGGATCACGCGGTTAGTGCTGTACTTTGACAACGTGGGCAGCTGAGCTGCCCACGTTTTGTGTCCGCTCGCGAGAGAAGCAACAAAACCAGCGGTGTCGGCTCGACCGGCATCAGTCCATCCCTGACCTGCACGCCCATCCGACCGCGATGATGCGGGGCCACTATGCCTACTACGGCATAACTGGCAACTTTCGACGATTGCGCTGGTACGCCGATCGCGAGGACCTGGCAAAAATGGTTGTCGCGGCGGGATCGCGGGGGCCGGCTTCCTTGGACCCGGTTCACTGCACTCTTAAAGCGTCATCCTCTGCCGGCAGCCCGATCCTGCTCACCCACTGTCGGATATAATCAACCGCAAGTGCATATTGGATCGGTATATCCGCCTTGAACTCGCGCCGTCGATCTTGCGCCGCGAACCCTAGCTCAGCGACGGCGCAGCTGTTTGGCTCTAGCCGCTGGTCCAACACGTCATTGATTGACAGATGCGATAACGATCGCTTGCTCCGTGCATCGTGATATCAACATGCAAGTGATCGGTGTGCGCCACATCAGAGCCCGGGCCAAGCACTGTCGTAAACCAGCCGCAAGCGGCAGTCCGGACCGATTCAACCACATCTCGCATCGCTTCGTCTCCGTCTGGTTTTACGGGAATCGATTTGCCGTTTTGAAAGCTCGAATCCCGAAATGTCCATGGCTTGGCCTACCGCACGGGCGCTGAGCTCGCCGTTTACGGCACCGTCGCGTTTACGGCATTCGTACAGGACCCGTCCGCACACCCACGCAGGTCGGCGGACGTCCGGCCTGCGATCAACGGGGCCACCAGGCGGCCGAGCCACGCCGTTAGCCGCGCGCCAAATTGGCATGACACGACGGGCTCTTCGGGCAGACGGACCTCGGCCACCGTCCGCGCGTGGGCCGTGAGCGACTTGAGGCGACTGGGACCTCGATCGTGCAGGAGGCCCTGGACGCGACCGGCATGATGGGAATATCGAACCGGACGTCCAAAGCGCGAAACCGTGCCAGGCAGGCTTCGTCATCTCGAGCGGCATCGTCTGTGCGGTTCGCTTGTTTTCGGTCCTGGTTTTGCGATGCCGATACCTGAGGTACCGACGATCGAGCGTCACGTATTGCAGGACGCGGCTGCGGAACCGGCACTAAACGCCGTGGCGCTGCGTCGAGCGGGAGGGCGATCAGCAACCCTACAGCAGTGGCGGCCGCGCGATGTGTTGAGCAACGCATTATGGCTCAAGCTAAGTCGCTTGACATCTTCGAAAACGTGCGAAGGGGCGCATTGTCCGCGTTCCGGTGAGGGGCATCGTCTGGCTTGAATGAAATTTCGATCAAGGAAAGAACACAGTATGCGGTGAGGTGCATGAGGCAATAGGTGACGCCTACGATGGTCCCAGACACGATCAGGGCTTGGAGCAGAGTAATGAGCGTTAGCATGGCGCGAGATGTGTTGAGCAGAGAGCGATTGCGCGGCACCCCTCCGCCAGATCATGACAACGTTGCGCTCGATGCAATGGATTCGGCATGTGCTTCCCCAAAAACAACGCCCTACTCCGATGGCTATATTGGCACCAAGATGGCATATTACCCGGCCAAGCAAACGGAAAGTCTGTGAGGTGAGTTCTTGTTCCCGTCCTCCCTTTCACACGTTCGCGAATGATTCCTGGCCTTCCATCACGTGTTCGCGAGTGAGGCACAACCTCGACGCACAGTCGCCACGAGATGGGCAGCCCCGAAAGAGTAGAAACATTTGGGGTGTGGCAGCTCATCATCAACAAAGCAACATCCGTTCTCACGTTCTTGATGGTGTTCGTAATCCAGAACACGCAGAATCGTGACGGGACGACCATTCAGACGAAGTTAGATGAACTCCGCAAGGTCGCGGCAGCGTTCTGCTCGATTGCACGTATCCATCGGACACCTCCTTCAAAAGAAGACATCGCTGGATAAAAAGTGCTGAATAAGCCCTGAAACAAAAGGCCTCGGGACGCTCTGTTGTTCCTGACGTTCCCATCCACAGTATGCGAGTGATTTCGCATTCGCAGTCACATATCTGCGATGCAGAGCCGTGAATTTGCCCAGGCTTCCCGAAGGCCGCCTCGCAGTGCAGGTTCAAATGTCCGTTACCGTACGAACGAACACGCGGTCTTTATCGTTGGGGCTGATGTCATCGGCAAAGGAGGAAGTCGGGATGGGAAAATTGCCGCTTCGTAGCCGTCGCCAGCATAACGTGAGCTCTTCCGGCGGTGTCCGTGGCGAGTTTGGCCCCAATTCGTTAGTGGCGGTGAGAAGATGAAACGCGTAATTGCCGCTGCCCTATTCCTACCCGCCATCATTACCTCAGCCATAGCACAGCCGGCCGAAGTCACGCGGATGTTCGATTGCTCGGCCTTCACCCACATGCTTTGGGCATGTCTACCGCCGAGTAATGCGCGCGATAGCGCAGACGGTATGGCCTCCGCTTTCATGTCCGAGGCGATACGTCTGGGGCGCGAGCGCCATATATCCGACGGCAAGTTGAACGCGGCGGCAATAGCGGCATTGCAGCGCCAACGCGCCATGACAGGCAACGTTTGTAAGCTGGATGCACCGGCACGCAAATACGGCAAGCTTTGCGACGCCTTGATCGGATACAAAACACAAACGGCTGACGAAGCGAGCCGATGATGGCGTCGCCGCGCGGCGCTGTGGCAACGACAATGTCTGCTGACCCAGCTCAGCTCGCCCATCCATTTTCGCAAGGCTAGCTGGTTATCACTAATCCCAAGTTCACGCTCACGCTGTAGTCGGTAAACGCGATGGCAAGGCGCATGGAGGACACCTGTTGCAAGCTCACGTTCGCCCAACTTGCGAGCTGATTTTAACGGGGTGGTTACGGCGAGTCCAACGCGCCTGCAGAAAGAATTCGATCCCGCAGCAACCGCGGTGAGCACGGGTCGCCCAAAGGCTTATATAATGAATGGCGTGGCCGTAAAGCCATTCCCTGTTCGGCTTGGCGCTTTGCGGTACATCGTCCGCGCTGATCAAGTCGGGCGCGAGTGCATGCTGGGCATTGCGAATTCCCGGATGTTCATACTGTGCTGCTCACAAGTCTGCATGATGGAGAGCTTGCGACCGTACTGCAGCTCCCGGCGCGACCCGCAACTAGCGCGGAAGCCGAGGAACAGACGCGAGTCGCCTACATCGGCTGAAGCTGATTCTCGGGGACGGTTGGTCCGACCTTAGGGCTGGTATGAACTTTGATGCACGGGGTCGCTCCCCACATGTGTGATTAAGTCGGCCACCCATTGTTGGACCGAGGGAGACAGTTTTAGAGAGATTGGAGTCTTGGACTTGCAATTGTGAGCAAGTCATGGACGACGACACGCTCGGCGGCCGCAAAGGCATACGAGAGCTACAAAGCTCAACACCACTATGTGAATGATGCATCATGCATCACCTATGTGCATCAGTAATTCGCCAACGAGTTGATGACGACGACGGCGAAAGAGCAGTTCGGTTCGTCATGTCTATGCCGGCGGTCTCCTTTGCGCTGCGATCGGCTTGCTGCTGCGTCAGCCTCGTGCCGGCGAGGAGCGCTGATGACATTCACGTGACTGTCAGGAACCCGACATGCTGTGACTGGGTTTAACAGTTCCAGTTCCTACTTTCACTCAAGCCTGAGTTCGGAGTCCACGCACATCCTACGATTTCCGTACAACGCATCGCGATTGCAGGCACTGGCGCGAGTATCGCCACATTGCAGCACTGGGGCCGTATCTCCACACGGAGTCAATACTCCATCGAGGTTGTGTGTAACAAGCGGTGCCCGGATTGATGGCTGCCGCGGCAGAGGAGGATTTATGGATCAGATGAAGATGCAGGGGCCCCCAAGGACCGATAGCCTACGGGAATCGGTCACAAGCTCAATAAGCCGGGGTAAAGAAGCAGTGAATGCCGCGGCATCGGACGCCATGGATACGGCGGGATCCGACATGAAGGCGCTGCGGAATGATTTGAGCGACCTCAAGGAAACCGTGGCAAAGCTTGCCTCTCGGGCCGGCGACGAGGCTGCCAAATCTGCTCGTGAGATCGCGGGACAGGTTAGCACTGCAGCCAGTGAACTCGCCGAAAAGGGGGAGAACGTTGCTTCCGTTGCGACTGACCAAGCCAAAACCTTGGTCACGGAGTTAGAGAACATTGCGCGCCGCAACCCGCTTGGGGCTCTTGCAGGCGCGGCGGTTGTCGGCGTTCTGATCGGCATGATGGGGCGGCGCAGCTGATGCTCTTCGCAATTCTGAAGCTATTCGGAATCGATCTTCCCGCCCGACTGGTAGAGGTTCGGGTTGATGTTGAAGAGCGTTTCGACCTGGCCAAGGACAGCGTCGAGCAGGCGGTCCAAACAGCAGCCGTCTTGGCATTACTGTTTCTTCTTGCCGGGTTGGCTGCTTGCTCCGCTTTCGGTGTTGGCCTGATTGCGCTCTACAGTTGGGTGTCGAGCGACTACGGCCAATTCTATGGATTTGCCGCAATCGGCGTTGTCCTGCTCTTCATCGCTTTCGTCATATTCGTTGGCGCGATTAGCAAAGCGAAGTCATGGCGTGGCGAAAGCAGTAGCCGTGTCGCAGCAAAGAAACGCGAGCTCGCTCAAGCCCGGGCGAAACGCGTCGCCGCGGCAAAGGAGGCCCTCGAAGGGCCGACTCTATCTCCCCCCACACGGTCTTCCGAAGCAACCTCCAGCAATGATTTGATAGAGCCTTTGGTATCCGCTCTGTCGAAAACGATAAAGCTTCCAGCCATGGGAAATCCGGCGATGGACGAGCTTTTCGTGCGTTTGGAAAGCTCCGTGCGAGGTGCGGCGGGCGATACGGTCGAGGGCCTGGTTCGCGCAGTTCGCTACGGCGACCGCCCCCATTTGTTTGCTGCTCTGGGTGGCGCAATGTTTGTGGGCTGGTTCTTGGGGCGCCATGACCAGCGCGAAATCAAACCCCAATGATCCTTCCGACGGAGGCGAAAATGTCGCTCGGTACAGTGCTGGTGATTATCCTCATCTTGCTTCTGCTGGGAGCCCTGCCCACTTGGCCGTATAGCACTGGCTGGGGCTACTATCCGTCTGGTGGTGTTGGGTTGATTGTGCTCCTCCTTGTGATACTTCTGCTCACGGGCAGAATTTAGCGTGCGGGGATCGGCCGGCGCTTAGTTTTCAAGAGCTCAGAAACGTGAAAGTGCTTTCTGAAACTTGGAAGCTTCTTAAGGACACTGTTCTTTCTTTTATCGAAGATGAGGCGTTGAGCCGGGGTGCTGCGATTGCCTTTTATACAGTGACGTCGCTTGCCCCGGTCCTGCTCATCGTAGTTGCAATTGCGGGACTCGCTTTTGGTCAAGGTGCCGCCCAGGACGCGATCATCGGGCAGATCGGCGACCTCATGGGGCCGCAAACCGCACAGGTGTTGCAAAGCGTTCTGGCAAGTGCCTCGGGCAAGTCATCGGGCATCATCGCCACAATGGTCGGATTGATGACGTTGATGATAACGGCATCAGGCGTCTTTGGCGAATTGCAATCCACGCTTAATGCGATATGGAGAGCTGAACCGACCGGCTTGACCACCGTATCGCGACTGATCCGTGCCCGTGCCGTCAGTTTGGGGTTGGTCACGGCGCTCGGATTTCTTCTCATGGTGTCACTGGTGGTGAGCGCCGCGCTTACGGCATTGGGCAACCACCTCAACTCCACTCTGCCACTCGGGAAATTACTGTTGCCTGCGCTGCACTTTGTGGTTTCTTTGTTGCTCATCTCCGTTCTTTTCGCAGCCATCTACAAGGTCCTGCCCGATCGGCATCTTGAATGGCGCGACGTTGTTGTTGGCGGTGTCGTCACGGCAATTCTATTCAACGTCGGGAAGTCGCTGATTGGTTGGTATATAGGCAGCAGCGCAATCGCTTCGAGCTATGGAGCTGCCGGAGCTCTGATTGTAGTCCTCCTTTGGGTTTATTACTCGATTCAGATATTTTTACTCGGTGCTGAATTCACAAAAATCTACGTCAATCGCGGTAAGCCGAAAGCCGATGACAGGATGCCCCACACAAAATGATGATTGAATAGGATATATGATGCTGTGGTCCGGAACTTCGTCGAACCCGGCTGTAAATGGCGCTGCCGCTCTCATCATTGTAGCTCTCGTAATTGTAGGCCTGTATGGCGGACGCGATTTGCTGATCCCACTTGCGTTGGCAGGACTTCTCAGTTTCATCCTTTTTCCACTCGTACGGCGCTTGATCAACTGGGGGGTTCCGCAAGGGTTCGCGGTGACGTTCGTGGTGACCGTCCTGATCGCGACCGTGCTGAGCGGGATTACTTTCGCCGGACATCAAGTTGCTCAACTGCTGGAGGAAGTGCCGCAGCACGAGACGAACCTACGTGAGAAAGCGCGGCACGTGCATTCGCTGCTGGGTGGCACCGGGATATGGCAGCGCGCCATAGAGACGCTGCGCAACGTTGAACAAGAAATTCACGACCCGGAAACGGAGAGCAAGCCGCTGAAGATCGAAGTCGCTCCGAATCAGCCTTTGTCGGTCTTGTTGGAATATACGCGGTCCACGCTGCCATCCATTGCCACGGCCGGTCTGTCACTTGTTATGACAATATTCATTCTGCTCCAATACGGCGAATTGCGCGATCGGATCGTACGCCTCATGGGAGTTACCGAGATCGGCCGTTCGACTCAGGCGTTGAATGAGGCCGGTTACGACCTTGCACGTTTCCTGCTGCTTCAGACAGGTCTCAATGTCTCCTTTGGTGTATTCATCGCCGCCGCATTGTGGTTGATCGGCATCCCCAGTCCGGAGTTATGGGGAGCCGTGGCGGCGCTGATGCGATTTGTTCCCTATGTGGGTTCGGCTTTGGCAGCGATATTTCCGATCGCACTTGCAGCCATGGTCGATCCAGGGTGGTGGAAGCTCATCGGGACCGCCGCAGTATTTATCGGAGGCGACATCATTGTTGGTCAGTTCGTTGAGCCGATTCTATTTGGGTCTCGCACGCGCCTATCCTCCATTGCGGTGGTATTTGGGGCCGCATTTTGGACGTTGTTGTGGGGGCCGGCAGGCCTAATTCTTGCGGTACCTCTGACCCTAACGATTGTAGTTATCGGGCAACATGTTCCTCATCTCGAATTTCTACGCGTCCTGCTTGGAAACGAGCCGGTACTTGAACCGCACCAGAAGCTCTACCGACAGCTGCTGGCCGGGGACGCCGCAGAGGCAGCTAAGGAAGCAGGCCGCTCGCTTGAGGACCACGGCTACATAAAATACCTCGATGAATCCGTTATTGCCTGTCTACAACTCGCGTCTGATGATCGACAACGAGGAGTGCTGGGCAAAGGGCAGATGGAGGATCTCAAGGTCGTGCTCCCGGAGTATATTGGGCAAGTAAGGGAATTGTTGGATTTCAAAGCCGAGCAGGAAAGCGCCAAGGACGGAGGAGGCAAGACAGCTTCGCCAAACAAAACCGCAACTGCCGCGGTCATAGCTGGACGAGGCATCATCGACGGAGCCGCTGCCGAGCTCATTGCAGACGCGATTCATTCTGAAGTAGGGGTTTCGACACGATGCCCTTCGCTCGGCGGATTGACGGGCATCAGCACGGTTGGGCAAGCGGCACACGATGTGCCAACGGATGTAGTCGTTCTGGTCTCGGTTGGGGAGGTGACGGGAGCACAGCTGGATCTTCTGGTTAACCGAGCAAAACGCGTATTCAAGGGATCGGCGATTGTCATCGGATATTGGGGCGGTTCGGATACAGCGAAATCGCTCAAGGAGAACGACGGAGGCTTCACCTTTGCAGCGGACACGGTGGACGCGCTTGTTCATGTTGTCGGACGCATTGCTAACGATCGGACAACTCCACAGCGGCCGCCCTGGGTTACTTAGAGCGGATCCCGATGGATTTCACGCATAGCCTGCGCATAGCCCCCAAGAAGATCGGTACCAGTGATGCAAAGGAGGAGAAACGCGACCTCCCACCTTTCCGGGGTATCGAAGTATTCGGGCTTGCCAAAAATAACTTACTTGATTGACGCATCGCGTTGCGCCAGCGGCGGCATCGCGAGCGCAAAGCAGGGCCGACCGTTACGCTTCGTCACGGACCTACAGATCGAGATAACCCGCGAAGAATGCCGACACATCGCGAGGGTCAGGTTCGCGTGCAGCAGTGGTCGGAGCGGCCATGTATTCGGCCTGTAGAGTAGGGCGGTTCACGTGACCGCTGGCCATAATGTCCTCCGCGGATCAGGTCCCGGTCAAAAGCACGCATTCGACCATGCGGTGGCCCGAGTGGGTTGTCCTGATCGCCGGATCGACTGTGCCTACGTGATTTCTTTCACGCCGCTACGTAGTGCGACTGGTTCCTTGTAGCGGTCGCCCTTGGTCATCATCGCCCAGGCCATTCGTGCGATCTTGTTGGCGAGCGCAGCGGCGGTGAACAAGCTGCGCAGATAGCGATCGCCTTGCTTGCTGATCTTGCCGGCTTGTCCTTGCCTCCGCTCGAGTTCTGCTTCGGGACGAGCCCAATCCAGGCCGTGAAATCCCGTCCCGATCGAAACGTCTTGGGATCTCCAATGCTCGCCACCAGCGCAGTTGCAAGTGCCGGGCCGACACCCGGGATGGCGTCAAGTCGCTTGGTGGTCTCGTTCGATCGGTGCCATGCCATGATACGTCGATCGAAGGCCAGGATCTGGGCCTTCAGTGCCAGCAATTGAGCCCGAGAACAGCAACGCAGGCCCGTGCTATCTCTGGCAGCTGAGTGTCGTTGGCATCAGCCGACTTTGAGCAATTGCTCGACACCCCCCGGTCGACGATCCCGAACTCGGCCAGGTGCGCACGAATGGAATGATGATGGCGGTCTGCTGGCGAACGAACACATGGCGTGTGCGATGAAGCGTCAAACAGCTTTGCTGTTCAGCGGTCTTGCTCGGTACGAAGCGCATGTTTCGCGTGGCGACGGCTTCGCAAATCGCTTCCGCATCAGCCGCATCGCTCTTATGTCGTTTGACGTGAGGCTTGACGTAGCCGGTGGCATCAGGCGTACGGCGTGACCGAGCGCCTGAAGTTCGCGTGACCAGTAATGCGATGACGCACAAGCCTCGATGCCAACCAGGCACGGCGGCAGCTTCTGAAAGAACGTCAGAACATAACGCCGCTTGAGCTGACGGCGAACAACAACATTGCCATCCGCATCAATGCAAATGAACCTGAAAAACTGACTTCGCTATATCGAGACCGACGGTCTTAGTCGTGTGCATGCCCTGGCTCCTCCGAATCATGGGATGTCCTAACAGCACCCACTTCGATGGCACTCTCGTGCCAGGAGGAGCCGTCCACAGCATCACTTGCGGCCATACCCCACTTCCGTACACACTGGAAATCGTTGTACTGTTGGATCAGCGCTGTCCGGCGGGACGTGCCGACATGCCGCCGGCGAACGCTACAAGGATGCCAGCGGCAACAGAACAATCCACAAATCAATCTGACAGTTGGTCGACACGCCGTAGACTGAGTGGTGACGGCCTAGAAGGGGAAACGTCATGACGACAAAACTCACTGCTGGTGTTTTCACGAGTTCACTGCTGATGGCGACAATGCTCGCGCCGGCCGATGCCGCCGACATGACCCAGGAGCGCGCGCTCAATCCGCAGCGCGAGCCCCAGAACTGGATTCTCCATCACGGCAATTATCAGGGCCATCGCTTCTCCCAACTCACTGATATCAACGCCGACACCGTCAAGAACCTTAAGCCGGCGTTCACGGTGGCGCTGAGCGGCTTCCAGAGCGGCGGACGCTATGCCTTCGGCAATCTCGAAGCGACGCCCCTGGTCGAGGATGGCATCCTCTATGCGCCCGACGGCTGGGGGTCGGTCTATGCCATCGACGTCACCAGCGGCAAGAAAGGGGTCATCAAATGGAAAATGGATCCCGGCACCGATCGGGCCTGGGCGGGTGATGTTGCCTGCTGCGGCGTCAACAACCGCGGCGTTGCGCTGTGGAAGGACAAGGTGATCTCGATCGCGCTGGACGGGCGAATGTTCGCCATCAACAAGGCGACCGGCGAGATCGTGTGGGAGCGCAAGGTCGTCGATCCCGCTTTGGGTGAGACGCTGACCGTTGCGCCGCTGGTCATTCGCGATCTCGCCATTGTCGGCACCGCCGGCGGTGAATACGGCATTCGCGGCTTCATCGAGGCCACCGACCTCAACACCGGCAAGGCTGCTTGGCGCACCTACACGATCCCTGGTGCCGGGGAGCCAGGTAGCGAGACCTGGAAGGACGGCAAGGAGCGCTGGCGGCACGGCGGCGGCTCGATCTGGGAGACCGCGACCTACGATCCGGACACGGACACGTTCTACCAGGGCATCGGAAATGCCGGCCCGGACTTCGACGCCGAATACCGGCCGGGCGACAACAAATGGGCCGCGAGCGTGCTCGCCATCAGCCCGGGCGACGGCAAGATCAAGTGGGGTTTCCAGTACACCCCGAACGATCCCTACGACTTTGACGAAATCTCCGAGCACCCGCTCATCAACGCCAAAATCAATGGGGAGGATCGCAAGCTGGTGGTGCATGCCGCGCGCAATGGCTTTTTTTATGCGCTCGACCGCACCAACGGCTCCTTCATCGCCGGCAAGCAATATGTGGATCAGTTGAACTGGACGCCCGGCCTCGACCCCAAGACCGGTAAGCCGCTCAACTACGATCCCAATGCGGACGTGCAAATCTACGCGCCGGGAAGCCATGGCACGCGGGTGCGGCCGCTCAGCGAACGGCTGTGCCCATCGGTATCCGGTGGCAAGAACTGGCAGCCCAGCGCCTACAATCCGCAACTCGGGCTGATGTACATCCCGTCCATCGAGGGCTGCAGCTCGATACAGACCACCGAGCAGAAGGACCGTGACGACCAAGGCGGCACCGTAAAACCGCGCGATCGGTTCATCGGCGGAGCCTTCATGCCCCCGGCCCCCCGGCTTTACGGCGCCCTCAAGGCCGTGGATCCGGTCACCGGCGAAACGAAGGTGAACCAGCGGCTCGACTACGCGAACTACGCCGGGGCATTGGCAACGGCCGGCAATCTTGTCTTCGTCGGCCATATCGACGGCACGTTCAGCGCCTACGACGCGAAAACCCTCAAGGAGCTGTGGAGCTTCAATGTCGGCACCGGCATCAATGCCCCGGCCGTCTCCTATGCGGTGAATGGCAAACAATATGTCGCGGTGCTGGCGGGGTCGCGGCAGCCGAACAACATCATTCCCCAGGCGCCTGAACTCAAGCACACCTCGACAGCGTCGATGCTGTACGTTTTTGGTCTGTGACCGGCTCCTGTCGAGTTGAATATCACTGGTGCGCGGTCCACGCGCCGATCAAGCCGGTAACAGCCGATTGGGCGGCGCGGATCCGACGGCCACACGTAAGTCCAGTCATCGCTAACGTTGTGTGGCGGTCGCATGGCCGCACTCGCGGACTCCGAAGAGGTGCCCTACCAAGCGCCTCGCCATGGCGGCCGCAGTAACCCAGTAAGCCGCCGCTGGGGTCGAAGATCGTCGGGTCGGAGATGGGCCAACAAGTCGCGAATGGTTCGGGGAGGGCACTTCATGAAAATGAGCTGCATTGTCAGAATAGGTATCACCGCCATATCGACGATCGTGGCCGCGAGTTTTGGGGTGCCCTCCTGTTGGGCGCAGAGTGCCGCGCCTCGCTACGAGGTCGATGTCACCTTCCCGAAGCCTTTTCCGGATCGATGGGTTACGGGGGGGTTCGGCGGACATTGCATCGATGCGCAGGACCACGTTCTCCTTCTCAATCGCCAGGACGTGCTGGACGGTGAACTGAATGCCGGGCGTTTGGCGCCGCTGATGATCGAGCTCGATCCCACCGGCAAGGTGGTCCATTCCTGGGGTGATCCAAACCTGATCGAGGGAACTGTCGCGGGGCTGCGCAACGGTCCAACGGCGTTCCGCCTTCACACCTGCCAGTTCGACAAAGATGGCAACGTGTGGATCGCGAGCTCGCCGGGCGGCATGATCCAGAAATATACCCATGACGGTAGCAAGCTCTTGCAGCAGATCGGCAAGAAGGGCGTGTTCGATACGTCCGACGGCACCACCAAAGGCACTCCACTGAACTCGAATGCGGCCCGCTTCACCTCGCCGGCCAGTATTCATGTCGATCGGCAAAACGGCGACATCTATGTCGCCGACGGCGAGAGCCGAAACGGCAACAGCCGCGTCATGGTGCTGGATACGAATGGAAATTTCCTGCGGCAGTGGCGGATCGATGGCATGGACTCCGTGCACTGCATGGAAATCGCCGATGACGGGGCGGTCTACGTCTGCAACCGTTATGGCGACCAGATACGGCTCTACGACAAGATGGGGAATCTCAAGAAGACCTTCGACTATCCGTGGAAGCCCATCACCGTGCCGGCCGATGGGAAGATCAAGGAGAGCGGAGGCGCGACGGTGGCGCTCGCTTTGTCTCGCGATGCCGCCCAGACCTTCATGTTCGTGGTCAACCAGAACAATTCACGGATCGATGTCGTCGAGCGTCAGACCGGCAAGATCCTGTCGAGCCTCGGAGAGATCGGCAATCTGCCGGGCCAGTTCAATCAGGCTCATAGCGTTGCCGTGGATTCACAAAGCAATCTTTACGTCGTCGAAAACCGCGGCCGGAGAATTCACAAGTTCAAGCCCGTCAGCCAATAGGAGTGAATCGTCGTCTCAACACAGAAGAGGCCGCTCGACTCACTGCACTATTTGGCTCAGCTCTTTCCGGGCGCCGGCGCCGCTTTCAACTGGCCGCGTGAACGCGCGCCTTGCGCGCTGCCGCCGCGAAGCGGCTGTGGAAAGCCTGCGAATCCTCGATTCTCGCAAAGCAATATCGAACAAACGCGTCGCCGCGCTCGATTTCGCCGTAAAGATCAAACGTGCCGACGCGCTGCTCGAGGAATTCAATCATCTCCTCTTCGACGCTCTCGTCGAAGCCGGTAAACGGCGGCACCAGATCAACATGGTGGGATACCGAAGGTGTGCGGATCGTGACCGTGCGTAAAGGCGAAGGGGCTCGAATTCCCGGTCGCCATACCCGCAGCTCCACGCGAATGCGAAGCATTCTGTCGCCAAACGGGGTGACAAGATTGCAATCGCCGGCCCAGGTGGTGGCATCCGCCGGCGAGACCATCAATGGGACATTCACCATGACCAATGCACGAAATGTGCAGTCACGATCGCGCTGTCGACGCTCGTTGTGCCAAGCGCGGCGGCCGACATCGAGCAAGGTCGAGAGCGCAGCCGCCGTGATGAGGCCCGCCCGGTGGTGATCGACCTCGTGTTTGAGTCCGGCAAAGCTTTGGCCTCTCATCCATGTCCTGGTTCAGGAGATCGTGCGCAATCTCGATGATGCGCGACGAGGTCATGCTGCTTATCCATTGTACCTGTGGATGTCACACACAGGTACGCGTTCCCCGCGTCAGCCACGCGAACCCGTCTTCAGCGCAGTGCGCGTTTGCAAAACGATTGGAGTGCGGACGGTTCAGCACGCCATCTTCGGCTGACGGCACGGTTAACGATGACGCCGGCGTGTGGATACGGCAGTTATAGCGCGAAGATAGATTCCGGGTTCACGCTGGCACGCGCCCCCGGAATGACTGCGTGAGCCCTTCAAATTGGTCCCCAGCGCGACTCCTTCAGTCGTAAAACGCGGGCGCAATCTTCCGCTTAGTCCCGGCGGTGTAATCGTGCTGGATCCACAGCTGCGCGTGGTTCGCTTTCACGAATTCTTCGATCCGCTCACGGCTCTTCGCGGTCTGCTCCCTGTCCGGATCGGTGACCGGAACCTTCTTCAACGTGATCTCTTCGGGATAGTGGTAAAGATCGCCAGACAGCAAGACATTCCCGGTATTGGCGAGCTTGAGAAACAGGGACTGGTGCCCGGGCGTGTGGCCCGGCGTCGACTTGACGACCACTGTGCCGTCGCCGAACACATCATGATCCTCGCCGTTCAGCAGGACGGTTTTGGCGTCGGCGAGGCCCTCGAAAAATACCGGTTCCGGCACGCGGCTCGGTTGCCCGGCCGGCCGCGGGGCGAGGATCGCGTCGCGGTCACCCTTCTGGACGATCCAGGTGGATTTGGCGAATAGGCTGGCGTTGGCGACGTGATCGCGATGGAAGTGGGAGAGTGCCAGATAAGTGATGCCAGACGGGGTGTAGCCTACCGCAGCGAGTTGCGGCAGCAGCGGCCGATCCACCGTATATGCATTGAGCTTCTGGGGCGAAACGCCATCCTTGAAGGCGCTGTCGGAGATTTCGCCGGTGTCCCACATCATGGTTCCGCGCGGATGGACGATGAGGAAGCAGGGCGTGATCATCTCCGTACTGGCCATTTCGCTTGGCTTGAGGCCGTAGTTCTCGACCGTGGCAGGGGTGATCCTGCCACAATCGAGAACGTAGAGACGTAGGGATTGCGGGGGCTGCTGGGCGTTCGCCGACGGCATACCGAAGACCACGGCCGCCGTCAGGATCGCGGACGCGATGCGCTTGGACATGGATCCTCCTGAAAAGCCAGGTTTTTAAAGAGGCGCTGGCCGCGACGGCCGCCGGCGGGAACTGGCTTTGCCTTCCCGGCGCTCCGCAATCTAAGCCAAGGATTGCGTGCTGTCAGCTTGCTCTGACGCGACAAGGCTGATCCGAACATCCTTCGTGACGAAATCACTGCGATCGAAAGCTCTGACGTCCATAGACGGTCGGGCCGCAGAGCCGGCTCGCGGAGCCGGCTTCACAATCCCCTTACGACGAAAACGAAATTGGCATAGCCTTCGGGTCCAATTTCTCCGCGAGCCTGGGAGGCGTGAATGGACAAGGCAAGAGAGTGCCGCCGCAACGCATCGGCATCAGGGTTCAAGGGCGTTGCGCTGGCGCTCGCCGCAGTGGCCGCTCCGGGTGTGGCCTACGCTGCTGACGTGACCTATGAACGCCTGCTCAATCCCGAACCCCAGAACTGGCTTCATCACCACCGGGACTTTGGCGCCCAGCGCCATTCGCCGCTGGCTGCGATCGACAAGACCAACATAAAGAACCTCAAGCTTGCCTTCGCGGTGCCGCTCGGCGGCAAGTCGGCGGGCGAAAGCCTGGAGGCGACGCCGCTGGTCGATGACGGCTACATGTACATGGTCGATAGCTGGGGCGTTGTCACCAAGATTGACGTGCGGTCGGGCACCGCCGGAAAGATCATCTGGAAGATAGACCCCAAGCTGGAGAAGCAGGATCGCAACCGCGGCGTCGCGCTGTGGGGCAACCTCGTCATCTCGGTGACCGGCTATGCGAGCCACGTCATCGCGACCGACAAGGAGACCGGCCAGGTGGTGTGGGACAAAAACCTTACCGATCAGGACGATCTCGAGCTCACCGCCGCCCCATTGGCGCTCAAGGACGTGATCCTTGTCGGCGGCTCGGGCGCCGATCGCGGCGGGCGCAACTGGGTCGAGGCCATCGATGCCAAAACCGGCGAGATGGTGTGGAAGACCTTTTCGATCCCGGCGCCCGGGGAGCCGGGCAGCGAGACCTGGAAAGACAAGGTCAATGCGTGGCGCACCGGCGGCGGCGCCTTCTACGGCACCGGTGCCTATGATCCGGTGACCAATCTCACCTATTGGGGCTCCGGCAATCCAGTGCCGGCCTATGACCACACGTTCCGTCCGGGCGACAATCTCTTCACATCGAGCGCTATCGCATTCAACGCATCGAACGGCAAGATCGCATGGTGGCACCAGTACACGCCGAACGACAACCGCGATTACGACGAGACGGGCGCCCATATCCTGATCGATGCCAAGGTCAACGGCGAAGACCGCAAGATTCTCTCGCATGCCGGCCGCAACGGTTTCACCTACAGCTTCGATCGCGTCAACGGCCAGTTTCTCAAGGCGACGCAGCACGTCAAGGAATTGACCTGGACCAAAGGAATCGATCCTAAGACCGGCAAGCCGGTCGATTACGATCCCAACCGCGATGTCCAGATCTATGCGGAAGATGCCAGTGCGATCGCTAATGGTGTAGCGCGCCGGGTCTGCCCGAACATTGCCGGTGGCACTAATTTCTGGCCAGTATCCTACAGCCGGAGAACGGGGATGCTCTACATCCCGGCCCACGAAGGCTGCAGCCAGATCACCGTGAACACTGCCGACCACGTCAAGGGTAGGTTCAACGGGGGCGCGCCGGGCGCGGCGGGCTCTGTCACCAGTTCCATCACCATGCTTGATCCCCTCACCGGCGAGATCAAGAAACGTGCGGAATTCCCCTACCAGAACTCCTCGGGCACGCTGACCACCGCGAGCGGCCTGATGTTCACGGGCCTCCTCGACGGCACGCTGGTGGCGCTCGACGACCAGACGTTGGAAGAGGTGTGGCGATTCAATGTGGGCACCGGCTTCAACGCCGCGCCGATGACCTATGCGGTGAACGGCAAGCAGTATGTCGCGATCGCCTCAGGCGTGTGCTGCGTGCGTCCCAATGGGGCCATCAGCAACTCGCTCGCCAGCGTCCGGCGCAATCCGGAGCTGCGCGACCAGTCCAACGCGACGGTGCTCTGGGTGTTTGGGCTGTAGCACGTGCCGAAGGCGGTGAGCACGCAATAGCCGGCAATCTGAAATCAATCTGATGTCCGGTCGGCGCATGCATTGACGGCGTGGCCGTGGCCCAGGAGGGGAAACGTCATGAAAACAAAACTTCTTGCTGTCGCTTTTACGGGTTCACTGCTGATTGCGACCGCGCTTACGCCGGTACGCGCCGCCGACATGACCAATGAGCGCGCACTTAATCCGCAACGGGAGCCGCAGAACTGGATCCTGCATCACGGCAACTACCAGGGCCACCGCTTCTCGCTGCTCAAAGAGATCGACACCGCGAGCATCAAGAACATGCGCCTCGCCTACACGGTGGCGCTGAGCGGCTTCCAGAGCGGCGGGCGCTATGCCTTCGGCAATCTGGAAGCGACCCCGATCGTCGAGGACGGCATCATGTACGTGCCGGACGGTTGGGGCTCGGTCTATGCGATCGACCTTACCGCCGGAAAAAAGGGCGTCATCAAATGGAAGATGGATCCCGGTACCGACCGCGCCTGGGCGGGCGACGTCGCCTGCTGCGGCGTCAACAACCGCGGCGTCGCGCTGTGGAAGGACAAGGTGATTTCCATCGCGCTCGACGGGCGCATGTTCGCCATCAACAAGGCAAGCGGTGAAGTCGTGTGGGAGCGCAAGATCGCCGAGCCGGCGCTGCGCGAGACGCTCACGCTGGCACCGCTGGTCATCCGGGATCTCGCGATCGTCGGCTCGGCGGGCGGCGAATTCGGGATCCGCGGCTATATCGAGGCGACCGACCTCAACACCGGCAAGGCGGCATGGCGCACCTACACGATCCCGGGCACTGGCGAGCCCGGCAACGAGACCTGGAAGGACGGCAAGGATCGCTGGAAGCATGGCGGCGGCTCGATCTGGGAAACTGCGACTTACGACCCGGAAACCGACACGTTTTACCAGGGCGTCGGAAATGCAGGCCCGGATTACGATATCGAATACCGGCCAGGCGACAACAAATGGGCCGCGAGCGTCCTCGCCATCAGCCCAAACGACGGCAAGATCAAATGGGGCTTCCAGTACACGCCGCAGGACCCCTATGACTTCGACGAGATTTCCGAGCACCCGATTATCAACGCCAAGATCAATGGCGAGGAGCGCAAGCTCGTCGTCCACGCCGCCCGCAATGGTTTCTTCTACGCGCTCGACCGCATCAACGGCTCGTTCATCGTCGGCAAGCAGTATACGGACGAACTGAACTGGACGACGGGCCTCGATCCCAAGACCGGCAAGCCGCTCAACTACGATCCGAACTCGGACATCCAGATCTACACGCCGGGCAGCCACGGCATGCGCGGGCAGCCATCGATGCGTAAATGCCCGTCCACCACCGGTGGCAAGAATTGGGAACCCAGCGCCTACAATCCGGAGCTCGGGCTGATGTACGTTGCCTCCACTGAGGGCTGCAATATCCTCGAGACGGTCGAGCAGAAGGATTTCGTCGATCAGGGAGGCACCGTCAAGCCGCGCGACCGCTTTACTGGCGGCAGCGGCAAGAACCCCGAGCGCCGCTATGGCAGCCTCAAGGCGATCGATCCGACCACCGGCGAAACCACGGCCGCCCTAAAGCTTACCTATCCGAACTATGCGGGCGCGCTCGCCACCGCCGGCAACCTCGTATTTCTCGGCCACTATGACGGGGCGTTCACGGCCTATGACGCGAGGACACTGGAGGAAGTGTGGAGCTTCAACATCGGCACCGGCATTAACGCGCCGGCCGTCACCTTCGCGGTCAACGGCAAGCAATACGTCGCGGTCTTGGCAGGCTCCGCCATGCGCGACCAAGTGCTCGGTACCGCGCCGGAACTGCGGAACAACGCGACGGCGTCGATGCTGTTCGTGTTCAGCCTGTAGCGACAGGAAGCGAAACCGGCGCAATCCCGCTATTGCGTCGGCGGAGCTTGTCGATCGCCGGCGGGCGCTGGCCATATCCGTCATCAGGCTGGCGTAGTCCCTGCCGCGGCTGCCGGATAGGGAAGCCGAACTCAAGGCCATCGTAGCCAACTTTGGAGCATCAAGACTCGATATTTTTTTCGGCCGAAACGCCCAGGCAAGTGCGGTGAAGCGAGCGCCTCTTGGGGAGTTCCGCGTCGAAATTCATCCACTTGACTTAAGCACATGCGGCGCTTGGAAGTGCGCTGCCGGATTGCCGCGTCCCGCGGATGGATTGTCAGCCGCGAACCATCCGAGAACGAACGACATGCTACGCGGCCATCTCCCGCGTGCACGTCAGTTCAACTCTATATTTGCTCGGCCTATAAGTTCTTGCCATTTGTCAAAGTCATTGCGCACGAACGCAGCGGCCGCGTCGGGGCCATGCTGCGCGAATGCGCGGATAGGTGCCGCAACGGCAAATGTTTCCGATCATCGCGGCATCTATGTCAGCATCCGTTGGATTCGGTGTCTCCTTCAGGAGCGACGCCGCCTGCATGATCTGACCGCCCTGGCAATAGCCGCACTGCGCCACATTGAGCTCACGCCACGCCACCTGAAGCGGATGCATGCCGTCCGGCGACAGGCCTTCGATGGTGGTGATGGCCCCACCGTTGATATCGCCCATTCGGGTCTGGCAGCGCGAGCCGCGGTCCCATCGACATGCACAGTACAGGCGCCGCAAAGCGCCTGGCCGCACCCGAACTTGGTACCTGTCATGCCAGCGACATCGAGCAGATACCAAAGAAGCGGCATCTCCGGATCACCGTCAAAACTATGAGTCCTTCCGTTGATGGTGAACGTGTTCATTGTGCTTCCCGAGCCTCTTTGTGTTTGTCGAACGGGTAGGATCGCCATACGATTCGGCCGCAGTGAATGAGGTCAGCTCTTTTCATCCGACTGAGCCTGTACACGAAGTCCTGACTTATCTGTGTCTGCGACTGGTGCCTCTGCTCTCGGTTGAGGATTGAGCAGCCGTACGGCAACGATCGCGGTGTCGAGCACCGTGAGGGCGGTGGCGAGGACGGCGGCAAAGCAGCCAATGCCGTACAGGATGGTGCCGAGCGGCGCCCCGACCGCAAGGGCGGCGAACATCGACATTCCAATCCAGGCTATGACTCGTCCCGCGTTCTTCGGACCAGCGAGAGCGAGTCCCCAGCTGACCGCACCCGTAATGATGAAGCTCTCGGCTCCGCCGAGCAGCGCGCGGCCAAGCGGAAGTATTGTGACCGAGACCCAGGGCGTGCCGGCGAAGCGGAGTGATAAAAGGTATAGGATTCCAGCTATTGTCGCTGTCAGCAATCGGGCGACGACCGAGCGCTTGGCACCTCGGTTATCGGCATAGCGGCCCGACCAGACCCGCGAGATGAGCGAGGCTGCGAATTGCTGCCTGCGACCTCTTTGTTCCGGGAATGAGGAATCTCGCGAGGGTTTTTTCTCGCTATGACGTGATTGCTCAAAATCTATGTCGGCGCACTCATCCGGAATCGTGCGCGGCGCGCGCGACACCCTTGGCGCTTCGGCTCGCGCACCTGGGGCAACAGCATGTTCGTTGCCGAAACACGTTTTTAGACCACGAGACGTCCCGGCATTTAACGCCTCTTCAGTCCGGAACATTGCGGGGCTTTTTGCGGGACTCTAGGTCCCGCAAAGTCCCGCAACGCCTGCGTTGATCGCCTTACGTTCTCGTTCGGTGTGGGGCTCGATTTTCGTACAAAACTGTAATCTATAGGGATTTTCTGGCGACCCCGGCAGGAATCGAACCTGCGACCTTCAGCTTAGAAGGCTGTTGCTCTATCCGCTGAGCTACGGGGCCACGATGAACGTTTCGAGCTGCACGCCGACATGCGCGGTCCGATTTTCCGTGTGCGCTCCGGAACATCCGCAGGCACCATAACATAAAAGGAGCTCCGACAACATGGCCGAGCCGGTGCTTGGGCGCGCCCCAAGCTTGTCTGGCGCTCGACTATTTGCAGGCCACGCCCCCCCTTGGGAGACCCTATCGGGGGCCTCGACTAACGGCCGTCGGGCGCTGAGTCAAAAAAATTCTCTTATCCCGGCTGCGCTGGTTGAACCAGCCTCCGCCCCGGGCACACAAACGACAGGATTCTTCCATTGCCTGCTCGTCCGGGCGCCGTGGTCCCCAACCGACGTGCCCGACGCAGATCGGATGGCTCGCAACTGAGGGCACAAAGCCGGCATGACTGCGACCTTAGCAATTGCGTGCGATGCGGCCAGATCTAGGCGCGGCTATCCAAGAAGTCGTCACAATTTCATTGCTTTCACTGGTTTGTCGGGGTATTTTTTTAGCTGGGTGTCGCGGTGGGGAGGTGGCGGAGTGCGCCGCCTCAAACGGTCCATCATGAAAAGGCTGCTTGACTGGGTAGCGGGCGCCACAATCATCTTTGCGGTGATGAGTGGGACCGTTCATGCGGCCGAACGCCGT
>Ga0126371_10001011_pt1 | contig 23409 bp, 14 predicted proteins | sample PanSoiMetaPlot_4_FD_110145 | JGI IMG/M metagenome (GOLD analysis project Ga0126371, IMG submission 110145) | Tropical forest soil microbial communities from Panama - MetaG Plot_4 | ecosystem: Environmental > Terrestrial > Soil > Tropical forest > Bulk soil | place: Panama | collected 2016-02-17 | reverse complement strand
TGCGGCGCGCGAACGCGATTCCCGGCGTGGAGTTGGCGGCGATTACGTCCAATTTGCCGGCCGCCGACACAATCAACAGCGATTCGGCGGCGTACGGCGCCACAAATCACAATTCGCTGGCCATCGAAGACCGGCCCATGGAATCCTCGGGAGATTTGAGCGCCGAAGTTATCCGCATCAGCCCGGATTATTTTCGGGTGACACAAACACCGCTCGTGGAGGGGCGCTTCTTCACCGAGGACGATGAAAATGGCAAGTTGCCGGTGGCGATCATCGATGAGGCTACGGCAAGGCTCTACTGGTGGCCGGATCATGATCCGGTGGGCCGGCGGCTGCGTATCCGCTTGCGTTTCGGGCAGAATCCTGCAAATCAATGGAGCACCGTGGTGGGCGTGGTGAAAAATATCAAGCACGACGGGCTCGATGTCGATGGCGTGCCGCACCTCTATGTTCCGTTGAATCAATTTGTCGGGCGGTCGTTGAGCTTGGCGCTGCGAACTTCGTTGCCGGCGAGCACGCTCGAGGCGCAGATTCGCGGCGCGATTCAGAGCGTAGATCCGGGGCTGCCGGTGTTCAGCGTAACTTCGATGGATGAGGTGGTGGATGCATCGCTGGCATCGCGCAGATTTTCGGCGAATTTGGTGGCGGGATTTGCGGCGGTGGCGCTGCTCTTGGCTTCGATCGGGATATATGGATTGTTGGCGTACATGGTGGGGCAGCGATCGCGCGAGATCGGTATCCGCATGGCCCTGGGCGCGCGGCGGGACGACATTCTGAGACTGTTCTTACGCAAGGGGGTCGCGCTTGCTGGCGTGGGCATCGTTGCCGGAGTGATCTTTTCTGCATCCACTGCGTCCATGATGGCAAGTTTGCTTTATGGTGTTCGCCCCCATGATCCGGCGGTGTTTCTGATCGTGCCGCTCATACTGATGGTAGTTGCGCTAATGGCCACCTATATTCCGGCGCGGCGCGCGGCCAAGGTGAACCCGATCGTCGCCTTGCGCGAGAGTTGAAAGAGCGGGGATTTGAGATTCCCAAAGAGGCGCGATTCCCGTCGCTTACGCTGTAGTGATTCGTGAAAAGACTCGCAACAGAGGCTATTCCTGGGGATCGGCGGAACCAATGAGTAAAGTGCCAATCTGGTTCGAGCGCAAGTTTGAGTTTTCATTTCGTGTGGAACTGCTTCCGAATCTGTGCGCGCGTCTGCGCGGCACTCCCGCCAGGCTCGAAGAGGTGGTTCGTGGCCGTTCTCACACAATCCTGATCGGGAAAACGCAAGCAAAGTGGTCAGCTCAGGAAAACGCCGGTCACTTGCTTGACCTAGAACCGCTGTGGCTGGCGCGAGTGGGCGATTACCTGGCGGCCAGCGACCAACTCACCGTAGCAGACTTGAAGAATCGAAAAACCGATGAAGCAAACCACAATGCCCGCCCACTGGAACAGATTCTGAGTGAATTCCGCGTTGCAAGAGAAAGACTGCTGAAGCGTGTGGACGAATTAGACGCATCACTATTTGCCCGAGCCATTCCCCACCCGCGTTTGAAGACGCCGATGCGGCTCGTGGACCATTTGTATTTTGTCGCCGAACACGACGATCATCATCTCGCACGAATATGGGAACTCGTCAACGCCGCCCGTTAGACGCGAACAATCTGCGTTCATCTCCATGCGCAAAATCCACGCGCGCGTTTGTAGGCAATTTTGAGGCTGCGACATCCTCCAGAAGCAACACGACTCAACAGCGTTCAACGACCGGCTTGCAACAAATTCAATATCAAGCAGATACCAGCGACTCGGTTTTCTTTCTCGCAGCAGGGTCACGACAATACCGAAAAAGAACAGCAAATCCTTAACGACTATGTTCCCTCAAATGGTGGAGACGGTATCGGGCATCCATTCCTGCTTGCGAGAAGTTAGCCGATCAATCAAGTCGGTTTTGATTGTGAATCCGAGTCCTGGCGATTGTGGAACCCGAATTGTTCCTCCCGAAGAGACCTCGACAGCTGGCTCAATAATGTCTTCGTGCCAATACCGTTGGCTCGCCGAGACGTCGCCTGGCAACGTGAAGCCCGGTAGAGTGGACATTGCAATGTTATGAGCGCGGCCGATGCCGGATTCCAGCATTCCGCCGCACCACACCGGAATCGAGCGCTCCCAACAAGTATCGTGAACTCGTCGCGCCTCGTGATGGCCGCCTACGCGACCAAGCTTAATGTTGATGATTCGACACGCTCCAAGTTCAATCGCAGATAACGCGTGGCGAGCGTTGTTGATGCACTCGTCCAGACAAATCGCCGTCCGAACTTGTGACTGCAGTTTGGAATGCGCGTGAATGTCATCCCATTGAAGCGGCTGTTCCATCATCAGGAGATCGAATTCATCGAATTTTTTCAGATGATCTACCTGGTCCAGGCGATACGCTGAGTTGGCGTCCACGGAAAGCGCAATGTGGGGAAATTCGTGTCGAACGGCTGACACAAAATCCAGATCCTTGCCAGGTTTAATTTTCAGCTTGATACGTTGATAACCATTGCTCAACTCCTCTTCAACTTTTCTGACAAGAGCATCTGGATTCTCTCGAATTCCCAGCGAGACGCCGCATGCGATTTCCGAACGTGCACCACCTATGAGCTGGGATAACGGAATACTGCAGCGTTGAGCCTCACAATCCCAAAGGGCATTTTCAAAGCCGGCCTTCGCCATCTCATGACCCCGAATTCCCGAGAGGAGGTCACTGATTTTTGCCAAGGAGTCCACGCGACGACCGATGAGAGATGGCGCGATGAAATCAGAGATCACGTGCCAGGCAGTGTCTGTAGTCTCGGGATTATAAGAAGGCGTTTCGCCGGTTGTGACCTCTCCCCATCCGCGAATTCCATCGGCGACAACCTCAACGAGAAGAATACGGCGGTCCTGAGTGACACCAAAGCTGGTCTCGAATGGAGCTTTTAGCCGCATTCGGATTGCACGCAGAACTATCGATTCAATCTTCATAGGATTCGAACACGTAGTGGCCTGCTTGCGAATCGAGCTTAAAGTATGTGGCGGCGTTACCTTCACGAATCAAGCGCTGAAATTCCACTCGAACGTCTGCCTGAATCCTTTCCGCTCTATCCGGATTTGATTTCGCGATGTTGCTGATATCCGCCGGCACATCGATTCGAATTGCGTCCTGGAGGGTAGGGGAAACGCCTTCAAGAATTTGAGCGACCCTTGGCGATGAGATCCACCATTCCGCCAGCAGACGATCGGTCGCTAATCCGCGATGAAGTGGACTGGATGTGCGTCCGTACAGATTGGGCAAATATCGCCGCGCAATTGCGCCAAGGCTGGTGATATTGAAATGCGCTTTGTTCAGTTGCAGAGGATCAAATGTCCATTCGATGCACTCGATCCCTTTTTCCAGGGCATCCGCTCTTTGCGCCAACTTAAGTGCTCGTCCGATACCTCGCTTCCTATGTTCCGGCAAGACTGCAAGCATATGGGAGTGAATATAGTTTTTGCCCTTTCGCAGTCCGGCGAAGCCCAGGACAAAGCCAACTAAAACATCGCCTTCGAATGCTCCAAGAACGGCACCTCCTGTCTTGGAGGCGACGATAAAGACATGGTCCGGTACTAAGTCCTGATCGGAATAACTCCAGACGCGTCGCTGAAGGTCAACGCAGGCCTGCATCTCGCGCAAATCGTGAATGATCCGTACTCGACCCGTGGCTGCACTTGATGGTTCGCCCGTACTCACGACCGATTTCCTCCGCCCGGTCACGCGCGATCGATATCGTTCAGCTTTGCTGAAGCCGGGTTGAATACCAGCGCGTTCCGAACTTCTGTTCCGCCGCGACCTCCTTCAGCACTGCGAGAGTACGTCTTCGATTGGCGAAAGCGCAGCCTGCCATCAGCGCGTTCATCAGGGATATCGGCGCAGCATAGGCCATGCCAAAGGATGGTGTCCGCACCGAGGCAATGAAGAATTCGTCTGAAGCTTCGGCCAGCGGTGAAACATAGGTGTCGGCAACCCCGATACAAAATGCTCCGCGTCGCTTTGCTTCCTGGAGGCCCTCAACGGTTGAACGCAATCCACGACCGAAGCTGATGCCGATTACCAGATCGCCTTTCGCAACACTGCGCATCATATGGACCATCCGCCCTGTAGTGGTCGCACCCAGGGTGAGTATTCCCAAAAGAGTCAGATGATACGCGATGTAGTCCACGAGACTGCCAGCCAGGTCACCTCCGAGGATGTATACCCGCCGTGCCTTCCACACCCGCGTCGCAATTGAGGCGAGCTGATCAAAGTCTGTGCTTGTTCGCAACGCGCGCAGGTTGTCGATGTCCTGATCAACCGCCGCTTGCATCTGCCCACTCAATGAATGCCGGTTGATGGCCGACTGCATGCTGTCGAGCGAAGTCGCATGTGCGACCGTGAGGTCCTGCAGGTACCGCTGGAAATCGCGATAGGTCTCAAAGCCCAGACCACGGACGATGCGAATAATCGTTGCTGGATCACTGTTCAGTCGGTCAGCCGCATTCCGAACGCTCAACAGTACGAATTCACGCGGACGCTCCAGCGCCGGACGGATTACTTCCTGGCGCTTGGGACTTAAGCGTGAGAGCCGCTGCTGCGCACTCCATCCTTGCGCTTCAGCAATCCCGTTAAGAAAACTCTCTACGCTTCCATCCTGCGGTTTGAGCCCATTCATCGATCGCTTTCTCAAAACTTGCATATGAGTCTTCGGCAGCAGAGTGTAGCAAATGTTTCAGGTCTTGTCTTTTGCGAGAATCCTTTATAAATCAGGTTGACATTCGCGTGCTCTCTGAATTTTAATTTCCTGCCGTCTTCCGAATTACACAGGATGAAACATTTGCTTCTTCTGTGTTACAGATGTGCGGAAGCGGAACCCAGCTCATTGCGGTTGTCGATGTTTTTTGAACACGGAGGCGTCATGCGCAGATTGCGTATTTACTCTCTCGCTGTTTTGGGCTTTGCAACTCTGTTATGTGTGCAGCTCTCAGCTCAGAGCTCCGGAAGCGGCGCCATCTCCGGCGTCCTTACTGATCCCTCCGGAGCTGTGGTCGCCGGCGCCGAAATCACTGCTAAGAACCTGCAGACCGGAGAAGCACGCATTGTGCATTCGAGCGCCCAAGGCTCCTACACAATCAGTTCGCTGCTGCCAGGAGATTATTCGGTCGAAGCCAGCAAGAGTGGGTTTAAGAAAATCATCGTCTCCCCGTTTACGGTACACACGACAAACATCGAGAATCTGAACATCAAGTTCGAAATTGGGGCTACCACCGAAGCAGTGACGGTCGAAGCCAATGCCGAACGTTTGCAGCTTGAATCGTCGAGCCTTGGCCATGTGACCACGCAAGAGCTGGTGCAGAGCTTGCCCTTAGTAACCCGCAACTATACGGAGATCATCGGCCTCAATCCTGGAGTGAATACTGAGGTCAATAACGCCGGTGACCTTGGAAGGGGCAATGGGGGCAATCCGGTTGCCGGCTTTGTGTCAGTGGCCGGCACGTCTGGCATGGACAACAACTTTCAACTGAACGGCGTGAATGTCGATGACTTTCAGCAGAGTGGAGCCTTTAGCGGGGGAATTCCCATTCCGAGCCCGGACACAATCCGGGAGTTCAAGGTTCAGACTGCTGCGTACGATGCCGCATACGGGCGCAATGCTGGCGGAAACGTGAACGTCGTAACACGCACCGGTCAGAACACTTTTCATGGCACAGCATTCGAGTTCTTCCGCAATGAAGCCATGAATGCGAACGATTACTTCCGCAAGCAGGCCAAGCAAGATCGCCCGGTGCTCCGGCAGAATCAGTTTGGATTTACTCTTGGCGGACCTGTGTTCAAGGACAAGTTGCTATTCTTCGGCTCATATCAGGGCACACGACAGAAGAATGGCCTCGATGCCCGCTGTTCGAGCACGTTCTTCGAACCGCCAATCACAAATGATCGCAGTGCCGCTGCTCTCGGCGCTCTCTTCGCGGGTCAACCAACATTTTGGCAGCAAGCTGGACTAGCCGCAGCGACGGGACTCCCAGGCGCCACCGTGGCCGCGAATGGCTCAAACATCAGCCCGGTTGCGCTGAACCTCCTCAACCTCAAGCTGCCAAATGGCCAATTCGTGATCCCGACACCGCAGACCATCGATTCGACCAAGCCCTTCTCACAACGCGGGTTTTCAAGCGTCAGTCTTGCCTGTCCGTTCAATGAGGATCAGGCAATGCTCAACTTTGACTGGAATCAATCCGCAAAAAGCACATGGGAACTGCGCGGATTTCGCGTGAATAGCGATCAAGTACTTTCCCTCAATCGGCCTCAGCTCGGAGGATCCGCCGTATTCGGTTCTCCCACTAGCGTACCGAACAAATTCCGCGACGTTTCCGTTACGAATAGTTATGTCCTCAGTTCGACCCTGCTCAATCATGTTCTCCTGGGATGGCATCAGGACCTTACGTCGACAACTCAGGTGTCCCCTTTCCAGTGGAGCACCGTGGGGGCAAACGTAAACTCCTTCGACATCTTGCCGCAGGTCGTGATCTCCGGCTCGGTGGGGGTAGGCGGAAACGGTCAGACGGTTGGCTTTGGTCAGAACACGTATCAGCTGCAAGACGACGTAAGCTGGAACCACGGCCGCCACAATTTCCGTTTTGGCGCAGGCGTAGAGCGGTACGACGACAACATCAAATTCTTCGATTTCCTCAGCGGCACGCTGTTCCAGACCTGGCCTGATTTTCTTCTCGGCCAGAGCGCTTCCCAGAACGGAACACTTATCAGCAACATCATCGCAAGTGTCGATCTTCCGGGCATTTTGGAGCGAAACTTCCGCAGTTGGGACTGGAATGTCTATGCGCAGGATGATTTTCATCTGACACGAAGGCTCACCCTGAATCTCGGCTTCCGCTTCGAACGATTGGGGGACGTAGGCGAGCTCAACGGTCGCAATGCAAACCTCGATCTGGCCTCAGCGAATCCCAATCCTCCGGCTTCCGGAACATCACAAGGCTTTATTGTCGCTAACACCTTTCCCGGAACTCTGCCCTCTGGAGTAGTCAGAGCGAGTAACAATCTGGCGTTCAAAGGAAGCGGGCAGAACACTCTGAATCCACGAGTCGGATTTGCCTGGCTGCTGCCTGGATCCGACCGCGTAGTTCTGCGCGCTGGATATGGTGTCTTCCATCAGCGCTACTCAGGGCAGCCGTTCTTACAGACTCTCACCAACCAACCCTGGGCGGTGATACGCCAGCCTTCGGCATTCGCCAATGCCGCAGCCAGCTTTACGAACCCATTTGCACCTCTGACCATCACATTTCCGAATTTCCTTCCTTACAGCCCAACCACGAGCATCGGCGGAATCACGTTCGACCAGAATTTCCGGCCGCCAATGGTCCAGCACTACAGTCTGAATGTTCAGGATCAGCTCGCTCGCGACACGGTACTGGAAATTGGATACCTCGGATCTCGTGGAACGCGGCTGATTAGCGGCGTTCATCAAAACGAAGCCCTACTGGCTACAGCGGCAAATCCGATACGTGGAGTTACAACGAATTCTTTCAAGAATGTGGCGTCGCGCGTTCCTATTCAGGGAATTTCCGCATCCCAGTTCACCGACCTCCAGACGACGGGACAGAGCTGGTATCACGCCCTCGAGGCCAGCCTTATCCAGCGCACGCGCTGGGGTCTGCAGATGCAGGCTTCGTACACATGGTCGAAGAGCACTTCTGACACGCTGAATTCCTTAAACGGAACCAATGGGGGATCGCTGATCGGCGATCAGCACGACCGGCACCACAATTATGGTGTCGATGCGTTCGTGCGTCCGCAGCGCTTTGTATTGAGTTTCGACTACGCTCTGCCGTTCTTCCGAAGCGATCTGAAGTCTCTCGTCGGAGAAGTGCTCGGAGGCTGGAGGATCAGCGGTGTTTACATCATTCAGAGTGGGCAGCATCTCACCGTAACCAACACGAACACCGCGAATGTGAACGGCGTTAGCGGACCGGAGCAGGACTTTGGTCAGATCGTTCCCGGCTGCAATACCGCGACTTCCGGTTCCATCAACAAGAGACTCAGCAACTACATCAACAAGTCTTGTTTCGTGACTTATCCGACAATCGCGGCAGATGGCACCACTGGATTCGGGAGCGACCGCCCAGGGTCGGTCCAGGGACCGGGTGAGAACAATGTGAATCTCGCATTGATCAAGCGGTTCGCGGTCAAGACCTGGACCGAGGATTCCAACGTTGAGTTCCGCGCGGAGGCCTTCAACGTTCTAAATCATCCCCAGTTTTCCAACCCGAGCTTGCTGCAGGATTCTGCCGCATTCGGTGCTATCACGTCGCTTGCCGTTAATCCAAGAGTTCTGCAGCTCGCGTTGAAGTTCAATTTCTGATATCCGGAGCCGGAATGACAACACTCACTCGTCTGGGGGGATGCATTGTACTGGTCGCATCCTGCCTTCTTGTTGCGCAAAACCCTGTCCCGCAGAAGAACAACAAAGAGCAGCAGCCACAGGCAACCTCGGCACCCGCGAAGGCCGTGCCGGGCGAGAGTGCTCACGAACTGACTCCTCAGGATCTCGAGAGCTTTCTGGATGGACTTGTGCCCACTGAGATCGCGCGTAACGACATTGCCGGAGCCGTGATCGCTGTAGTCAAAGATGGGAAAGTCATTTACGAAAAAGGATACGGCTATGCGGACGTAAAGACGAAGCGTCCAGTGATTCCCGATCAGACACTGTTCCGCCCGGGCAGCATCTCCAAGCTTTTCACGTGGACATCGGTAATGCAGCTCGTGGAGCAGGGCAAGCTCGACCTTGATCGCGACATCAATGATTATCTCGATTTCAAAATCGAACCCGCATATGGACAGCCCATCACGTTACGCAACATCATGACTCACACGCCTGGGTTCGAGGAAGCGATCAAGGACCTGATCGTGGAAGATCCAAAAGCTGCCGGCGTTCCGCTCCGGGACTACGTTATCAATCATCAGCCGCGGCGGATTTATCCTCCAGGCAAGGTACCTGCATATTCGAACTACGCAACCACGCTCGCCGGCTACATTGTGCAGCGCGTCTCCGGCGAGCCGTTCGAACAGTACGTCGAAAAGCACATCTACGATCCTTTGCACATGCAGCAGTCCACCTTCCGCCAGCCGCTACCGAAAAACCTGGAAGCGAAGATGTCATCCGGCTACAAACTCGGCTCATCGCCGGCCAAGAAGTTCGAGTTCGTGACGCCTTTCCCGGCTGGCTCGGTTTCCATCACGGCGGATGACATCACACACTTCATCATCGCGCATCTCCAGAATGGCCAATACGAAGGTGCCCGAATCCTTCAAGCTTCTACAGCGCAGACCATGCACTCGCGCGCGTTCGGGGCCTCGCCGCACTTGAACGGGATGTGCCTCGGCTTTTACCAAGAGAACCGAAACGGGCATTCAATCATCGGTCACGCAGGCGATACGCAGTACTTTCACAGCGACCTGCACCTCATCCTTGATTCCAATGTGGGATTCTTTATCTCGCAGAATAGCCAGGGCAGGCCGGGAGATAGCTTAAGGGAGACGGTATTCCATCGTTTCCTCGATCGTTACTTTGCGTATAAGCCGCCGGCAACTCAGGCAATCGCCTCGGCTAAGCAGGATGCGGTGAAATTCAGCGGGTATTACATGAGCAGTCGACGGCCTGGTCCGAATCTGCTGGACGCGATCAATGCCATTAGCGAAACCAAGGTTGGGGCGGACAAGGACGCAAACATCATTATTGAAGCATTCAAAGATGCTAACGGACAGCCAAGGAAATTCGTCGAGGTCGCTCCAAGTCTGTACCGCGAGCAAGACGGGCAGGCGCAGCTCGAATTCTTTACTGGACACGATGGAGCGCAATCGTTTGGCATTGACTACCCCTTCATGACCTTCATGAAACCGGGCGCGACACAGGGCAAGATATTCGCGATGTTCAGCGCCATTGCGCCTTTGACCTTTTTCGTGCTCGCACTGATCTTATGGGGTGTCGGAGCGATGGTCCGAGTGCACTACGATCGCCGTATGGTGCTTGATCCTGTGCATCGACGCCGTCATCGACTGCTGATGATCGCGGCCGGCATCAACGTGCTCTTCTTCGTGGTTGCTATTGCGGTTTTCACTAAATTAGGAGAGCTAGGTTTGAGCGCCAGGACGGACGGACTCTTTCGCATCGTCCAACTACTTGGGGTCTTGGCGGTTGTTTCGATGGTTGTGCCCATCTACAACTTGTTCAAGCCCTGGTGGCAGCAGCGTTGGTGGTGGAATCGTATCTACGATGTTTTATTTGCGGTTTCGGCGGTACTGTTCACCTGGTTCATTTTGGAATGGCACATTCTCACGCCAAGCCTCAAGTTCTAAAGTGGCGGCCGCACGGCCTTAAACCCTGCCGACATAGCCGCGATTTTCTGAGGGAGATTCGAGTCTCATGAGAACACGCGAACGCGTGGCTGTGCTCTTCGCTTTTGCGATCGCCTCGACAGTTCATGCAGCACAGACAGCGAATGGTTCTGGAAAGCAAAATGACGAACCATACGACGTCATCATTCGTCACGGCCGGATCATCGACGGCTCCGGGAATCCTTGGGTATCGGGCGACGTTGGGCTTCGCGGCAACCGCATTGCCGCCATCGGCCAGTTGGGAGGCGCGCACGCAAAGCGCGAGATCGACGCGAGCGGGCTGGTCGTAGCTCCCGGATTTATCGATATGCTCGGCCAATCCGAGCTGGCGCTTCTTATCGACAATCGCGGGATCAGCAAACTTTCACAAGGGATTACTTCGGAAATCACCGGAGAGGGCGGCTCTGCAGCTCCGCAGAATGCGATCACCATCGCTCAACTTCAACCCAGTCTCGACAAGTATCACCTCAAAGTGGATTGGTCGAGCCTCGCGGATTACTTCGCAAGGCTTAGAGTTGTTGGAACTCCTTTGAACATTGGTACATATGTCGGCGCCGCACAAGTGAGGGAAGCAGTACTCGGCGACGCAGATCGTGTCCCTTCCGCAGAAGAATTGGAAAAGATGAAAGCACTGGTGGCTGAGGCAATGCAGCAGGGTGCATTCGGAATTTCCACTGCCCTTATCTATCCTCCGGGACATTACGCAAAGACTGAAGAGCTGATTGAGTTGGCAAAAGTTGCGTCGCAACACGGGGGTATTTATGCCTCGCACATGCGAAGCGAGGGACAGAGCGAAGAGTCGGCCATCAACGAAGCACTTCGCATTGGCCGCGAAGCGCATATTCCGGTCGAGATCTTCCATCTCAAGGTAATCGGGAAGCCGCGCTGGGGATCGATGCCGAAGATCGTTGGCGTGATCCAGACGGCGCGCGATTCCGGACAGGACGTTTCTGCAGACATGTATCCATATGTCGCAGGCGGAACTGCGCTAGCCTCTAGCCTTCCGCCATGGGTAGCCGAAGGTGGTATGGCGAAGCTGCTCGAGCGCCTGAAAGATCCGGCGATCCGCGTCCGGATCAAGCAGGAAATGGCGACGGAACATCCGAATTGGGAAAATCTCTACCTTGGAAGCGGCGGCGCAACCGGTGTATTGATTTCCGGAATCGTCAACCCGGATTTGAAGAAGTACGACGGCCAAACCTTGGCGCAGATTGCAAGCCTCCAGGGCAAGGACCCACTAGATGCATTATTCGATCTTGTGCTGAGCGACAAGGCGCACACTGGCGCGATTTACTTCATCGCAGATGAGAACGATGTTCGTTACGGCCTGAAACAGCCATGGGTTTCCATCGGACTCGATGCCAATGAGATGCCGCTCGATGGGCCATTGTTCGAGCCGCATTCCCATCCGCGCGCCTTCGGAACCATGCCGCGTTTTCTGGGCCACTACGTGCGTGACGAACATCTTCTGCCTCTTGAGCAGGCAATTCGGAAAATCACCTCTCTCCCAGCGCAGCGGGAACGACTGCGAGATCGAGGCCTGTTGCGGGAAGGATTTTTCGCGGATGTCACGATTTTCGATCCCGCGACCATCATTGACCACGCCACTTATCAGAATCCAACCCAACTCTCCGAGGGAGTCAAATACGTATTCGTTAACGGGGTACTGGAATACGAAAATGCTCGCCTAACTGGAGAACGGGCGGGCGTCATCTTGCATGGGCAAGCCTGGAACAGAACCGATTCCGGACAGTGATACTGAGATTCATCTCTCGACTCTGGACAGTAGCCAAGATGGTCGCAAAAATTCCCAGCAATCTTTTGGAGGTTCTCGTTCCTTTTCGGATTGCGTCATTCACCAGTGATGCCAGATCAAAACTAGGTGTTAGTCGCTAATCTCTTGCAGCACCGTCAAATCGGCGTTTGACTTGCCATAAATTCGGTTATCGGAACTCCGGATTTAGCAATGCCGAACCTTTACGCCCATCTGCTGAAATCTTGAGTTTCGCGGGGAGCAACGGCTAATTGAAGATAAGGCTCATGCATCTTTGGGTTACCAACTCAAACTCTGATCATTGCGTATGATCGTGCCATCTGATCTTATGGCCGTCAGCTGAGAAGTTCTACGAGAAAAGAGACTCTGATCGAGAGCAATGGCTCATACCTCCCTCGATCCGCTTCAACGGCGTCACAGCCTCAGAATGACTTCTCCTCAACGTAGAATGTCATCACTCAATTGAGCAGGAGCGTTCGGCATGCAACGGGTCGGGATCACCTCGATTGTTCTGTCAGTTTTGCTCAGTGCAACATTGGTGTCGGCTACTCCCGTGCATTTGCGCACAAACTACCGAGAGAATCCCCTCGGCATTGACGATCTTGCCCCGCAATTCTCCTGGCAGAGCGACAGCCAAGAGCGCAATTGGCGACAATCCTCATATCAGATTCTCATCTCAAGTACGCCAGAAAATCTGCAAAGCGGAAACTCCGATGTTTGGAACAGCGGCAAGCAAGCGTCGTCGCAGTCGGTCGCGGTTGCATATGCCGGACCAGCATTGCAATCGCGGAAACGATACTTCTGGATGGTGCGCGTCTGGGACGCAACCGGGAAAGCGTCGCAGTCCTCGGAGGTCGCCTGGTGGGAGATGGGCCTGCTGCAACCGTCAGACTGGACAGCGAAGTGGATCACGCGCACAGCTACCGACGACAACGCCGATCGCAACGGAATTAAATGGATTTGGGCGGGGGGCCAGGATCCTCTGCATGCAACACCGCGCAGCGCATTCGTTTTTCACACTAGCGTAAAGCTTACAGAGAAGCCGAGAGACGCGGCGTTGTTCCTAATCGCCCGCGGAGATTTCAAGGCATCTGTCAACGGGCAACAAGTCGGTGCGAAACATGACTGGCATGACTTCGACCGTGAAGATGTCACCGATGAATTGAAATCCGGCGACAACTCTATCGAAATTACGGTCACTGTGGGCGAGCCGAATCGCTCTGGCGATGCAGGTTCCAAAATGGCAAGAGCCGCACTCGCTGGACTACTGAGGATCACGCGGTCGGATGGTTCCGTCGTTCGCGTGTTCACCGACTCAACATGGACTTCGCGCTCACTAAATGAATCGCAAGGAAAAGAGGTTGCCCTGGTCGGGGAGCTTGGTGATTCGAAGCTCGGAGATGTTCCGCCACTACCCGCTCCGGCCGCGCTGCTGCGGCGTGACTTTGAAATCGGCAAGAGCGTGCAATCGGCACGGCTGTATGTAACAGCGCTTGGCGGCTATCGCATTTTTCTTAACGGGAAAAGAGTCGGAGCAGACGTGCTCACTCCGGGGTTCACCGATTACAGCAAGCGGGTGCAGTATCAAACTTATGATGTCACGCAGAACATCACTGGCGGCGGGAATGTACTCGGTGCGGTGCTCGGCGCAGGTTGGTTTGCAAGCGGAATGACCTGGGCCGGAGTTCCTTATTTTTTTCAAACTCCGCCGGTTCGCTTACTAGCTCAACTTGAACTCCAGTACTCCGACGGGAGCAAAGAGCGCATCGTGAGTGACGGATCGTGGAAAACTGCAGCTTCTCCGATCCTACGTTCCGAAATCTACTCCGGTGAAATTTACGATGCCCGCGCTGAAATGCCGAATTGGAACTACGCTTCATTCGATGATGCACAATGGCAGTCCGCTATCCTGGCTCCAGACTCCACTGCGCCGCTGGCCGCTCAAGTCGATACACCAGTTCGCGTTGTCGAGACGTTGATTCCAGTTTCCGTAACGGCAGTCAATGGGGCATACGTTTTCGATATGGGACAAAACATGGTCGGTTGGGCGCGCCTGAAAGTAAGCGGCCAAGCTGGAACTCGCGTCCGACTACGTTTTGCCGAGCGCCTCAACAATGATGGGGGTATCTACACGCAAAATCTGCGTAATGCCGATGCCACTGACACGTACATTCTCAACGGAAATGGGCAGGAATCGTACGTGCCGCTGTTTACCTTTCACGGATTCCGCTATGTTGAAGTGACTGGATTCCCCGGTACACCCACCCGCGACGACATCACCGGCGAAGTTGCCAGTAGCGTGGGCGACGATCCCACTGCACGCGTGAATACGGCGAGCGACCTTGTAAATCGGATGTGGTCGATCGGAATCTGGGGCCAGCGCGGAAATTTCTTAAGTATTCCCACCGATTGTCCACAGCGGGATGAGCGGCTTGGCTGGATGGGCGATGCCGGCGTTTTCTGGCGAACTGGAAGCTACAACTTCGACATCGATGCTTTCTCGCACAAGTTCATGCACGACGTTACCGACGGCCAGACGCCTGAGGGCAATTTCACCAACGTCTCTCCTGATTCGATGCGTGGTTCCCGAAGCCAGGGCGCTCCAGGATGGGCCGATGCCGGCGTCATCATTCCCTGGACCGTGTGGATGCAATATGGCGACCGTACCATTGTGGAACGCAATTGGGGCGCGATGCAGCGCTTCATGAATTTCATTGCCAAGGAGAATCCTGACTTCATTCGTAAGAACGGCGTCGGCCCTAATTTTGCTGACTGGCTCGCGCCCGATGACCGTACCAACAAAGACCTGCTGGCGACCGCGTACTGGGCTCTGGTTGCCGGCATGATGGAGCAGATGGCACACGCGATCGGGAAAGAAGATGACGCGAAACGCTATGCCGACATGATCAGCTCCATCCGAGGCGCATTTCAAAAGGCCTATATAAAGGATGACGGGACGGTTGGGACCGGAACCCAAACCTCCTACGTGGTCACTCTGTACACGAAGTTGGCGCCTGAACCGCTTGAGAGTGCAATGGTGAATCTACTTGTCAAAGATATTGAGTCCCGCAACGGACATCTCTCGACGGGATTCCTGGGTACCCCATTTCTTCTCTTCACACTGGCCGATCATGGGCGCACCGATGTCGCTTACAAACTCCTTTTGAATGAGACTTATCCTTCATGGGGCTACATGCTTTCAAAAGGCGCGACTACATGGTGGGAGCGGTGGAACGGGGACACGGGCGATCCAGCAATGAATTCCTACAATCATTACGCCTTCGGATCAGTGGTGGCCTGGGTTTATCGTTATCTCATCGGAATTGACACTGCGAGCGACGGGAATGGCTTCCAGCACATAGTGATTCATCCGCATCCGAACGCTTCCATGACCCATGCCTCCGGCGTGTACGATTCCGCTTACGGGAAAATTTATGCTGATTGGAATCACACTTCGAATTCATTCTCCTTGAAAGCCTCGATTCCGGCAAACACAACTGCGACTATTTATCTTGACGGACCGCCAAACGGGCGGGTATGGCAAGACGGTTCTCCCGTATCCTCCCGACAAGAAGACGGGTCGTATGTCGTTCAAGCGGGGTCTGGAGAGTACACGTTCGAAGTCAAATGACCAAGTTGATGTAAGCGGTCATCCTAGGGAAGAGGGCTTCCCAACACGAAGGAGCAAAGGGCACGTTGTAAGCACAGATCAGAAGTTTGGATTGGTAACCCAAATGTCCGCTGCTGCTTTCGACAGCATTACTGTCGCGGTAGGGACGACCATTGCTGGCCGCCCCCCGCACAGATCCTGTCCCTCGCCAAAATTAAGATCAAGCGAAAATGCGTCCGTGTCTTCGCAGCCTGCAACAGACTCTATTGCTAGCGACTTACAACTTGGAGGCGGCGAGAGTGCTTTCCAGGAGCGTCGCCACGGCGAAATCTCATCCTTCTTATATGAGCGCTATGGCGCCTCTCACTGTTCGTCGCAATGGCCGCGGTTTTCAAAAACTCAAGCAGCCAGATCATAACGGTGGTGCAGGCCGCCTAGCCTCGGCATCGACAGCACACGACAGCCTCCGAGGCGCTCGGCAGTCTCTCTGTGACCTGGAGTATCTTTCTTCAATCCGAGATGAGTTCGGTCAGTGTGGTAGTAGTCCACATACTGCGCTAGAAGTCGTTTCAAGTGACGCTCATTCAAGGCGATCACATGATCAAGCAGATCGCGTCTGCAACTTCCCACCCAGCGCTCTGCCACACCATTTTGCCAAGGGCTTTTGAAAGAAGTTCTGACCGACGTAAGCTCCACTGCCGACATGGCTGCAAGGACTTCATTGCCAAACTTGGCGTCCCGATCAAAGATCAGGAACTCGTGCACATGCTCCGACGGGAAGGTTTCTCGCACCTGCTGTGCAATCCAAAAATGAGTCGGGTGTCTGGTGACATTGAAGTGGAGGATGCGCCGACGATCATGCGCGATGACGAAAAGCAATACAGCACACTAAAGCTCAGCGTTGGAACGGTGAAGAAGTCCATCGCCGCTATCGCTTCGCGATGGTTGATTAAAAACGCTTTCCAAAGCCTGCTGCTGTCTGGCTTCTTCGGAGCACGCCGCATCCAGCGCGAGACCGTTCGCTCAGACAAATCAAATCCGAGCTTCAGCAGCTCCCGTGAATCCGAGGTGCACCCCACGTGGGATTCTCAGTCCCCATTCGACCAATCAGTTCGCGCAATTCCCTGCTGAGACGCTTACGACCCATCTCGTGGCGCGAACGCCAGCGCCAGTAGTTTCTAAAACCATCACGGTGCCACCGCACTACCGTTTCGGGTTTTACGAGCAGAAGCGAGTTTTTCCACTCCGTCCACATTCTTCGGACCGCGATCCAGAACAGCCTGTCGACTCCATCCAGCCTTGGCCGTTGCTTGCGTCGATTCAGAACGGCAAGTTGCTGACGAAGAACTAGGTTCTCCAGAAGAAGGTCTTTACGCGAATGCGCGCAGCGAAGGAGTAAACCAAGGAGGAGCTTCAACAGGCGAAACATGGAACAGTCTTATAGCAGATCAGGAGCTCGCCCCTTCGCGGCATGTTGTTGAAACCAGAGCCGACGAGAGTTTTGGCGAATGACACCTTTTTTCGCCAAAACCTCAAACGAAAAACAAAATTTTTCTTGAGGTGAGCGCTCCTACACGTTTGTCCCTTGTTTCCTGATCCGCGTGGCGAAAGCCCGCCGCAATTCCGAGCCATTGCTATACAGTAATTTCCGAATTCGCTGGATAAGCAGAGCCAAAAACCACACCTGTGAGGGTTCCGGTGAGGACTAAAGGCGCGGTAGTTCTCTTAATTGTTACTTGCGCATTGGTCCCGCATCTTGTGTCAAAGGGACATGGGAGCGTTTCGTCTGAGAACTCTAGTTTCGCTTCTTCCCAGGCGCCCGGCGCAAGAACCTTGCGGATTGCGATCGTTCAGATGCACTCGCTCGATCGCGACATTGACGGCAATCTCAAGCGAGCCACCAAGTTTTCTGAGCAGGGCGCAGCACAGGGTGCAAAGCTCGTGCTCTTCCCCGAAATGATGCCTACAGGTTCCTACCTCTCTTTTGATACCTGGGATTCCGCTGAACGGAGTAATGGCAAGACGGTGCAGTGGCTGAAGTCTACTTCCCGTCGACTGCACATTTATCTTGGTGCCGGTTTTTTCGAAGCAGACGGCGAGGACTTTTACGATACGTTCGTCCTTACCACGCCTGAGGGTGAGGAAGGCGGCAGAGTAAGAAAAGCAGTGCCGGCCGAAGCCGAAGCATACTTCTTCCGCGGCTACGACAATGCACACGTTATAAATACGGCGATCGGCAGAATCGGCATCGGCATCTGCGCAGAGAACTATTATTGCCAGCTTCCCACCCAACTCATCAGACGATCCGCCGATCTCATTCTTATGCCGCACTCAGCGCCCGACATGTCCGGCAGCGGAGGCCTGCCCCAACCACCAGGAACCCGGCTCGGGTTGTGGTACGCGAGGAAGCTCGGCATTCCCGTGGCGATGGTAAACAAAGTAGGCCGTTCGTATAAGCCTCCACCGAACGAGATCAACGCGTTCTTTCCCGGCCTCTCTGCGATCGTCGATTCCGACGGAACCGTAAGGCGCTCCATGGACGATCAGGAGGGCATAGCGGTTGCAGACGTTGTCTTGGATCCCGCGCGCAAGAAAAGTCCAGACGATCCGCCCGTCTGTACAGGTATCGGCATCGCTGATCTTACGATTGGCGGCGAAGCGGGAAAGAAAGAGGTCGCTCAATCGCAAGCGCTGGGAAAGGAATCGTACGACTCCAATCCCGTGCGCAAGGCGAAGGCGCTGGCTATCTCGGGAGCGCGTGATGGTCCGGCCACTCTGCCGAGATGACTTGGTTCAAAACCGGACAGGAAATGGCGGCTGCTTGAATAAGCTCGAGTTTCTTGTGGGAGAGCTGTGGGAACACGCCAGAGACAAAACCAAGAGTGGAAGCGATTCACTTCTATTTAACCCCGCCCCCGCGAACCCCGCGCGGGAACGGGGCACCCGACTGTATGTAAGTCCTATGCAAAAGGAAAAAGCCTGGGGTTCGTGCATCTGAGTAGCCATTTCTCGTCATGGTGAAGTCATTCATGCGAGCGGTCGGATTTCTGGCGTACCTGCTGATAACGCTGGAAATGATCTTCATGGTCACTCCGTTCGCACTTTATTACTACTCAGCCTACAGCCCCTTCCTCTCCGCTGCTTCTAACGTGCGTGGTCTTGCCTGGTTGCCGGCATTTTTCCTGCCGCATCTCTCGACTGAAGTGATTCCCTCAATGGGCGGTTTGATTCTGCTCGTCGGCATTCTCGGATTCTTGATCGGAGCCGTTCAGATTTACTACGCAAAATTCAGGAAACGTGGGGTCGTGAAGCGAGGGTTCTATAAGCGGGTTCGTCATCCGCAATATGTATTTCTCGGCATAGCTGGTCTCGGCCTGCTCATTATTTGGCCACGTTTCATTCTGCTCATTATTTATATCAACGTGCTCTGGTTCTACTACGTTCTTGCACGCAATGAAGAAGTGCGAATGCAGTCGCGGTACGGAGATGCATATTGGGAATCCATGCAGGGTGTTCCCATGTTCCTACCAGGAGAACCGGGTCGACGATTGGCGCAGTTTCTATTTGGGTGGTGGATCTCCGGACGCAAGCTGCGGTCGTTCGTGCTGTACTGTTTGTCCCTTGCCGGGGCTGTTGGCCTATCTTTTGTGCTGCGCAACCTGAGCCTCACGTCGACGACTCACGTGACCTTACCCGATGAGAAGGTCGCAGCTGTTTCGTTCTTGTCTGGAGGGACAACGCAACTTAGCGAATTGATTGAGTCAGCCAAACGTGATCGCGAAATTGAGACTCGCCTTACTCAGGAGAACGGTTGGACGCTGGTTCAAGCTCTTCAAGGAATAAGATCAGCTACCCATGTGATGATTGATGCAGGCATGCCAGTCCGACAAGTTCGAGCCTTGCCACTCGCCGCGAAGGGTATCAAATTGGTATTCTTGCGCCGCGAAGACCAACGTGCCGATGGTAACCCCTTCGAGGCCGAGGCCCGGTGGCGACCCTTTCTGATTGCGGAGCTGGATGGTAAGAGCGTGTCGCACGTTATAAACCTTCCTGCCAAGTTCTTCGCGGGCAATCCGGTAATGCCGACTTTCTGATCGCGCCGTCTGCGAAGGGCAAATTGGTACCCAAACTCCTTATTGCCGGAGCGTGCATAGGGCTCCCTGGGGAGCGTGGCCACAGCCCGCTGAACTCGCACCCTCAATCCGCGAAGGGTGCGGCACCCGGCATTCCCGATCGTCCCACTGAAGTGGTGAAATCGAATTTTCCCTCAAACCAAAGTGGAACTCTGTTCGCTGATGTGTGTGCAACATTCTGTTTCATTATGGTTCGCGCTTACTTCATTCACACCTAAGACCAATGATGGGATCTGTCCACATGGCGCGCCACGCGGGAATCAAACAGGCGGCGAGTGCAGTCGACAACAGCGCTACTGCGGCGACGAGAAAGGTTACGGGATCGTGGGTGGTGATGCCATAGAGCTCACTTCTCAGAAGGCGCGCAAGAGCGAATGCTCCGGCGGCTCCGACGATTAAGCCGATGAAAGCAAGCCCCAATCCTTCCGACACGATCATCGTCCCGATTCTTGCCGGCGAAGCGCCCAGCGCGGCACGCACGCCAAATTCTCTGGTCCGGCTGGCCACCGAATAGGACAGCACTCCGAAAACACCTGCCGCAGCAAGCAGAAGCGCAACGATACCGAACGCGCTGAGCAGCCACGTTCGAAATCTTGGCTGGGCAACCGATTCCTGGAGGACGTCGGGCATGGTGGCGATGTCCGTTACTGGAAGGTTCTTATCGATAGTTCGCACCACCTGCCGTATGGAGCCGACGATCGCCGATGACGGCCGCGTGCTCTTCACCACCAGCTCCCCGCCCCAAAACGGAGCCTGCGCGAATGGCACGTACATCATTGGCGCTGCTTCCTTCGTCAATTTCGAATCGTGGATGTCGCCGACTATGCCCACGATCTCGCGTGCAACAGGCGGTCCGGGCGGAAATCCAAACATCAACGTCTGCCCGAGTGGATTTTCATTTTGGAAATATACGCGTGCAAACGATGCGCTGATCATGGTCACTAGCGGCGAGCTCATCGAGTCTTGCTCGGAGAAAGAGCGGCCGCGGAGCAGCGGGATGCCCATGACCTGGAAGTAACCAGGACTGATCGACACGTAATCTGCAGTTGCCGGCATGCCGGGAGGCAAAGCGGCGTGACCAACAATCGAAAACTCCAGGTTCACTGCAGAATCAACCACAGGCAGCGGGACGGCGAGCGCGGAATCCTTCAGATCTGGTTGCGCATGCACGCGCTCGAGCAGCATGTTCGAGAATGCAGTCCACTGCCGTGGAGTGGAATATTGATACCGCGGCAGGGATACTTCCGCTCTGAGCACGTGTGCGGCTTCGAATCCTGGATTCACGGATGTCATGGCCATGAGGCTGCGCACAAGTAATCCGGCGCCAACAACCAACACCATGGCCAGCGCAATCTCTACGCCGGCCAAAAAACCGCGCAGCTTGAGTCGAGCGCCGCTCGAACCTGACTGCGCGCCATCTTTCAAATTGCGCTGCATCTCGGAACTCGTAGCGAGGAGCGCAGGCGCCGACCCGAATCCCACGACCGCGGTTGCCGACAAGAGCAAAGCAAAGCCAAGTACCCAGGCACCGAGTTCGACCCTATCCACACTCGGCGTCGTCGATGGCAAGAGCAGCCGCAGCAGGCGCACTCCCCAATAGGCGAATCCCACGCCGACGATTGCACCGAGGGACCCCGCGACCGCAGACTCCGTCAACAATTGGCGAATGATGCGGCTGCGTGCGGCCCCCAGCGCTTGTCGCACGGCAAGCTCCCGGGTTCGCGAAGTCGCACGCGCTAGAAGCAGATTGGCGATATTAATGCACGCGAGCAGCAGCACAAGACCAACAGCCCCGAGCAGCACCAGCAGAGGCGTCTTCATATCCCCGATAGTTGCTTTTTGAAGAGGCGAGATCCGCACCTCCCATCCTTGATTCTCTGCGGGAAAGTCGCTTGCCAACTGGGCGCTCACCCCATCTGTTTGGGATTGTGTCTGTGCCAATGAAGCGCCCGGCTTCATGCGGCCAAAAGTAAACATGCTATTGGCGCGAGTTCGAAGGAAGGTACTGAAGAGCGGATCCTGGGAAATAGCAATCCAAATGTCCTGATGCGGTTCCACAACAGGAATACGGAAACCAGAGGGCATGATGCCCACAACTGTAAACGCCCGCTGGTCGAGAACGATGGCGGTCCCAACAACACCGGGATTTGCCCCAAACCGATCGCGCCACAAGCCTTCACTCAGCACTACGACCGGCGCCGCGCCCTTATGGTCATCGTTGGCGAGTAAGTACCGTCCCAATACCGGATTAACGTCGAGGACAGGAAAAATATCCGGAGTTACTACAACCGTGCCGACAGTCGTGGGGTCTCCTGAACCCGTTAATGTCAGTTGGTGTCGCACGGCGCCACCGACATTGGTAAAAGCCTTGCCGTCTCCCAAGACTTGAATATCCTGATACGAGCATCCTCGTTGCTTGATCGCGGCGTGTTCGTTCCTCTCAAGAATCGAAACAAGCTCCTGCGAATTCGGATATGGCAGCGGCCGGAGCAGTACCGCATACACGACGCTGAACACAGCAGTATTAGCGCCAATTCCTAAGCCGAGCGTAAGAACGACGACCCCTGTAAATCCCGGATTCTTGCGCAGCATGCGAAGGCTGTAGCGCGAATCTTGAAAGAAGTCCTGAAGGGTATTCACTCGACGGGCGCTACGGCATTGTTCTCTTATCTTTTCCATTCCGCCCATTTCGAGAAGCGCAGCACGCCGCGCCTCATGCACACTCATCCCGCTTGAGATGTATTCTTTAGTTTTTTGTTCAATGTGGTAACTGAGCTCGTCGTCCAGGTCCTGATCGGCCTTCTGTCGCTGAAAGAGCGATCGCAAGCGCAGTGGAACCGTGTAAACCCACTGTCTAAACTGCATCGTTCGATCCTCCTGCCGGAACGCTACGCCTCTCTGAGTTTCACAACGCGAGAGATTGCCGACGATAAGCGGCTCCAGTTGGTCGTTTCCTTCTCCAAATGTCGCCGGCCGAGGATGGTAAGCGAATAAAACTTCGCGCGCCGATTGTTTTCAGTCGTCCGCCAGGTCGCGGTAATCCAACCCTCCTGCTCGAGCTTGTGCAGCGCCGGATACAGCGATCCATCACTAACCTGGAGAACGTCGCCGGAAACCTGCTTCAGCCGTTGGCTAATGCTGAAGCCGTTCATCGGCTCAAGCGCCAGGATTTTGAGCAGCAGCATGTCCAGCGTGCCTTGGACGACATCGGACGGTTTGCTCACGCTCACCTCGGTAACCGAGCGTAGTATACATCTTTCTTGTCATTCCGAACGAATTCCACAATTAGCTCGTTGCGGGTACTCGAGCACTTGTTATTTGCTTCTTCAGAAACGCTAACGGAGGCTCTCTGATTATGCTTAGGACCCCTTAGCGGAAAGCCGGAATGATTGGACGGGTTCTATAAGAGGCGATGTCAAGAGCAAACACTTTTCCTGATCAGATCGGAGAGTAGTGCTCGGCA
>Ga0126371_10001009_pt1 | contig 23431 bp, 22 predicted proteins | sample PanSoiMetaPlot_4_FD_110145 | JGI IMG/M metagenome (GOLD analysis project Ga0126371, IMG submission 110145) | Tropical forest soil microbial communities from Panama - MetaG Plot_4 | ecosystem: Environmental > Terrestrial > Soil > Tropical forest > Bulk soil | place: Panama | collected 2016-02-17 | reverse complement strand
GGGCCGGACAGCAGTCGCAGCGCGTCGTTGACGGTCAGGCCGGCGGCTGCACGGCGAGCCCGGCCTACCGTCTGGTCGCTGCCGTCGGCCGCGTCAGCGTCCGCCGCGGCATCGCCGCCGGTCGCTTCAGCGGCGCCGGGGTAGCGGTCGACGAGTCCGGTGAGCACATCAGGGTCGATGGTGCCGGTGACGATGGGTACGATCGCGGCGTCGCACTCCGCGCCGGGCGGCGCCGGGACAGCGTTCGCGCCGATCCATGCGGCTAGCGCAGGGTCGAACTCGGTCTGGGCGAGCAACTGGGCCAGGGTCATGTGCAGCACGATCTGCACTGCCTGGCCGGCCCGCTCTGGCAGGCAGCCGGAGGCGATGAGGCGCCGGCACGCCTCTTCGAGGGCGTCGTGGTCGCGCTGGGCCTTGCTGCGACTGTCTTCCGGACCGACCCTGCCGCCCAGGCTGTCGAGCACCGCCTGCAATGCGGCGGTGGCGGGGGCGGTCAGCTCGCCTTGCAGGCTGCCGTTGCCTCGGAAGTAGTTGTCGAGCCGCAGCCACCGCCGGCCGAACTGGTCGTCTCCGTCGGTGTCGGGGCGGGCGGTGCGGGCGCGGATCTCTCCGAACAGGGTCGCCAGCTCGCCCAGGTCGGCGCCACCGCAGGCAGCCTCGACCAGGATGGCTTCGGCGACGTCCTGCACGTCCTCGGGCAGCTCATCGATCCAGTCGCAGATCCGCCGCGCATACGACGGGGAGATCAGCCCGGCGCCCAGTGCCTCCGCGACCTGCCTGCGGGCGGCCAGCCGCCGCGCCCAGGCCATCGTCGCCGCCGCGGTGGGCCGCGAAACGCGGGTCTGCCAGGCCAGCCAGGTACGCGGGCCGCCCTGCCCGTCAGCGGTGTAGTCCTCGGCCGCGTCAAACGCCGACACCATCCGCGAGGTCGCGGCCAAATGCACCGATTCCGCTGAAGCCAGGCCCCGCAGCACGTCGGCCCGCTCGGCGCCAGTCAGCTCCGTGGCGTCGGCCGAGGCGAGCCAGTCCAGCCCCGCCCGCACGGTTGCCAGCGCCTCAGCTGCAGTCGAGGGACCAGCGCTGGTGGCGGTCGTCTGGCACATTGCGCGGTCACCTCCGGACGTAGTGGCACTGATTGGGAATCTGAGTTCGATTCTATCAAGTTAGTCTGACAAAGACTCGATAATGTCAGCGACGAGAGCTGCGTCGGTGAAATGGCGTCAGGAATGCCAGGTGCGTCAGCCGCGGCCTTTGATCTGGCTGAACGGCACGTCGCGGTCGACGCGGATCTCTGCCGGCAGCCCCAGCACCTTCTCGGCCAGGATGTTCTTCTGGATCTCGTCCGTACCGCCGGCGATGGATACGGCCGGGACGGACATCAGCACTTCAGCGATCACCCCGCGGAGCGTCGCATCGGGTCCAGTAAGCAACCCGGCCGCGCCCGCGATCAGCGAGTGCACGCGGGCGGATTCCCTGGCCACGTTGCTCGCGGCCAGCTTGCCGATCGAGCCTTCGGCTCCCGGCCGCGCGCCCAGTGCACGCGCTGCCCTCGCACGCTCGGCAGTCCACGCGCTGACCCGGTGCAGTGTGATGAGCCGGGCGATTGCCTGCCGGACAACGGGGTCGGACGCGACACCAGCGGCGCGGGCGTGCTCGACGACCAGATCCGGCCGCCCGGCTCGCTGCGGGTACCAGGAGTACGTGGCGAAATAGCGCTCGGCTTCGGCGCGCGCCTCGTCGAGCGCACGGCCGGGCGCAGGCGAGTAAGCGGGTCGCTGCAGTGCCGCGAACCTCCGCTCGTAGGCCAGCGTCGTCAGCGCTGCTGCCCAGCCCTGGCCAACGGCACCCACCACGTTGTCGCGCGGGACGCGGGCGTCGGTGAGGAAGACCTCGTTGAAGGACGCGTGGAAGTTCATCTGCCGCAGCTGGCGCGCTTCGACGCCCGGCTGCCTCATCGGCAGTGCGAAGTAGGTGATGCCCTGGTGCTTAGGCACGGAGCTGTCCGTGCGGGCGAGCAGCATGGCCATGTCGGCGTGATGCGCACTCGTGTTCCACACCTTCTGCCCGTTGATCACCCAGCTGTCGCCGTCCAGCACCGCGGTCGTGGACAGTCCCGCGAGGTCGGAACCGGCGCCCGGCTCGCTGAACAGCTGGCACCACGTTTGCTCTCCGGTCAGGATCGGCCGCAGCAGCAGCTCGCGCAGCTCATCTGAACCGTGCGCCAGGATCGTCGGCGCGGCCAGCCAGGTACCGCTGCCGACGGGAACGCCAACCGCGCCGAGCCGCAGCAACTCGGCGGAGACCAACTCGTCAGCCCACGCGGGCAGCCCGCGCCCGTGCCAGCGCTGCGGCCAGCTCGGCACCGCCCAGCCCGCATCGAGCAGCAGCGCCCGCCAGTCACGCAGCGTCAGATCCGGATCCCAGTGCTGGCGCACCCAGGCAGCCAGCTCGGACCGGATCTGGTCGGGACTGATGGCACCAGCGCTGGCCGGTTCGACCCCAGCAGTCACGACCGGGCCTGGCTGGCGTGCGCGCGCGGATCACTGAGCTCACGGAGGAACCCGCTCACCTCGGCGTTGAAGATCTCGGGCTGGGAGATGTTCGGCGCGTGCCCGGCGGCGCGAATCACGACCTTGCGGGCGGCCGGGATCTTCGCGGTCATGTAGTCGGCGGCGCCAAGGAACGGCGCGTCGTCCGCGCCGACGATGACGAGTGTCGGCACGGCGATCTGCGGCAGTCCGTCGATGACGTGCGCGTCCTGCTGGGTCAGCGTGTACTTGGCTGCGTTGATCAGCCCGGTCACGTCCCGGTGCTCGCCGTCGTGCAACTCGGCACTACCCCCGAGCCCGCCCAGACCTCGCTCGGTCAGCCGAGCCGCCGTCCGGTGCGCCTGGCCGTTCCAGCCGTCCCTGGCGGCGTCGTTGCGGAACCCTGGCCCCGTGTCGATGAGCACGAGCCCGCTGACCTGGTCCGGAAACTTGAGGGCGAACTGGAGTGACAGGTAGCCGCCGAGTGAGTGCCCGCCGAGCACGGCCCGCTCCAACCCGAGCTCCGCAAGCAGCGCGGCCATGTCGGCCAGCGCATTCGCGCTGCTGTAGCTGGCCGGATCGGTCGGATAGTCGCTGCTGCCGTGGCCGCGCAAGTCCCACGTCACCACCCGGTGCGTGGCGGCGAATGCGGGGACGTTGCCAGCGAACATGGCCGACGTCGCGCCGTAACCATGGGAGAGCAGCAGAGCCGGGCCTTCGCTGCCAGTCACGTGATAGCGGATGTTGCCTGCGGGCCGTTCCAGTATGGGCATGGGCGGGGTCCTGCCTTTCCTCAGCGGCCGGTGAAGCTGGCCGGGCGCCGCTGCGTGACAGCCGCCAGGCCCTCGCTAAAGTCTGCGGTTTGCATGAGCCGCTCCTGCTCGGCGCGCTCGCGCGCCATCGCCGCGCGCGCCTGTTCGGCGAGCTGGCCGCGCATCGTCGCCCGGATGGAAGCGATGGCGAGCGGCGCTGCGAGAGCAATCTGCGTGGCAAGCGCGTGAGCCTGTTCCCTGGCCTGGCCAGTTGGAGCAAGTCGGTCCGCCAGACCGAGCGCTCTCGCTTCTTCGCCGGTGACCCGCCGGCCCGTGTACAGCAGGTCCATCGCGGCCTGCTGGCCGATCGCGGCGGGCAGCGTCACCGACAGCGCGAACCCCTGATGGATGCCGAGGAGGGCGAAGTTCGCAGCGAACCGGGCTTCGGGCGCCGCGACCCGGAAGTCAGCTGCCATCGCCAGGCCGAGCCCGCCCCCGATGGCGGCGCCCTGCACCGCTACGACGACGGGCAGCGGCTGCTGGAAGAGCCGCACTGCGTGGTCGTACAGGTGCGTCCCGTCTGGCGTGCCGATCGCGTGCGCGCCGGCGAAGTCTGCCCCCGCGCAGAACACCCGTCCGGTGCTGCACAAGACGATGGCCCGGCAGCGTCCGTCTGCGGCCAGTTCGTCGCACGCGTCGGCGATCTGGCTGATGAGGCTGACGCTGAAGTAGTTACTGGGCGGACGGCTGAACTCGAGCGTGGCAACGTGGTCGTCGCCCAGCGAGACGGTCAGCTCGGGGGTCGCGCTGGCATCACCGTGCACGTCAGTCACCCGAGCCTCCCGGCACAGCATGCGGTGTTCGTGGTTGCCAGCATCGTAGGCATGAACCGAACCTCGGTGCTTGCGAGTCCGCCGCCACCTGCAGTTATCCCCAGGAAGCTGTGGACGAAGTTGTGCACGAAACAGTGGAGACATCGCGTGCACGGGGGATAAACGCTACATGTCCTGTGGATGACAAAAGAATCTTGAAGTTATCCCGGAAAGGGCTTGTGCCGCGTGCTCTGCAGGGCGTAGAAATTCCTCACTGCTGAACACGGGATCCGCCCCAGGGGCAACCCTGGGAACGCCGGGCGGGTCTGGGAGACCGGCGTCTATCCGGACTCGCTGGATTCCGAGGACAGCTTGCGCCACGTGGCACACGGTGGCCGAGCAATCGGTTGCCAGGGCAACGGGCGCACGTCACGCCGCAAGCGACGGCCGGGCGACCGGCTGGCGAAGGTGGCGCGGCGACTGTCACGCCGCACGAGGAGGCTGGGCAACCGGCTGACGAGAGTGGCGCGGCGACTGTCACGCCGCAAGCGGCGGCCGGGCAACTGGCTGGCCAGGTCGGCGAGGCGGATGTCACGCCGCAAGGCGCAGGCACGGGCAACCGGGTCGGCGGTGCGTGGCGGGACACGGCGAGGCCCCTCCATCTCATACATGGAGGGGCCTCGTCGCCGTTATGCGGGCACACGTAATCTGCAGCGCTCGCATCGGCGAGTCCATCGCGGTGTTTCCCGCGGCCGCCGGCTGGCAAACCTGACCAGCTTCTGGCATGCCACGTTCCCTGCTCCTAAATGGTAGCAATCGGCGCTTCGGCGGGCACTGAGGCGAGAGAGCTCAGGCCCGGCGTGTCCGTTCCGTAATCGTTCGATTACGATGCGACACTGTCCTGGGAAACTGGAGCGTTGTTGAGCATCAGCACGAGTCGCGAGGCGATCACCGAGTACGAGGCCGTGCTGGCGGCGGAAGGCGCCGACGCCCCTCGACCGGTGCCGCCACGCCCGAAGGCAGCGTTGTTCCGGCTGCGCTCAGCGCAGCCGAGCAGGCGAGCAGTGCTGCACCTGCAGGCGGCTGGCGATCCGGTCGTGCCTGCGGACCTGGCCGGCTGGTTCACCGAGCGCGCCTGTCACTTCTATCTGGCCGGCCTGCGGTTGCCTCGGCGGCTTGGCCGGCTGCGGCGGCTGGGCCGCACCGCGGAGCGCATCTTCTCCGAGCTGGATGCTGTGGACGCGCACTTGCGCCAGGCAGACGGGATGGAGCACGTGATCGTCTCGGCGCAGGGCCCGGCTGCGGTTGCCGCGGCGCTGTGGTGTGCCCGGCGGGCCGAGAGAATGCCGGGCGCTGGCGGTTCCCCGTCGCCGCCACCGCACGCGGCCGACGCGCTGATCCTCTACCGCCCCGCGTGGCCGCGCGTTCCTGCGCTACAGCTGAACATCGCGTGCCCCGTACTCGTGCTGTGCCCATCCGGGCGCGGGCCAGGGCCGGGGCTCCGTCGGCCGGCCGTTCCCCGGCAGGTTGCCGGCCACGTCACGTGGCTGCGGCTGCCCGACGCGGGGGCTCCTGCGGGGCTGGCCGATCTAGCGGGCGGCGCCGGCCGGCGAGCATTCTTTGCCGAGCTCGGCCGCTGGCTCGGCGCCTACATGTACGGGCCGCCGCCGGACCGGCTGCTGTGACGCTGTCGCCGCGTCAGGTCAGCTGCGCACCGCAGCGCGCCGGGCGATTGTCACACGACATTGACGAGCACTGACGGATATCCGGACGCGCCGTTGGGCTCCGGCGGCGCGACCAGCGACGTCTGGGTGTAGCCAGTGGCGTCGGTGGCACGCGCCTCGACCAGATGGTTGCCAGGAGCGACGTTGACGTTCCAGTCGTAGACCCACTGCCGCCAGCTGTCGATGCCTGGCACGGACGCGAGCCGGGCCTGCTGCCAGGGCCCGCCGCCGATGCGTACCTCGACGGCGTCGATGCCCTTGTGCTGGGCCCACGCGACTCCGGCGATCGGAACCGTCCCGCCGTTTTGGACGGAGTTCTGGATGCCAGGAACGTCGATCCGCGACTCGGTCTTGACCGGGCCCTGCGCGGACCAGCCACGCGGTACCCAGTAGGCGCGCGCGGCCCGGTACGTCGTGACCTCGATGTCCACGAGCCACTTGCACGCCGACACGTAGCCGTAGAGCCCTGGAATGACCAGCCGGGCCGGGAATCCGTGCGCCACCGGCAGCGGCGTGTCGTTCATGCCGACCGCGAGCAGCGCGTCGCGGCCGTCCATCGCGGTCTCGACCGGGGTGCCTGACGTGAAGCCGTCTGAGGACGTGCACAGCAACTGGCTGGCGCCCGCTTTCACGCCGGCCTCCTGCAGCAGGCTGCGCAGGCTCGCGCCGAGCCACTTGGCGTTGCCCACGTAAGGCCCGCCGACCGGGTTCGAGACGCAGCACAGCGTCACGTAATCCTCGATCAGTGGCCGCTTCAGCAGGTCGGCGAAGCTGAGCACGATCTCCTTGCTGACCATGCCGTGAATGCGCAGCTGCCACTGCGACGGGAGCACCTCGGGCACCACGAGCGCCGTGTCGACCCGGTAGAAGCTGCCGTTGGGAGTGACAAAGCTGCTGAGACCACCGATCTTCAGATCGGTCCCCGGCGGCAGCGGCGGCGCTGGTCTCGACGCGCGGGGCAGCCGCAGCGCCTGCGCCGCGGCGCTCACGTCGCGCCGGCTGGCCAGCCACGAGCCGCCGACGTAAGCGATCAGCGAGCCAGCGGCCACGGCGGCACTGCTGACCAGGAACCTGCGCCGGTCCGGGCCCGGATCGGCCCCGGTCCAGGCCGGCTGTTCCGGCGCCGCACTGGGGCCACGTTGGGTCGCGCGATCTGCCGGCGGTCTGCCTGGGGCTGGCGCCGGTGTCCAGTCCACGGGTGGCGCCCCGCTGGCAGGACGCCGGTCCTCCTCCGGCGGAACAGCACCGGTCAGGCTGCGCCTGGCCAGGCCGCTGAAGTACCAGAGCGCGGCCGCGGCCACCGCCCCGCCGACCAGGCTTGGCAGCGCGTCGGTCGCCGTGGAGGTTGGCCGGACGAGGGCCGCGTAGACACCGACGGCGGTGAGCACGGCAAGGCCGACCATGCCACGCCACAGCGCGCGGACGGCGAGGACGCCGACGACGGCCGCGAGGATGAGGAGCACGACGCGGATGCCCCAGACCAGCGCGGTCTTGTCTGAGGAGCCGAACGTGGAGATGGCGAAGTTCTTCACCGCGGCGGGTGAGTGGTCGATCGACAGGGCGCCGACAGCATCGATCGGAGCCCCGATGGGGGAGGCCAGCACCGCGGCGACGAGCTGGGCCACCCCGAGCGATACGAGTGCCGTGACGATCCCGACCACGCTGCCGCGGCCTGCCAGGGCCCAGCGCGGGGGGCGCAGCGGTACAGAGGTCACACCTGTATTCGTATCAGCGTGGCGGGCGGATTGCCGGCCGGCGCAGGAGGCAAGCCGGCGTCCGTTCCGGTGACGAATATGGGAACGTGGACGTTGTGGCTGGCAGCCCTGCCGACGGCGCACGCCGTCCCGGGCGCGACAGCCCGGCCGGACCGGATGCGCTGCAGGCGGCGCTTGCGGCGGTCGCGCGGGGCGATGAGGCCGCGTTCGCGGCCGTTTACGATCGTGCCGCCCCGGCGGTGCTGGGCACCGTGCGCCGGATCCTGCGGGATCCCGCGCAGTCCGAAGAGGTCATGCAGGAGGTGCTGCTCGAGGTCTGGCGGACCGCCGCCCGCTTCGACCCTGCCGCGGGGTCGGCCGCCGCGTGGATCACCATGCTCGCCCACCGCCGCGCCGTCGACCGGGTGAGGTCCGAGCAGCGCGCCGCCCAGCGAGACGCGCGCGCTGCCGTCGCTGATGCTGAGGTCGGCTACGACGAGGTCGCCGAGGCGGTCGAGGCGAGCCTGGAGCGGGAGCGGGTGCGGCGCTGCCTCGACGGCCTCACCGAGCTGCAGCGCGAGTCGGTCACGCTCGCCTATTACTGCGGCTACAGCTACCGCGAGGTCGCACAGCTGCTGGGGGTGGCGGTAGGGACCGTCAAGACGCGGATGCGAGACGGGCTGATCCGGTTGCGGGACTGCCTGGGGGTGGACTGATGGGGGAGCGGCGGAACGGACTGCACGCCCTGGTCGGGGCGTATGTCGTGGACGCGGTCGAGGATGGCGAGCGGGCCGAGTTCGAACGGCACCTGCTGACGTGCGAGCAGTGCCGCGACGACGTGCGCGGACTGCGGGAGACGACCGCGCGGCTGGCCGCCGCCGCGGCCATCACCCCGCGGCCGGAGCTGCGCCGCCCGACCATACAGGCCGCGGCCGTCGTCCGGCAGCTGCCGCCCGTCGTGTCCGGTGACCGCGCGCCGGCGATGTCACGGCGGGTTCGCTGGCAGGCCGGGCGCGGGTTCGCGCGCACGTGGCTGGCCGGGGTCGCTGCCGGCCTGGTGGTTGTGCTCGTTGTCGTGGCGGTTGTCCTGGGCCTGCAGGCCGGCTCGATGCAGCAGCGGCTGGCGGCGCAGGAGCGGCGCGACGACGCGATGACTGCGGTGCTCGGTGCGCACGACGCCGTCGTCATGACGGCGGCGGTCAGCACGGGCGGCACGGCGACAGTCGTCATGTCACACCAGGCACGGGGCCTGGTCTTCACCGCGCGCGGGCTGGCCAGGCTGCCGGGCGTGAAGGCTTACGAACTGTGGCTCGCCGGGCCCGCGGGGGTCACCTCCGCTGGCATGGTGCCTCCGGGCCGACGCGACATGTCTGGTCCGATGATCGTCGGTGGCCTGGCGGGGGGCGAGCAGCTCGAGATGACGGTCGAGCCGGCGAGCGGGTCGCGCCAGCCCACGTCGGCACCCATCGTCCGGATTGTGCTCAGCACCTGAGGCGCACGGGTGGCCAGCCACCGGGGCGACAGGTGCGGCTGCGGCAGGCTAACGTGGCGACCGTGAAAGCATCCCCAGAAGCGCAGCTGCGGCTGCTGCAGCTCGCCGATCTCGATGCGGAACTGGGGAGGCTCGAGCATCGCCGCAAGATCCTGCCTGAGCACGCCGAGATCAGCCGGCTCGGGGAGCGCGAGGGTGCGCTCAGGGACGAGATCACGGCGCTTGAGGCACGGGAAGGCGACCTGAAGCGCGAGCAGGCTAAGGCAGACGCAGACGTCGAGCAGGTACGCAGCCGGATCGGCCGGGACCGGGCCAGGCTGGATGCGGGCCAGGTCAGCTCGCCGCGCGAGCTGGAGAACCTGCAATCGGAGATCGAATCGCTGCTGCGCCGGCAATCCGATCTGGAAGATGTCGAGCTCGACGTGATGGAGCGGCTCGATGCGGCGCAGGCGCGGCTCAAGGAAGCGGGGGCAGAGCGAGTGTCGGTTGCCGCTGACATGCAGGCGGTGACGGCGCGGCGAGACACCGCAGTAGCCGAGATCGACGGGCTGGCGTCGCACGCGGCGGAACGGCGCGAGGTGGTGGCCGCCGAGGAGCCGGCCGACCTGCTGGACCTCTACGAGCGGCTGCGTACCCAGCACAGCGGCGTGGGCGCGGCTGCGCTCCGCAAGGGACAGTGCCAGGGCTGCCATCTCACGCTCAACGCCGGCGACCTCAGCGTGATCCGCGCCGCGGCGCCCGACGATGTCGTTCGATGCGAGGAATGCCGGCGCATCCTCGTCAGGACTGATGAGTCTGGGCTCTGACCGGGCGCCGACCGGCTGGCGTGCGGCGGGCGAAACACCGACGACCACGCTGCTGCTGCGGCACGGGCAGACGGAGATGTCGGCTCAGCGCCGCTTCGCTGGCCGTGGTGACATCCCGCTGACCAGCGCGGGGTTGCGGCAGGCCGCTGCGGTCGCGGCCCGGCTCGCACAGCGCGGCGGCATCGACGCCGTCGTCACCTCACCGCTGCGGCGTGCCCTGCGGACCGCCGAAGCTGTTGCCGAGACCGCTGGCGTGCCGCTGGCCGTCGACCCTGACCTGGTCGAGACGGATTTCGGCGAGTGGGAGGGCCTGACTTTCGGCGAGGTGCTCGCCCGCTGGCCAGAGGAGATGGCGGCGTGGCAGGCGGACGTCAGCGCGGCGCCGCCAGGAGGGGAGAGCTTTGCCGCCGTCGCCACGCGCGTTGCCGTGGCGCTTGACCGGCTGCTCGCCGAGCGGACGGGCGAGACGGTTGTCGTCGTCAGTCACGTGACGCCGATCAAGACCCTTGTCTGCCGGGCACTGACGGCGCCACCGGCCGCGATGTTCCGGATGCACCTGGATGTAGCCGCGCTCTGCGAGGCCGCATGGTTCGCTGACGGTCCCGCACTGCTACGGTCGCTCAACGACACGGCGCATCTGCGCTAGCCGGTACGGCGTATCTGTCTCGCAGGAAGCGGCCGATTTAGGACCGGTTGAGTTCATTGTTCTCACCGATCATGCCGTCGTGCGTGTAAATACTCTCCGCATGTGGAATAGCACTCCTCGTAATTGATCAAGACGGGGGGATTTCAGTGCCTAATCAGTCCACGACCCGCGCGGCGACCCGCCGTAGTTCGGCGAGTTCCGCTCGCAGCAGGCCGGCGAGCCGTAGTGCGTCACGAGGCACTGCGAGCCGGTCTTCATCCACGTCAGGCTCCAGAACGTCGTCCGCGAAGTCATCGGCCAGCCGTAGCACCGCTGCGAAGCCGGCCCGCACGGCATCGCGTGCGACCAGTCGGAGCACCGCGACGCGGTCGACCCGCAGCACGGCATCGCGATCGACCGCCTCCCGGCCGACGTCGTCTCGCTCCACGACTGCACGGCGCAGCACCACCGGCAGCCGCAGCACGGCCCGCCGGACCGGGACAACCCGTAGCACGACAACCCGGCGGAGCACGTCAAGCCGGGGCAGCGGCACCACGCCGGCCACCGCGGCCAGGGGAGTGTCCTCGGCAGCGACCAAGGTGACGTCGGCTGCAACCCGGATGTCCACCGCCGCGACGAAGGCAACCGCCTCCGCGCGGACGATGTCGACGGCGATGCGGGCGATGAACACCGCCACCAAGGCGATGACCAACGCTGCCAAGGCGCTGACGACAGCGGCCAAGACGATGCAGTCGGCTAAGCCTGCGGCAGCCACATCGGCCCGGCGGTCGACGTCGACCCGCCGGTCGACGTCGACGAGGCCGCGGACAACCTCGCGGTCGAGGACGGCCGCGCGGTCTACCGCGTCCAGGCCCGCCATGGCGATGTCAGGGTCGAGCAAGGAGGCCTCGGGCGATTCGTCGCCTGGCAGATCCCGCTCCACCATGTCCAGGTCACGGGGTGGGGTCTCGCGATCCCGCACGTCTGTGCGCCGGGCACCTAGCCGGCCTGCCAGCCGTCCGGGTTCAAGCGGCATGCGGTCGAGCTCATCGCTGTCGCTGTCCGCGCCGCAGCAGTCGCGCAGTAACGGCGAGTACGGCAGTCTGCTGGGCAGCCTGATTCACTGACGAACAGGCCGAAGGCTCGTTGATGGGCGGGCGGTACCGGTACGCCCGGTACCGCCCGCCCTCGCGCGTCGCTAGGCCGGGTGACGGCTGGCCCGTATGCTGGTGGGAGCGGCGGGTGAGCTGGCCGGGCGGCCGCGTCGCGCCGGGAATCTGGCGCGCCGAGGAAGGTCCGGGCTCCGCAGGGCAGGGTGGTCGGTAACACCGACCCGGGGCGACCCGCGGGACAGTGCCACAGAAAGCAAACCGCCCCCGGTACCCCGGGGGTAAGGGTGAAACGGTGGTGTAAGAGACCACCAGCGCCCAGGGTGACCTGGGCGGCTCGGTAAACCCCACCCGGAGCAAGGTCAGGAGGGAGCGGCGCCACAGCGGTGCTGCTCCTGCGCGAGCGATTGAGGGCGGCCCGCCCGAGCTCGCGGGTAGACCGCTCGAGGCTGCCGGCAACGGCAGCCCTAGATGGATGGCCGTCGGCCCGCGTCAGCGGGTGCACAGAACCCGGCCTACAGGCCAGCTCACCCGCCGCCCATCAGCGTTGTCGGCAATCGCAGGACGGGCGCCGCGGATGACCGCAGCGCCCGTCATGCGACTAGTCGAGGGCATTGAAGGCGATTCCCGCGACGGGAGGGTTGGGGTGGGCCTGGTGCACGCCAGCCCGAGCGGTGATGGTCACACCTACCATGACCGCGGCAGCGGCGATGGTCAGTACTGCCGTGATCCAAACGCGTATGCGCCGGGTCATTGGGGTCTCCTTTACTCGATGCGTCCCGCGGTGTGCGGATCGCGAAGGGTTCGAAGCCACGACCGCAGCGGATGGGTGCCTAAAGAAACCGCAGGTCGCAGGCCTGCCTAGTAACATGACCGGCAACATGAGCAGTTCAGACACCCACTGTGAGCCTGGTCCGCCGCCGCCGCCTCGCTGCTGAGCTGCGGCGCCTGCGCGAGGCCGCGCAGCTGACGTGCGACGAGGTCGCCGCCCGGCTCGACTGCTCCGCGTCCAAAATCAGCAGGATTGAGACTGGCCGTGTCCTTGTCTCACCCCGCGATGTCCGCGACCTGCTCAGCATCTACGGCGTGCCGGAAGTCCAGCGGGACAGCCTCATCCAGCTCGCTCGCGAAACCCGGCAGAAGGGCTGGTGGCACACCTGGGGGGACGTCCAGCCGCACTTCGCGACCTATCTCGGAATGGAGAGCGAGGCCAGCGAGATTCGCCAGTACACCGTGGTCCGGGTTCCGCCCCTGCTGCAAACAGAGGACTACGCGCGCGCGGTCGTCACAGGGGGCCGCATCGGGACGGGCAAGTACCCCGGTCCTGCGGACCGGATCGTCGAGATGTTGCTGGAGCGCCAGCGGCTCGCCAGGGCCAGCCTGCCTCATGCGCAGGCCGTCCTGGACGAGGCTGCGCTGCGGCGTCAGGTAGGCGGCCGGGAGGTCATGCGCGGGCAGATCGAGCACCTCATCGAACTGAGCTCGCTGCAGACCATGGTCCTGCAGTTCATCCCGTTCACCAGCGGCGCGCACGTCGCCCTGGACCTGCCGTTCTCAGTCCTGGGCTTCGCTGACCCGGCCGACTCGGACGTCGTGGCCGTCGGGTACGCCACCGGCGTCCTGTGGCTCGAGGACCCAGCTGAGGTCCACAGCTACAACGCGTTCTTCCACCATTTGCAGGCGATTGCGCTGTCGCCCCGCGACTCGGTGGCGCTCATGATCGAGGTGCTGAAGGAGCTCTAAGGCCCGCCCCGGTCGGCGTTCCTGCGCCTTCCTAAGTTCACCCCGCGTTCAGGCAATGCGCTGGTCCGGTCCCGGACAATGGCTAGATCTCAGCGTGACCGCACAGGTACCGAGCCTGGGCGGTGGCAATGTCGGATCGTGCCCGGCGGGCACTCAGCGATCCAGGGAAGCAGGGCATGCTCAGCCGAATCGGCCGGGCAGGAGGCTGGTGGCTGGCGCTGGCTGTCGTCTGCGCCGTCGGCCTCTTGGTCGTTGGGCTTGGCCTTCTCGGCCGGCCGCATGCAGGTGCAGCCGGCGGTCCGGCGGCTGCCGGCCAGAAACGCGCTGTGCCTGGCGTAGCCGCGGCGACTACCTCGCCGGGAGCAGGCGTGTCGCCGAGCCCGGTTGAGGCGGGCCAAATCAGCAGCCGACCGCCCGTGCCGCTGCCCCGGCCGTCCTCGCAGCGGTCCGGGCCGTCTGTGGGGTCATCGCCCTCCCCAGCGACGTCAAGGCCGCCGCCGTACCTGAGGGTGAATCCGGCAAGCGGCGCGGTTACTTCGACGCCTACGTGGTCAGCCAGCGCATGCCCGAGCGGTTTTCAAGGATCGGCCGAGCTCGACGAATATACGGTCTCCGGCGTCTTTCTCAGCAGCATCTCGAACGTGGTCGGTACCGTCACCGCTCCGTTCAGCGGGCAGTTGCTGGGCAGCGTCGGCGCCCTGCTCAATTTCGGCGGGGTCAGCGCCTCGAACCCGGGGGCGCTGAAGTGGACGGTGGCGTGTCACAGCGGAACCGCCGGCACCGGTGCACAGAAGCTGGTCGGGTCGGTCTACGTGATCCTCTCAGCGGGCGGGTCGTCCTACACGACCAGCACTACCCCACCCAGCTGATCATCAGGACCGGAACGCGGCGTAGATGATCGCGGCCAGCCGGTCGATCATTTCGTCCTTGGGCAGGTGGACCTCGACGGCGCTCATCAGGTAGTTGATCCGCTCGAGCATCATGAGGCAGGCCACCGCCGTGAGCTCTGCGTGCTCGGTGCGGAGCCCGTCCCCGGCCGGGCTGCCATCGGCGGCGGTCATGCCCTGGGTCATGACCTCCGACAGACGGAACAGCACCTGCAAGCCGTCGCTGAAGACACTCTCCCCGACGATCTCGGCCTGGCTGAGGATCCGGATCACTGTCGCGTGGGCCGCGTAGACATCGCAGAAACGCTCGACCCACTGCCGCAGCGCGGTCTGGCCGGCATCGTTGCTCGTGACGACCGGGAAGTCGTCGGTGATGTCCGCCATATCGACCAGGGCGTCCCTGAGCAGGGTACGGAACAGGTCGTCCTTATTGGCGAAATACAGATAGAAGGTCCCGTGCGAGGTCTTGGCCCGGCGGACGATGTCCTCGACGCGGGCCGCCTGGAAGCCTGCTTCCTCGAACTCGGCCAGTCCTGCATCGAGCAGCCGCCGGACGGTTTCCCGGCCGTGGGCGCCGAGCTCACGCTGGAGGGCAGGTACGCCACCGTCGACCGAGGGGCGCAACGCCTGCGGTCCGTTGCCGGCGCGATCGCTCAGCTGCCCGCCCCTCTTCGACCCGGCGCCGCCCCCGTGAGCCTTGCCTTGCGGGCCGGGCTGATTCGCCGTTGGCATCGGCTCAGCTGCCCGCACGCGTGAGGTCCCTAACGTACTGCGCCACGCGACCGGTCGTCGCGCAGCAATCTGTCGGCCGACCTGGGGTCCAGAAACATGTTGGGAGCGTAATCCGCGAGCGGCCCGGCGGCCAAAGTCGGGTCGATCGTGCCGCCACGACTCCCCGCGCGGCTCTCCCATGCTGCCACGGCATAGTTAACCAGACGTAACTTCTCGCTCGCTGAAGATTATGACAAAACTCACGGATCGGCACCTCCGGCCAGGTAGGGCGGGGTTCAGGGACCTCGCAGCGTTCCGTCAAGCTGACGCAAGCATCAGGTGACGCCCACGTCATTGTTTGCATGAAATTAGCGCGTCGTGCGGAAATAGACACCATGACTCGCGACGGGGCCGGGCCTGGAATCGTGGCTGGGCAGAAGTCTGCCCGGCTTCCGCCTGCCCTGGGCGAGGTGGACGGCCAGGCGGCAGCCGAGAACTTTCCGGTCGCGCTGCGTATGCTGCCGCGCCGGTACCGGCAGCACCTGATGGCCGTGTACCGCTTCGCCAGGACGGTCGACGACGTCGGGGATGAGGCGCCGCCGGATCAGCGGCAGCAACTGCTGGCCTATCTCGCCGAGGACCTGGAGCGGCTGTATAGGGCGCAGCCTGGCTCAGACAGCCAGCCCCGTGACCCGGCCGTGGCCGGTCTCGCGAGCACGGTGAGCGACTGTGCGATCCCGGCGCAGCCGTTCCGCGATCTCATTGCCGCCAACCAGCAGGACCAGGTCGTCTTCCGCTACCAGACGTTCGCCGACCTGCTCGGCTACTGCGAGCTGTCCGCGAACCCGGTCGGGCGGATCGTGCTGCACGTGTTCGGCGCGAGTACACCCGAACGCGCCGAGCTGTCGGATTGCGTGTGCAGCGGTCTGCAGATCGTCGAGCATCTGCAGGACGTCGCCGAGGACTTCCAGGCCGGCCGCATCTATATCCCGCTCGACGACCTGCATGGCTATGGCTGCACGGAGGCGGACCTGGCCGCGTCCACCGCCTCGCCGCAGCTCAGGGAGCTGATCGGGGCCGAGGCGGCGAAGGCGGCAGCGCTGATCAGCGCTGGTTCGCCCCTCGTCGGCCAGCTTCGCGGTGCAGCGCGGGCCGCGGTCGCTGGCTACGTAGCCGGAGGCCGGGCGGCGCTGGCTGCTGTCGCCAGGGCTCGCTACGACGTGCTAGCGGTGACCGCTAAGCCGTCGAAGGGCCGCACGGCCGCCGGCTTGGTCAGCGCCCTGGTGCGGGGCCGGTGAGGGCCGGTGAGCCCGTGACGCTCAGCGCATCGCACGCAGCGGACATCAGCGCTGCCTACCGGCAGTGCGAGACGATCACCCGGCAGCAGGCGAAGAACTTCGCCTACGGCATCGCGCTACTCCCTGGCGACAAGCGGCGCGCCCTGTCCGCCGTCTACGCACTTGCGCGGCGGATCGATGACATCGGCGACGGCACGCTTCCGGCCCCGGAAAAGCTAGCGGCCCTCGGCGAGGCGAGGGCCGCGGTGACGGCGCTGGCCGCGGCCACAGCCGCCGACGCGGCGGCGACAGCCGATCCGGTGCTGATCGCGCTGCACGACGCTGCTAGCCGGTTCCGCATTCCGCTGGCAGCCTTCGGGGAGCTGATCGACGGCTGCGAGGCTGACGTGCGCGGCGACCGCTATGACACTTTCAGTCAACTTGAGCACTACTGCCGGTGTGTGGCCGGCTCGATCGGGCGGTTGTCCCTAGGTGTCTTCGGCAGCCGGGACCAGCGGGCCGCCGAGCAGCTCGCGGACGCGCTGGGGATCGCGCTGCAGCTCACCAACATTCTCCGCGACGTCCGGGAGGACCTCGGCAACGGCCGTGTCTACCTGCCAGCCGAGGACCTCACCCGGTTCGGCTGCGCGTTGCTCCCGCCAGCGCCGGATGGGACGGGTGAGGGCAAGATGGACGGGCCGATGGCCGACCTTGTTCGGTTCGAGGCCGAGCGCGCCAGGGACTGGTATGCCGTAGGCATGAGACTGCTGCCGATGCTGGACTGGCGAAGCGCTGCGTGCACCGGGGCCATGGCGGGCATCTACCGGAAGCTGCTCGAGCACATCGCGGCCCGCCCGGATGAGGCGCTGGCTGCACGGATGTCGCTGCCAGGCCGGGAGAAGGCGCTGATCGCGGTCGCGGCGCTCAGCGGCCTCAGCACCCGGCGGTTTGGCCGGCGGATGCCGGAGGCCCGGGCGTGACCGGGCGGCACGTGGTCGTGATCGGCGGCGGTCTAGCCGGCATCACGGCCGCTACAGCTCTCCGCGACGCCGGCGTCAAGGTCACCTTGCTGGAGTCCCGCCCCCGGCTTGGCGGCGCGGCGACGTCTTACGCCAGAGCCGGGATGATGGTCGACAACGGTCAGCACGTGTTCCTGCGCTGCTGCACCAGTTACGCCGGATTGCTCGCGAGGCTGGGCGCTACCGACTCGGTGGTCATCCAGGACAGGTTCGACGTCACGGTACTGGCACCGGACGGCCCGGCCCGGCTGCGGCGGAGCGCGCTGCCCAGTCCACTGCACCTGGCGCGGGCGCTGGCCGGCTACCGGCTACTGTCGGTGGCCGAGCGGGCCAGGGTCGGCCGTGCAGCACTGGCGTTCCGGTTTGCGGACCCGGCCAGCAAGGCGCTCGACAATCAGCCGCTCGGCGAGTGGCTGGCCGCTCGCGGCCAGGGAGAGCGGGCCAGGCGCCGGATGTGGGACCTGTTCATCATTTCGGCGCTGAACATCGGCGGCGATGAGGCCAGCACGGCGCTTGCTGCGAAGGTCATCAAGACTGCCCTGCTGGGCCGCAACGACGCGGCCGACATCGGGATGGCGGCCGTCCCTCTCGGGCGGCTGCACGCGGACGCGACCGCCGCCCTTCTCGGTCAGCTGGGAGCGCAGATCCGGCTGGGCGCCCGTGCCACCGCTGTCGAGCGGCTCGCCGGCGGCGGCTTCGGTGTGCGGATCGGTCGCGGCGAGCCGATGGGCGCGGACACCGAGGACCTGCCGGAAGCGGCAGACAACGAGACAGTGCTGGCCGACGGGGTTGTGCTGGCTGTGCCGCCTGAGCAGGCGGCCCGGCTGGCTGGGACCGCAGGCGTCGGCCAGGCCGCTGACTGGACGAGGCTGGGCTATTCGCCCATTGTCAATGTTCACGTCATCTACGACCGGCAGGTCACCCACCTGCCATTCGCGGCGGCGGTGGACTCACCGGTCCAGTGGGTATTCGACAAGACCAGGCAAGCGGGCTTGGAAGCTGGCCAATATCTGGCGGTTTCCGTATCGGCTGCTGATGATCTTGTCAACGTGCCGACGGCCTCGATCCGCGAGACGTTCGTGCCGGCTCTGGAGAATCTGTTCCCGGCCGCAGCGAACGCCTCGATCACAGATTTTTTCGTTACCCGGGAGCGTCGGGCGACGTTCCGGCAGGCGCCAGGCTGTGGCGCTCTGCGACCCGGTGCCGGCACCCCGGTACCGGGACTGGTGCTGGCCGGTGCGTGGACCGCCACCGGCTGGCCGGACACCATGGAGGGTGCGGTGCGAAGCGGACATAATGCCGCGCGGGAGCTGACCAGAGTGCTGGCCTCGCTGCCGGCGTCGGACCTGGCGGCTGCGGGGACGCCATGACGGTGACCATGCCAGCCGGTGTCCAGTCGGCGCGCGACCTGACCGGACCTGCGATCTTTGACGCGGTGGCCAGGCTGAGCCCCGCGGTCCGCACGGTTGCCGCCTACCACCTTGGCCTGGCAGACGCTGCCGGGAATCCGCTGCCAGGCGGGGCGGGCGGCAAGGCCCTCCGGCCAGCGCTGGCGCTGCTCTCGGCCAGGGCGGCCGGGGCCGCCCCTGAGCGCGGCGTCGTCCCGGCCGCTGCCGTCGAGCTTGTGCACAACTTCTCGCTGCTGCACGACGACATCATGGACGGCGATACCGAGCGCCGCCATCAGCCAACCGCGTGGACGGTGTATGGGGTTGGCGCCGCGATCCTCGCTGGCGACGCACTCCTGGCGCTCGCCCAGGACATTCTGCTCGAGACCCAGCCGTACGGAGTCTGGGCCGCGCGCTGCCTGTCAGCGGCGGTGCAGCGCCTGATCGCCGGCCAGGGCGCTGATCTGGCCTTCGAGAGCCGCGATGACGTCGCCGTGGAGGAGTGCCTGGCCATGGCCGGGGACAAGACCGCAGCACTGATGGCGTGCGCGTGCAGCATCGGGGTCATCTACGTCGGCGGACCTGCCAGCCTGGCGATGAGCCTCAGCGGGTTTGGTGCCCACGCGGGCCTGTCGTTCCAGCTCGTGGACGACATGCTCGGCATCTGGGGCGCACCAGAGGTCACGGGCAAGCCGGTCGGCTCGGACCTGCGGACCAGGAAGAAGTCCTTGCCGGTCGTGGCGGCGCTGGCCAGTGACACGGCTGCGGCTCGCGAGCTGGGGGTGCTGCTCGCCAGCCCAGAGCCGTTCGGCGATGACGAGGTCAGCCGCGCGACCGGGCTGGTGGAGGAGGCGGGCGGCAAGGAGCAGATCGAGGCGATGGCGGACAAGGAGCTGGCCTCGGCCCTCAGCTGCCTGTCCAGCGCCGAGATGCCCGAGGACGTGCGAGCCGAGTTTGCCGCGATCGCCGAGTTCATCACGGCGCGCCAATGGTGAGTGGCGAGACGACCAGACTGGCGGCCTCAGCAGCGCGAGACCGCGCAGTCCGCCATCTGACCGGGCTGCAGGACTCGGCGGGCTGGTGGCAGGGCGAGCTGGAAACCAACGTCACCATGGACGCCGAGGACCTGCTGCTGCGCGAGTTCCTGGGGATCCGGACCGAGGAGGAGACCGAGGCGGCAGCTCGGTGGATCAGGTCACAGCAGCGCCCAGACGGGACGTGGTCGAACTACCACGGCGGTGAGGCAGACCTATCGACCACGGTCGAGGCCTATGCAGTGCTGCGGCTGGCAGGTGACGCGGCCGAGGCTGATCACATGGCGCGCGCGGCCAGCTTCATCACTAGCCGGGGTGGTATCCCGGCCACCCGGGTGTTCACCAGGATTTGGCTCGCGCTATTCGGGGAGTGGCCGTGGGAGCAGCTGCCGGTGATTCCGCCGGAGCTGATCTACCTGCCGCGCTGGATTCCGCTGAATGTGTACGACTGGGCCTGCTGGGCACGCCAGACGATTGTGCCGCTGACCGTTGTCTGCTCGCTGCGGCCCGTCCGGCCGCTGCCGTTCAGCCTCGCGGAGCTCTCTCCGCTGGCGGGCAGCTCCGAGCAGGCTCAGACTCCGGTTTCCTGGCGGGACGACCCGTGGGCGGGCCTATTCAGCGGCCTGGACCGGGTCCTGCACACCCTGGAGCGCAGGCTCGCCGGGGTGCGGGCGAAGGCCGCGCTGCGCACCGCCGCCTACCGCCGGTGCGCGGAGTGGATCATCGCCAGGCAGGAGGCTGACGGCTGCTGGGGCGGCATCCAGCCGCCCTGGGTGTACTCCCTGCTGGCGCTGCATCTGCTCGGCTACGAACTCGACCATCCGGTGATCAAGCGCGGCCTGGACGGATTGGACCGATTCACCATCATCGAGGACGGCGCTGACGGCAAGGTGCGCCGGCTCGAGGCCTGTCAGTCGCCGGTCTGGGACACGGTGCTGGCGATGGTGGCCCTGGCCGATGCCGGGGTACCCGCCGACCATCCGGCGCTGCAGGCCGCGGCCCGCTGGGTGCTGGCTGAGGAGATCCGCGGGCCTGGCGACTGGCAGGTGCAGCGGCCCGGACTCGCGCCCTCAGGCTGGGCGTTCGAGTTCGACAACGACGGCTACCCGGACGTGGACGACACCGCCGAGGTCGTGCTCGCGCTCGGCCGGGTCGAGCAGCCGGATGACGCGATGGCTGCGGCGGCCGGCGCGGCCGCCGCCAGGGCGCTGACCTGGATGACCGGCATGCAGTCGCGGGACGGCGGCTGGGGCGCCTTCGACGCTGACAACACCTCGCGGCTGGTGACCAAGCTCCCCTTCTGCGACTTTGGCGAGGTCATCGATCCGCCATCCGCCGATGTGACCGCCCATACCCTGGAGGCGCTCGCGGCCGCCGGTCTCGGCGCGAGTCGGCCTGCGCGCCGGGGCGTGGCCTGGCTGCTGCGAAACCAGGAACCGGATGGCTCCTGGTTCGGCCGGTGGGGCGCGAACTACATCTACGGCACGGGCGCGGTCGTGCCCGCGCTCATCGCGGCGGGCGTGCTGCCCGGCAAGCCGTGCATCAGGCGCGCGGTGAGCTGGCTGATCGCGCACCAGAACCCGGACGGCGGCTGGGGGGAGGACCTGCGCTCTTACGACGACGCGAGCTGGGCAGGCCGGGGTACATCGACCGCTTCACAGACCGCGTGGGCCCTGCTGGCGCTGCTCGCGGCGGGCGGCGACGACGCCATGGCCAGCGCGGAGCGAGGCGTCACCTGGCTTGTCGAGACGCAGCGGCCCGACGGTACCTGGGACGAGCCGCAGTTCACCGGTACCGGCTTTCCAGGCGACTTCTACATCAATTACCACTTGTACCGGCTCGTGTTTCCGGTGAGCGCGCTCGGCCGGTACCTGGGCGGTAGCCAGTGAGCACGCTGACGGTATGCGCACCGCTGCGCGTCGAGGCCAGGGCGCTGCGCCGCGGCCTCGCCGCGACGGCGAGTCCTGCCGAGGTGCACGTGGTCAGGACCGGCTACGGTCCGGCCAGGGCAGCCGCAGCCGCGGCGAGGATCGCCGCCGCAGGCCCGCAACCGCTGGCCGTCGGGGGAGTAGCGGGGGCGCTCACCGACGATCTGCGGGTCGGTGATCTGGTGGTCGCGACCGAGGTGGTGGCTGCCGACGGCACCGGCGGCGCAACCACGGTCAGCTGCCCGTCTGCGCCGCTGCTGGCTGGCGAGCTGCGCCGGGCCGGGCTGGCCGTGCAGACGGGCCGCGTCGCCACGGTCGCGCACCTGGTCCGCCACGGTCAGCACGCCACACTCGCGGCCGCGGGCGCCATCGCCGTGGACATGGAATCCGCGCCGCTGCTCGCTGGCGCCGCAGGCGGTCCCTCTGTCGTGCTCCGGGCGATCTCGGACACCCCGGCCCATCCGCTGGCGAGTCCCCGCACCGTCACCGGCGGCCTGGCTGCGCTGCGCTCGCTGCGCGAGGCCGCTCCCGTGCTGGCCCGGTGGGCCGCAGCGGCCGGGCCGCGCCGGGTCCTGCTGGCCAGCCCGCGGTCATTCTGCGCGGGCGTGGAACGCGCCATCGAGATCGTCGAGCTGGCGCTGGAGCAGCACGGTGCGCCGGTATACGTGCGCAAGCAGATCGTGCACAACGCCACGGTCGTCGCCGAGCTGGAGCAGGCGGGCGCGATCTTCGTGGATGAGCTGAGCGAGGTGCCCGACGGCGCGACGGTGGTCTTCTCGGCGCACGGGGTCTCCCCTGAGGTTCGCCAGGAGGCCGAGCGCCGTGGCCTGGACCCGATCGACGCGACCTGCCCACTCGTGGCCAAGGTGCACGCCGAGGCGCGCCGGTACGCCGCCGACGGCTACCTCGTCGCGCTGATCGGGCACGCCGGGCACGAGGAAACCGAGGGCACGATGGGCGAGGCGCCGGCCTCCATGGCCCTGGTGGAAACGCCAGCGGACGTGGCTAGCCTGCAGCCCGCCGACCCGGCAAAGGTCGCCTACCTCATGCAGACCACGCTGGCGGCGGACGAGGCTGGGGCCGTCGTGGACGCGATCACCGAGCGGTTCCCGACAGCGACGGGGCCGGGGACGGCCGACATCTGCTATGCGACCACCAACCGGCAGCAGGCGGTCCGCGCCATCGCTGCCAGCTCTGACGTGGTGCTGGTGGCGGGCTCGGCGAATTCCTCCAACTCGGTACGGCTGGTCGAGACCGCAGAGCGTGCCGGGACCGCGGCGTACCTGGTCGACAGCGCCGAGGACATCCAGCTCGGCTGGCTGGCTGGCGCATCGACCATCGGGATCGCCGCCGGCGCGTCGGCTCCGCCGGCCATCGTCGGGCAGATCGTGGCCGCTCTTGGCGGGCTCGGCGAGGTGACCACGCAGGAGGTGGTCGTGGCGACCGAGTCAGTCCAGTTTGGGCTCCCCAAGGAGCTACGACGGGCAGATGACAGGGCAGTACTAACCAGAAAGACGGTGTCACCGTGAGCATGCCGCTGCGCCAGAGCCTTCGGGTGGGGACCTACCTGATGGGCCAGAAACTGCGCCGCAACAAGAAGTTCCCGCTGATCGTCGAGCTGGAGCCCCTGTTCGCCTGCAACCTCAAGTGCGCGGGCTGCGGCAAGATCCAGCAGCCAGCCAGCATGCTGAAGCAGCGGATGCCGGTTGAGCAGGCGCTCGCCGCGATGGAGGAGTGCGGGGCGCCCATGGTGTCGATCGCGGGCGGCGAGCCGCTCATGCACCCGCAGATCGACGTCCTGGTCCGGGAGCTGGTGAAGCGGAAGAAGTTCGTGTTCCTGTGCACGAACGCGCTATTGCTTCCGAAGAAGCTGGACAAGTTCACCCCATCGCCGTACTTCGC
>Ga0126371_10001008_pt1 | contig 23448 bp, 35 predicted proteins | sample PanSoiMetaPlot_4_FD_110145 | JGI IMG/M metagenome (GOLD analysis project Ga0126371, IMG submission 110145) | Tropical forest soil microbial communities from Panama - MetaG Plot_4 | ecosystem: Environmental > Terrestrial > Soil > Tropical forest > Bulk soil | place: Panama | collected 2016-02-17 | reverse complement strand
GCTTGAACGCCGCGGCGAAGTCGAATCCCATCCAACCGCTGCCCAAATTGTGCGGTTCGGCGGTCGGCCGGTGATGCACGACTGGGCCCGGATAGCCGATCGACACGACATCGTACTTCCAGTCGCGGGCGAGTCTCGCGACGCCCGAGACCATCTGTTGCGCCGTCATCGTCGACCCAGACTCGATTTCGCGCTTCTCGTTCTCGCCGTTGGCGAGAATCTTGACGTGGGTGCCGCCGACGTCGATGGCCAGGATATTCATGGGAATGCCTCGATCGAGTCCTCGCTTGACTTGGTAAGTACCTTGCGGCCGCAGTGCCGATGCTCGCAGAAACGTAAGCCAGTAGTGGCGAAACCTCAAGCGATACCCACCCATCGATCCCGCCGGTCCGCGAAACAAGCCCTATACGAGCGCAAGAGCGTGCGTGTTCGTCGACGTCAAGTCGCAACGCACCTCTCCGCCACGGTCTACGCCCTCGCCTCGCTCGAGTGCCAAGTGAGGTGGTAGGGCTGGGCGCTCGAGCTTAAAAAGAAAGGCTCGTGCGGAGTGTGTCGGTCGGCGTGGTGCGGCCGAGTGACATCGCCGCTACTAAGGTGGCGTCTATCGTGGGGGCTTCTATCGTCGGAATTGACGGCTGCCCAAGTCGGCTGAGTAATGCTCGTTTAGCTGATGAAGCGCCGACCGCCCAGGGCGGAACGGTGGATTGCGGTAGGAGCTCCGTGGGCGCCGCACGATACCTAAGCAGCCTACAGATCCATTGTCTAAGCGAAGGAAATTTAGCGGGGTCATTTTGAGGGTTGGATTGGATCCAAACTCTCCAAAGCGTGATTTTCGGTGCTAAACCAACTCGATCGAGCCGCGTCGTTTCCGGTAGCACGTCGGTGGACGAGCCTGCTGCCTTGCAAGAGCCCCGAAGCCGTAGATTTGATTGCGTCGCTGACTGTATAGGCTCTCGGGCCTCTATTTCGGGCGCCTGCATCTGTTTGGGCGCGGAAAGCGTGGCCGAGGCACGGGGGGCTGGCTACCTGGCCTCGGTGCGACCAGCCATTCCTTCTAGGCGATTTGATGATCATCGTTAAGTAAGTAACCCGGCAACATTAATTGTAGATAATAAGAAACAATTTGCTCATCGCGCCTCTAGCACATTGAAATTTGGCTGTCGAGCAGACCCACCAGTGTTTCTACTGGTTGATTGCGCAGCAAGGGCTGTGGCATACTAGGTGCCAGTTTAAGCGAGTTTCGCTGCTCACACTATTGACGAGTTTCTTTGCCGTGCTGTTAGGCCTTAGGTGCGGAGGGGGTGATGGCTGGTCCAACGGCTATTTTTCTCGTGTGCAGCGGCTTTGTGTTTCTCGCGACGGACCCAGATCGTCGCAGGCCGATCGACAACGTGTCACTTACCATCGACCTGCGGGCGGGTCGGGTTTCCGGGTTTTCCAAGGGTAGGATTGAAACTAGGGCACAGGAGCAGATAAGCTGGATCGACCCGGAATGCCGGAATATTTTGGCGAACGGGGTGTTTAATCGCGTGACAGGTGAAACACACGCCGGGATCTGCGTCGGTGATCGCGACAAGCCGAGATTAGACTATTACCTGGTGACCTGTAAGCCATCGCGACAGCCCCCCGCCGCGCAATGAGTGCCTGCCAGCGGGACCAAATCCAAGCGCAGAGCAGGCGCCGCGGTAGATCGCTGCCAAGCCTGCTCGGAGGCGCGTGGAATGATCTGACGCCTCGAGAGGAAGGAGTTCCCTGCAGCTCACCACGCCCTCGCTCTGGCTCCCTGCGGACATCACGCACCTCTCCCAAAATGGTTGCGAGTTTGAGCGATATTGGGTGAGCCTAGTATATGAGCATTAGCCAATGAACGTAGCTCGGCCTCGATGGGGACGTACCTGGCCATCGATGGTAATGGCGTATGGCCGAAACATTAGACCGAATCGTCGGTGCCCTCCTCACTTGGGTCGTCGTGCAGTTCGTTTGTGCCATGCGAAGGTCCGATCCTGGTTGGTGCGTGCTTATTTTAGGCAGTCAAGGCGACTCTCTGGCGTTTCATCGAATACAAGGAGGGAGCGGTCGGCGCGATCGTTCTCCTGTTGACCGCGGGCTTGAGAGCCCTGAAGCTGTTTTTGGAGTTTAAATGATTTGCGAGGCGCATTGGCGCTTAAGGCAACGCCCTAATGTGGACCATGCGGCAATGTGCTTGCTTGGTCACGAGCATATTCTAACTCCCTCGTACGGGTACCAAAGCAGGCGCGGACTTTCAGTTCCCCTGCTTTTTTGACGTTTTTCCGCCCGTCAGATCGGAAAACTCACTCAGCGCCAACCACTCGGCGTGGCTCAGCTCCTTACCAGCGTGTCAATCACGCGCTCGGCGGCGATCGGAGTCTTGGCCAGGCGCGTCAGCTCGGCATTGAGGAACGTAATGTCAAAGCTCGCATTGTGCGACGCGGTGGCGCGTCGCCGACGAACGCTGGGAACTCGTCGGCAATCGCCGATAGAACTCGACGCAAATTGGCTTCGTTGAAGACAATGAGATGGTCCAAACACTCAGATCGCGCGGATCTCACCCATCTCTCAGTGACAGCATGGGCTCGAGGCGACCTGAACGGCGAGCGAACTTGCCGTATCCTGAGGCCGCGCATGCGACGATCGAGGCTTACTCCATAGCGGCTGTCGCGATCATGAATCAAAAATCGCGGTGGCGCTCGATCCCAGGCGCAGCATTCCACGACTTGCTGTGCGACCCAGCCAGCCGTCGGATGCCGCGTCACTTCAACGTGGAGGATCTCTCTGTTTGCGGGTCGGATGACGAAGAAGACGTGAAGCGTCTGGAGACGGTCGGGACGCAGAAAAAGTCGCAAGCCCAAATGTCCGACGAATGCCGCGTCAGGAACTCTCGCCACGTCCCAGTTGGGTCTCGGCTGCGACACACCCGCATATATTGGCCACGGTCCTGGCGGAAACCTGAAACCCTAACCTTGCCAATTCGGCCTGGATGCGCTTTTGAACCCAAAGGCGATTCTCGGCTGCCATACGTCCGATCAGAGCTTGAAGCTCTCCCCGGATCGCCGGGCGACCACCTCTCGCTTGACGAGAAGATCGCCACCTCTAGTACGCCCTCCAACCGGCTCGCTGCCAGCCCAAAACTGTTTCCGGTTTCACAATCAGCAACGGATGCCGCAACTCGCTGAACCATCGGCTTGCCAGGATCCAAAACGCCGATCGGCGTCGCTCAAGCGAGGCCGCGGATGCCGCACAATCAACTGCTGCCGCGCACAAAGGTTCTCCGCGATTGGCAGCGCCTTTGGCCTGAAAATCGCCGCAATGGCTAAAACCAGCAACCGCAACACCTGCGCGCCCCTACCACCATCATCAAGAGCGCCGCGCCGGCGACTTGTCAATGCTATAACCCCTTCGGTATTTGCGCCCCACAGGCCATATTTTTAGCGTGCCCCGCTCCTAAAGCGGCGGCCGCAACCCGAAGGTCACGACTGCAGCGCCCGTCAATGAAGGCCGAGTAGCCAGAGTATCCGATCTGGTCCGCATCTGATATTTCTTGACTTCCGCTGTGCACTTTGACTTTCCTGATCAAATAGGGAGGTGATCCGGCACGTCAAGCGATATCGACACCGGATAGGGGAGAAAGAGCACAAATGAGGCCGGAAAGTACGAAGCAGTCAAAAAGTAATGCTAAAAAACATGCCCCTAAAAACATGGCCCCGAAAATCGAGTGCTGTGGCGAGCGATTTTAAAACTTGCTCCGTGGCACGCTAAAAATTTGTGCCCATGGCGCGCATCAGTCGCGGTTGGGATGGAACACGTGATCAATGCGCCTGCCAAGCTCGCGTGGCGAGTCAGTGATTTCCCGCTCCAGGCCGTTCAAGAACTCTTGCGAACTCGGCATAGAGCTCGAACTCGCTGAGCGCTTTCTCTTGCTCGCCAATCCTGCTTTGCAGCCGCTTGACATAGCCGGCTAGGGCGTCGCCACGCATGAAAATGATCCCTAATCCGTAGTAAAGCACTTGCACGCCAGTTTCGACATGTTCCATCACCCCGTCTCACTCACTTGTGCAGAAAATACATGAAGCCGCCCACGGCAGCGGTTTGGCGTGATCGGTTGCCGTCCAGACACTGAACGGGCATCGCGTGCCGGGTCGGCTGGCCGAACGTCACCGCTGGTGGATATCCTTCAAGAGCCTCATACTGACCTCGACGGCCCCCGTCCACGGCACGCCAGACGCGTTCATGGGCCTACGCCGACGCAGATATGCTCCAAAATAGTTCGGTGCAACTCATCGTCGACTCTTCAATTGGCAATGGCGCACCGTTCCATAGCGAAAATCACACGGCCGAACGTCACCAGCGATTGCTTGAGCACTTAGACAAGCTCAAGTATGGCAAACGACCAAGAATTCGTGCGCTGTAGGAGATCACGATGACAAAGAAAACAATGCCTGAAATGAAGCGAGCGCCAAAGAGCATCGCACGACGACCGACAAAACCGGCAGCGAGGCGCACGAGCGCGTCAAAGAACGATAGCCGGCTGGATGCGATCGAAACTCAGTTGGACACGATCGAAGACCGCCGCTGATAAGATCGAGACTGATATTAAGGAAATAAAACCGAAGCTCGATCAAGTCTATAAGGACATGGTCGAGGTTCTTTATATTGCGGACAAGATCGCCGCCATGCGCCAGAGAACCGACGAGATATTCGAGTTCTACACTAACAACAAGCGAGCGAACCACCGAAGAATGCACAATGAGCAATCTGGATCCGTCACCGGATATTGATCGCTTGAAAGACCCCATCGAAATCATCTTTTGCCTGACGACCAACATTGCCGCGAATCAATAGACCACCGACCCGCCGGATCCGCTCTGGCACTGGGGCGCGTGGTCAGTCGGCTTCAGTAACTATCAGCATCGATCGGTCGATTTTTGACATTCCCCAGCGATAGCCCGCCGCGGCCAAAAATACCGTCACAGATGGCGCTGCCGGTTGTCCTCTAGGCTTCCAAGCCGCCGCCAGTCTTACATTTATGGCGTCTTCTCGAATTTCGGTAGAGTCGGGTCTGTGTGGTCCCATGCGCCCCCGATTTTTGCCTAGACCACCATTTGCGGCTTATATCGGCCGGGATCGTCGAGGTTTGCCGGATCACTTCGGCACATGCTCAAAGGAGGTCTCCATTGAATTGGAACAAGTGGGTTCGACAGATCCACCGCTGGCTCTCCATCGCCTTTACGCTGACTGTCGTCGCCAACTTCATCGCCATGGGATTGGGAAGGTCTCCTACCTGGGTAGTCTACGCGCCTTTGCTCCCGCTCTTCCTGCTGCTGTCTACAGGCTTGTACATGTTCGCGTTGCCGTATGCCGCCAAGTGGCGCGGCGGCCGACGCGCCGAGACATAGAGGTGAACGCAATGGCCAGGACGTCCGAGACGTCACTGGGGATTGCAAGGAAGGCCGCGGCTAAGCCGGTCATCGCAGAGCCGGTGGCGACCGCTCCCTGCGGCGGGCAATGAACGAAATATGTTGCACACTACCACACTGAGCGAAATCATCAGGGAAAGTCCAACGCGTTGTTGTTTCCTCGCATCGCGGAGATGCGTAGTTCGAAGCCGGTGCGATGCCGCGAGCGACTGGGTGGGCTTTTACGTTACTACCATCACGAGGCCGCGTGAATCCGCGCGCCATTTTCAGGCGAGGGCGAGCGTTGCCTTCGCCACTGTTTGTGATGATCACCGACGACAAAACTGATGTCACAAGTTGGCTGCCATAGAGCAGCGCTGGCCGCAATCGTCCCCGTGAATCTGCCTTATGTCAATTTTTTGCCCTACGCGGTGCCTGTTGCATTTATGTCGCAACTGATAGTTTAAGGCTTATCTGTGCCCGATGTTCATCGAATTTCCACACAATAGCCGCACAAAGTTCACGGCCAACTGGCTTTGGTGCGCCTGGTTCGCTCCACTCGGGCGGTTCCGCTGATTCCCGATTTGCGGTTGTGGATGCTGGTCGGAATGGTTCGACCAAGTCAGCAATTTTCGTGACTCCCGGCAATGCGGTTAAAGGTAGCGCGAATATGGTGGAGGGCGGAGCGAAGGTGGGTTTCGATCGTCGCGACCTACGGGCGAGACAAAGATCGTTTCCTGCCTTTCTTCAAGCTCTCAATAGGCTCTTCCTCCGGCGCGCACAATCGCAATCCGACGTTCTGATCTTCCAAAATCGGACCGTCGGCTTGTCGACCGACCTACTCGACGGCGACGCCCCGATCGCGGCGCTTGTCGGCGCCTTCTTGGGCTGTTTGACAACGTTGCACCTTGCCGCATTGGGAATGCTCCCGGCAATTGCGTCCGCCTTCGCAACCGTACTGTTATGTGGCCTGGTCATATGTACCACGAGGGCTCTTCCGAACGCTTTTTTCCCGGCCCTCTATGGCGGCACTTTTGGAGGCATGACGACGGTCCTTTCGGTCAGCGAGGGTGCACCCGCTGTTTCAGCGACGATGACGGACACGCTGTTCATCTTGCTGTCGACCGTCTGCGGGTTTACTTTCTTTATCGTTGCCAAGCTCGATACTCGTTCAGCAGTTCCGATGGCGTCTGGATTCGGCGGCAGGTCCGGAGCAATCGCAACTGTGGCGTCCCTAGCCTTCGTCGAACTGGATCAGCCGTTTGGTCCAGATGCCGCCCTTTTCCATGGCGCTCCTTTTGGCGCGGTTGGGATCGAGCCCAGGGCAGCAGCTCTCGAATTCTTCGCGTGTATGGTTGGGATCGTCGCGACCTTATTGGTGCTTCGACGATGGCGCATTGCGCCGATGGGAGTAGCTGACAGAACATTTATCGCTTCGGCGGTGGCGTTTATTGGGTTGTTTATTCTGTATTTGGCCGCTCCCGATGATATGCGCATGTTAGATGCCTTTTACGCGGGCTGTTTCTTGGGAATGTCCACACCTGAACGGCTAAAAGGATGGATTCAGCCGGTGTTCGGGGCTGTTGTCCTCACTGCCGTCTTGGCTCTCGTGCGGGTATTTTTGCCTGGCATTGGCGGCGGCCTTGGCCTCGGCGCGTTCGTGACTGTCGGGATGCTCGTGGCTCTCAGTCGCGCGACCAGCTGGATAACAGGGGAAATGTCGCTGTCTAGCGACAGTTTTCCCGATATGAACCCAGCGTCCTCGCGCTATGGCTTTTACCTCGGTCGAGCAGAGTACGGCGAACCGCATGATGCTCACGGGGTCTTCGGTGACCGCGAACGCTATATTGTGATTAACCAATCTCGCATTTGGCAGTTGGTGTCCGGCTCCCGGGACTGCTCCACATTCGGAATTCTGGCTCGTTTTGGCGGCGCCATGGCACATGCCGGCATCGCGGCATTTCTGGTGATCGGCTGCCTGCTGCACTGGCGCGCTGCATCGGACGGTCTCGCCAGAGAGTTGCCCGCCCCTATCGGCCCGACAGCATCAGCGCCAGCAGCCCGACAGTCGGTGCGGCCGGCACCGCAGTTCGTCGTGGCCAAGGCTACGCAGGGCGGCGTTGATGATCTTATCGCGCTTGGCATTTCGCTGATCAATGCAGACAACACCGATGCCGTGCTTGTCGATGGTCTTCCTTCCGGCGCACATGTCACGAACGGTCGTCCATCCGGGCCGGGTAGATGGCATCTGTTTGCGTACGAGCTCGTCAACGCGGCCATTCGCCCTGCTCCAGGCTTTGTCGGTGCCGCGGACCTTACGGTGGAGTTGCGGCGCGATGACCAGGCCGTCGATCGCCGAAGGTTGCATTTCGAGTGGACCAACAGGCTGCCGCAAGCGACATCCGCAGTCTCAGCGCCCGCGATCATTGAGCCATCCACCACGACGTTCCGGGGCGCTACGGAAGATCACGAGTTGATATTCCGTAAATTCTTGGAATGGCAGGCCAACCACTCGATCCGCCACTCGCGAACAATTGGCAAGGCTGATTCCAAGAAAGGAGGATTGGAAAGATAGCCTCCCATCGAAGTCCAATGCGTCGCCACGCGATATTGTGCTATATTAGACAAGGCTGAATGGCTGCATGTAACGTACCCATCAGCGTATCGATGCCATCAAATGATTGATCACCAATGCGGCTTTCAGTCTTTCCTTGAACTGCTGCGCCTCGGTGATCAGTTGCCCCGCGCCACCACATAGACCGGGTCCTGGTTCGATTTGCGGAAATGGCAGGCGGGACACCCAGCGAGGCTTACGGAGCGCCGTGAGGCTCTGGTGTTTTGTACCGCGCGGTCGTGAGGACGCCGACGATGGAACCTTTATGACCTGGATCGCAACGCAGTGTTGCAAAAAGCGTGAAGGTGACTTCCGACCCTATGGAGAGGGGGTAACCAAAGGTTACGTCCCAAAGAATGGAGGAAAACGCCAGTTAGCGGGGACGTCGCAATAGAGGATTTCGCCGTACGCATGAACAAATCAAAAAACAAAGGATTGTTGGAGACGTGGACAGGCGCTGCCCCGATAGAGGCCGCCATGATAGTTGAACCGAAGCGTGCCGCAATCCTGAAAGTCATTAAACACGCGAGAGACACGCACCAGCCCTGTGAGTTTGGCCCTTTACTTATTGATACCGTACAAGGACACCAGCCAGGATATCGGATCAAGCTCAAAGGCCACGCAATGGCCTTTCTCAGCGGAACGTGGGTCAGCCTCACGCAGACCGGAGCGCGACCAGGGCAGGATAATCTGCGACGGCTGTGCGGGTTCGGAAAGACCTCAGTCGGGTCGTCTAACGTGCATTGAATCGTCCACGATCCAATGCGCCCAGTTGGTGACTTGCCATTGCGTGGTCTCGCTCGACGCTTCCGCTCAGCCTTCGCGTGTTCCTTGGCCAACATGCGCTCCGAACGACCATCGACGTCGAGCCGTCTGCGGCCGTGGAGATCAGCCGCTCGCTTAGCCACGCCGAACTCCGAAGGGGGTTCCCAGCCCACCGCCCACAGGCGCACCTCTAAGCGGCATCGCAGGTTGAGGATTCAGGATACGCCCCGCGTCCGTCGGAACGCCTCCAGGCCCCACGGGGATCGGCATCAGGATGACGAGCCTGCGGCGAGATCATCGCCACGTTCACGTCACCACGCCCCTTGTGATAGTGCGTCCCGCCGCCGCAAGCACGTTTCTGCGGCGGCTTCTCGTCCGCTGCTCGCGTGCCGAGCGCCGAGTTGCTCTCGGCCCGATGCGCCCAGAATTTGAGATTGCTACACATGCTCTTACCCGGAGAGTCCGGGTGCTTGATCCGGCCACCAGACGCCCGCTTCCCTGGCTTCATCGCGAATTTCGCCCGATGCGAGACGCCCGCCTCTATCGCGAATCAATCAAGTATCAACACACAATATGACGAGTTACATAACTACATTTTGCGACAAAACAAAAGCTTTGCGCGATAAATCAAACCTTTTAAGTTTCGGACAAGTTCAGTTTAGTTGTTTTCCTTGATCCGCGGACGACCTGACTAGCTGTAAACGCTTGCTTGTACGGCTTCGTAGTCGTCATGTGATAGAGTTTTTTATCAATCACTCGCCCGGCCATCTAACCGCTGTGCCCTCAATGCCGAGCCTTCAACGTATCGCCACTTTCTCGCCATGCCCCACAAAACAATTCGCTTTGGTTCATCGCCTCCTCAACCTCTTCATCTGAAATGCCAAACTCGCCGCACAACTCTTCCATGACACGTGTAAAGTCATCGGCTGTTCCGCGGAAATTCCCAGAGGCACCAAATAGCAAGGTTAGGCGAATTAACATCTCCGGACGCTTGGCCGCGTCTGCTATGAGCAACTTGCCCCTTAGCGCTTCTTTCATTTCATAGATCGATCTCAACCGCGTATTCCTTCCCTTTAAACGATGAGGTCGTCGTCTCTTCTGACGATTCCCCCTCTGGTAGAGCCTATGCGGGCTTGCCAGTCCACTACCTAAATCGGCGGGAGTGAGCATTCGAGCATATGAGAACCCACGACAGGCTCCACGTCGATCGCAGGGGCCAGAGGCAGCCGCGCCTCGGCCGGCTTGGCCGGTCTCGAGGGCCGCTGTCCGCTCGCCCAGAGCACATCACCTTTGGCAGTAGATCCACATGCGCATGCCCCCGCGCGGCCGCTTATCAACGCAGATTTGCGGTAGTACATTTTGCGGCTTTGCTAACGAGTTGGCTTCCACTCCCGGGCCAGCTTCTGCGCCTCCTCTATCTGCTCTGCAGTCATACGTCTTTCCACGTTGTCTCTAACGAATTCCGCGCCCCGCTCACCTTGAGCTGCAGACAAACTACTCCACATGTGAGCGAGGACATAGTCCTGCGGCACGCCGTGACCGACTTGGCACATTTCGCTCAGTAAAAGCCGGGCTCGCGCGACACCGTGTTCCGCTCCGACACGCGGCCACCTTGCCGCGTCCACGTCATTCTGTTGCACGCCCCGACCATTGAGGTACATAAAGCCCAGAATAGATGGGGCATGGGGGTCGCCCTGGTCCGCTGCGAGACGAAACCGCCTTACTGCTTCTGGGTCGTTCTGCGGAACACCTAGCCCGCCAAGATACATTTCTCCAAGAACGAATTGGGCTCCCGCCACGCCTTGGTCCGCTAGCGGATGAACAACCTGGAGGGCTGTCGCATAGTCACCTCTCTCATACAAAGCGGCACCGTCCTCCAAAGGGCCTGCCGCCGCCGCAAAGCTCAGCGCCAGAATGGTCGCGAACGGTCGCATATCTGAATCTCAGCGCCCCACAACGTCACTTGTTGTTGCGAATCGAACGTTACCCCGGTCGGGGAGCGACCGGCATGCGGAGGATCGCGGACACAGCTCAGCGGTCGCCAGTACCGTTGAAGCCGTCAACTGCTCGAAAGCGCCCAGGTTCCGCTGCTCGTCCAATGAGCCTCTTGGCGATGCAAGCCCGCTCTCCCGCGGCGAACAGCGGCTATGCTCCGGCGAGGCCGATCCGCGGCGGGCCGCTACTCAGGTCTCTCACCGCGTCGGACAGTGCGCGCGGGAAGTTCCACTCGATCCTATACGACAAGCGCACCGGCAATAGCACCCGACCGACGTAGACAGCCACAAGCCCTCACGCGGCTGGCGCCGCCGTCCCCACTCAGCGCTCAGTTCTCGGGCTTTTGCCTGTCTCGGTTGGTTACAGCGCCGGCGTGACAGGCCGGCGAAAATGCTGAGAAATCAACGACCTGTTACAAAATATACGCGCGATAACGTGCGCTAAAACGTGAGTTTTGTAACAGCATTTCGGATCCGTAACGCCGCAGTCGCCTGATCCTGGAGCCTGGTGACGGTATACAGGCCAAGCACAGGTCGCGGCACCTCCGCGCCACCTATCATTCGTTCCTTCCTGATCGACGAAATGCTCACTGGCGCTCCTCGCACGCCTCAATCTCGCCATCGGGTCAACACCCGACTGGAGCGCCGAACAACGAAGCGAACCGATGGCCTCACAACGAAGAAATCAGGCGCATGCTTGGGCACTTCTGTGACCAGGCACTCCAATACATCGTTCCTGGTACATCCCGAAAATGAGTACCGGCCCATTTACGGCCTGGACCCGGAGCCTCATCCATCGAGGCCAAATTTACCGGCGATGCAGCTCTCGAGCGCCTCCTCCGTCAGGCGGCCGTCGACCGTGATGGCGGGCAGACCGGTCGTCTCGACCATGCCCTGGAGACGCTCGGTGAAGAGCCGATCGCGCTCCAGCAGGTTGCTCAGGGCGCGTTTCGGGTTGCTAGTCTTGTTGGGGATGCTCCACATGGTGCCGCGGGATTCGAACGCGGCCAGCCGGAACTCGGGCGTCGGGAGGAGCCAGACGCAATGACTCGGATCATGCAGCAGCGGCTTCACGAGGTGTGGCAGCAACCTGAAGCCCTCGGCGAGGACGCCCTGATTCGGCGGGAGCACCAACAGATCCTCGATGATCAATCCGAAGCCCTCGCCCCGGAACCAGTGAAAGGTTTCAAGCATGATCTGCGGCGAGCGATCGACCCACCTCTGGTCCATGCTCATGTTCAGGAACTCGGTTAGGTTCGGACAGTCCTCCGGCAGCCATCGACGCGCATGGTCGCCCATCGCCTCGTCCGTCGAATAGAGCCGCAGGCCATACTTGTCGGCCAGGCGGCGCGCGATCGTGGACTTGCCGGAGCCGCTGGCGCCGCCGATCCAATAGACGTGCCGTAATCGGCTGGTCAGCGAGCCGGAGTCGCGACTGTCCTCGTGTACTTCGGGCTGGGTCATGTCGTTCCCTTGGGATCATTGAACCGCGCGGCGTACGGCTACAAACGCGGAAGTCGCGTGTGGGAATTGATGCACAACACGCGACAGAGCATCGTCGAGCACCCACTAGCGGGCATGATGAAATCCACGCCGTCTCATGTGCTCATCTCAACTGAAAGCCGGCGGAGCACCCTACCTCAAATCGGTGGCGTCGAATTGCGTAACGCGATCGTGAGCATTACCAATGTTAGCCGCGTTGGTTGCAGCGCGGGTTTGTTGAAGCGTCGGCGTTGATTGTATCATCCGGCGTTGTTCCTGCAACAAGGGCGCTTGTTTCGGTTCGGAACCGCGAGCGTGGCTTGGATTGCGCGGGGAACCCGCGTTTGTTGTTTTGCCGAAGAAGTGCTTACAAAAATTCGCGACGAGTAGGACCCGAGGGCGTCGCGCCGCTCTGAAGGCAAGGTTACGTTAAGCGCCGAAGAGCACGAAGAAAATTCAGTACCTTGAGCGGATGTTCGAAAGCACCTTACTCCGAGCGGAAGAATCTTTGCCGCGCCATCAGTAATCGTCTCGGAAGCGGCTCCTGGACGCGAGACTCTTGTATCTTCAGCCGCCCAAACGACCTTATCAAAGGGCTCAAACCAAATCGCCACGACAGTCATGACAACTCCTTCTTCGAGCCGTTTACATGGGGCGCTTCTACGCGACTTCTCCAGCGGGCACCGGGGTATCGGTCGAGGACCAACTATCAACCCACCGGGCCTCGACTCCACAAACATTCCAAATAGAAAAGAGGCGGGCGGCGACAAAGCAACCATCCGCCTCAAGTGATAGATCAATTTGCATCCTAATACGAGCATGCAACCAATCGTCGTTGCAAACACAAACCTTGTTGCGCGAAGTCTCGGCACTTGTGCGCCCTTCTCCGATGTGGAAACGTAGCGCTTGCGGGCAAGTCCCCCAAACGGCTCGTCCGCGCGACTGGCCTAGCCCCAAGCTGGGCCATTTTTTCGCGGTACGTCGACCGCTTCCCCTAGCCTCACCGCTCACCGTCCATCCCTCCCACCTCGAGCCGAACTGCAAGACATCGGCTCTGTTGGAGCATGCTTGCATCGGATCTGCCACTCGAACCCCATCGGCCCGCGCTCGAAACTGGCCCAGCGCCGCGGACCCACAACCGCTCGCTTCCTGAATCGTACAGCTGCGCGCCATGAATGGCTCCATGAATGGCTCAATGGGATTTGCAGGCCCGCTCTGCACGCTGGTCCTCCACGAATAGGACGGGCTCGATGGTGAGCTCGATAGGAGGATCAGATGAGCGGTGCCGATCGTAGTGTTCGCACCCCTCGGCCCAAATCGATCGAGTCGATGTGTTGCGCCGACGCCGGGCGCTCAGTCGCCCGATCGCCGCCGCGGAGGCCGCTGAGATAGTGAGTCCTGTTTGGGCGTGTTTGGTGTTTCCGGGGTTTCCGAGTCGGAATACCTCACGACTAAACCGCAATTTAGGCATTCGAAATGATCGAGTTTCGAATGCGAGGGTTTCGTTCGGCTGCCGAGCATTGCTACTCCGCATACGGGGCAGCGTTTTGGACATTGAACAGGTAAGTGAATCATCTTACTTGCGGGTTTCCGCCCGCGAGTGAATTCGCCAAGTCAACTAGTGCCATAGTAACCCGGCGCCGCCCTCAGCGTCCGACCGAGAAGGCGACCTAATGGACACGCTCCAGCGCACCTACGCACGGCGCAATCCTGTCCCATTAGCGACGGACAACTACGCCCTCGCGTCGGGCAGGGGCGAAACTTGGACTGGCTAACCAAACTCCGCCCCCAGTACGAGCTTGGGTCACGCTGGTCGTGCCGGTCATGCACCAGTGTTCTGCGGTTTGACCATTTGTACCGAGTAGCGCCGGCGCATCCGGCGGCGAGCTACTGCGGCCGGGATGGCGCCGGGCTGCCAGCTGGCCGATCGACGTATTCGACTTGGCACGGGTCGGACATGTCGCGCCGCCGAGGACATTGGGCAAGCTCGTGGCGCAGATCGGGCGTGGCGATATCGGGGCCGTACTGTTCCAAGAGCCTTGCAATCCGAAACCGCCCGGCGCGGCCGCATTTGGCGCAGGTCGGCCGCACCATTTGCAGCTTGGCGGCCGCCTCGCCAAGGGAATAGGAACCGTGGGGCACGGTCACAACCAATTGTCTCTGCGGAGCGCAACCTCTAGGCAACGCGTTGCTTCGACGATGTGCGCCCGTTCGCCGGTCTCGGCTGCCTCAGGATCTCGCCGGCGCAATGATCCCAATACGGCCGCGCCTGGCGCCAACGTTTCATCAAACCGATAAATCGTGCCGCGTCCTCAAGGATCTCCAGCAATGCCCCGGGGCCGCCCGTCGGCTCGATCTGCCGCGCGAGCTTACGCCTAAAATCAAGGTTTCGAGACTTCGCCACTCCTGCATCTTATTCTGCGGCGCCAAAATATTACCTAGAGCGACTATACGCCGCGCATCGGCAGGCGATCGAAATTGCCACGTCTATGCGGCGGCACCGCGTCTTGCGGCTCGTTTGATCTCCCCTATAACCTCACCCACGGCTCACCGCGGGGCACGCCACGTCAGATATGCTTCGGCCCTGAGGTGTTGATCGTCGCCGCGCGAATCGGCGAACCATCGACTCGCGCAAATCCAAGAACTGCCCGTCCGCATTGCGCAAGCGCTGCTGCCGGTGCTTGCGGGGTGCTGGAGCACGGCTACCGCAACGATGGCCGACGGCCTAGGGCCGGCGAACAGCACCGGCACGCCGGCCAGGCGAGCCATCGCATTAGCCGGCGCGTCGGGCGGGCCCGTGTTCGAGAACGCCGGACCCACATCAAATCATGTGGCAATCAAGTGACGACAGAAAGACGATAGCAAGACAGTGCCGACTATTGCGAAGCCTTAAGCGGATACAACATCCGCTACGTTCCAGTGATTTCAATAGCTAGAAATGCTAGCATTAATTTGAGAAAAGCAGACTGGACTGTAGCAAATTAATGCCTGCTGCAGGGCCGCAAAGTGCGGAGTCTCACCTTTAACGACATCCTGACATGAGCGTAGGGCTTCTCCGCCACCCGCGTATCGACGTGCCCAGTTGGGCTGCGCCCCCCATAGGCGTTGCGGCTATTGCGAGGTGCGAAGCATGGGTATGTCGGAGCACGGTGATGTCGTGGGAGGTGATATGTGTGTGCGCGGCTTTGCTGGTGTCGGCTATCGGCCGCATCTGATGTGACTTGCCGGGGACGTCATTTCCAGATGAGCCGGCCGACGCCGACGACGAACGCGACGAGGCCGGGCGCTACTGCCGGGATGATGATGGCGAGCCGAATCGTCTCTCTCGGACCCTTGGCCAACGCGGAGCTGATGTAGTACATGCACAAAAGGCCACCGAGGATCAGGACGACACTGCCGGCGATCCGCCACATGCTGTCGCTCCCAACGCTGAGCAGGACTACGCCGACGACGAACGCGACGAGGCCGGGCGCTGCTATCGGGACGACGCCGTGCAGATAGGTGACGATCGTCGCGCTTGGGTTGTCGAACACCATGACACCCATGAAGGCCCAGAAGTACATCCAGAAAACGCCGCCGACAAAGAGGACGGCACTGCCGAGAAAGAGGACGACTCTGCCGACGATCCACCACATACTATCGCTCCAAGCGCCGCGAAAATCCCAGCACCACTGCGCCATCTGTAAGTTCTTCTGCGTTCGAACCGACGGGTTTCAGACACTGAGCGTCATTTTTTTATCGTTTCGCACCTCAACAGAGAAATTGTGCACGTGGCAGTGACCTAATGTCCGCCGCTGGAGTGGACGTTGCAGCTACACCCGGAGTGATGCCTCAGCACTCGGGTATTAGGAAGGTTACCCGGTGCAGGTGCTCAAATGCGGGCGATGATCTGGCGAACTGGATGCCCGATTGCCTGCGCGATGGATTCCAGCTCGTCGTGGTTAAACAGATCCCGATCTCGGTTCCAGATTTCGATCTCGAAGCGGGCGAAGGCGCATGGCCAGTCGTAGTCAAGGTCAGTGAGCATTACCCCAAACCAAACCCGGTCGCGACCGCCGCTTGACCGCCCCCAGGTTTTTGCCGGTCTCCAGTTAATGACATCCCGACAAGTGCGCAGCCCAAGGCCATCCGCGCGGGCGTGGAAATACGCTGCGAAAGCGGCTGCCGGTTGGTTGGCTGCAATCGGCAGCAGTCGAAAACCGGGTCGTGTCTCAGTTTGAAATCCCGGACCCGCCGTTGCCGCTGGTCCGGTTTGCGATCCACATCCACACGAGAAAAGTTGGAACCCAATATGGGAAGACCCCGTAGAACGTGTCTGAAACCGAGTGTGATCGGCCATCTACGAACAAGAAAATATGCAGGCAGAATGTGAGCGCGAACAGACTGATCACCCAGCCCGCGATCGAGATCGGACGAAAGATCAGGCCGACGGGCTTAAACCAAGGCACGACCATCTCCTACGCAAAAGTAAGGCAAGGTAATCGAAGGCCGCTACCGCCGTCGAGCACCCCTGTTCGGTTGTTTCGAGGAGACCAAGAGCGGCTATTGCCGGTCAGGCCGCATCCGCCGCCCTGGCTGGTCGAGATACTCAACGACGTCGAGCACGCAAACTTCTTGAGTGACGCGACCGAATACTCGAAGGCCGCAAGTCGTGGAAGCTGGGATGGCCCGACGGCGTAGTGGCGCTATTCGAAGAGCGGGAAGACGCCCGACGGGTCGCATCAATCCCTTCGCCCTGAGAGTTCTCGAGCTTCGACTAATCGACCGGTGGCCCCAGAAATCGAAGGCGGTGGTCTGCGGGTCGCTTGGAATCTATCGACTGCTATCGATGGCCTACGATTCGCCCGAGTGTCCTCCGCTTATCCGAACTACTCCACAGGTACTCCCGTCACTCCCACTCGATTGTTTTAAGCCATGGTAACGTGTTGATTTAGAAGTGCTAATTTTTTTCTGCGCCCGACGAAGAACCGTCTCGCCAATCCGTCAGAAAATTGCGCTCTTGATTTCAAACACCAATTTCGACGATACGCGATCTGCTCGGTTTCAACGACTATCGACATCGATCGGTCGATTTTTCGACATACGCAACCCTCGAACGAGTATCGGCCTCACGGCAACTTGCAACAACGGAGGTGCAGCATGGAGATGGCGTATCGAGAGCGGTGGCGGGCTGAGATTGCCGAGCTGCGAAGGATCTTGTCTGGGTTTGAGCGCTCCCCGAAATTGCTCGCTCAAGGCGACCTAAAAGGCGTTCGACCTTGCTCGATGCCAAGGTGCCGCGAGCGGCGCTCGAATGTCGCATCGAGCCAAAGCGCAGCATTCGACTATCTGCTGGGCCGTCCACTCCGCGGTTGGACGTGGCGTCACCGCCACGTGCAGAACGCGTGCTCGCCTTGCCAATCTTGGGTGGCTTCACCATCGGTACGTTCGGGTTTGAATATCCGACAGGGACAGTCCGCTATTCAGCAGACTTAGAAATCTTTCCATTCGTGCTGACTGACTGCGGTCGCGAGCGCTGCCTGCATGCGACCCACTGGCCCGCCGCGTCGCGGCTGCGAGCCCTTCACGCTGGTATTGGCTGGATTTCCCTGCGCGGCAGTCTGCTTAGTCGCAGCGATGGATTTCGGGGCATCCGGTACGGCTCGCGCCGAGTGCGACGCCGGGTGGCTCGGAGAGGAGGCGTCGAGCCGGAATACGCTGACCTGCTCGCTCATGGCTTTGGCCTGCTGCTCCAGTGTCTTGGCGGTCGCAGCGTTCTCCTCCACTAGCGCGGAGTTCTGTTGCGTAACCTCGTCCATTTGGGTCAGCGCCTTGTTGACCTGCTCGATGCCGGCCGCCTGTTCGGCGCTGGCGGCGGCAATGTCGGAAACGATCCCGGCCACCTTCTTGATCGATTCGACGATCTCGTTCAGGGCCGCGCCTGCCCTGTTAACCAGTTCGACCCCATCCTTGACCTGATTGTTGCTGTTGGTGATCAGGTCCTTGATGTCCTTAGCGGCTTGTGACGATCGCTGCGCCAAGCTACGCACTTCGGAGGCGACGACCGCAAAGCCGCGTCCAGCTTCACCGGCACGCGCCGCCTCGACTGCTGCGTTGAGGGCTAGCAAATTAGTCTGGCGCGCGATCTCGTCGATCACGCCGATGATGTCGGAGATTTTGCGCGAAGCCTCATCGATGCGCGCCATGGCGTCGACGGCCTCTGCGACAACCTGACCGCCCCGATTTGCCACCTCCCTTGTGCTAGCGGCTGATTGGTCGGCTTTCTGGGCGTTCTCAGCATTCTTTCTGACCGTCGCCGACATCTGTTCCATTGAGGCCGACGTCTCCTCCAGATTTGCAGCTTGCTCTTCGGTCCGCTGCGAAAGATCAGTAGTTGAGGAGGAAATCTCTGACGCGGCATTAGCGACCTCTCGTGTCGATTGAGTGATGGCCCCAATGGCCTCATGCAATCGCTCGATGGCCGCGTTAAAATCGTCCTTGATCTGCTTGTAGGCGTCGGTGAAGCCCTCGTTCAATCGGAATGTAAGGTCGCCCTTGGCTAGGCGGCCAAGTCCAGCGGCCAGGCTGCGAATGGCTTGGCCTTGCTCCTCTGCCGCCTTAGCTTGCTGCGCCGCCGCGTTGGCGCGCTCCGCATCCACAGCGGCCTGGGCTTCGGCTTGCGCTTTGGCCTGTTGCTCTGCCGCCCTGGCGCGTTCGGTGGCGGCCTTAGCTTGCTGCGCCGCTGCGTTGGCGCGCTCCGCATCCACAGCGGCCTGGGCTTCGGCTTGCGCTTTGGCCTGTTGCTCTGCCGCCCTGGCGCGTTCGGTGGCGGCCGCGGCCTGTGCGTCAGCCTCGGCCTTCTGTCGGCGCAGCTGTTCGTCGGCTTCGAGGGCCACTTTCTCCGCTGACTTCACCTTGAAGGTCTCGACCGCGGTGGCAATTTCGCCTATCTCGTCCATTCGATCGAGTCCGGGCAGTACCACCTCGAAGTTGCCGCCGGCAAGTTCGCGCATACCCTCTGTCAGCGCCACGAGCGGACGCGAAATGCCGCGGCCTATATACCATGCTAGACCGATGCCTCCCACCGCCGCTGCAAGTCCAACCGATAGAGCGAGTACAATCGCGAATGTTACGTTGCTGTCAGCTTTCCCCTTGGTATCCGCCATATCAGCGCGAAGCGAGTCTTCCGCCGCATGCGTCGTCTTGTAGAGCTCGGCAAGAGCAGGCCGCACTTGCTTTTCATACAGATCGTCGGCCTTCAACATCGACTGGCTGACATCAGCAAAGTTATCGCCGTAGCTCTTCACGCCGGCTCGCAAAGCGCTCAGCGATGACCGCGCGGCCTCATTGGCCACCTTTTCGAACTGGTCAATGGCCGCATTGGCTTTCTGCACGTTGGTCCTGAACAGCGGGATCCCGGCTGGGTCGCCGATCGCCTGGAAGCGCCAATTGCTCACCCGCATCACATTGAGCGCAATGTCGAGGTCGCGCGCCGCCATGATCGTGTCCGTTTCCTTCGTGTTTTCGGCAGTCTCGATGGCACGGTGCGCCACGGCATTTAGCTCATCGCCAGCGCTAAATAGCGACTTTTGAGCATGCAGGAACTGGTCCACGGCGTTCGCCATCTCGTCGAATTTCCGCTTGGCAACATCGGCAGCTTGGGAACCCGCGACGTACAAGCGCCGTCGCTCGTCCGATAGGGTAACCCTAGCCGCGGCAGCGAGCGTATCGATGGCGTGCTGGTGCGCTTCATTGAACTGGGTTATCGCATCGGGGTCATGAACCGCCTTGTACCGTAGCGATCGCTGGCGCATTACCTCGCCGTCGCGACCTACCTCTAATGCGCGATTGAGGTTTTCGGAGGCACTAGACAGGCGGGCGATGCTGGCCCGAACCGAGCTCAGCTCGAACACGCCAAACCCCGCTATGACCACCAAGAGACCGATGATTAGACCGAAGCCAGTAACAATTCGACCGCCAATGCGCAACTGATTAAAATTGAGAGTCACGGTGCCCCCCATCGAGCAGCGACGCAGGGAAATCCATACGGTTACCCAATACGCTGGCTGCATTTTGCCGCGGCAGCCATATTAGTTCACTATCAATTGCGCAATCATTAATGCTAAAAACTAAATTGCCCTCGTTGTCTGTTTTCCCATTCAACAATCCTTTTTGTCGGCACGGTCGCATGACCCAACAACGAAGCAGGGCAGTTGCATCAGTACGACGTATTGAAAGTTGATCGGACGTTTCGACACCTTCCGCTATTGTCGTGAGACCCAGGCCTCTTGCGAGGCCGATAGTCGCACGCACCATACTTCCTTGCCGCCTTGCAGGCGCTTATACTGCCCCGCGTCTAATTCTCCCCGCCGAGTTTGCCCCAGAAACTACCGTACTCGGGGCAGCCGCGATAGGTCGGATCGACGAACATGCTATGATGCTGGCCCCCAAATTTCATCCAGTGTATAACCGAGCGTGGCCAGAAAATTTTTCGTTTGCCGTCAGAATTTTGCCGTCGAGCGTGAACTCGATCATTGCCTGTGACCTACTGAAGGCCGCGACTTGACCCCTAAAGTCCTGCAGTTCGTTTTGTTGCGATCTTTGGGCGTCTCCTCGTCCGCTTTTGAATTTAAACCAAGACATCGGTCGCTCCTCAGGTTCTTTGCGTGTTTCGGGACTTCCCAACCGACCCACGTCGGGAACCTTGGGATTCTTGGTAATGCTGCAGGTTGAGATTGCAGGGGGATCGCAATTGCGTACGCAGCAATCCAGATTGCGGATTACGCAGCCGCCTTGTCATCATTAGTGACCGACAGGAGATTCGGCAAATCGATCAGCGCGATCATGCTGCTCTCGATGGCAACCAAACAGAAAGGAAGTTGGCACGTGAGCCATTGGCGATATGTGTCACTTACTGCGCTTTTTCATCCAATTCGGCATGAACTTTGAGGCCTGTATCGGTTATCGTCGCGCCGATCAGTTGGACGATTGTACGGTAGCTGCGCAGGAGTTTTCCGCGCCAATTGATTGTGATAAATGAAAAGAGGCGTGCTCGATCTTGTTCCAGTTGCCGGTGCCTGACGGCAGATGACAAACCGTGATCGGCACTTTGAGCGCGTCTGCGAGCTTCTGAAGCTCGACTTTCCATAAGCGCACACGATAACCGTTGCTACCGCCGCCCTCAGCGGTAATCAGCAGGCGTTTGGCACGGGGGTGGCGCTTCTTTTACCATGGTTCGCCACCATCGACGGATCGCATGGACCGCAAAGCTGGCGGTATCGTGAAGTGCCATACCTTCGGGTTGCCAATGTGCAGCGAGGCTACCTCGACCTCTCGGTCATCAAGAACGTCACCCGTCGGAGGGCCGACTGGGAACCTTACGCACTGCGGCTCGGCGACGCTCTCATGACTGAGGGCGGCGATCGCGACAAGTTGGGACGCGCCGCGATCTGGCGCGAAGAAATCCGCGGCTGCATTCACCGGAACCGCATCCTTTGTGTCCGTCCACCATCGGAGGAAGTCTCCCAAGTGGATCATAACGGAGCGCGGCCCACTTCAGCGGAGCTTGCCATGTGGCTAGAGGGCTCAAAGAGAGAATTGTCAGTGCCGCAATTGCGCTCCGAAGAGAGATTTGGCCTACCAATTTTCCACGCCGCCAGATACAGCCAAGGACCCAAAGCGGACACGAGCTGCCGCCATCACAATTGAAGGACAATTTGGCACGCGAGACCTTGTGCGCGCCAGTCTCGGTGTATTTCACCTTTTACTGACAGGCCGGCGATTTCAATAGTTGAATCAACGAAAGTTCAGAGTTCTACAGTGCAATAACGGGCACTAAGAAGACTAAAAGTCTGAACTCGGGGACGCGCCAATCTGTGGCTGGGGCGGCATGCGAAAGGCCTGCGAAGCCGACCGGCATCACGAAATCAAAGGGAAGTGGCTGCCGCCACGGTGTTGGTCGGAAGCAGCGCAGCGGCGCGCGCCATGGCCTTGGCCCAACAGAGGCTTCAGCCGCTTCGTTACCTCCAGCACTGCTCTGACTGCTACCGGCTGGAGCGAAAGTTGCCGAGTGGTCTGTTTCCCCCACCGGGTGACACGGCGCACGTTTTGGGCAAGGACATCGCTTTCCACGATTCAATCAACCCCGAGAAGGGGAGCACCAACTGCGCAGGCCGTGGTGGCAGGGAGGGATTCCACCATCTCGCGCGGCCAATCCATCTGGACGGAGACCCACGGATTAACCCGCAGAGGCATGGCCATTCAATACCTGCGACAAATATACGCGCTCGGTGTTCTACGGAGGTCGCAGGTGGCTCCAAGCAACGGTTCTTTAGGTCGCCAGCAGTAATGTCAATACAGCATAGCGCGGCGACGAGCGAAACCAGGGCGAGCGTGCAGCGCGCGGGCGACGGTACCGCGGCGTCATCGGCAACGTATCAGATCTGCCGCAAAATGCCGATGGAATGAAGACGACAGCCTTCTCGCTCGCCGGGTCTTACGGAGGAACTCGGCAGCCAGGCGGTGATGCTGGACACGGAGATCGGGAGGCTCTTGAGTGAGCTCACCGATCGCGGCGGGTCACCACCATACGAGGCCGACTCGGAAGTGCAGGTCAACGTGGGCAGCAGCCAGATGACTTCCCGGCTCATCGACCTTTAGTGCTGGAAGGCCGCGCCCTGCGATGTTTCCCGGCGCAGCAATCGGCACCCAGCTCACTATCGTGCTCCCGAACGGCGTCGCGGTCGGCGCCCAGGTCATTCGGATCCTCAAGAATCAGTTCGGCGTCAAATTCGCCGGCCGGCTTGCGTGCAAAGAGTTGGTCGACAGGGTGAGAGCTAACCCGGCCTCCTTGGGCTCCAATTCCCACAGGCCATGAGGAGGTCAGACTAGTCCGGTCAGCAAAAGTTGCATGAAGATCATGGCCAATGCCTCGCCGCGAACTCGTCGTGGTGACTGACCAAGTGCCCCGCTCAGGGTACCCCGCGGAGGTCGTCGGCGTGGCGGTTACAACGGTCGATTGGAACGATATTCGCCGGCTCGTGTCCCTCGGCGATCGCTCGGTGCTGATCGACCTGGATCTGCGGGATATCGCCAAGGTCAAGACCATCAAGGACAATCTTCCAAGCCGAGGTCACGATCAATGCAGGCTCGTCGCAATTGATCGCTCCAGTCATTTTGCAGCAGTGCAGGCGTACGGCCT
>Ga0126371_10001007_pt1 | contig 23459 bp, 14 predicted proteins | sample PanSoiMetaPlot_4_FD_110145 | JGI IMG/M metagenome (GOLD analysis project Ga0126371, IMG submission 110145) | Tropical forest soil microbial communities from Panama - MetaG Plot_4 | ecosystem: Environmental > Terrestrial > Soil > Tropical forest > Bulk soil | place: Panama | collected 2016-02-17 | reverse complement strand
CCGGGCACCAATCCGGGCGAGTGGCGCGAAGCCATGATGGTTTCGCGCGATGGCAACAGCATGCACGGCCGCTGGTTTTGGGGCGGCTACGACGAATTCGGCATCGACGTAACGCTGACGCGTCTGGGGCCGCAGCCGGTTGTGCTGGGCACCGATTTGTACTCTTTGCAGTCGCCCACTGCGAAGGGCGAACTGAGAATTTTCGGCGCCAACCTGCCCGCCAGCCTGAAGCCGGCGGATATCGATCTGGGCGCCGGTGTAACGGTAACGCGGGTGGTGAGGGCGACGCCGACGGTGGCCACGGTCGAGGTAGCGGTAGACAAAGGTTTGGCCGTTGGCATCCGGAATGTTGCCGTCGGCTCCGCGACAGCGGTGAAGGCGCTGGCGATATACGACAAGATTGCTTATATCGAAGTGTCGCCGGACGCCAGCATGGCCCGACTGGGTGGGGGAATCGCCGCTAAACAATACACGCAACTCGAAGCCATCGCCTATGCAGCGGGGCCCGATGGAAGGAAGAATACCGACGACGATGTGGCGGTCGGGCCGGTGAATGCCAGGTGGGCGCTCGAGGAGCTGTATTCAACCCCGGACGACGACGATATCCAATTCGTTGGCTCCGTCAATGACTCCGGGCTGTTCACGCCGGCCGGCGAAGGGCCCAACCCGGCGCGTAAGAAACAATCGAACAACTTCCCCACAAACAATTGGGGCGATGTGTGGGTGGAGGCCGCGTACGACAGCGACGGAGTCACCTTGAAATCGAAATCATTTTTGGTGGTAACGATTCCGCAATATATCCGCTATGACCAGCCGGAGGTATCCCAATGAGCGCGGTTGCCGAAGCGTTGCCATCAATCATTTACCGGCCGGCGGAAGCGCACGCGTTTCGCGCCGCAGACGCCGATTTTCTGTACCTGGTGCCGAGTGGCGCGATTTTCCGAATGGAAGGCCTGGCGCGGGAAATGATCGAACAGGTGCGCCAGGGCGCGATGACGCGATGCGACATCGTAGAATTCTTCTCGCGGCGCGGGCACGACATCGAGGAGATCGAAGCCACACTCGACGAACTCGACCAAGCCGAGGTTCTGACATCGAACTTCTCCAGGCGGCCGCCGCCAGTAGTGCCGTTACAGAGTTTTCCGTTGCAGCGGGTGGTCCTCAACGTGACAAACCAGTGCAATCTCGCTTGCACCTACTGCTACGAATACAGCGCGGACAGAATAGCTCAGCAGGACGGCAAGCCAAAGTACATGAGCGTGGACGTCGCCGAGTCGGCGGTGGAAATGCTGATTCAGGAATCAGCGGGGCGCGAGGGTCTGCATATTACGTTTTTCGGCGGCGAAACCCTGCTGAATTTTCCGGTGATGCGCTCGACGGTGGAATACGCGAAGCGGCGGGGCACGGAACTGAGCAAACGAATCGAGTTCAGTGTAACGACGAATGCGACGCTGCTGACCGAGGAGATCGTGGATTTCCTCTCGGAGCACCGCATCGGCGTCACGGTCAGCATTGACGGCGACCAGGAGCTCAATGACCGGATGCGCGTGTTTCACGACGGACGGGGCAGCTACAGCGTGATCGCGCCAAAAATCCGCAACCTGCTCCACAGACACCGGACGAATTCGATCGGGGCGCGCGTGACGCTCACTTCTCAGGTCAACGACGTTAGGCGGATCTACCGGCACCTGACGACCGAACTGGGTTTCGATTCGGTCGGTTTTTCGCCGGCAACCGCGAGTCCAGACCGGCTGTACCACATCGGCACCCGGAAGATGGACAATATCCTGGATTCCTTCTCGGAGCTCGCCTGGGAATATCGCGACTATGCCGTGGCGGGCCGGCAGCACGGATTCACGAACGTCAGCGACACTCTCAAGGAACTGCATTCGGGAGTGAGCAAAGCGTATCCGTGCGGCGCTGGGGTAGGCCTGCTCGGTGTGGGCACAGCGGGAGACATATCGCTCTGCCACCGTTTTGCCGACGCTCCAGTGGGCAAAATGGGACATGTGAAGAACGGCGGCGTCGATCACGAAGCCCGCCGCGAGTTCCTGAACACGCATCACATCGGAGCCCGCTATGATTGCCACACCTGCTGGGCGCGGCCGGTCTGCTCGGGCGGATGTTTTCACGAAAGCTACATTCATTACGGCCGGACGTCGGCCGCGAACCTGCACTACTGCGATTGGATCCGGGGATGGAACGACGTCTGCCTGCATATCCTCGGGGAAATCAGCGTCCGCAATCCATCGTTTTTGGAGCGCTTCGAGAACTGAGCGCAGACAACAACCTGTGTCGCAAAGGAGAATTCAGTGAGCCGATTAAATCCAGTAAATAAGAAGGCCCGAAAAGTGGAACAGATGATCGCCGCAGCCGGCGGCGACGTCGAGGCTCTGCAGAAGAAGTCGAAGGCAAGCCCGGCACGGATTTACTATCCGATGGGCTGTACGCTCAATTTCACGCCAGGCTGGGAAGTGGACAACTCGGGCGGGACAGCCGGTCTGTGCCAGCCAGTGGAGCGCGATCTGTTCGACTGCTATCTCGGCTGCGGCTGGCCGGCACAGGTGCCGGATCATTTGAACAACGCCCCCGATTGGACGGATAAATGTTCGTCGGCAGTCAACGATTGGCGCAAAGTCGATGTTGTGTTTCCGTAGGAGGATCCGGTGCTGAAAACGCATACGAATCGCGCGGCGGGCCTGTTGCAGACCGGCTTGATTTGCGGCATTCTTTGCTGGACGCCCGTGTTGAGCGCGGCGGGACTCGCCTATATCGGCACGCTCGACAAGAAGCTGCTGATCTACGACGAGAATCAGGAAGAGGTGGTCGGGGAAATCCCGCTGCAAGGGATTCCACGGCAGACCGCGCTAACTAAGGACCAGTCGAAGCTGGTCATCCTGACAACCCAGATGGCGGTTGAAACAGTCGACCTGAATGCGCGGAAGATGATTAACCACTTCGACCTGGCGGACGGAAGGAGCAAGCCCCGGATGTCGCGCGGGGGCGGCGGGCTGGCGCTGGATCCAACCGGGCGCTATCTCTACGCCACGTTTCGCGCCTCCGTGAAAGAGGCGGACTACTACAAGATGGAGCCGCCGCAGTTCGTCAAGATCGATCTGCAGGCCGGGAAGATCGTGCAATCGTTCGCGTTCCCGCCGGAAATGGACCAAGGATTCGGAGCGGGTGTCACTTACAAAGTATCTCCCGACGGCAAGTCGCTGTATGTCTTCGACGAGGACGTGATCATCTACGACCTGGCCACTTTCAAGGAGGTGGACCGGATCGAGATGTCACGGCCCGAATACCCGGGAGCCTCTCCATACCGGCTGAGTCCGGAGAACGATCCGAACGCACCGGACAACGTGTACACCTCCCTTTTCACGGCGGTCGATCCGGTGGTACACAAGGGGACGTTGGGACTGGCGACGCTGGATCTGAACTCGCGCAAGTCGACGTTCGTGCCGATCGGAGTGGACCTGCCGTCGCTGGGATTCCTGGTGTCGCCGGATCAAACACGCGGATACTCGATCATGTTTGACGGGGTCGGCGGAAACCGCAAAACGGAATTCTGGGTCTGGGACCTGGCCACGCGCAAGGTGATCAAGAAAGCGCCCTTTGAAGCACGGCCGACTTTGCGATTTGGCCTGAGCGGCGACGGCAAGAAGATCTACCTGTACGGAGCCGGCTCGTCATTCGAGGTTTTTGACGGGGATACGCTGCAATCGAGGAAGCTGATCTTTTTGAATAAGGACACGACCACCAACCTGGTCACGCTGGCGGCAAAGTGAGCCTCTGGTGAACCCGGCTCCTAGTGGACTGTCCGGGTGACTCGGTAACCGGCGGAAAGACGGCGCTAGTACCGAGGCCCGCGCCCTTACGGGACGCGGCTAAGAACAAAAGTGACCAGGACACTGTACCAGTCCGTCTGCACGAAAATGCGTGGGCCGGGGTTGATCGCGTCGAGTCACGGGCGCTTGACATCGAATCGTGGCGAAGTGTTAGACTGCGCCACGCGGGGTATTTTTGTCTAATACGGGAATCAGCTGGCGGGAGTATGGCCGGCTCAAGGGATTCATCGGCCCATATGCGAGCCGACTTACGGCGATCCTGGGAGTCAACCTCGTCGCCACGCTCCTGAGTCTCACGCAGCCTTACATCTCGAAGCTCCTGATCGACCACGCCTTGCTGCGCCGGGATTGGACCGCACTGTGGCAGGTGGCCCTCCTGATGTTTGGCGCGACAGTTCTCGGGTTCGCGCTCAACATTCTTTCGAGCTACCAGTACGTCCGCGTTTCGGCGGCGATGCTGTTCGACATGCGGCTGGCGCTGTATCGGCATCTGCAGACGCTCTCGCCGCGCTTTTACGCGAAATGGCGGCTGGACGACCTGGTTTCGCGGCTGAACACCGATATTGGCGAAGTGCAGCGCGTGTCGGCCGATTCCTTGCTGTCGGTACTGAGCAATGTCGTTTTTCTTACGGGCAGTGTTGTGATGATGCTGGGGCTCAACTGGAAACTTTTCCTTTTGAGCGTGGTGCTCGTGCCGCTATGCCTGTATACGTTCACGCACTACCAGCGGAAGCTGACTGTGCTCACCAAGGATCTGCGCGAGAGAGGCGCGGACGTCGGGAGCCTGTTTGTCGAGACGTTGATCGGGATCCGGTCCGTCATCTCCGCCAACGCGGGCGAATATGAGGCACGGCGGTTCGGCAAACAGAATAGCCGCTTCGTGGAGGCGCTGCTGCGGTTGCAGCTGGTTTCCTTCTTGTCCGGGGGTCTGCCTGGAACCATTCTGGCGGTCTCGACCGGTTTGGTGTTTCTGTACGGCGGCAAGCTGATCATCGATGGAAGAATGACGATCGGAACGCTAGTGGCGTTCATGGCGTATCACGCGCGTCTGCTGGCGCCGATTCAAAACATGATGGGTCTTTCGGCAAACCTAGCCTCGGCCCGAGTGTCGCTGCGGCGAATTTTTGAGATTCTGGACACGCCAGCCGAGGTGATCGAGCGGCCGGATGCCGCAGCGCTGGCGCCGATCCGCAACCGGCTTGTGCTGGAAAACGTGATGCTACGCCACGATCGCGAGGCCGTATTAAAGGGTGTGTCCTGCGAGATGGCCGCCGGGAGGTTCTGCGCGATCCTGGGGCCGAGCGGCGCCGGGAAATCGACGATCGCCGATCTGCTGGTTCGTTTCCTGGATCCGGATTCCGGCCGGATTACAGTGGATGGCCGGGATCTGCGCGAGTTTCGGTTGGAGGATTTACGCCGGGAAATCGTGCTGGTCGATCAGACGCCGCATCTGTTTCACACTTCGATCGCCGAAAACATCTCGTATTCACGTCCCGGAGCTACGCGACTGGAAATCGAGGCGGCCGGGAGCGAGGCCGGTCTGGACGAGATGATTCGACGCTTGCCTGAGGGCTACGACACGAAGACGGGGGAACGTGGGCTGGCGCTTTCAGCCGGAGAACGGCAGCGGATCGCGCTCGCCCGCGCGCTGCTGCGCAATCCCAGCGTGCTGATCCTGGATGAACCGACATCGGCGCTCGATCCGGAAACGGAACGGACAGTCGCGCAGAACCTGCGTCAATCGCTTCGCGGACGCACCGTGATTGTGATCACGCACCGGCCGGCGCTGGCGGAAATCGCCGACACGGTATTCCATCTACGGGACGGGCGGATTGCCACGGAGCTGTCGCCCGCGTGAGTCCGTCCGAACCGTTTCCAGGTTTTACCGGTAAGGGAATCCGCGTCGCGGTGATCGATAGCGGCGTGCACTCGGCACACCCGCACATCGGCGGTGTCGCGGGCGGCGTGACGATTGGCCCGGAGCACGACGAGGCAGACTACACGGACGTGATCGGGCATGGCACGGCCGTGATGGCGGCGATCAAAGAGAAAGCGCCCGACGCCGAATACTTCGCGGTGCGTGTGTTCTACTCTTCGCTGCGAACCACCGTCGAGGTGCTCCTGCGAGCGATCGAGTGGAGCATCGTCAACCGGATGGACGTGATCAACCTGAGCCTGGGCACGACCAATGCGGCGCACCGGGAAAGGTTCAGGACGATGATTGCGCGCGCCCGGGAAAAAGGCGCGGTGCTGGTGTCCGCCCGGGATGCGGAGGGAACACCGGCATTGCCGGGGAGCTTGCCCGGAGTAATCGGCGTGGAATTGGATTGGGATTGTCCGCGGAACCTGTATTACTGCACAACAGGACCGGATGGGATGATTGTGGTTGCGTCGGGCTATCCGCGTTCGCTGCCGGGTGTACCGCCGGCGAGGAACCTGCACGGGATCAGTTTTGCGGTGGCCAACGCCACGGGATTTGCGCTGCGGGCATGTGAGAGCCTGGCAGACCGGTCGTACGAGTCAGTCTGCCAGGCCCTCGCCGCTGCTCAGAAGGAAACGCGGAAGGTGCCCTGAATGGTACGAGGGCCCGCACCTTCGGCCGACTGAAGATTACTGATCGTACCGAAAGCGGATGTGTTGAGGGTGGTGTTGGGCACCGCGTAATTCGGGTGGTTAAACAGATTTGCCGTTTGAGCACCGAGCTGAACCCGGTACTTCTCCTTGATCTGGACCGTCTTAAGCAGGGACAGGGAGATCGACTGGGTGCCTGGTCCCTGAGCCAGACCAATTGGTGACGTGGGAAAGCGTCCGATGTTATTCGCCGGAACGGCGAAGGCTGCGGGATTGAGCCAGCTGTGAATGCTCTGATTTGCCGCGTAGAGAGGCTGGCCGGAAACGATGTCGGCCCGGCCGTTGCCTTCAATCTGCGGGAAGCCGACGCCTCCCGGATCGGCACCCGGCACGGTTACGGTGAGGAACGGACCACTCTGGAAGAGCAGAACTCCAGCCAGTTCCCATCCCTTGACGATCGGATTCAGAATTCGTCCGGCACTCAAAGTTCCCTGGCCAAACGGGAGCTGGTAGAGAAACGTGCTCAGGAACCGGTTGCGGCGTGTAAACGCCACATTTCCGTAATCGAGCATGAAATTACTGACGCTGGTGGCGTTGCCACCGGCCTCGGTGGCGAAGGCGGATGGATTCCAGCCTTGCGCATCGGTAAGGTTCCTCGCAAAAGTATAAGTGGCGAGGAACTGCAGGCCGCGAGTAAAGCGCTTATTCAGCGAGACGGTCAGTGCCTCATAGTTCTGAATTCCGCCGCCGACTTCGGACTCGACCTCGCCGAACAGCGGGTACTTGAGGAGAGCGGTGGCATTGTTGAATCCCACGGTATTCGGCGGAAGCTGCCCCAGGTTGACCTGCACCCCCATGTTGCTGCCGTGATTGCCGTCGTAAGACACGCGCAAACCGGTGTTGAATCCGAGATTCCGTTCTAGCGTCAGGTTCCACTGCTGGATGACGCCTTCCGGGTAATGCAGGTCGCTGGCCTGCTGAAAGAACTGGCTGCCGGTGACAGCCAGGTTGGAAGGAAACGGCGAAGGGAATTTCAGCGCCGGCACGCCGTTGTTGATGCTGTTGTTGAAAAACGCCTGATCGGCGCTGTGAATGGCCCATCCGGCGCCGAGCAGGGTTCCTAACGGGATTTCAATATATTTGCCATAACCGCCGCGGAGGACTGTCTTGCTATCGTTGGTGAGCCGATATGCAAAGCCGATTCGGGGCGCAAAGTCGTATTTGTTGGTGATGTGGAGGTTGTTGCCGAGGCCGGCCTGACTGGCGAGCAAGATCGGCGTGGGAGCGATGGACTGAGCGAAGCCGGGGCTAAGAATGCTCATCCCATCGTTTGGGATCACCACGGCGCCCAGGACCGACTGACCGTTGATGACGGATTGATAATCCGGCAGGAAATTCGAGATGTTGGCGTCGTGATCGTAAAATCTCGGATGCAGTTCGTACCGCATGCCAAAGTTAATGGTCAGCCGCGGCGTGGCTTTCCAATCGTCCTGGGCGTAAAACGCGTAGGCCGGATCCCAGCCGTCGATCTTGTCCTGAGTATTGGTGTCGAGATAGGTCTTATCGGGAATGCCCAACAGGAACGCGGCGAACGGATTGCCGATGTACGCGTTCTTCGCTCCCAAAGTGCCGGTGACGGCGCCGCTGAAGAGGTACTGACCGAGCTCGTAATTGTCGTAAACGTTCTGGCCGTGGTAGGTCAGGTACCGGTAATCGGCACCGAATTTCATGGTGTGGGAGCCTTTGATCCACGTCAGGTTATCGAGAATCTGGTACGTGCCGTTGCGTCCGCGGGTCCCTGAAGATCCGCCCGTAGCCTGGAAGCCCTGGATGTTGAACCATGGCGCCGCACCGCTGGTGGGATACGGCTGCGGCAGATTCTGCAGACCGATCGCGTTGACGTACGCTGCCGACCCCAAGTCGTTGATCACGGTCGCGGTGTGGTTTCCGTTAAAGCCGCCGCGCACCTCGTTGATGAGGGTCGGCCGGATGACCCAGTTAAACGCCACGACGTACCCGAAATCGATCTCGGGTTGCGAAAACGGGCCCAGGAGGGGGGATCCCGTGGGAACGTTCAGAACCGAGCGAATTTTGTAGGTGCCCCGCGCGAAGGCCGTCATTTTGGGGTTGAATACCTGGTCCAGACGGAGGTCAGCCTGATCGCTCGTTATGGACGTCGGAATGTTCTCGACGAAATTGTTCGCCAATGCGTTCGGTCCGCCTGTATTCGGCAAAGGGAACAAATACTTAAGGGCGTTCTGCGCCACAGGCGAGATCTGGTTCACGGGAATCTGGTTGTTCGTGAACGGCGTGTTCGTGCCGGGCTGATAAATAGGAGTGGAGTAGGCCGAGAGGTCGCCGCTCCGCAACGGAATCGAAGGAACGCTATCGACAATCGTGGTCTGTTTGGGCAGGCGCAACCCTTCGTAGCTGGCGAAAAAGAACGTTTTGTCTGTCCAGATCTTGCCACCGCCATAAGCCCCAAAGTCATTGAGCTTGACGACTGGCTTGGCAGCGGCAAACAAGTTTCTTGCATTCATATCGGAGTTCTGAATGTTTTCGAAGGCGCCGCCGTGAAACGTGTTCGAACCGCTCTTGGAAATGGTGGTGATGTCGCTGACCCCCCCGTACTCGGCAGCGTTGTTGACTTCGCTGACGCGAATTTCGGCGATGGTGTTAAAGGAAGGAAACATTTCACTCATCGGCCCGCCGACGGTGCCGGAGGCGGCCCGGGGGCCGGTGCTGCTGATGCCATCCACGCTGACGGAAAGCATGGTGGGCTTGGTGCCCGCGACCGAAATATTTCCGTTAGCATCAGTCATGACGCCGGGCTGGGTGGTGAGAGTGGAGATGGGACTGGTCGACCCGCCGGCCCGCGTGGCGATCGCTACAGGCAAATCGATCAACTCGCGGCCCGACTTGGTCTCTGCGATGTTGGACACGTCGGTATTGACCACGGGAACCTCGGCTTCGACACTCACGCTCTGCGCCTGCCCCGCGACCGCCAACTGCGCATCCGCACGCAGAGTCTGACGGGCCGTCAGTTCGAACTGGCGGACATAGTCTTGAAACCCGGGCGATTTGATGGTCATTCGGTACATGCCGGGTTCGAGGTTCACCACGGAATAGTCCCCCGACGTATCGGTGATCGTTTCACGCCGGGACGAAGTGCCCATGTTGGCCACCTCAACGACGCATTTCGCCACGACCGCGCCGGTCGCGTCGTGCACCGTACCAGTCACGGACGCAAAGGTCGATTGGGCCGCGACGGGTATCGATACTGACAGTATGCAGGCAATCACCACCCCTAGGAACCTCGAAAGCCTCAAAGGATTCTCAAACACTCGAACACTCGTCATTTGCCGACTCCTCTGCGTGAATTTGACTACGCGCCAATGCATCGGCTGTTCGGGAGTGGAGGTACGGCCGGGAGATCGGAGCCCGGAAACTCGGTCCCGACAGACACGTCAGTTCGTTCTCAAAACGTGGGAAGTGGCAACGCTGCCAGAAGGGCGAAGGCTACGGTCCTACACTGCGGCCTGACTGACGGCAGCATGTCCGTACCTTGGACTGTTATGTGCCCGCCACTTCGCAGTGGAGAACAACTGCCGACGGCCTAAAAAGGCCCGCCAGGTTATACGTGCGATTATGATACCACCGGGATGCGGAGTAGAAAGAGGGCTTCCCGATAGAATCATTTTATCGGGATGATCGCATCTTTGAGGTTCAGCGGCCCGGCCGAAGCCAGTGCGTAGTCACTACTTCGCGCCGCCGAGGTATCGTTTCCTCATTTTGGCAACGATTGTGAATTCCGGATCCACTACATTCGAGATCTCATATTCCATCCCCTGACCAAGCAGGAGGCTGGCGCCTCGTTCGTCGAATCCATAGCTTTCTATGAGCCATCGCATCAATTCGGTGGTCGCGTGCTGAAGCGCCTCGTTGAGGGCACGCGAGCTGCCGAGCACCATGATGAAGTCCTGGTTTTCGAGGCGAGGCCAGTTGATCTTCTTTCGTTTGAGGAGGTCTACGGAGAATTCCACTTCGAGCGAGGTTTCGATCGCGCCGCCCTCGACCTCACCGTCGCCTTGCCGCGCGTGACCGTCGCCAAGAAAGAAGAGCGCGCCAGGCTCGAAGATGGGCAGCATCACGGTGGCTCCGGCGCCCATTCCGTTGTAGTCCATGTTGCCGCCGAAATTGTCCGGGTAGCTGGTAGGAATGGCGGCTTTATTCGGCGGAGCCGTGGCGATGCAGCCAAGCATCGGACGGAGGGGGAGCTCGATGCGGGGCCCCTTAAAGTCGAGGGGCGCTAGAGAGGCGACACCCTTCTGCTTATCGATCTGCCATGTTACTCCTTTCGGTTCGCGCAACGCCTCCAACCGCAGGAATCCCGGATCGACTGTGTAGGGCGCAAGCAGCGTGCCCGAAAAGCCGGTGGCGCGGTTGGTCTCCAGACGAAGTAAATGAACAACCAGCGTGTCACCGGGTTCGGCGCCTTCAATGAAGAAGGGTCCGGTTTCCGGATTAGGTCCCTGGCCACGCTTGACGCCAGCCGCGTCAACTCCCCCGGCATCGATGGTCGATGTAATCACATGGTCGCCCGGCTTGATTCGCAAGACGGGTGAATGGCTCGAAGAGAACGTATTGTAAAATTCTTTTGGTTCGAAGCGGTATGTCTCGGCGCAGGCGGCAGAAGCGAGCGCCAGTGCAAGGAGCAACTTCATTCGGCACCTCCAAATTTGGCGAACTTATTCATCATTGCACCGAGCGTCTCGCGCAGTCAGAACACGAACCTCCCCGTGATCTGGATGACCCGCGGCCCAGCCCCTTCCGCGGTCTGCAGCGCCGAGATCGTTCCGAACGGCGCGGTATTAAATACTGTATTAGGCGGTGCGTAGTTGGGATGATTAAAGAGGTTGGCGGCTTGCGCACCCAGCTGGAGCCGGACATTTTCCGTGAAATGGACCGACTTCATGAGCGAGACGGAGACCGCCTGCGTGCCCGGACCCTGAATGCCGCCCACCGGAGCATTGCCCCACGTGCCGATGTTGTTCGGAGGAATTGCAAAGGCTGCCGGATTGAGCCAGTTCGCAAGAGTCTGATGGGCGGGATAGAGCGGCTGTCCCGAGACGACGTTCGCGCGGCCAGCGCCCACGTTGGTGGCAAACCCGGTACCGGAAGGATCAGCGCCTGGAACGGTGACGGTAAGCCAGGGACCCGACTGGAACAAGAGGACGCCTGCCAGCTCCCATCCACCGATGATCTGATTGAGGGCCGAGCCAGCGCCGGCAGCCAGTATCTTACCTTTGCCAAATGGCAGCTCATAGAGGAACGTAGTGAGGACGCGGTTGCGCCGGGTGTACGCGACATTGCCGTAATCCAAACCAATGTTGTTCGGGTCTGTAGTGACGCCGCCGGCCTCGGTGGCAAACGCGCTGGGGTTGTAGCTTTGGGCGCTGCTCAGATTTTTGGCAAACGTATAGCTACCCTGGAACTGCAGACCTCTCGAAAAGCGTTTGCTGAAAGTTGCGGTGGCCGCATTGTAATTGCTCCATCCGCCGTTGGTTTCCGTTTCGATGATGCTGAATTGCGGAAAGGGCGCGTAACCCAGCGCCAGGGATTTCGAGTAACCGATTGTATTAACGGGGACGCTGTTCAGCATTTCTTGAACGCCCAGCTGGCTTCCATGGTTGCCATCGTAGGACAGGCGCAAGGCTACGCCGGCACCCAAATCCCGCTCGACGGTGAAATTCCACTGTTGAACCCAGGGATCGTGGAAATGCACAGCCTGCGCCTGGTAAAACGTTTGCTGGCCGGGCTGCGCCAGACTGGAGGGGAAGGGGTACGGAAACACCAGCGTAGGCGAGCCGTTGACGATGGTCTGGTTATACGCTCCATAGTTGCTGGTGTGAACACCCCACTGTGCGGAGATCAGCGAACCAAGCGGGCCTTCGATGAACCGTCCGTAGCCGCCCCGAATTACCGTCTTGCCGTCGGCGAAAGGCCTCCAGGCGAAGCCCACGCGCGGAGCGAAGTCGGTTTTGTCCGTAAAGCGCATACCGCCCGGAAGGCCGGCCTGCGCCGCGGTGAGGATCGGAGTGGGCAGGATAGACTCGGCAAATCCTTGATTGAGGATCTTGAACGAGGCCTGATTGGGAATGACTACAGCGCCATGCTCGATCTGGCCGTTGACGATGGATGTGTAGTCCGGAACGAACTGAGTGACGTTATAGAGGTGATCCTGGAACATAGGATGATACTCCCAGCGCAGCCCGTAGTTGAGAGTGAGCCGCGAAGTCACCTTCCAGTCGTCCTGCAGAAAGAACGCGTAGGAGCTTGCGTAAGCCTCGGCGTTCGGCTGAATCACGGTCGCCAGCTGCGTCTGGTCGGGTATGCCCAGCAGGAAGGCTGCGAAGGGATTCCCGATGTACGGGTTCGACGCTCCAGGCTGAGCCGCGCTGGTTACTGTGCCGGTGAACTTATACACGCCCAGCTGATCATTGGCGAAGACATTCGAATAGAATCCGGTCATGTAACGGAAGTCACCGCCGAACTTCAGCGTGTGCTGGCTCCGGATCCAGGTAAGGTTATCGAGGAGCTGAGTAGTGTTGTTTCTGCTTCTGCTGGAATTGGTCCCGCCAGTCTGTTGAAAGCCGGTGATATTGAAGTTCGGTTCCGTATTGGCATTCGGATAGGGCGGCGGGATGGCGACTCCGATCTCATTGACCAATTGCGCCGGGTCGGCGGAGTAGAGGGTACCGTAATGATTTCCATTGAACCCGGCGCGCACCTCATTGACGATCGTCGGCGAGATGACGAAGTTGTGCGCCACAACCAGACCGAAGTCGATCTCTGGCAGAGAGAACGCGCCGAGGGAAAGCGACCCTTGTGTGCTAGTTGGCGGCGCGATCACACTGCGATTCTTGTATGTAAAGCGGGCATACGTGGTTTGCTTCGAATTAATCACCTGATCGATACGCATGTCGCCCTGGTTGCTTGTGATGGGAGACGGAAAATTTTCGGTGAGGTTGTTCGCGATTGATCGCGGCCCCGTCGCCGGCCCCGTATTAGGCAGAGGAAATAAGTACTTGAGCGCGTTCTGCGCAATGGGTGAAATCCGAGAAGCCGGGATCTGGTTATTCGGAAAGGGTGAGCGGGTGTCTGGGGCGTAGATCGGAGAGGTGTAGGCGGACAGATCTCCATTTCGGAGGGCCAGAGACGGAACGCTTTCCGTCACTACAGTTTCGCGGGGCAGCCTCAGGCCTTCATAGGCCAGGAAGAAAAATGTCCGGTCCTGGCCTTTGTACAGCTTCGGGATACTAATGGGGCCGCCGAAATATGCGCCGAAATCGTTCATGATCAGCTTCGGCTTGATCGCACTGAACTCGTTGCGCGCGGTGAGTTCCTTGTTTTGAAGATTCTCGTAGAGACCGCCGTGGTAAGAGTTCGTACCGCTCTTAGAGATTGTCGTGATATCGCTAACGCCTCCGAATTCGGCAGCATTGTTGACTTCACTGACCTTAATCTCAGCAATCGAATAGAAGGAGGGAAACATTTCGACGATGGGTCCGGCGGTTCGAGGGCCCATGCTACTGATCCCGTCGATACTCATGGACAACATCGCCGGTTTGTTTCCGGCCACCGAAATCCCGCCATTAGGATCCGTCTGAACTCCCGGCTGCGCGGTCAATGTCGACATCGGACTGGTGGAGCCGGTGCCGCGCGTCGCGATGGCGACGGGCAAATCCACCAGCTCGCGGCCCTGCTTGGTTTCCGCCAGATTCGAAACTTCCGTGTTGATCACCGAAGCGCTTGCCTCGACGTTGACCTGCTCCGTTTGTGTCGACAAAAGCAGACGGCCATCGATGCGGGCGGTTTGACGCGAAAGAAGCTCGACTTGCGCCACGGTCCGCTGGAATCCCGAGGCCTCGAAGGAAACCTCGTAGTTGCCGGGCTCGACGTTGGTGACATCGTAGTTCCCCATCTGATCGGTGATCGTGGAACGGCGCGCATCCGTACCCGTATTGTGGATGGTAATCTTGCACAGAGGCACCGCTAATCCGGACGGATCGCGCACCGATCCCACGATTGTTCCCAGCGTCGATTGACCGATCGCGATGCCGACAGTCCAAATCAGGACGATGAGCACCAGGAATACATTTCTAACCGTTTCGATTCTCATAGAGAAACCCCGTTCCCATTCTTTTCGAATGACTGTTTCAGCAACCCGCGACGACAGTAAAACAGATCCTGTCCAGTGTGAAAACGCGGTCCCGACCGGGGACTTCTGGAAACGCCTCGCGCGAGAAACCTGGCGCGACGCTGACGAGAGGAGATGCCTGCTTGTTGGGGCGAGAGTAACATGCGAAACGGATTTCTGTCAATAGTTGTTCAACCGCGCGGATTGGCGCTTGACTTAAAATTCGTCTCTCCCGTATACTCCAACTCTAAAGAAACCGCGGCCTGTACCCGCGTCCATTTGCGCAGGTTTCCAGGCCTGTCGTGCCGATGTACTCCCTGTCAGAGAATTGAGTTACTCAAGGCGGTTGGAGGCCTTATGGATGCTGCCAAGTTCCGGTTTAGCCTAGTTTCTGCCGCCTTTTTGGTGGCGGGCCCGGTGCATGGCTGGAGCCAGCAGGAGACAACTGCTCCGATCGTACAACCTGGGGCGCCGGGTCAGGACAGTAAGATTCTTTCACCGGCCACCACGGGCCTCCCCACGCGAGAAGCTACAGAAGCCGACACAAAGTTCATGCAAGGCATGATCCTGCACCACGCGCAAGCGGTGGAAATGACGGCGCTCATGGGCGCCCGGACCCGCAACACGGCACTGCTGGCTTTCGGGAAGCGCATCAGCATCTCGCAGACCGATGAGATGAATTACATGAAACAGTGGCTGGAAGACCGCGGCAAGCCCGTGCCGACCGACCACGAACAGATGGCGCATATGAACCACATGCCGTCGATGGCGCATTCGGGGCAAATTGATATGGGCTCCATGGGGAGGATGCCCGGCATGTTGACTCCGGAGCAGATGAAGGCCTTGGCCAAAGCATCCGGCACGGCGTTCGACCGCCTCTTCCTGACTGGAATGATTCAACATCACACGGGCGCCCTAGTGATGGTAAACGATCTGCTTGCTACACCGGGCGCCGGCCAGGATGCCCAACTATTCGATTTCGCGACCGATGTGGAGAATACTCAAACCGCGGAAATCAACATCATGAAGGGCATGCTTAAGGAGAAACGATGATCGCAGAACGAATTTCACGATTTCCCGGTCAAAGTGCGGCGACGCTGTTGCTGGTATCTGCATTCTGCGGGTTGTGCGTGTCGCAGACCGGACCTTCTGTGTTTACCAATCCGCGTGCGCCATCAGATGATCCGCGCATCGGGCTAAAGGGAGGATTGAACGACGCGGGCGAGGCGGCTTTCGGCATGCAGAGGATTGCGACTCTGGCAAAGCCCGCTGGTTTTGACGCGGTAACGAACACGCCCGCGACCCCGGCAGAAGGCGACCGTCCGGCGCAGCCCGCTCGCATTCAATACGGCACCACCAATTCGGATCTGGCCTTCAGCGGTAATCACTTGTTTGTCGGGAACTATTTCGGTATCAATTTCTACGACATCGATAACCCCACGAAAACTCTTTTGCGCGCCTCGCTCGTGTGCCCCGGCGGACAGGGCGATGTTTCGGTGTACGGCCATCTGCTGTTCATGTCCGCGGAAGCGTCGAACGGAAGAATCGACTGCGGCACGCAAGGAGTGCCGGTTCCGGAGGGATATAAGCCGCCCCCGCCTCCTCCGCCGGCGGAAGAGGGTGCGGTGCGCCCGCCGCGCCCCCCGGATCCGGCTAGTGCCGACCGCTTTCGCGGCATTCGTATTTTCGACATCAGCCAAGTCACGAATCCCAGGCAAGTCGCCGCCATCCAGACCTGTCGCGGGTCGCACACGCACACACTAGTGATCGACCCGAAGGACAAGGAGAGCGTGTATATCTACGTCTCCGGAACAGGCACGCCGCGGCGGCCGGAAGAACTGGCGGGCTGCTCGACCGGGGATCCGACGGCCAATCCGGACACCGCCTTGTTTCGCATCGACATCATCAAGGTGCCGTTGGCACACCCGGAACTCGCAAAAATCGTAGCCGGTCCACGCATCTTTACCGATACGCAAAGCGGTGCGATCAACGGCCTATGGAAAGGCGGTAAGCACGGAGAGGGTACTCAGACTACATCGATTACAGACAAATGCCACGACATCACGGTCTATTCAGCTATCGGGTTGGCGGCAGGAGCGTGCTCGGGCAACGGAATTCTGCTGGATATCTCCGACCCGATGCGGCCCACCAGAATTGAAGCGGTCAGCGACCCGAACTATGCGTTCTGGCATTCGGCGACGTTCAGCAATGACGGTACCAAGGTTCTCTTTACGGACGAGTGGGGCGGCGGCGGCCAACCGCGGTGCCGCGCGACCGATCCGATGAACTGGGGCGCCGACGCAATCTTCACGCTCGCGAAAGGCAGGCTGACGCTGGCCTCTTATTACAAAATGCCGGCGCCGCAGACGGAAATGGAGAACTGCGTGGCCCACAACGGCTCGCTGGTCCCAATCCCCGGGCGTGACGTGTTCGTGCAGGCATGGTACCAAGGTGGCGTTTCGGTAATGGACTTTACCGACGCCATGCATCCTTTTGAAATTGCCTACTTCGACCGCGGACCCGTGGATCCCAACCGGCGCTCCGGAGGGGGCATGTGGTCGGTCTACTGGTATAACGGCTACATTTACGGTTCGGAGATCGCCCGCGGCCTAGACATCTTCAAGCTGGTGCCGAACCAGTACATCACCCAGAACGAGATCGACGCGGCCAACCAAGTGCACTTTGACGAGCTCAACGTGCAAAATCAGCCTAAGATTACCTGGCCGTCGAACTTCATCGTGGCGCGAGCCTATCTGGATCAACTGGCGCGGACCAACGCGTTGGCCGGGACGCGAGTGGCGTCGCTGCGTGCGGCGATCGACCAAGCCAATCCGTCGCAGACTCAATTCAGAACGCTCGCGGCCAGTCTGGACAAAGACGCGAACTCGGCGAAGCCCGCCGACGCAAACCGTATGCGCGCCCTAGCGGCGATTTTGAAAAACGGAGGGGCGGCGGGGCGGTAAGGTCAGGCACCTAATTGAGAACGATCATGCCGGCCATGGTAACGTCGTTGCTCAAATCCCAGGTTCGCTCGTGCTTGAGGGTGGCGGCGTCGTAAACTTCGATCTCGAAACCTGCGCCGTAGAAGTACAGTTTCTTCCCGTCGCCGGCCATTCCAAAGCTAAACCGGGTACGGCATGGGACCTCGGCAGTCTGCGTGATGTGGTTGGTCCCGAGGTTAAAGGCCCAGAACTCACAGCGCTTGTTGCCTTGGGCGCCGTTGGCAATCACAGTGTAGGCCGTTCTTTTGTCCGGCGCGACCTGAAGACCAGCCATTCCCGACGGAGCCGGGCCGATGGGCGTGAAATCGACCTGACGGGTGCTCAGATCGAAACGGGCGATGCCAAACACGCGGTTGTGCACGATCGGGTCGGCGGAATTGAAAACCGAAATGTGTTTGCCGGGCTCGCTAATAGAGTCCAGCTGTCCGCCGAAACCGACGTTCTCCATGCCGGGGAAATCCGGCTTGGCGAGGTCAATGCGGTCGACAACTTTGAAGTCGTCAGCGCTGAGGATCACGACCTTGTCCCGGAACTGGTACAGATACTTGCCGTCAGGGGAGATTTCAAAGCCGCCGCGCCCGTAGTAGCCGGAGTTGCCATTCTCATCTTCGTGCGCGATATCGACCATTTTCGTGATCTTTTGCTGAGCGAGATCGATCACGGTGTACTTGGGCTTGGCGATCTCATAGCGGTCGTTCAGCTTATTCATCTCAGTGGCGACCGTGTAAAAGACCTTGTCCTGAGGATCGGGCACACCGCCGTTGAACCGATAGCGTTTCGCCGGTGTATCGAGGACGAAACGATTCGTCACCTTATGCGTGGCGACATCGATTACCTCAATGCCGTTGTGGTCGTTGGTGGTGACGTAGATCTTCTTGCGATCCTCTGAAAGACGCATGCTGCTGGGGAGGCCGGTGCTGAGAGGGATCCGGTCGACTATCTGTCCTTTGGCCTCGTCGAACACGAGGATGGAATCCGGGTACGCACCCAGGAACAGCGTAGCTGCCGGCGCAGCCGTGGCACACAGCACAAGTGAGGCTAGTAAAGTTTTCATACGGATTATGGAAAGACCAGATCGAGATTCCGCCAGTCTTTGGTCGCAGCCGCGCATTTCTTTGCCCAGTCGGGAGAATTGTTCAGATGATCGGGCACTTGAGCCGGCCAGAAACACGTGACATAGCAATCGTAGATGTCGCGCTCCACGGGCTGGCAGAGGCCGGCCGTGCCTCCGGCGGAATCCACTTCCCAGCCAGGTGAAAACGAGAGAGAGCAGCCCATCGGGATGTGGGGCCGCGGCGGGCTCTGCAAGGCGACGACATCTTCTCCTGGCGGAGAGATCCGGGCGGCGATGCGGGCGGCCTTCTGATTCAAGGGACGCAGGTGTCTCATGATACTGCCTTTCGTTCTGCGAACAATCTCAAGAACTGCGGGTTGTGAATGCTGATGGCGCCGTAGATGCGCAAACAGGTATCGGTCCAATCGCGGATCCAATCGCAATAATGCAGATTCGGATGGCCCGTGTCACCGTAGCGGACGTATGCTTCGTGGTGGCAGCCTCCGGCGCAGAGGGGGCGCGCCCAGCAGGTATGGCAATCGTATTTCGAATTGATGTGCCCGCGGCGCAGAAAGTCCTTCTGCTTGTCGCGGTCAATTCCGTCGGAGATGTGTCCCAAGGTATGCGTATCCGAATCGACAAAGCGGTGGCAGGGCGCGATGTCGCCGGAGGGTCCAACCCCCACTAGCCCTAAAGCGGCGCCGCAGGGATGCGATTTGTTCACGCCCTGGCACAACTCCGATAGGGTATCGCTCACATTCGAGAATCCGTGCATTTCGCCGCGGATCGCATATTCCAGGTACTCGTCGGCGAGCCGATGGAATTGATCGAGTACGTGATCCATACCGTCATCGTTAATGGCGTAGAGCCGATTCGGCGAGGTCGTGACCGGCGCGAAGCCCACTTCATGGAAACCGATATCGTCCTTCAAATGGCGGAAAATACGGACCACGTCGGCGACGCCCGAGGTGAGGGTGACTCGGGCGGTGATGGGCCGTGTGCGGTGATTCTGAATCAGCGCGCGCACGCGGGGCTCGACGATGTCATAGCTGCCGCGACCGTTGGCGAAGACCCGGAGTTTATCGTGCAAATCCGCCGGTCCATCCATGCTGACCGTGACGCCGATGCGATTCTCGGAAAGAAACTCGATGATCGCCGGCGTGAGCAGCGTGGCGTTGGTGGTCAGGCTGAAGTCGATGGAACGGCCTTGAGCGGCGGCACGCTCGCCGGCATAGGTCACCACGCTCTTCAGCACGGGGAAGTTCATGAGCGTCTCGCCGCCGAAGAACGTGATGTGTACCGCGCCCCGTCCCGCCGAGCCTTCCAAAAGAAAATCCACCGATGCTTTGGCGGTTTCCAGATCCATGAATTTGGGCTTGCCGTCAGGCGTCGCCACCTTGTCGGCCCCGAACTCGTAGCAATACTGGCAAGAGAGATTGCACTGGTTGGTGAGGTTCAGAACCAGGGTCTGCAACGGAAAGTCGGCGGGCGCATCCTGCGGCGGATCCGGCGGTAAATCATCGGCCACGATGACTCGCGAGTGATACAGTTCCGCAAGCAGATCCTGGGCATCCGGAAGCGCCAGGCCTCGCGCGGTTAAACGGGCAGCCAGCTCGTCGTGCGAAACTTCTCCCCCAGTCAGCTGTTCCAGCACCTCCTGGGCGACTGAGTCCAATTCGAAGATCGCTCCAGCCGGCACGAGGTAGAGAAACTGCCTGCCGCCCGTGGAAAAGGAATGGAATTCGCCGCGGCGATAAACGCGTGTCTCAGCGGCAATCACTGGGAAACCTCCGGCTGGTCCCAACGGACGTAGGTTGGCACCGCGACCACCAGATAAGATCGGCCGGTGAGCGGTTTGCCATCTTTATCTTTCTCATTCTTCGCTGTTGCCACCACCCAGACATCGCCGTAATTGTTGCGGCCGAACTTGCGTTTCGGGTTCGGTCCGTCGAGCGCGGGCGTGAACAGGCCGGTGGGGCTCAAGGTGCCGACGAAATCTTTGTCATCGTCGCCGTAAACGGAAAGATATTCCTCTACCGACCAGTAGACGTCAATTGGGCCCAGTTCGACGTCGTCGGCGGTGTGCAGCTTGTCATCGGCGCCGCGCTGGTAAGCCACGACCTCAAATTGCTCATAGCCCTTGGGATGAACATCACTGCCCAGGTGTGCGATCGAAGCCTCCGGCAGAACCTTGATATAGTCGACGCGATCGTAAAGGGCGACGGCGTTTTCGAGCACCGCGCGGCGAAGGGCGATGTCCCGCTTACCGGGGACTGCGGTGGCAGCCACATCGACCTCCGCGACGACTTCATTGGCACTGTGCGAGGCAATGCGGCGGACAGTTACTCCGGAGCCGAAATCGAGGTCGACGGCCGCGAGTTGAGCCGGGAAATTGTCGCCGGTTAAACGAACGCGGTTGGCCTGCGAGCCGATTTTGAGCATCGTACGATCGGCACCGAGCAGCGTCACGTCCGCCGTGGCTCGGACGAGTCTGACGTCGAAGCCGAACTCCTGGTATTCGCCCCAGAACCACCGGCCCTCCGCCCAGAGTTGATCGGGCGAGACCCACAGGGTTTCTCGCATCTCCCTGGAAAGGTCGTCGGGAGCCGTTCCCGGCGAGCCGGGACCCTTTGATCGCCCGCGCCAGGAGTACCCGGCATAGACCATCGCTTGACCGGAGCGCGTCAGCATCGAGCCATCCGTTGCGGAGTGGAGGGTCACACGCGTTTGGAATTCGTCCTCGGCGGAGCCAGGTTCCACCACCATTTCGCCGTAGTATCTGCCGCGGCCGGGAATGTGGGCCGTGACCAGCCAGCGGCCGACTAACCTCGGCGGCCTCATCCGGGCCCTCCAAGCCGCCCACTCGGGCGTGTGCAAGGGAGAGTTCTTAGCCAGAAAATCCAGGCTCTGATCGACCAACGGGGGAGCGTCCTCCTGGCTTTGCGGCACAACAGGAGCATTGCCGTTTCCGAAGAAACCGCGCCTAAAAGCCACGTCCGCTTGCGGATACAAGAACACATGCAGGTTCGTCAGCAGTCTCCAGTCTTCCTTAGAGCGGCGCCAGGACAGACCCCGACCGAGGGGATGGCATCCCATGCAAGTGGTTCGCAGGGCCTCGTTCGGGACCGTCTCATCCAGGATGCGGTGTTCGGCCATGTACATGACCGGCTTGGCTTCCTGAGGTGCCAGCCCGTGATACGTGCTGAGGTATTTCAAGACCGACCGGGCTTCGACCGGCGTGATGCTCAAGCCGTTGAGGCGCACCATGCGCTTGATCGCCTCTTCCCAGCCTTCCGGTGTACTCCGCTCCCAGGAGATACGCGAAAGGTTTCCCTTGTCATCTTTGGTATGGCAGGTTCCGCATTTCGCAATGACGACCGGATCGGTGACGGGGATGCCTTCCTCCGGTTTTTCTTCGGCACGCGGCGGCGTGCCCGCCGGACTGGCAGGTTGCGATTGCCCCGGCACCGCTGCAAACAGGGTTACGAGGACGCCGCACAAACCCGCTCTGGTCATCGTCTCCTCCTTGGCCAATAGACTCTTTTACAATACTTCGCCGTCAGAAAGTCAAGCGCCCGCCGAGTTGAATTGCGCGCGGGCCGGTGTCTTCGGCTGACTGCAGGCTACTGATAGTGCCAAAAGCAGAAGTGCCGAGACTTAGATTCGGCAGGCCATAGTTCGGATGGTTAAAGAGGTTCGTGGCCGAGGCTCCGATCCGCAGAGAAACGCGCTCCTTGTACTTGAAACTACGATAGACGGATAGCGAGACTTCCTGAGTGCCGGGGCCGGTCACGGCTCCGACCGGCGAGTCGCCGAAACGGCCGATGTTGTCTGGTGGCAGCGCGAAAGCCGCCGGATTGACCCAATTGGTGATCGTCTGGTGCGCCGGAGTGATTGGAACGCTGCCCACGATATCGGCACGCGGGTCGCCACCGTTAAAGGAATTATCGAAATTGGTGCCCGAGGGGTCTGTGCCGGGCGCCGTCACACTCAGGCGGGGGCCCGTCTGAAACACCATCCGGCCTGCGAGTTCCCAGCCTCCGTACAGCTGGTTGAGCACCTTGTTGCCCGTGCGACCCGAGGTCTGATACAGGAAAGTCACAATTGCCCGATGGTTTCGCGTGAATGGCACATAGCCGTAGTCCAGCCCGGGATGGTAATAGTCGGTGGTCTGCCCGCCACCTTCTCCAACGAAAGAGGTCGGATTCCATCCGCCCGCATTGGAAAGGTTCTTGGCGTGGTTGTAGCTGAATTCGAATTGAAGACCGTTGAACATCCGTTTCGTGAGAGTCGCGGTGAAGGATTGGTAATTGCTCCGGCCGCTGTTCTCTACGTTCACCAGCGAATCCCAGATCGGATAGGGCGCGCTGGCGGTCGCTTTTGAGAATCCGAGCGTATTGGCAGGGACTTGATCGGGGTTGGTAGTCACGGACAAATTGCTGCCGTGGCTGCCGTCGTACGAAAGACGCAAACCGGTCTGGAAGCCCAGATCGCGTTCGATGGTGAAGTTCCATTGCTGGACGTACGGATCCTTGTAGTGCAACTCGTAGGACAAATCGAAATCCTGGGTTCCTGGCTGTGCGAGGTTCGAGGGGAAGGGATACGGAAAACTGTATTGGGCTTTTCCGCCCTTGATGGAGTTCGTGAACGTCGCGACATCGCTCGCCTCCACGGCCCACGAGGACAGGATCAGAAATCCAAGGGGCGAATCGATGAATTTGCCGTAGCCGCCGCGAATCACGGTTTTGCCGTCCGAGGTGACCCGCCAGGCGAAACCAATGCGG